>JAAIGF010317689.1_pt1 | contig 120119 bp, 106 predicted proteins | sample 6487441 | NCBI WGS metagenome assembly JAAIGF01 (sample SAMN13974129, study PRJNA590717) | phyllosphere metagenome | biome: pepper field; feature: multiple bacterial spot infested pepper fields; material: pepper leaves; isolation source: leaves from pepper fields | host: Capsicum annuum ... | reverse complement strand
CTGCTTACCTCGGGTGTGGGCGGTGGCTTGAACGCGGGCATGCTGTGGTTCAACGTGATTTCGCTGAAGACGGCCTATAACAGCCTGCAGAAGAGCGATGCGCCGGAATACACCCTTGGTTTTGCTTCATCTATTTTCGGGATGATCGGTGCGGTGGCAGCGACGATGGTCAGTGTGCGGGCAACGCAGAAGGCCGTGGTGTTGAGGTTAAGTGCCACGGCGCCTGGGATGGCCTTTGGCAATGGCATCATTAATTTCCTAACGAGTAATCTCTTTGCGCGAGCTTCAGGCTATCCAGCGATCGCAGCAGGATTTTTCTCTGATGGATTTAAAGCAGTGCGCCAGTGGCAGAACGGGAATCTCTCATCAGGAATATATACAGCGGCTGGCAGTGCCTTAACGGGTTTGGGCTCTATTCTGACTCTGGAAGGAACCCTTGCCATCGCAGGTACGACAGTTGTTATTCCCTTTGCAGGCTGGGCCGCAGCGGGACTTGTACTAGTAGGAGCCACCTTTATTGGAGCAGGTCTCTTTTACCACTCAAAGGCACATTCCCGTCTTCACAGCCCCCTAGAATTATGGGCGTGCAGAAGCATTTTCGGCACGAGGGAAAATGACGGCGAGGCACGAGAAAACATAAAGCTCGATTTCGAGAAAAAACTACCGCCCTTTCGCCATTTCCACGAAGAAGTCAAGGCATGGCAGATGGAGTTCTTCTCGCCAAGAATTTTATCTACGATGCAATCCGAGCAACTTGGCATAACCGGCCTCACGACAGGTTTTAACATACATGACGAATGGTCGACGCCTGATTGGACAACAATAATCCATACGCATGTTACTGATGAAAACTCTACAGTTGAGCTCACTCTTCTTTTACCAGGTTTTGCGCTGGGCCAAAGCGAATGGACAGGAACTTTAACAAGCCGTAGTTTCGACAACCACATAATTCGCCTTCCTATAACACCGGCTTGCCACATGACATCCGCCGGCTTAGTACTTCACTATAAGCTTGAAGCGAAAAAAATCAGAGCTGTCACGCTCACGCTTAATTACGATAAAAACATAACTCTAGACAACGAATTTTCTTCACCCACCCTATTCTTCTTGGAACGCTAAACTCATGGCGACTGCCTGGCTATTCAATCCATCGCACAAATCAGGATTCAACCCAAAAATCTCTGGGCAATTTGTACATGCAAACATCTCTAGCTTATCCCTGCGAAACCCTTGGGTTTCCGACTCGGTATTCATGGCAAAAATCTACATCGCAATGTTTTTATCTACCTGCATATTCTCTTTCTTCAACCTCACCGACAGCAATATAGATTACTCGCTTGATGGTGGCACAATCTTCATTGCCATGCTAACTTTAGCGCCGTTCATTTTTACTCCATTTTTAGCATATAGAATATTCCTCATAAGAAACCTTTCACACATAATACTGAATCGCCTAACAAAAAAGATCTATTACAAACGAATAAACAAGCTCATAGTCTTCGAGTGGAGCAATACTGGAGGTGGCATATTCAAACGCACCGAATACGGCGGTTCATCCTTCAGTACGAGCTACGCCCTCGCCTTCGCCCCCCGCCGAGCGGACGGCAGCCTGCACCAAAAAGACTGCCTCTGGGTCGACAGCAACGAGCCGACCGAGCCCGGCGTAAAGCACGTGGCCGAAGTCTGGGAATACCTGCGCCACTTCATGGACCACGGCCCGGACAAGCTCCCCCCGCCCGGCGAACCCAACTGGTGGCACAAACCGCTGCACGCCATCTGCCTGACCCCGGCAGAAGCCTGGCGCCACTATGCCCCCTGGCGAACCGGCGAGCCCGGTGAAATGCAGGGCAAGAAGAACTGGCAGTTACCCTTCTGGGCCGTGCTGTTCCCTTACAACCTGACCGTCGCCATCTGCTGGTACGGCATCTGCCGCCTGTTCAATGTGCGAGCCGCGCCGCCGCCCGCCGAAGCGTTTGACGTGCCCGCTAACGCCCCCGAGTGATCACCACCTCAAGGTACTCACTCGGCACCACTAAAGATGAAGCCCCACCCACGTTGCTTTCGTCCAGCAACCGGGTGAGGTCTCGTTCCAAAGCACTGGCCGCCTCCACCTCCAGCGCCGCAAACGCCTTGTGCACCGGCCCGTACCAGGTGCGGAACACCTCGATGAAATGCGCCGCCGAGCGGTAGCGGAAGTTGAAATACTGGTGGCTTACCTGAAATTCACCCAGCGTACCGTCGAACATCACTCGCAACTGTTCCTCATCGCCCCACCGCGAAGGCGGAAGGGCCCCGGTGGGTGGCGGCACATGCCGGCCAAGGGTCTTGAACATCTGCCCGACAAAACCTTGAGGAGTCCAGTTGGCAAGGCCAATGCGGCCACCGGGCCGACATACCCGCCCCAGTTCCCGCGCGGCCTGGGCCTGATCCGGGGCAAACATCACGCCGAAAGTGGAAAGCACAGCATCAAAAGTACCATCGGCAAACGGCAGCGCTTCGGCATCGGCGGCCTGGAACAGCACATTCAGGTGCTCGGCCCTCGCCCGCTCTTCGCCGCGCTTGAGCAGTTCGGGTACATAGTCGGTGGAGGTAACGCGGCAACCGCGCCGGGCGGCGGCCAGGGTGGCATTGCCGTTGCCTGCGGCAACATCCAGCACTTGTTCGTCCCAGCGCAGGTCGCAGGCTTCGGCCAGGCGCTCGCCAACCAGCTGCAAGGTGGTGCCGATTACGGCGTAGTCACCGCTGGCCCAGGCGGCTTGCTGGCGGGCTTTGAGGGCATTGGTATCCAAAGGGGTGCTCATGGTCTGCGCCTTCTTGTTGTGCGCGGCCGAGGTCCTTCTGGCGGTTCACGCGCCATGGATTTGGGGGGCAAAATACTACGCGCCTGTCAGGCGAAGTGGAAAGGCGAATTGGGGATGGGACGGTGATCAAAACGATATATGGCACCGGCTACGCCGGCGTTCGCGGGTGAACCCGCTCCTACAGTGATTGCGCCAGGTTTCACGATTTGTAAAGACAGTTGCGCCCACTGGGGCGCGTACGCGCCTGGGTATCGAGCAGGGCTGCGTGCCCTGCTCGATACTGCGTGATCAGGCGAACCTGGCCCGGGCGGCGTGCAGCTTCTTGTAGCTCTCGATCAGGCGCAGGTGGCGGTCGAGGCCTTCGAGCTTCATGCTGGTCGGGGTCAAGCCATGGAAACGTACGCTGCCGTTCACTGAGCCCAGTACCGCATCCATGCGCGCATTGCCGAACATGCGACGGAAGTTGGCTTCGTAGTCGTCCAGCTCCAGTTCATCATCCAGTTGCACCTCCAGCACCACGTTCAACGCTTGGTAGAACAACCCGCGCTCGACGGTGTTGTCGTTGAACTGCAGGAACGCTTCTACCAGCTCCTTGGCATCTTCAAAGCGTTGCACGGCCAGGCAGATCAACAGCTTCAGCTCAAGAATGGTCAGCTGGCCCCACACCGTGTTCTCGTCGAACTCGACGCCGATCAGCGTGGTGATGGTGGTGTAGTCATCCACATCGCAGTTGTCCAGGCGCTTGAGCAACAGCTTCAGCGACCGGCTGTCGAGGTTGTGCAGGTTGAGGATGTCGGCACGGAACGACAGGGCACGGTTGGTGTTGTCCCAGATCAGGTCCTCGACCGGGTAGATTTCCGAATACCCAGGTACCAGGATGCGACAGGCAGTGGCACCGAGGTTGTCGTACACCGCCATGTACACTTCCTTGCCCAGTTCTTCGAGGATGCCGAACAGGGTCGCGGCTTCCTGCTGGTTGGAGTCCTCGCCGTGGCCGGAGAAGTCCCACTCGACGAACTCGAAGTCGGCCTTGGCGCTGAAGAAGCGCCACGACACCACGCCGCTGGAGTCGATGAAGTGCTCGACGAAGTTGTTCGGTTCGGTCAGCGCGTGGCTTTCGAAGGTCGGTTGCGGCAGGTCGTTCAGGCCTTCGAAGCTGCGGCCCTGCAGCAGTTCGGTCAGGCTGCGCTCCAGCGCCACTTCCAGGCTCGGGTGGGCGCCGAACGAGGCGAACACGCCGCCGGTGCGCGGGTTCATCAGCGTCACGCACATGACCGGGAACTCGCCACCCAGCGAGGCATCCTTGACCAGCACCGGAAAGCCCTGTTCTTCCAGGCCCTGGATTCCGGCAACAATTGCCGGGTACTTGGCCAGCACTTCCTGCGGCACATCGGGCAGGCACAGTTCCCCTTCAAGGATTTCACGCTTCACCGCGCGCTCGAAGATTTCCGACAGGCACTGCACTTGGGCCTCGGCCAGGGTATTGCCAGCGCTCATGCCGTTGCTGAGGAACAGGTTTTCGATCAGGTTGGACGGGAAGTACACCACCTGCTGATCGGACTGGCGCACGAACGGCAGCGAACAAATACCGCGCGCGGTGTTGCCCGAGTTGGTGTCGTACAGGTGCGAGCCGCGCAGCTCGCCGTCCGGGTTGTAGATTTCCAGGCAATGCTCGTCCAGGATCTCGGCCGGCAACGCATCGCGCGGGCCGGGCTTGAACCACTGCTCGTTCGGGTAATGCACAAACGCCGCATTGGCCAGCTCTTCACCCCAGAACTGGTCGTTATAGAAGAAGTTGCAGTTCAGGCGTTCGATGAACTCGCCCAGCGCCGAGGCCAGCGCAGCCTCCTTGGTGGCGCCTTTGCCGTTGGTGAAGCACATGGGTGACTGCGCGTCGCGCACGTGCAGCGACCAGACGTTGGGCACGATATTGCGCCATGAGGCGATCTCGATCTTCATCCCCAACCCGGCGAGGATGCCCGACATGTTGGCGATGGTCTGCTCAAGCGGCAGGTCCTTGCCGGGAATGTAGGTGCTGGTGTCCGACACCGGCATCAGCAGGCCCTGGGCATCGGCGTCGAGGTTGTCGACGACTTCGATGACGAACTCGGGGCCGGTCTGCACCACTTTCTTTACCGTGCAGCGGTCAATGGAGCGCAGGATGCCTTGGCGGTCCTTCTCGGAAATGTCCTCGGGCAGCTCGACCTGGATCTTGAAGATCTGGTTGTAGCGGTTTTCCGGATCGACGATGTTGTTCTGCGACAGGCGGATGTTTTCCGTAGGGATATCGCGAGTCTGGCAGTACAGCTTGACGAAGTAAGCCGCGCACAAGGCCGAAGAAGCGAGGAAATAGTCGAACGGGCCAGGGGCCGAACCATCGCCTTTGTAACGGATCGGTTGGTCGGCGATCACCGTGAAGTCGTCGAACTTGGCTTCGAGACGGAGATTGTCGAGAAAATTGACCTTGATTTCCATGCGGGTTTACCGTGATTTAAGCGTGCAAAACGAAATTGGCCGGCATTATCCGGTTTTTCACGCCGGAAGTCCTGCCTGTGTGTCCAGCTTGCGCATTCCACCGAATTGCTTGCCTGATCCTCTGAACCTGGCCCGGTCGGCAGACCAGCGGTCATGCCGCTGTGCTAGCGTTTCTCAATTGGGGAGCAACGTATTCCCCACTTGGAAAATACAGCGACAACAACCGATGACTGGCAGGTGAACCATGGAACTACGCATCAACCAGAAGACCTATCAGGTCGAGGCGGACGCCGACACGCCCCTGCTGTGGGTGATCCGCGATGACCTGGGGCTGACCGGCACCAAGTATGGCTGTGGCCTGGCCCAATGCGGCGCCTGCTCGGTGCTGGTGGACGGCAACGTGGTACGCGCCTGCGTCACCCCGGTGGCCGGCGTGGTCGGCCGCGAGGTCACCACCATCGAGGCGATCGAGGCCGATGCCGTTGGCAAACGGGTGGTCGCGGCCTGGGTCGAGCATCAGGTAGCCCAGTGCGGCTACTGTCAGTCCGGCCAGGTGATGGCGGCCACGGCGCTGCTCAAGCACACGCCCAAACCCAGTGATGCGCAGATTGACGCCGCCATGGTCAACCTGTGCCGCTGCGGCACCTACAACGCCATTCATGCCGCCGTGCATGGCCTGGCCCAAGGGGAGCAGGCCTGATGAACACGCCCGTCGATACCCCTGCCGAACTGCTCAGGCTGCAACTCGGCGAAACGGTCAACCTGTCGCGTCGGCGCTTTCTGGCCGGCACTGCAGTCGGTGCCCTGGTGCTGGGCTTCGGCCTGCCCATGGGCTCGGCCCGCGTGCAGGCGGCGGCCACTGCAACGACAGAACGTGGCACCCAGGTGCCGGCATTTCTGGAGATACGCCCGGACGGTACGGTGCGCCTGCTCAGCCCGTTCATGGAGGGCGGGCAAGGCCCGTTCACGGCCATGGCGCAGATCGTCGGTGAAGAACTGGACGTCGACCCCGCCCATTTCGTGGTCGACAGCGCGCCACCGGGCGAAGCCTATGTGGTGATGGAAAACGGCATGCGCATCACCGGCGGCAGCATGTCGGTGCGCATGAGCTACCCAACCATGCGCCGGTTGGGCGCGCTCGCCCGGGCCATGTTGCTGCAGGCGGGTGCTGAACAGCTGGGCGTGCCGGTCGAAGAACTTTCCACCACACCGGGCAACGTAGTACATACCACGACGGGGCGTTCGCTGCCCTACGGTGAACTGGCCGGGCGCGCCATGGACTTGCCGGTACCCGACCCGGCCAGCGTCAAGCTGCGCGACCCCAGCCAGTTTCGCTGGATCGGCAAGCCCGTACGGCGCCTGGATGCCTACGACAAATCCACCGGCAAGGCCCAGTACTGCATCGACATCAAGGTCGACGACATGCTCCATGCCGCCGTGCAGCATGCGCCACGCCTGGGCATGACCGTTGGCAGCCTGCGTAACGAAGAGCAGGTCAAGGCCATGAAAGGCGTACATTCGGTGCATCAACTGCCAGGCGCGGTGGCCGTGGTCGCTGAGCGCTGGTGGCATGCCAAGCGCGCAGTGGAGGCACTGCAGGTGGACTGGCAAGAGCCAGCCGCCGACAGCAAGGTGCGGCCGATGCCGGCCGATTTTTCCAGCGATGGCTGGCGCGAGCACCTGGCCACTGTCGAAGGCCCCGCCCGGGACGAGGAAAACGAAGGCGATATCGCCGGCGCCCTGGCCAATGCCAAGACCAAGGTCGAGGCCAGCTACCACAACCAGTACCTCAACCATGCCCAGCTTGAGCCACCGTCCGCCCTCGCCCGCTTCAACCCGGATGGCACCCTTGACGTCTGGTTGCCCAACCAGGCACCAGACATGTTCCGGGACGACATTGCCAGGCGCACCGGCCTGGAGACCAGGCAAATCAACCTGCATTCGCCATTGTTGGGAGGTTTCTTCGGCCGCCACTTTCTCTACGACTCGGCCAACCCCTACCCGCAGGCCATTGCCCTGGCCAAGGCCGTTGGCCGGCCAGTGAAGCTGATCTGGAGCCGCGAAGAGGAATTCCTGCGCGATGTGCTGCGCCCGGTCGCAGTGGTGAAGTTCCGCGCCGGGCTGGATGCCGACGGCATGCCAGTGGCCATCGAAGCAGTAAGCGCCACAGAAGGCCCGACCGAAGCCCTCGCAGGCAAGCAAGGGGACAAGATCGACCCGACCGCGCTTGAAGGGCTGTCGGGCAAGGCTTACGCCATCGCCAACAAGCGCATCGCCCAGATCTACGTCAAAGGCCCGGCCATGCTCGGCTACTGGCGATCGGTGGGCAACTCGCTGAACGACTTCTTCTATGAGTCATTCCTCGACGAACTGGCCGACAAAGGCGGCAAGGACCCGTTCGAACTGCGCCTGCACCTACTGCGCGAAAACCCGAGGCTGACCAACCTGCTGAACGCGGTTGCCGAGTTGTCTGGTGGCTGGAAGCGTGGGCCGTTCACCGCCGAGGACGGTAGCAAGCGTGCGCGCGGCGTGGCCATGGCCTCACCGTTCGGCTCGGAGGCGGCCGTGATTGCCGAGGTGTCGATAGAGAATGGCCAGGTCAAAGTGCACGACATCTGGCAGGCCATCGACCCCGGCAGCATCGTCAACCCGGCGATCATCGAGCACCAGGTCAACGGCGCGGTCGCCCTTGGCCTGTCGCAGACACTGGTGGAAGAAGCGGTGTACGTGGACGGTAAACCCCGCGCGCGCAACTATGACCTGTACCCGATCCTGCCGCCTTCGCGTATGGCCCAGGTGCATGTGCGCATTGTCGAAAGCGGGGCGAAAATGGGGGGTATCGGTGAGCCACCGCTGCCTGCCGTGGCCCCGGCGGTGGCCAATGCAGTCGCGCAGCTCACGGGCCAGCGCGTACGCAGCCTGCCAATGAGCCGCCATACCTTCAGCTAGCGCACAAGGAACGCCCCCATGACCCATCGTTTCGCAAGAACCGCGGGCTGGCTGGCGCTGCCGTGCCTGGTCGCGGCAGGCCTGCTGGCCTGGTATGTCACCCGCGAGCCTGCCTCGCCATTTACCGACGCGCAGGCCAGTGCTGCCGACCCGGCGCTGGTCAGCCGTGGCGAGTACGTGGCACGGCTGAGCGACTGCGTGGCCTGCCACAGCGTGCCGGACGGCAAACCGTTTGCCGGCGGGCTGCAAATGGCCACCCCGCTGGGAGCCATTCACGCCACCAACATTACCCCCGATCGCGACACGGGCATCGGCAGCTACAGCCTGGCCGACTTCGACCGCGCCGTGCGCCACGGTGTTGCGCCCGCTGGCCGGCGGCTGTACCCGGCCATGCCCTACCCGTCCTACGCCAAGCTCAGCGATGACGATGTAAAAGCGCTGTACGCGTTCTTCATGCACGGCGTACAGCCGGTAAAGCAGGCCAACCAGGCCAGCGACATCCCCTGGCCGTTGAACCTGCGCTGGCCCATCGCGCTGTGGAACGGCCTGTTTGCCGCCACCACGCCTTACACCGCTCAAGCTGGTCAGGACGCGCAGTGGAACCGTGGCGCCTACATCGTCCAGGGCCCCGGCCACTGCGGCAGCTGCCATACGCCACGCGGCCTGGCCTTCAACGAAAAGGCCCTGGATGACAGCGGCAAGGCGTTCCTCGCAGGGGCCCTGCTCGATGGCTGGTACGCCCCCAGCCTGCGCGCAGACCACAACACCGGGCTGGGGCGCTGGAGCGAAGCGGAGATTGCCCAGTTCCTGAAGACCGGACGCAACCGCCATGCGGTGGTTTTCGGTTCAATGACCGAGGCGTTCAACAACTCCACACAGTTCATGAGTGACGATGACCTGGCCGCCATTGCCCACTACCTGAAGTCGCTGCCCGGTGACCCGCAACGTGATGGCGCGCCATGGCAGTATCAGGCCGAAGCTGCAACAGCGCGGCCCGATAGCCCGGGGGCGCATACCTACGTGACCCGCTGCGCCTCGTGCCACGGCCTGGACGGCAAGGGCCAGGCCGAATGGATGCCACCGTTGGCCGGGGCCACCTCTGCACTGGCCAAGGAGGATGCCTCGGCAATCAATATCACCTTGAACGGTTCACAGCGGGTAGTGACTGCCGGGGTCCCGGATGCCTACCGCATGCCGGCCTTCCGCGAACAATTGGGGGACCAGGAGATTGCCGAGGTGTTGAGTTTCGTACGCGCGGCCTGGGGTAATCAGGGTGGCGCGGTGAATGCGCAGGCGGTGGGCAAGCTGCGCGGGCATACCGATCCGGCAAGCAGTAGTCCGATTATTTTGCATATGCGCTGACACAGGGGGGGGCCAGCCCCCCCTTTTTTACATCAGGTTTCAACGGAGTTCCCATGGAAAGCATCGACCTGCTGGTCCTGCGCACCACCCGCGACTGGCTGGCCGCCGGCCACAGCGCCCTGCTCGCCACGGTCGCCCGCACCTGGGGCTCCTCGCCGCGCCCGGTCGGCTCGATGATGGCCCTGCGCAGCGACGGCCGGGTGGTCGGCAGTGTGTCCGGCGGCTGCATCGAGGATGACCTCATCCACCGCTACACCTGCGCCTACGGCGGCCCCGGCATGCCCAGCGGCAAGCCCCAGGTGGTGCGCTACGGCGTCAGCGCCGACGAAGCCCACCGCTTCGGCCTGCCCTGCGGCGGCACGCTCGAGCTGGTGCTGGAATTTGCCCCCTCGTTGCAGCACCTTGAACATCTGCTGGCCTGCCTGGACAGCGGTAGCCTGGTACGCCGCGACCTCGACCTGCGCAACGGCACAGCCAGCCTCACCACCACCGCCACGCCAGAACTGTTCAGCTTCGATGGCCAGCGCCTGCTCAGTACCCTGGGCCCGGGTTACCGCTTGCTGCTGATCGGTGCCGGGGCACTGGCCGAGTACCTCGCCACCATGGCCCTGTTCAACGGTTTCGGTGTGTCATTGTGCGACCCGCGCCCGGAGTACACGGCGGGCTGGAGCATCGCCGGGGTCACCCTGCTACCCGGCATGCCGGATGATGTGGTCCGTGCCTTCAATGCAGATGTGCGCAGCGCCATCGTCGCCGTCAGCCACGACCCCAAGCTGGACGACCTGGCCCTGCTCGAAGCCTTGCACAGCCCGGCGTTCTACATTGGCGCGATTGGCTCGCGACGCAACAGCCAACTGCGTCGCGAGCGGCTGATTGAGCACTTTGGTGAAAGTGAAGCATCGCTGCAGCGCCTGCATGGGCCGATTGGCATCTACATCGGCAGCAAAACGCCGGCCGAAATTGCCGTCAGCGTCATGGCCGAAATGCTCGCGGCAAAGAATGACGTTCGTCTACCCAGCGCAGTCAACGTGACCAAGGCCAAAGAAGCTGAACAATTGGCGCAAACCCTGTAGGCCCCGCACCAGCCGCTACTGCCAGCGTTCCAGGTTCAGCCTCAACAGTTGCTCAGGCAAAGCCCCGGCAACAACCTTCGCCATTTCCCGCGCCAGCGCCTCGCGCAGTTGTGGCTGATTGCACGGCGACTCATGTGAAATCGCCAGGTACAGCCCTTCACTGGACACCGGGGGCTGCAGCACCTGCACAGTACCGGTGATGCCCAACGTGCGCGCCAGTGCCATGCCAGGGTACTGCTCGTACACCACGTAGTCGCTACGTTTGTGCATCAGCTTTTCGAACGCCTGCCGGGCACCTGGCACCGCTTCGAGGGTGAGGTTGGCCTGGGCGTATTCATCGAACTGCTGCCCATGGCTGTTGTTGACCAACGTACCGCCTTTGCGGCCCTTGAGGTCGGCCCATTGCCGGTAGGCAAAGGCATTGTCCTGGCGCACCCAGACCACGCTGGGGGTATGCAGGAATGCCGGGGCAATGAAATCCATCTGCTGCCGACGCGCTTCGGTCAGAAAATACCCGGCCAGCAGGTCGATGCGCCCGGTGCGCACCTCTTCCTGGGCACGAGACCAAGGCCCGCCATAGACCACCTCGACTTCCACACCCAACTGCTTGCCCAGGTACTTGAGCAAGTCGGCATTGGCGCCGATCAGTTGTTGAGGGTTTTGCGGGTCACGCCACAGGTACGGGGGGTATTCCGGGTTGCCGGTGGCGGTCAGATGTCGGCATGCATCATCCGCTACCGCCACCAAAGGCAGCAGCAACAGGCAAAACAGCACCAATGCGCGGCGAAAGCAACGCTCGATCATCTACAGCCCTCGGCATACGTAATTTACGCAGACCCGGCGCGGTGGCCAAAGGCCGCCACCTCATGTGGTCGACTGCAGCAAACATCTGTGGGTGTTGTAGGCAGTCTGGACCATCAGTGGCCAGTAGGCGGGCCTTTCATCGGGCAGCAGAAAACGTGCCGGAGAATGGACAATGAAAGGCCGAGCAGTCGGCAACAGTACGGGCCTTTCAGGCCCCCTGACGCCGCATCGCCAGAATCACCGCGCCAAAACCGATAAAGGTGGTGCCCACCACTCGGCTTACCCAGCGCGACAGCGAAGGACGGGTCAACACACCTTTGGCACGCGCAGCCAGCGCGGCATACATACTCAGGGAGGTGAGCGACAAGGCCACGAAAATACCGGTCAGGATCAGGAATTGCGGCAGCAATGCCGCCCCTTGGTCGATGAATTGCGGGAATAGCGCAGTGAAGAACATGGTCGCTTTCGGGTTGGTCACCGCCGTCAGGAAAGCCGATTTGAACAGTTTGAGCGGTGTAGGCCGCACCTTGGCCACCCCCTCGGCAGCGTCCTGCTCCAGCATTGGGCTTTTCTTCAGCAACTGCCGCGCGCCCAGGTAGAAGAGGTAGCCCGCGCCCAGGATTTTCACGGCATTGAACAGCACTTCAGAACTGGCCAGCAGCGCGCCCAGCCCCAGCATGGCCGCAGCCGATAGGCAGAACAGGCCCGCGCCGTTGCCCAGCGACGACCAGATCGCGCTGCGCTGCCCATGGGCAATGCTGTTGTTGATGGCCATCAGCGTGGCAGGGCCTGGGCTGGCGATCGCGATGGCGGCGACCAGGGTAAAGGCAAACAGCGAGTGAGAATCCATTTCAGGCTCGTCAAACAATCAGGAAAGGGTGCGTGAATGGCACGCAGGCTCAGCCGGCATTCTGCCGCTTCGCCGCCTTCTTGGCGATAGCCTTCATTCGCGTCGCCGCCCGCTGCACGGTGGCCATCTTCTCGGGGCGCTTCATACCCCGCCACTTGCGGATTTCTTCACGGGTACGGCCGCAACTCACGCAAAGCTCGCTGTTGAGCTGGCACAGTGAAACACAGGGGTTGTCGATGTCTTTGGCCATGCCGCTACTGGCCAGGCAGTTCTGCCCGCGCACGCTCCCCGGCAGTGTTGAACACCTGGCGCACTTCCCCGGCCTTGACCTTGGTCACCGAATGGGCAGCCAGCAGTTCGTCGACCACGCGCAAGCCCTGCTCCAGGGCAGTGGCCAGTTGCTCAGTGTCGGAGGCGTCAGCGATATCACCCAGATAGGGAGCGATGAGGTACACGTAACGGTCCTGCAGCTTGAGCGCTTCCAGCGCGTCGAGGGCTTTCTGGAACCGATCGGCAGCGGCAGGGCTCATGCTCAATTTATCGAAATGAATCAGGCTCACACGATCAGTGGCCATTTTGACGAATCTCCGTTTCCTGGTACGGCCAGGTCCACAAGCAGCAGCGCTTCTACGGTGCTCGAATGTGCGGGCCCGGGTAATGCCCATCAGGGTACCAGAAGCCGAGACAGAAAGGGCCATTGCCCCCAGAACTAAAAGTATTTGCCAGGTCGCGCAATGGACGCCCCAGGGCGTAATCGGGACAGGAGTCGCCATTTCCGGCACTGGATAATCGGCGCCAGCACTCCACCCCGCCAAGGCCGTCAGTGACCTCGGTAGCCCACACAACAACAAGCCTGCACGTGCAGGTAAGCCACACAGGGGCCTCATCATTCATGGCAAAGGAACACATCAACGAAACACTCGACCTCGGCGTCACAGACCCCTCGAAAACCGCAGAAGCCCGCCAGGACCGGTATTTCGAGGGCAAGCTGGACTGGATCGTATTTGGCTTCACCAGCCTGCTGGCCATCGCCTTCGTACTGTGGGGCCTGCTCAACCAGGCCAGCCTCGCCAGCAGCGCTTCCAGTGCGCAATCGTGGGTCATTCTCAATTTTGGCTGGTTCTTTGTGCTCACCTCAACCTTGTTCGTGGTGTTCGTGCTGTGGCTGGCCGCTAGCCGCTACGGCCGAGTGCCATTGGGCCGTGATGGCGAGCAGCCAGAGTTCCGCACGGTGTCCTGGGTGGCAATGATGTTCAGCGCCGGCATGGGCATCGGCCTGATGTTCTTCGGCGTCGCCGAACCGCTGTCGCACTATGTGTCGCCGCCGCCCGGCTCGGCCAGTGGGCAAACCAGCGAAGCGATGCAGGTGGCCATGGCCACCACCCTGTTTCACTGGACCCTCCACCCCTGGGCCATGTACGCCATCGTCGGCCTGGTGATTGCCTATGGCACCTTCCGCCGTGGCCGTTCGCAGCTGATTTCCGCCGCCTTCCGGCCATTGATTGGCAAGCACGCCAATGGCCCGCTTGGCCGGTTGATCGACATGATGGCAATCTTCGCCACCTTGTTCGGCTCGGCCGCCTCGTTGGGCCTGGGGGCACTGCAGATTGCCGGCGGCCTGGAATACAACGGCTGGATCGAGAGCCCCGGCAAGCTGTTCTATATCTCGATCATCACCCTACTGACCATTGCCTTCGTCTCTTCGGCGGTGTCAGGCATTGGCAAAGGCATCCAGTGGCTGTCCAACACCAACATGGTGCTGGCGCTGGTGCTGGCGGTATTCGTGTTCATGGTCGGGCCGACGCTGCTGATGCTCAACCTGCTACCGACCTCCCTGGGCATCTACATCAAGCTGCTGCCGGAAATGATGGCCCGCACCAACGCCAGCGGCGGCGCGCAGATGAACAGTTGGCTGGCCGGCTGGACGGTGTTCTACTGGGCCTGGTGGATCTCCTGGACGCCATTCGTGGGCATGTTCATCGCCCGCATCAGCCGCGGCCGCACCATCCGCCAGTTCGTTACAGGGGTACTGTTGGTACCGAGCCTGGTCAGCCTTGTGTGGTTCAGCGTATTCGGCGGCGCTGCCATCGATGCCCTGCGCCAAGGTGCGTTCGAGCTGGCCAACGGTGCCGTCAACAGTAACCACGCCCTGTACCAGCTGCTGGACAGCTACCCGCTGGCCTCGGCAACATCAGTGCTGGTGATGGTTCTGGTGGGTATTTTCTTCGTCTCGGGCGCTGACGCTGCCTCGCTGGTAATGGGTACGCTGTCGGAGCACGGCACCACTTCGCCATCGCGACGCACGGTGATTTTCTGGGGTGCACTGACCGGTACGGTGGCAGCGATCATGTTGGCAATCGGTGACCCGCGTGACCCTGGCGAAGCGCTGACCGGGCTGCAGAACCTGACCATCGTCGTGGCCCTGCCATTCGTGGTGGTGATGGTACTGTTGTGCCTGGCGCTGTACCGCGACCTGCGCAAAGACCCGATGATGCTGCGCCACCTGCGCGGCAACGAGCTGATCGAAAAGGCCGTGCTGTATGGGGCAGTGAAGCATGGCGAGGAGTTCTACATCGTGGTGCAGGAGAAAAAGGCTTCGGTGAAGACAACGACGGCAGCCAGCGAAATCTCCGAAACCTGATTCTCCTGACCTGCGCGACCCTGCAATGAGCTTGGCCAATGCCATTCAATCGCGCAGGAAGCTGTCCTCGAACTGCGCTGCTCAAGCTCAGCCCGTTCGGCCGCTCCCAGGTGGCCGAACATGCGGACTGGAAAGTCTGGTTCGCCCACCAGGACATCGACTTCAACCGCCGCGATGTCGTCGACTGGTCGCTGCATGAAGACAGCGAGGCCTAAGCAGATTCTGCGTTACCCCTTCAACGCCGCTTCTATCTTGGCCACATCGATCTTGCTCATCTGCATCATGGCGTCGAACGCCCGTTTGGCCGCTGCACGGTCGGGGTGGCCGATGGCTTCGATGAGTATTCGCGGGGTGATCTGCCAGGAAATCCCCCATTTGTCCTTGCACCAGCCGCAGACGCTGGCCTCGCCGTCATTATTGACGATGGCATTCCACAAGCGGTCGGTCTCGGCCTGGTCTTCGGTACTGACCTGAAACGAAAACGCCTCGCAGTGCTTGAAGGTGGAACCACCGTTGAGTCCGACGCAAGGAATGCCCATGACCGTGAACTCTACGGTAATCACATCACCCTGTTTGCCTGACGGATAATCGCCAGGCGCCTGGTGAACTGCGACCACACGGCTGTCGGGAAACGTTCGGGCATAGAAGTTCGCCGCCTCTTCGGCATCGTGGTCGTACCAGAGGCAGATGGTGTTCTTGGCAGTCATGGTCCTGGCTCCCTGAAAGGGTGTGAACCCTTGAGTCTAGCCGTAACCTTGCTCCCGAAAAAAAGCGCTCCATACGGAGCGCCAAAACATTCACCCAAACCAAAGGAGCAACAAGGCTGCCAAGGTGAATTCACAGGATCGACAAGGGGTACTCCACGATCAGCCGTACTTCGTTCAGGTCCGACTCGAACGCGGTCGCCCGGGTGGTGGCCTGGCGCACGCGCACTGACAGGTCCTTGGCCGCGCCGGTCTGCACCACATACTTGACCTCGAAGTCGCGTTCCCAACGCTTCTGGTCGGTCAGCGGGTTACCGTCGGCATCACGACGCATGTAGGTGGCGTTGGCATGGCTGTAATCAGCGTCGGTACCCTTGCCATAGCGCGTCATGAACGACAGCCCGGGCACACCGTAAGCTGCCATGTTCAGGTCATAGCGCAGCATCCATGAACGCTCCTTGGGCGAGTTGAAGTCGCTGTACTGGATGGAGTTGTCGAGGAAGATCGAATCGGACTGGCGCAGGTAGTCGAAGTCATCGTCGCCATTGTTGCGTTGGTGGGTAAGGGCCAGCGTATGGGCGCCGAAGCGCACACCCAGCCTGGCACTCCAGATGTCATTGTCGAACGCGCCCAGACGCTGCTGCCCCTCGTCAACTGCCTTGTAGTAATTGAAACCGCCAATCAGTGCCAGCTCGTCACTCAGCGGCCAGCTCAGGCTGGTGCCGGCGTAGTACTGGTTCCACACATCCTTGAGCCGGCTGCTGAACAGGCTGACGCTGACATGCTCGTTGAGGGTGTAGTCACCGCCACCGTAGGCTATCCACGGCGAATCGACCGGTCCACCATAGAAGGTCACGAAGTTTTCCCGCAGGTCACTGGACATCGGCTGACTCATGGCATGCAGGCGTCCGGCCTGCAGCGTCAGGTCCTTGATGCTGGTGTTTTCCAGGGTCACACCACGGAAGCTTTCCGGCAGCAGCCGCGAATCTCCGGCCGCCACCACCGGGTTGGCCGGAAACACATCGCCCACCTTCAGTACCGTGTCGAACAGGCGCACCTTGGCCGCGCCACCCACTTTGGTGTATTCGTCGCGGGCCTGGCCGTCGTGGTCGACCGGCAATACATCGAAAGAACTGCGACCGCCGTTGCGCCCCCCACCGGTGTCGAGCTTGAGGCCAAGCATGGCGAACGCATCCAGGCCAACGCCGACAGTACCCTGGGTAAAGCCGGACTCGAAGCGGGTAATCACCGCGTGAGCCCAGGCTTCGGAGTAGCCATTGTCCGGTTGTTTGTCGGGGTTGTGCGTGGGGGCTGCGGAATCGCGATTGTCGCGGTTGAAGTAGAAATTGCGATTGAGCACGCTGAGGGTGCTGCCCTCGATAAAACCTTCAGGGCCTTCTTCCGCGGCCATGGCCTGGTTGCCAACGCCGGCCAGCGCCAGGCAAGCAGCCAGTTTCAGGGGTGATCTGCAAGTCATCCGATGCTCCTTGAACGTCGCATTTGTTGTTATGTCGGCGGGCCGAGATTGACGGCCGACAGATAACGCCAAGGTGATCGGCGCATTACAATTGCGTCATGCGCGGCGGAGCATTCTGGGTGTAGTTCTGCAATATCCTGCAGACATTTCCGACATCAGGCAGTGAACCTGCCTACAAAAAAACGGTCATTGGCTGACGGTCAACTCACCGATCGGTTCATCGGCCCAGTCATCGGGCCTACTTTTGTCCAGTTTCAGCGAAGACCCAACATGTCCGATTCCCGCCCAAATGCTTACGCCCTCCCTGCCCTGCGCGGCGGCTTGATCGCCGCCTTGGTGGCCCTTGCCGCACCGGTGCACGCCGAAGAGCCCGCCAGCGATGCTCGCTGGGTCAGCGACAGCCTGAGCACCTACGTGCGTAGCGGGCCGACCGATGGCCACCGCATCGTCGGTACCCTCAAGTCCGGGCAGAAGCTGACCTTGCTCGGCAGCCAGGGTAATTACAGCCAGGTGCGCGGGCAGAACGGTGATGTGGTGTGGATCCTCAGCAACGACTTGCAGTCGGTGCCTGGGCAGAACGAACGCCTGCCGATGCTCGACACCCAGGTCGCAGAGTTGACCGGCCAGTTGAAGACCATCGACGACAGCTGGAAGAACCGCGTGCAGGGCATGCAGGAAACGCTCGATTCGCGCAAGCAACTGATCGACGAGCTGGAGGCGCGCAACAAGGCGTTGAACGAGCAGCTGGACCAGAGCCAGTCGGAACTGCGCGATACCCAGGCACGCCTGGGGGACGAGAACAAACAGGTGATGATGCGCTACATGGTGTATGGCGGCAGCATTGCAGGCGCGGGCTTGCTGGCGGGTTTGATCTTGCCGGCGCTGACCCGCGGGCGGAAGAAGAACGACCGCTGGTTCTGAGTATCGGGCCAACCTGCCGCGGCCTCTTCACGGGTAAACCCGCTCCTACAAGAGCCGGTTTACCCGTGAAGAGGCCAGGTAAAGGCTACTTGTTACGTGCCTTGTTGTAGATGGTTTTGGCTTGGTCCGCTGATGCCTGACACTGAGCCATATCACCCTTGCTCTGAGCGTCCTTGGCATTTTGCAGGTGGACTTTGAAGTCATGAGCCATGCCGCCGTGCATCGCTTGGCCACTGGCCTTGTGGAAGTCTTCAAGCTCCTTGATCTTGGCCGCACAATTGCTCGCAGGGTCTGCGTGCGCGGCAAAACTGAGGACAGAGGCAATCACCAGCAAGGGCATGCATTTCGCGGGTTTCATGGAGCGTTCTCCTGAAAAACCATAGGGTTCGTCGAGGTGCGTTCAGCTCGACGCAGCAAAAGCATAGTTGCCCCATGCCTGCCCCGCACCACGTCAGCCCAGCGGTAACGCTGCCTCGGCGAACAGGAAATCGATGAACACCCGCACCCGCAACGGCATATGCCGGGCCTGCGGGTAAATCAGCATGAACGGCCGCGATGTCCCGCCAAACTCGGTCAGTACTTCCACCAACTCACCACTGACCAGTGCGTCCTGCACGGTAAAGCGGTAAGCCTGCATCAGCCCACCGCCATGGCGCACCAGCGTGGCCGTGGCAAGGAAATCACCCAAACAGGTAAGCGCCCCATGGGTTTCGATTTCTACCTGTCGGCCATCCTGCTGAAAGCTCCACGGCGGACGGCGGCCACTGCTTGGCATTTCGAACTGGATACACTCGTGCTGCTGCAGGTCCTGCGGCACGTGCGGTCTGCCGGCACGCGCCAAGTAGCCCGGCGTGGCCACCACTACCAGCTCGGCGTCCTCAAGGCGACGCGCAATCAAACGTGAATCGGCCGGTTCGCGACCACGAATGGCCAGGTCGAACGGTTCTTCGGCAAAGTCGACATTGCGGTTGCTGACATGCACATCCACCCGCACTTGCGGGTAGCGCTGACGAAAGCGTGGCAGTAACGGCAACAGCCGGTGATGGGCGAAAGGCGTGGGTGCACTGATGCGCAAGAGGCCACTCGGCTCAACCTGCCCACCCGTTACCTGGCGCTCGGCTTCGACCAGTAGCCCCAGCGCCTGACGGCATTGCAAGTAATAAGCCTGCCCCGCTTCAGACAGGCGCATCTGCCGTGTGGTACGGACAAACAAGCGCACCCCTAGGCGCTCCTCCAGCCGCGCCACGCTGCGGCTGACCGCCGCTGGGGTGACACCGGCTTGCGTGGCAGCGGCTGTGAAGCTGCCACTGTCGGCAGCCAGGCAGAACAGTTCCAGGCTGCCCAGTTGCAACTCATCGAAATGGCGGGTCATGACAGCTCAATTGATTACATGGTGTATAGATTGAAATGCCGTGAGCCTCATTTTTCAAGCACCGGTTACGACCTACAGTGACGTCACATCGAGCCGATGGCTCATTTCACTGGAGACCAAGCACATGATCAAGCCACGAACCGTCATCATCACCGGGGCCTCCAGCGGCCTGGGTTTTGCCCTGGCCGAGGCCTTCCTTGAACGCGGCGACAACGTAGTCGGCAATGCCCGCAGCGAGACCCGCCTGGAGCAGGCCGCCGCCCGCCTCGGCAACCCATCGCGGTTCATTGGCGTGGCAGGCGACATCGCCGAGCCGGCCACGGCGCAACGGTTGTTCGCCGCTGCCGTGCAAACCTTCGGCGGCGTGGACATCCTGGTCAACAACGCCGGCATTTTCATAGCCAAGCCGTTTGCCGAATACACCTCAACAGACGTCGACGCGCTGGTCGGCACCAACCTCAAGGGTTTTTTCTACCCGGCTCAGGAAGCGGCGCGGATCATGACCAGGCAAGGGCGCGGGCAAATCATCGCCATCACGGCCTCTATCGCTTTGCAGCCAGATACCCGTGTACCAGCCCTGCTGCCGGTATTGGTCAAAGGCGGCCTGAACCAGGCGGTTAAAGGGTTGGCACTGGAACTGGCGGCCAGCGGCGTGCAGGTGAATGCCGTGGCGCCGGGAATCATCGAGACACCGCTGCATGGCAACAATGTGCAAGGGATGGGTGCACTGTCGCCAAGTGGCCGCACCGGCTCACCCCAGGACGTGGTGGACGCGGTGCTGTATCTGGCCGACTCACGCTTCGTCAGCGGCGTGATCCTGCCTGTGGATGGCGGTAGTACCGCTGGCACATGGCATTGATCAGAGGAGCACGCAACCATGCCTTATGTACATATTCGCGTAACCGATGAGGGGGTTACGGCTGAACACAAGCGCCAACTGATCGAGCAGACCACTTACATGCTGCAGCAAGTGCTGGGCAAACCGCCGGCAAGTACTTTTGTGGTGATCGAAGAGGTGCCAACCGATAACTGGGGGGTGGGGGGTGAAACGGTGACCGTGCTGCGGTCGCGAGAGCAGAAATAAGCCCGGGGGCCGCGGCGCGGCCCCAGCATGCTCACTGCCGCAACCGCTCCAACGCCTGCAACACATACCCCGTGGCCCGCTCCACCTGCCCCTCCCGACAGGCGATGCCCAGCTGCCGCCACAGCCCTGGCCGCAGTGGCCGGCGGGCGATGCGCCGGTCCAGCTCCGCGGCCTCGCCCTCCTGCGGCAGTAAGGTCGCCCCATACCCGGCACCGACCAGGCTCTTGATCGCATCGTTGTAGTTCAACTCGATCCGCGGCTCAGGGTACAACCCTGCTGACGCGAACCACTCGCCCGTAACCCGCGATAGCTGAGTACTGCTGTCGTTGAGGATCAGCGCCCGTTGTGCCAGCCAGGCCGGGCTCACCCTGGCCGGTGGCTGCCAGTCGGCGGGCACATAAGCCAGGATCGGGTCACGTCGCCAGGGGGTGACCATCAGGCCTTTGCCGGCCACTTGCGGCAAGGCCACCAACCCGATATCCAGCGTTCCCTCACGCAAGCGCGTGAGCGATGCCTGGGAGGTCAGCACCTGCACCTGCACGTCGATCCCCGGGTGATCCACCCGCAAGCGCTCCAATGCCTGCGGCAGCAAATGCGCGATGGCACCGGTAGAGGCGCCCAGGCGAACCCGCCCGGTCAGGCCTTCGACCTGGCGCCTTACTTCATCCAGTGCCAGATCCGCGTCGGCCAAAAGACGGCGCGCACGGACCAGCAGTGTTTCACCTATGGCCGTTGGCCGTACTTGGCCGCGGGTACGGCTAAGCAACGGGGCGCCAATGCGCGCCTCAAGCTCGGCCACGTGCAGGCTGATGGTGGGTGGCGCCAGGTTGAGCTGGCGAGCGGCCTCGGCAAAAGAGCCCAGGTCACTGATGACCACCAAGGTACGCAGGCGGTCGAGGCTGATTTCACGCATGGTCAGTACTGGCCTTTTCCCGGTGGCTGGCGCGGCCCCTGTAGGGGCGGGTTTACCCGTGATTGGGCCGGCACAAGCGATTACATTCAGAAATCCTGAATACTTCGATCATCATATTCAAATTTTCTTCAGCGATACCACAAGCGAGCATAGGCAACCCCTCCCCCATCGGACCTCGACCATGCACACACCTGTTGTTTTCATCGACGGCGACCAAGGCACCACAGGCCTGCAGATCCACGCCCGCCTGCAAGGCCGCAACGACCTGCGCCTGCTGACCCTGCCCGAAGCCGAGCGCAAAGACCCACAGCGCCGCCGCGAAGCAATCAACAGCGCCGACATCGCCCTGCTGTGCCTGCCCGATGCCGCCGCCCGCGAGGCCGTGGCCGCCATCCACAACCCGCAGGTTCGCGTGATCGACGCCAGCTCCGCGCACCGCACCACACCAGGCTGGGTATACGGCCTGCCTGAACTGGACGACCAACAAGCCGAGCGCATCGCCCAAAGCAAGCGCGTCAGTAACCCTGGCTGCTACCCGACCGGGGCCATCGCCCTGTTGCGTCCACTGCTCAAGGCAGGCTTGGTGCCAGCGGACTACCCGCTGAACATTCACGCCATCTCTGGCTATTCCGGCGGTGGCCGCGCAGCAGTTGAACGGCATGAACAGATTGGCGCCGGAAAAGCCCCGGCCTTGCAGCTATATGGTCTGGAACTGGCGCACAAGCATGTACCCGAGATCCAGCAGCACGCCGGGCTGTCGGCACGGCCAATGTTCATGCCCGGCTATGGCGCCTACCGCCAGGGCATCGTGTTGAGCATCCCCCTGCAGTTGCGCTTGCTGCCAGGCCAGGTCAGCGCCGAACAGTTGCAAGCCTGCCTGGAACAGCATTATCAAGGGGCCCGCCACGTCCAGGTGATGCCTTTGCACCAGTACGGCGCGGCGGCGAACCTCGACCCTGAGGCGCTGAACGACAGCAACGACCTGCGCCTGGCCCTGTACGCCAACCCCGAGCATGGCCAGGTGTTGCTCACTGCAGTGTTTGACAACCTGGGCAAAGGCGCCTCGGGCGCGGCGGTGCAAAACCTCGACCTGATGCTGGGTGCATTACAGGCACAAGGCTGAAACGGCAAAACCGGTTAGACTGTACAACCCGCGCCAACAGGGCGCGGGCTGTATTCCCACCCGCCGGAGCCTGCCCCCCGATGTTCATCCTGAGCCGCCTCGACAGCGTGCCGCCCGAATCTTTCCAGAACCAGATCCGCGAACTGGTAATCCACAACGTCGGCGAACTGAGCAGTGTCGCCATCACGGTGGATAACCCGCTGTACCCGCTGTACCAGTACGGCGTTGGTATGGAGGTGCACCAGTACCTGCAAGCCCTGGACGGCACCCGCGGCCTGGCCGTTGCGCTGACCCTGGCACTGGATGCCGAAGCGCCGGACCAGTTGCTGGGCTTTGCCCTGTCGCTGCCGGCCGAGGACGATGAGCAGGCCTGTGCCCTGGCATTTCTTGCTGTACGCGCCAGCCATCGGCGCCAAGGCATTGCCCGCGCCCTGCTCGGCGACCTGCAGGCGCACCATGCCTGTGTGGAACTGAACGCCTTTGCCCACCAGGTGCCATGGTTCGAAGCCATGGGCATGCAGGTGGTGGCCGCCAATGGGCCACAGGTGCTGATGAGCAGTACCGGCCAGGCCAGTGGTGCGCTGATCGGGCGCCTGGACATCGCGCCGATTTATCAGACCGCCGAAGTGATGCAGATTCACACCTACCTGCTTAACCAGCAGGGTGAAGATGCGATGATCGAAGCAGAGCAGATGCGGGATGAGCGGCTGGATGAGCTGACCGCCCAAGCCCAGGAATGTGTGCGGCAGCGCAAGACCGTGCATTGATCCAAAGGCCTGTTTGCGGGTGAACCCGCTCCCACAGGTACACCACAGCTTTCAAAACCCGTGTTACCCCTGTGGGAGCGGGTTCACCCGCGAAGGCGCCTCACTGGCCCCTCAGCCATGCACCCAGCGCCGATGCAGCGCACGCGCCAGGGCATCCAGCATGAAACCCAGCACGCCAATCAGCAGCACCATCGCCATCAGCTCGGAGTATGCCAACCGGTCGCGGGTATCGAGAATGAAATACCCCAGCCCCGCACTCACCCCGAGCATTTCACACGGCACCAGCACGATCCAGAGGATGCCGATGGCCAGGCGCACGCCCGTCAGCACGTGGCCAATCACCCCCGGTATGATCACCTTGCACAGGGTTTCCCAGCGCGTTGCGCTCAAGCTGCGGCTCAGTTGTAGCCAGCGCGGGTCCAGTTGCCTTACCCCGGCGGCCGTGTTGAGCAGGATCGGCCACAGGGCGGCAAACGCCAGCAGGAAGTAGATCGGCTGGTCCCCCACGCCCATCAGCATCACCACCACTGGCATCCACGACAACGGCGAGATCATGCGTAGGAACTGGAATGCAGGCGTGGTTGCCGCCTCCAGATGGCGGTAGCTGCCCACCAACAAGCCCAACGGCACACCGATCAGCAGCGCCAGTAGCAGCCCGATCAGGATACGCTTGAGGCTGACCCAGATATGCCCATACACCTCGCCCTGCCCCAGCAACTCGACCAAGCTGGCCAAGGTGGCCGCCGGTGAAAAACGCGCCGACAGGCCATCTGCCTGGCCGAACACGGCTACACCTGCCCACCACAACAGCAGCAATCCCATCAACCCGGCCAGGCCGAGCCCGGCATGTACGACATGCGTGCGCATCAGTCCGCGAACTCCTCGCTACGCTCGAAGTTTTCGGCAATGCCGAACACCGACGGGCCGCCCACTGCTGCGATGGCGTTGCGCACGAAACGGTCGTCGACCAGGTCGCGTGCCGTCTGTGCCGGGTCCAGCCCGGCCAGGAACGCATTGTCGCCTTCGATCAGGGTGCGCTTCAGGCGCTTGACCAGCTCTTCGGTATAGCTCGGGAACGGGTAAGGCTGGAAGTCGATGCGCTTTTCATCCCACTGCTGATGGCGAATGGCACCACTGGCGATATAGCCGGCGCGGTCCTCGGCCGCCGGGGCCAGAACCTTGGTCAGTACCGCCGGCTCATGCGGCGTGTACTTGTTGGGGCCGGCCTTTGACAGCAAAGCAGCGGCTTCGGCGCGGTGGTCACGGGTCCAGTGCTGGGCCTTGACGATGGCGTTGACCACCTTCTGCGACCACTCCGGGCGGTTGTTCAGGTCGTGTTCGTGCATGAACACCACGCAGCAGGCATGGTTGCGCCAGACATCACCCGTGAAGCGTTGCACGCGGCCAACCTTAAGGTTCTCGGCCAGGGCGTTGAACGGTTCGGCGACGATGTAACCGGCGATGCGCTTGCTGGCCAGGGCCGGCGGCATGTCGGATGGCGGCAGCACCAGCAGGTTGACCTCGTTGGTGGCCAACTGCGCATTGGCGGGCCTGGACACTGGCGTCAGGCCGTTGTCGTTGAGCATCTGCTGCAGCACCACATTGTGGATCGAGTACCAGAACGGGATGGCCACGGTCTTGCCACCCAACTGTTTCATGTCGCTGATGTCCGGCGCCACGGTCAGGCCCGAACCGCCGACGTGGTTCCAGGCCACCACCTTGGCCGGCACTTTGCTGCCGTAACGGGCCCACACGGTCATTGGCGACAGCAGGTGGATGACGTTTACCTGGCCGGAAATGAACGCCTCGATCACTTGCGCCCAACTGCGCAGCAACACCGGGCGCTCAGCCTTGATGCCCTCGGCTTCGAACAGGCCGTTATTGTGCGCCACCAGCAAAGGCGTAGCGTCGGTGATCGGCAGGTAGCCGATACGCACGGGCGCATCCGGCTCGGCGGCGGCACGGGCCTGCAGGCTCGACAGCAACGGCAACGCGCCGGCAGCAGTGAGCACGGCACCGAGCTTGAGGAAATCACGACGTGAAGAAGCGGAACAGCAGTCATCCATGCACATGGACAGCCTCCGAGGGCAGCGGGGTTGGGATAGGTTCGACTGTGCGGCTTGCCCGCCGAAGGGTTTTGAGGATTTCGATGCGCAAGGCGCCCAGTTCTTCGACTCGCTGCGTCCGGGGTTGCGGCAGGTCGATGTGCCACTGGCCGAGGACATGCGCTGGGTGATTGCCCAGTAGCAGCACCCGGTCGGACAGCAGCAAGGCCTCGTCGATATCGTGGGTGATCAGCACCGCCGCCGTGTTATGGGTGGCGATCAGTTGCAGCAGCAGTTGCTGCATGTCGGCGCGCGTTACTTCATCCAGCGCGCCGAACGGTTCATCGAGCAGCAGCACTTCGGGCTGGCGGGCCAGGCAGCGGGCCAGTGCGGTACGCTGGGCCATGCCGCCAGACAGCTGCGCCGGGTACTGGCCACGGGCATGGGCCAGGCCCACGGCGGCAATTGCATGGTCGATACGCGCACGGCGCTCGGCAGCAGCCAGCCGGGGCTGGCGGGCAAAGTCCAGGCCGAAGGCGACGTTTTTCTCCAGGCTCAGCCAGGGCAGCAAGCTCGGGTCCTGGAAGGCCACCGCCAGGCGTGGGTGCGGCCCTTGCAGCGGCTGGCCATGCAGGCTCACGCCTCCGCCGCCGGGTTGCTGCAGGCCGGCCAGCACCCGCAGCAAGCTGGACTTGCCGACGCCGCTAGGGCCAAGGATGCTCACCACTTCGCCCGGCGCCAACTGCAGGTCGAACTGCGCCAATACCTGCTGCCAGCCCCCCTCGGACGGGTAGCCCAGGCTGATATCGCGGGCTTCGAGCAACACTGCACTCATGCGGCGCCCGCCTGGCGTTGCAGCTCGGCGCGCAGTTGCACCAGGCTGGGCGTGACGATCGGCACAAAGGCCGACTCGCGCCAGCGGCGGGCAAAGCCTTCGCCGTACTCGCTGAGGTAGGCTTTGCCACCACTGGCCTGCAATTCCAGTTGTACGGCGTCTGCCGCGCTTTCGGCCAGGGTGATGCGCAGCTTGAACAAGGCCGCCGGCTGTTGCTGAAAACGGCCATCGAGAAGGCCCTGCTTGAGCTCGCTGACGGTGTTTTCCAGGCGCTCGCTGAGCACCTGACGGGCTTCGTCGAGGAACGAGGCGCGGCCATGCAGGTGGCTTTGCACCTCTTCCAGTGCCCGCCGTGCCAGGCCGATGGCCATGCCGCACTGCAGTGCCAGAAACGCTGGGCGCACCCGTGGCAGGAACTCGCGGGCATTCTCATGCAGTAACCAGTCACGCGCCAGTGGCACCTGGTGGAAGGCCAATGCAGCCGTGTTGCTCGACTGCAGGCCCATCAGTTGCAGGTCGTCGGAACGCTCCAGGCCCTGTGCGTCGGAAGGAATTGCCAGTACGAACGGTGCACCGCCGGCTTCGTCCTCGATGGCTGCCGCCACCACGAAACCGCTCTTGCGCAGGTTGGTCACCCAGTGAAGGCGCCCTTCCAGGTGCCACCCATCGGCTGCCGGGCGGCCACGCACTTGCAGCGCTTCGATACCGGAGAGGAACTTCATGGCGTTGGACAAACCGGTCGCGCCGGCCAGCTCACCCGTCAGCAGGCGTGGCAGCAAGCGCTCGCGCAGCAGCTGGTTGGGGCTGTGCAACAAGTATTCGATAAAGGCGCGCTGGCCCCAGCAGACAAAAGCTGCTGCCAGCGAGCGGCTGGCGATGGCGGCGATGGCCTCGACCGCGTCGGTCACCTGCCCGCCTGTGCCACCCAGGGCCGGTTCGACACCCAGGCGCAGCAGCTGCGATTCGGCGATCTGCGCCAGCACCTGGTGCGGCTCGCACAGGCCCCGGTCGATGGCCTCGGCATTGGCGTCCAGCCATTGTCGAAATGCACAATCTTGCATGGTCTTGCTCCTTTGAGAACGCCGGGCCGCCTGACGGCCCCTTCGCGGCACAGGGCCGCCCCACAACGACCGCAGCAGGGTCACTAACACACGTGGATCATGCAGTGGGCTGCCAGCGGTATTTGCCAAGCTCGTCATTGAGAGGCGTCTGGGCGAACACATTAGCAAAGTTGCACAAGGTTGCGAGGCTCACGCCCAGAATCACCTCCAGCGCGTTACCTTCGCTGAAGCCGGCGTCACGGAACGCCTGGTAAGTGGCTTCGCTGACATTGCCGCGGGTGGCGATCACTTCGCGAGCGAAGGCGGCCAGGGTTTCGTAACGGGCATTGGGCAGCTCGCCACGGGCCCGCAGGGCATCGACTACCTCCTGCGGCAGCTTGGCCTTGTTCAGCGCCACCGCCGTATGGCCAGCCACGCAGAAGTCACAGCCGTGCTGGGTAGCGGCAATCAGCTGCACCACCTCGCGATCGGCCAGGCTCAATTCAGACTTGCCATTCAGTGCCGAGACGGTCACGTAGGTTTCCAGCGCCGCCGGGGCATTGGCCAGCACGCCAAGCAGGTTGGGTATGAAGCCGGAATTTTTCTGCGCGTTTTCAAGGAACGGGCGTGCCGCTTCCGGGGCGCTCTGCAGGGTGTGTAAAGTAATGCGTGAGGACATGGCGTGGTCTCCTTGATGGGGGTCACTACAGTTTGTTGGTTATAAGAATTACCCTCCATATTCATCAGTCGCCTTTCCTTGCTCCTGAGTCTTTGCATTAGATGATTTCGTCCAGCCCCCTTGTCGATTGGTTATTAGAAGGCATCGAGCTTGATGCCAGCCTGTTTCATGTTGGCCGCTACTGCGGCGGCTGGCACGCCAGCACCCAAGGCATGGGCCGGGCCAGTTTCCACCTGGTGGTGCAGGGTCATTGCTGGCTGCACATCGACGGCCAGCCGCAACCGGTACGCCTCGAAAAAGGTGATGCCGTGTTCCTGTTGCGCGACCTGGCCTATCGCTTGTCCAGTGACCAGGACCCGGTCGCTGCCTGCGCGCAACCACGCCAAGCCATGCAGGCACTGGACAGCGCAGCGGGTGACGGGGTTGGGCTGGTCTGCGGCTTCTTCCATTTCCAGTCGGGCCTGTCTTCGCTGATTGTCGAAGGGCTGGCCGACTGGATCCTGCTGCGTGCCGAAAACCCCGCTGGCAGCGCGGCGCGGGCGCTGTTCGGGCTGATTCTCGAAGAATGCAGGCGCGACGCCGGCCCATCACAGGCACTGCTGGAGCGGCTGACGCATTTGCTGTTTCTGTATGTGCTGCGCCAGCAGGTGCACGCCGGGCGATCACTGGGCGGGCTGGTCGCCCTTGCCCGCCAGCCGGCGTTTGCAGGGTTGCTGGAGCAGTTGATCAAGCAACCGGGGCAGGCCTGGACACTGGAGAGCATGGCGGCTTGCGCCGGTATGTCACGCTCGGCATTTTTCAAGCGTTTCAGCGAGCTGTCCGGGCAATCGCCGGGGCAAGTGCTGCTGGCGCTGCGCATGCGCCATGCCAGCCAGTTGTTGCAGGCAGGGCATACCGTGGAGCAGGTCGGTGCGCAGGTGGGGTATCAGTCGGTGGCGGCGTTTACCCGAGCGTTTGCCAAGGCAGTGGGAGTGCAGCCGGGGGCCTATCGGCGACAGCATGAGGGGCGCTGATCGCCGGTAGAGTAAACCGACTCAGACCTGGGTGACGGAAATATCCCCAGCACCTTTGCCCTCCCGTCGCTCACCCATCCAGGCATCGACCTGCTGGCCGAACCCGGCTGGTGCCTTGCGCCCGAAGCGCATGGCAAGGTCCAGCACATTCTGCTGGGCCAGCGCCTCCTCCATTCGCTTCTGAGCCCCCAGCATCACGGCATGAATCGCGCAGGTACCCTCGGTCGCCCAGCCGGGTGGCGAGCCGTCGAACAGGCTGCAGCGCTCGCGCACCTCGCGGCAATCGAAGATCTTTTTCTGCCCGTCGATAGCATTGACGATATCCAGCACGGTGATTTCAGCCGCTGGCCGCGCCAGGCGGAAGCCGCCGCGCACACCTTCAGTGGCCACCACCAGCCCGGCGCGTGCCAGCTTGGTGAAAACCTTGGCCAGGTATTCCTGCGGCACACCTTGCAACTCGGCCAGGTCACGGACACTGGAGTCGCGGGTTTCACCGCGCTCATCCACCAGAAACAGCAGGCAATGGATGCCGTACTCGACGCCAGCACTGTAAAGCGACATAACAATCTCCGACCGATCCAGTCGTAAACTTTACGCGGATTGCCAGGCCCAGGCAAAACCAGGGGTCGAAAGCCAACGGGTCTGCTCCGTTCATGGTTGGCAGGCCGGTACGCGACAGTGAGGCCTGCGCCGTCAGGTCACCGCTGCTGTCCTTGACCGAGACGAAGTTGGGAATTTCGCTCAGTTGCCTGAACAACGATGGCGTAGCTTCGACACCCACGGCCTGAGGCACGTTGTAGCGATGATCGGCAAACCCGCTTCAGGCACGCTGGAATAGAAATCGATGATGCCCTGATCGTCAGTCGGCCCTTGAGTAACTCCTTATTGCTTTCGACTGGCCAGACCAGCCAGGCATCGAGCGCTCTGTTGCTCTGTGAAAAGCGTAAGGGCTGGCCTGGCTGGGTTACAGCGACATTTGCGGGGCAAGTAACATGATTTTCGGTTATGGCCGCTCGTCAGGGCGGCTTGCTCGCATTCGTCGACCAAGCGAGGAAGCGCTTGTGGAATAAAACTACGATCGATATAGTCGTAGTTATTCGAAGGCCAGCCATTCAGCCTTCGAAGCCCTCTTCGAACCTTGCGGAGCACCCCAATGAAATCGAACATCCTGATCATCGGTGCCGGCTTTGCCGGTGTCTGGAGCGCCCTGAGCGCTGCACGGCTGCTCGACCAGACGCAGCGCACCGACCTCAGTATCAGCGTGCTGGCGCCACAGCCGGAACTGCGCATTCGCCCGCGCTTCTACGAGGCCGACGCGCACACCTTGAAAGCCCCCGTAGGTGAACTGTTCGAGGCCGTTGGCGTGCACTTCATCACCGGTAACGCCGAAGCCATCGACGCCGATGCGCGCAGCGTCAGCTACACCGACAGCCACGGCCAGCGCCAGCAGATCAGCTACGACCGCCTTATCCTTGCTGCTGGCAGCCAGGTAGCACGCCCGGCAGTTCCAGGCCTTGCCGAACATACTTTCGACGTCGACCAGATGGAGTCGGCCGTGCGCCTGGAGCAGCATTTGAAAGGCCTGGCGGCCCTGCCTGCTTCAACGGCGCGTAATACGGTGGTGGTCTGCGGCGGTGGCTTCACCGGCATCGAAACAGCCACAGAGATGCCTGCGCGACTGCGCCCCCTGCTGGGTGACAATGTGCGGGTGCTGCTGGTAGACCGTGGCGCCAGCGTTGGCGCGGCACTGGGTGCAGGTATCAAGCCGTCGATCGTTGCAGCCTCGCAGCATGCCGGCGTCGAATGGCTGACTGGCACTTCGGTGGTGGCCGTGGATGCCGGAGGCGTCACCCTCGACAACGGCGAGTACATCGCCAGCAACACCGTGATCTGGACCGTCGGCGTCAAGGCCAGCCCGCTGACCGCACAGGTTGCCGGCGCACGCGACCCCTTCGGCCGGCTCAAGGTCGACGATTACCTCAAGGTGGTGGGCCAGCAGCACATTTATGCCACCGGCGATACCGCCTGGGCGGCGGTGGATGAAATCGGCAACCATGCCCTGATGACCTGCCAGCACGCCATCCCCATGGGCCGCCACAGTGGCAACAACGCCATGGCCGACCTGCTCGGGGTAAGCCCGGTGGTGTACCGCCAGCCCAAGTACGTTACCTGCCTGGACCTGGGTGAATGGGGCGCGGCGTACAGCGAAGGTTGGGAACGCGAATTGAAACTGCAGGGCCAGGAAGGCAAGGACCTCAAACGCCAGATCAACTCGGTGTGGATCTACCCGCCAGCAGCAGATCGGGCCTTGGCCCTGGCCGCCGCCGACCCGATGATTGCGATCGTTTGACAGCAAAATCCTGACAAAACCGTCAAAAAATGACGGTTTTGTCAATCATGCCGTTACATTGATTGCCTGTTCAACAATAGTGGCCATATGGCATCATTCAAATCAAAAACCATTCACGAGGGTGAGGCACACAATTTAATCCGCAGCGCATCAAGAGCCTGGCGCCCTACCGGTGTTCCGGCTTTTCCGTCCAAGCTCCTGAGGCCTGCACGCCACCGTCAAGGAGCATTCCATGCAGTTACGGAATTTAAAGATCGGCATTCGCGCTGCCAGCGTATTCGCCCTGTTGGGCATCCTGGTCCTGTTCATGGGCCTTATCGCACTTTACGAAACCCGGCAGATGGACAAGGCCACAGACGAGATCCGGGTGACCTGGATGCCGGCCGTAGTGGCCCTCAGTGAAGTCAGCACCAACCTCGGGCGCGCCCGCGCCGTCACACTGCGTGCCGCACTGGACGACAACCCCGGCGAACGCACCCGCAACCTGCAGATGCTGGAAGGTATCAGTGCCCAGCTCAACGAAGGCCTCAAGAACTATGGGGATATGATCACTGCCGCCGATGATCGCGCCCTGTTCAACACCTTCAACACGGCTCACCAGCACTATCTGGAACTGCAGACACGCGTTCTGCAGGACATTGCTGCCGGCCGCATGGAGGATGCCAAACAACAGATCAGCGGCCCGCTAACCCAGCGCGCCGACAGTATGATGCAGGCCATGGCAGCGCTGATTGCCTACAACGGCAAAGGCGCCGAACAAGCCTCGCAGCGCAGCAGCGACGTGGCAGACGAAGCGTTCAGCGCGCTGATTGCCGCGCTGCTGGTGATCATGCTGGCGCTGGCCACCATTGCTACCGTACTCACCCGCAGCATCGTGGTACCACTGGCCGATGCATTGGCGGTGGCCGAGCGCGTGGCAACTGGCGACCTGACCCAGGATATCCGGGTAACCGGCCGCGATGAACCGGCCCTGCTGTTGCGCGCCCTGAGCCGGATGCAAGGTAGCCTGCGCGATACCATCCGCCAGATTGCCGCCTCCTCCGACCAACTGGCCTCGGCCTCGGAAGAGCTGCACACCGTCACCGAAGACACCAGCCGTGGCCTGCACCAGCAAAGCGCGGAAATCGACCAGGCCGCCACGGCGGTGAACCAGATGACTGCGGCGGTCGAGGAAGTGGCGAACAATGCGGTCAGTACCGCCGATGCTTCCAAGGGCGCCGACCAGACCACCCGCGATGGCCGCGATCGGGTCAACCAGGCGCTGGCGTCGATCCAGCACCTGGTGGCCGACGTGACGGGTACCTCGGCCGAGATCGAACAGCTGGCCAGCAATGCCAACGAGATCAGCCGGGTGCTGGACGTCATTGGTGCGATTGCCGGGCAGACCAACCTGCTGGCGCTGAACGCGGCCATCGAAGCGGCACGCGCCGGTGAGGCAGGCCGTGGCTTTGCCGTGGTGGCTGATGAAGTGCGCGCCCTTGCCCACCGTACCCAGCAGTCGACGGCGGAAATCGAGCAGATGATTGCCGGTATCCAGAACGGCACCGAGCGGGCGGTGACCGCAATGCACAGCAGCCAGGGGCGCGCCACGGGTACGCTGGAAGTGGCTCAGGGTGCGGGGCAGGCTTTGGAGGTAATTGCCGAGGCGATTGCTTCGATCAACCAGCGCAACCTGGTGATCGCCAGTGCGTCGGAGGAACAGGCACAGGTGGCACGTGAGGTGGACCGGAACCTGGTGAATATTCGTGACCTGGCGATGCAAACGTCAGCGGGGGCGAACCAGACCAGTGCAGCGGCGCAGGACTTGTCACGGTTGGCAGTGGACCTGAATGGCATGGTGGCGCAGTTCAAGGTTTGACCTGCGGTTTTGCCGGGGCTGCTTTGCAGCCCTTCGCGGGCAAGCCCGCTCCTACAGAGATCGCACCAAGGCCAAGGCTTGCGCTGTACCTGTAGGAGCTGGCTTGCTTGCGATGGGCGGCGAAGCAGCCCCTGTTACAGCAACACCTGTCTATCAGTCATTAACACTCACAACCCGCCCCGCCCTCTCGGCTGCCTTGCCGCGTGTCGCCAGGCAGTAATACAGCGGCACCGTTACCAGCAAACCAAACAACCACGACAGGTCAGCCCCTTCGACAATGTTCGAGTACGGCCCTACATACAGCGAGGTGTTGGCAAACGGCAGCTGTACCAGGATGCCGCAGGCATAGGCAATGATCGCGTGGTGGTTGAAGCGGCCGTAGATGCCGCCATCTGCACTGAAGATCGAGGCGATGTCGTACTGGCCCTTCTTGATCAAGTAGAAGTCGATCAGGTTGATCGAGGCCCACGGCACCAGCACCAGCAGCAACGCCAGGATCAGGCCGATGAACTGGCCGATGAAGTCCGCCGAGGCGTTCAGTGCAACCATCCCGCAACCCACCAGGATCACCGACGCCAGAATCACCCGCACCTTGATGCTCGGCGTCCACTCGGCCATGAAGGTCTGGATAGCAGTGACGATCGACAGTACCGCGCCATACAGGTTGAGGGCGTTGTGGCTGATGATGTTGAGCAGGAACAGCACCATCAGGATCGGGCCCAGCCAGCCGGTAGCCTGCTTCACTGCGTCCATCGCGTCAGTGCCTTGCGGTACGCACAGTACCGCCACCGCACCAAAGCTGAAGCACAGGATGGTACCCAGGGTGGCGCCAAAATAAGTGGCCCAGAACGGCTTGGCAATGCCCACTTCACGGGGCAGGTAGCGCGAGTAGTCGGAGGTATACGGTGAGAAGCTGATCTGCCAGATCACCCCCAGCGACACGGTGGCAATGAAACCCGACAGGTTGAACGCGCCCCGGCTGAAGAAGTCGGCGGGCAGGTCCTGGACAAACATCATGATGAAACCGGCCAGCAACGCCGAGCCCATCACCCAGGTACCGATGCGGTTGAGGATGTGGATGAACCGGTAGCCGACCACGCCAATGGCAGTGGCACTCAGGGCACCGATCACGATCGCACCCGGCATCGGCACGCTCGGTGCGATGCCGTGGATGGTCTTGCCCGCCAGGACGATGTTGGAAATGAAGAAGCCGACATAGATCAGCGCAGTGAAGAACACGATCAGCAAGGCGCCATAGCGGCCAAACTGGCCACGGCTCTGCACCATCTGCGGAATGCCCAACTGCGGTCCCTGCGCAGAGGCCAGGGCGATGACCACGCCCCCGATCAGATGGCCCAGCACGATGGCGATCAGCCCCCACAACAGGTTCAGGTGGAACACCTGGACCACCATGGCACCGGTCACGATAGGCAGTGGCGCAATGTTGGTACTGAACCAGAGGGTGAACAGGTCGCGCGCCTTCCCGTGGCGCTCGGCAGGTGGAACGTAATCGACCGTGTGATTCTCGACAAACTGGTGTTGCGACGACGGTTGGGACATGGTTTTCAGCTCGAAAGGTCGTTTTTATCTTTGTAAGGAAACCGCATCCAGGGCGGCCTCTCAGCTGCGGACCATATTATGGTATTCCAAACTTTTGACAACACTGATCCGCACGAAAAAACGGCCACTGATCTGCTTACGAAAGCCCTGCGACAAACCGCCTCACCGCTCAAGGCCACGGTTTACGGGGCCTTGAGCCGCTCATCGTGAAAAATCACAGCTGAAAATTCTGCTTGCAAATTAGGTATTACGGTATACCATCAGACACATCAACGATAAAAACCGCGGACCACCGCAGCCCTTTAGAGGTACACCCGATGATCGACGCAACCGTCTACAAGAACGTCCTGGGCTCTTTCCCGTCCGGCGTTACCGTCATCACCACCCTGGACGACGACGGCTCGGTCGTCGGCCTGACCGCCAGCGCGTTCTCCTCCCTGTCGATGGACCCGCCGCTGGTGCTGTTCTGCCCCAACTACACCTCCGACTCCTACCCTGTACTGATCAGGCAGAAGCGCTTCGCCATCCACCTGCTCTCCGGTGAGCAACAGGCCGAAGCGTATGCGTTCGCCAAGAAAGGCAAGGACAAGGCCAGCGGCATCGAGTGGACCCTGAGCGAACTGGGCAACCCAATCCTGGCCGGCGCCACTGCCGTGATCGAGTGCGAACTGTGGCGTGAATATGAAGGTGGCGACCACGCCATCATGGTCGGCAAGGTACACAACCTGATCGTCCCTGACGAAGCGCCACGACCGATGGTGTACTGCCGCGGGAAGATGGCCAGCCTGCCGGCCTTTGCCTGAAGCCTGTTCTGAATCGAGACACCTGGCGCCTCCCCTGCCCGGCGCCAGCCCCTTTCAAGCGTTGAGGAAAGCCCCATGAAATTTTCGTTGTTCGTGCACATGGAACGTTGGGATGAACAGGTCAGCCACCGCCAGCTGTTCGAAGACCTGACCGAACTGACCCTGATGGCCGAAGACGGCGGTTTCAGCACCGTGTGGATCGGCGAACACCACGCCATGGAGTACACCATCTCGCCAAGCCCGATGCCGCTGCTGGCGTACCTGGCCGCACGCACCGAGAAGATCCGCCTGGGTGCCGGCACCATCATCGCGCCGTTCTGGAACCCCATCCGCGTGGCCGGCGAATGCGCCCTGCTCGACGTGATCAGCAACGGCCGCATGGAAGTGGGCCTGGCCCGTGGTGCCTACCAGTTCGAATTCGACCGCATGGCGGGTGGCATGCCGGCCACTGACGGCGGCAAGGCGCTGCGCGAGATGGTGCCGGTAGTACGCAAGTTGTGGGAAGGCGACTACGCCCATGACGGCGAAGTCTACAAATTCCCAACCTCCACCAGCGTACCGAAGCCGTTCAATGCCACGCCACCGATGTGGATCGCCGCCCGCGACCCGGACTCGCACAACTTCGCGGTGGCCAACGGCTGTAACGTCATGGTCACTCCGCTGATGAAAGGTGACGAAGAAGTGCTCGACCTGAAGAACAAGTTCCAGGCCGCCCTCGACAACAACCCGGGCGTGCCGCGCCCACAACTGATGGTGCTGCGCCACACCCATGTGCACAGCCCGGCCGAACCGGAAGGCTGGAAGGTCGGCGCCCAGGCCATTTCGCGCTTCTACCGCACCTTTGATGCCTGGTTCGGCAACAAGACCACCCCGGTCAACGGCTTCCTCGAGCCGAGCCCAGAGTCGAAGTTTGCCGAAGTACCGGCGTTCCAGCTGGAGAACATCCGCCAGAACACCATGATCGGCACCCCGGAAGAAATCATCGCGCGCATCAAGTACTACCAGGAACTTGGCGTCGACGAGTTCAGCTTCTGGTGCGACAACAGCCTGCCTCACGCCGAGAAGAAGAAATCGCTCGAGCTGTTCATCAAGGAAGTGGTGCCGGCGTTCGCCTGAATTCCCATTGCCTGAATCATTGCGGGACGCGCCCGCTCCCGTGGGCCCCTGAGGCCCGCGCGAGCGGGCTTTTTTATGAAACCTGCACTGGCCTTTTCGCGGGTAAACCCGCTCCCACAGAGATACGCGGTCTCCTGTAGCAGCGGGTTTACCCGCGAAGTGGCCAGTACAGGCAATAGATAAATCAAGGTATCACGCCACCTTTCGTCCCCTCGCAAGAGAAATTTTCAGCCCCCTCTTGCACAACAAATATTATGGTATACCATCAGACAACAAGAGCTGATAACCCTCACCAGGAGCCACCCATGAGTTTCGAAATCCGCAAGATCGTCACCTACTCCGAAGAGACCCGCATCGAAGGTGGCAAGGCCACCGACAAGCCGGTGACCATGGTCGGCCTGGCCGTCGTGATCAAGAACCCATGGGCCGGTCGCGGTTTTGTTGAAGATCTGAAGCCGGAAATCCGCGCCAACTGCTCGGAGCTGGGTGCACTGATGGTCGAGCGCCTGACTGCCGCCATTGGCGGTGCCGACAAGATCGAAGCCTACGGCAAGGCCGCTGTGGTTGGCGCCGACGGTGAAATCGAGCACGCCTCGGCGGTGATCCACACCCTGCGCTTCGGTAACCACTACCGTGAAGCTGTACAAGCCAAGAGCTACCTGAGCTTCACCAACAAGCGCGGCGGCCCAGGCACCTCGATCCAGATCCCGATGATGCAGAAGGACGACGAAGGCCTGCGTTCGCACTACATCACCCTGGAAATGCAGATCGAAGACGCCCCGCGTGCCGATGAAATCGTCGTGGTCCTGGGCGCTGCCGACGGTGGCCGCCTGCACCCGCGCATCGGCAACCGCTACATCGACCTGGAAGAACTGGCTGCCGAAAAAGCCAACGCTCAATAACAACAACCAAGACGGGCCGGGGCGTGGCGTGTTTACCCGCCGCGCCCGACCTTCAAGGAGCGCCCTCCATGATTCAGCCTGTCGCTGAACGCACACCTGCCGGCACCAGCTACCTGTCCGTCGGCCAGGGCCAACCCGTGGTTCTGATCCACGGCGTGGGCTTGAACAAGGAGATGTGGGGCGGTCAGTTCGTTGGCCTGGCCAACGACTACCGCGTCATCGCCTACGACATGCTTGGCCACGGCCAAAGCCGCGTGCCGGCTGCCGACACCCCGCTGGAAGGCTATGCCGACCAGCTCGCCGAACTGCTCGACCACCTGCAAATTCCGCAAGCCACCGTGATCGGCTTCTCCATGGGCGGCCTGGTTGCCCGCGCATTTGCCCTCAACTACCCGCAGCGCCTGGCTGCGCTGGTGGTGCTCAACAGCGTGTTCAACCGCAGCCCCGAGCAAAGTGCCGGCGTCATCGCCCGCGCCGCGCAGGCTGCAGAGCTGGGCCCCGACGCCAACGTCGACGCAGCCCTCGACCGGTGGTTCAGCCGTGAATACAAGGCTGCTAACCCGGCGCAGGTCGCGGCCATTCGCCAAGTGCTGGCGAGCAACGACCCGCAGGGTTACCACACCACTTATTCGCTGTTCGCCACCCAGGACATGTACCGCGCCAGTGACCTGGGCAGTATCCAGGTGCCGACGCTGATCGCCACCGGCGAACTAGACTCCGGCTCCACCCCGGCCATGACCCGCCAGCTTGCCGCCAGCATTCCTGGCGCACACAGCGTGGTCCTCGCCGAGCAACGGCATATGATGCCGGTGGAAGCCCCCCGTGAAGTCAACAAGATGCTGCTGGACTTCCTCGCGCAAGCCCGCACCCTCACCGAATCCGCCAAGGGGATTGTTGCATGACCCTCGTTCGTTTCCAGATGTGCATCGACGGCCAGTGGCGCGATGCCCAGAGCGGCAAGACCTTCGACAGCCTGAACCCGGCCACCGCCCAGGCCTGGGCGCAACTGCCCGACGCCGACGAAGCCGATGTCGAGCTGGCCGTACAGGCTGCCCAGCGCGCTTTCGACAGCAAGGAATGGCGCAGCATCACCGCCACCGCGCGCGGCAAGCTGCTGCGTCGCCTGGGTGACCTGATTGCCGAAAACAAGGAACACCTGGCCCAGCTGGAAAGCCGTGACAACGGCAAGCTGATCCGTGAAACCCGCGGCCAGGTCGGCTACCTGCCCGAGTTCTTCCACTACACTGCCGGCCTGGCCGACAAGCTCGAAGGTGGCACCCTACCGCTGGACAAGCCCGACCTGTTCGCCTACACCGTGCACGAGCCGATCGGCGTGGTGGCCGGCATCATCCCGTGGAACAGCCCGCTGTACCTCACCGCGATCAAGCTGGCCCCGGCCCTGGCTGCTGGCAACACCATCGTGCTCAAGCCGTCCGAGCACGCCTCAGCGACCATCCTCGAGCTGGCCCGCCTGGCCCTTGAGGCCGGCTTCCCGGCGGGCGTGGTCAACGTGGTCACCGGTTACGGCCCAAGCACCGGCGCGGCGCTCACCCGCCACCCGCTGGTGCGCAAGATCGCCTTCACCGGCGGCGCCGCCACCGCCCGCCACGTGGTGCGCAGCAGTGCCGAGAACTTCGCCAAACTGTCGCTGGAGCTGGGCGGCAAGTCACCGAACATCATCTTCGCCGACGCCGACCTGGACAGCGCCATCAACGGCGCCGTGGCCGGCATCTATGCCGCTTCCGGGCAAAGCTGTGTGGCCGGCTCGCGCCTGCTGGTGCAGGACGAGATTTTCGATGAGTTCGTCGAGCGCCTGATTGCCCGCGCCAAACGCATCCGCATCGGCAACCCGCAGGACGATGCCAGCGAAATGGGCCCGATGGCCACCGCGCAGCAACTGGCCGTGGTCGAAGGCCTGGTAGCTGCGGCCAAGGCCGAGGGCGCCAGGCTGCACATGGGCGGCAAGCGTGCCGACGTTGAAGGTGACGGCTGGTTCTACGAGCCGACCCTGTTCGAGTGCGACAGCAACTCGATGACCATCATGCAGGAAGAAGTATTCGGGCCGGTCGCGGCGGTGATCCGCTTCAAGACCGAGGAAGAAGCCCTTGAAATGGCCAACGACTCGCAGTTCGGCCTGGCGGCCGGCATCTGGACCCGCGACCTGGGCCGTGCCCACCGCCTGGCGCGTGACGTGCGTTCGGGGATCATCTGGGTCAACACCTACCGCGCCGTGTCAGCCATGGCGCCGATCGGTGGCTTCAAGAACAGCGGCTACGGCCGTGAGAGCGGCATCGATTCGGTGCTGGCCTATACCGAGCTGAAGACTGTGTGGATCAACCTGTCCACCGCGCCGATGCCCGACCCGTTTGTGATGCGTTAAGAGGTAGCACGAGATGATCGAACCCGGCATCTACAAAGACGTGATGGGCTCTTTCCCGTCCGGCGTCACGGTAGTCACCACCCTGGACGCCGATGGCGGCATCGTCGGCATCACTGCCAGCGCGTTCAGTGCGCTGTCGATCGACCCGGCACTGGTACTGTTCTGCCCCAACTACGCCTCCGACACCTACCCGATCCTGCGGGACAGCAAGCAGTTCGCGATCCACCTGCTGTCCGCCGACCAGACCGCCGAGGCCTATGCCTTTGCCGGCAAGGGCAAGGACAAGGCCAAGGGCGTCGAGTGGCACCTGAGCGAGCTGGGTAACCCCTTGTTGGCCAAGGCCACGGCGATCATCGAGTGTGAACTGTGGCGCGAGTACGACGGCGGTGACCACGCGATCATCGTCGGCGCGGTAAAAAACCTGGTGCTGCCAGCCGAACCGGTGACGCCGATGGTTTACCACAAAGGCAAGTTGGGTGCCCTGCCGCCGTTGGGCTGAACTACCGCGTTGGCTTCTTCGTGGGTAAACCCGCGCCCACAGGAGTTGCGCATGCCTTGAGGTAAGCACCCAACCTGTGGGAGCGGGTTTACCCGCGAGGAAGCCAACACCGATTGCCCTGTTTCCAGGGGCCGCGCTAATCGTCTCACCCTCGGTTGCGGCGCCTGTTTTATTCCGGAGTACTGTACATGAGCAATGAAAAGTACGAAAAAGGCCTGCAGATCCGCACCCAGGTGCTGGGCGAGGACTACGTGAACCGCTCAATCCAGAACGCCGACGCGTTCACCAAGCCGCTTCAGGAGCTGGTCACCGAGTATTGCTGGGGCCATGTCTGGGGCCGCGAAGGCCTCTCGCTCAAAGAGCGCAGCATGATAAACTTGGCCATGATTTCCGCGCTCAACCGGCCCCACGAGCTCAAGCTGCACATTCGCGGCGCATTGCGTAATGGCCTGAGCCGTGAACAGATTCGCGAGATCCTGCTCCAGGTCGGCATTTATTGCGGCGTACCCGCGGCGGTGGACAGCTTCCGCCTGGCCCGCGAAGCGTTTGCCGAAGCCGATGCGGAGTCAACCCGTTAACAACGGGCTGTTCGAACCACTGCATGGAAAGCCTCGGTTCGGGGCGTTCCGCGATGTTGGCGCAACAGCCTCATAAAGAGCGCACCTGATGAAACGCCAGCCACTCGACGACAGCTTCAAGGTCAACCGCAACCCCGTTACCCTGCGCGAAATCGTGCTCGACAAGCTGCGCGCCGCGATCATGAACTTCCACCTGCTGCCTGGCGACCGCCTGGTGGAACGCGACCTGTGCGACCGTCTGGGCGTCAGCCGCACCTCGGTGCGTGAAGCCCTGCGCCACCTGGAATCCGAAGGCCTGGTAGAATTCGCCGACGCCAAGGGCCCACGGGTAGCCATCATTACCCTGGAAGATGCCCGCGACATCTACGAGCTGCGTTGCGTGCTCGAAGGCCTTATCGTGCAACTGTTCACCCTCAACGCCAAGGCCAAGGATATCCGCGCCCTGGAACGCGCGCTGGAGGTCAACCGCGAGGCACTGGAAGACGGCGAGCTGCAACAAGTGCTGGATTCGGTGCAAGGTTTCTACGACGTGCTGCTGGAAGGCTCTGGCAACCAGGTGGCGGCCCAGCAACTGCGTCAGTTGCAGGCACGCATCAGCTACCTGCGCGCCACCTCGGTATCGCAGGAAAACCGCCGTGGCGCCAGCAACCGCGAAATGGAAAAGATCGTCGAGGCGATCAAGGGCGGCGACCCGCTGGTAGCCCACCAGGCCTCGGTCGACCACGTCCGCGCCGCCGCCAAGGTAGCCCTGGACTACCTGCGCCAGAAGCAGGATGACAACGCCAAGGTGCGCGACATGGTCGAGCCCCTGGCCCTTAAGGACCCACGTATATAAGAACCGTATAGGCCGCTGATCATGCCCAACGCCCCGCGCTACTGCCCGCACTGCACCACGGAACTGGCCCGGGGCGTTCCCACAGGCGACACCCACGAACGCCTGTACTGCACCGGCTGCGGCTACATCCACTACATCAACCCGAAGATCATCGCCGGTTGCATCATCGAACGCGATGGCAAGTACTTGCTATGCCAACGCGCCATTGCGCCGCGCCCCGGCACCTGGACCTTGCCAGCCGGGTTCATGGAGGCCGGCGAAACCACCGAGCAGGCCGCGCTGCGCGAAGTGTGGGAAGAAAGCGGCGTACGCGCCGACATCGTCTCGCCGTACTCGATCTTCAGCGTGCCGAGAATCAGCGAGGTGTACATCATCTTCCGCGCCATCGCTACCGAGGAAACCGGGCAGTACGGCCCGGAAACACTGGCGTACCAGTTTTTCGAACCCGACGAAATCCCATGGGACCAAATCTATTACCCGGCCATCCGGCAGATTCTCGAGCGCTACATCCTTGAGCGTCAGGCGGGGGTGTATGGCATTTACATGGGTAACGATGACAGCGGGAAGGTGCACTTCATTCGCTAAAACCGGCGAACCACTGAGGTTTCCGCTGACAGGTCGCAACTCGTCTGGCTGGCCACTACAAAATACTCGCAAATCACGCCATCTCAGTGCATCTTTTCAGTTTCTCAAGCAAATGGATCGGCACCCGGCAATGGCGAAATGGTTAGACGGCGGCGGCTTGATGGCCGAGCGCATCCGCAACCACGACTGGACAAATTCCAGCCTCGGCCCGCTCGAGGCCTGGCCGGATGCACTCAAGACCACCGTGGCGCTGTGCCTGGCCTCGCACTTTCCTCAGGCGGTGCTGTGGGGCCCTGACCTGGTTACCCTGCACAACGACGCGTTCCTGCCAATCCTTGGTCAAAAGCCAGTGGCCCTGGGCATTCCCTTTGGCGAGGTCTGGCAAGAGGCCTGGGCCGACATCAGTGCGATGGCCGATCGTGCCTTGGCCGGCGAAGCCGTGTACATCGAAGACTTCCCACTGACAATCGACCGCAACGGCAGCCCAGAGCGGGCCTATTTCACGTTCTGCTACAGCCCGATTCGTGGGCACGATGGCGAGGTGCTAGGCATGCTCGATACAGTCACCGAAACCACCGCCAGCGTGGTCACCAACCAACGGTTGAACTTCCTCGACAACCTCGGGCGCGCCGTGACCGAGGCTACCGACCCGGACCAGATCATGGCCATCACCACGCGCATGCTGGTCGAGCACCTTGGCCTGTCCAGCTGCGCCTATGCGGTGGTGGACCCGGACCAGGACGGCTTCACCATCTGCGGCGATGCAGTGGCGCCCGGTTCGCCACGCCTGGTGGGCCAATACCACCTGCATGAATTTGGCCACCTGGCGGTCAGCCGGCTGCGCAGCGGTCTGGCATTGGTCATCAACGATAGCCTTCGGGAACTGCCAACTGACGAGGCGGCGACATTTCAGGCCATCGGCATTGCGGCGACTATCTGCATGCCGCTGATCAAGGCTGGCAGGCTGACCGCACTGATGGCCATTCATGACCGTGTGCCACGGGTATGGACAGACTACGAGCAAGCACTGATCGGCGAAGTGACCGAGCGTTGCTGGGCGCATATTCAGCGGGTGCAGGCCAATGCCGAAGTCCGCGAGGCAATGGCCGCACTGGAGGCGCTCAATGCCACACTGGAGCACCGTGTCGAAGAACGCACCACCCAGTTGCTGCACACCGAGGCCGTGCTGCGCCAGACCCAAAAGCTGGAAGCCATCGGCCAGCTGACAGGGGGGGTTGCCCACGACTTCAATAACCTGCTGACCATCATCCGTTCCTCGCTGCACTTTCTGCAACGCCCCAGCCTCGACGAAAAACGCCGGCAGCGCTACCTGAAGACCATGTCTGACACGGTCGACCGTGGCGCCAAGCTGACTGGCCAACTGCTGGCCTTCGCCCGTCGCCAGGCCCTGAGCCCACAAGTGTTCGAGGCCGGGCCACGGCTGGAGGCCATGGCCGACATGCTCGACACCGCCACCGGTGCACGCATCCAGATCGAGTTGCAATTGCCACAGGCGCCTTGTTACATCCGTGCCGACCTCAGCCAGCTTGAAACCGCGGTCATCAACCTGATGCTCAATGGGCGCGACGCCATGGCCGGTGAAGGCATCTTGCGTCTGCGCCTGCAGGCTGACCAGCATCTGCCCGCCCTGGCGCAGCAGCCAGGCCGGTTCGCGGCGATTTCGGTGAGTGACAGTGGTGTCGGCATTGCCGCCGAGTTGCTGGAGCGCATTTTCGACCCGTTCTTCACCACCAAGGCACCGGGTGAGGGCACCGGGCTGGGGCTGTCGCAGGTGTTCGGCTTTGCCAAGCAGTCAGGCGGCGATGTGCACGTGCACAGCACCCCGGGCCAGGGCACCACTTTTACCCTGTATCTACCCCAGGAAGCACCTTCAGCGACCGTGCCCGCAGACAATCCAGCCGGCGTTCAGCCCCAGGCGCAGGGTGAGCAGCGACGAGTTCTGGTGGTGGAAGATAACCCCGACCTTGGCAATTTCACTGCGCAACTACTTGAAGACCATGGCTACCGGATCAGCTACGCCTGTTCAGCCGAAGATGCCCTGGCTCAGTTGGCCGGGCCGGCGGGGGACTTCGATGCAGTGTTTTCCGATGTGGTCATGCCAGGCATGGGCGGCCTGGCATTGGCCCATGAATTACGGCGTCAGCGGCCGCAGTTGCCAGTAATCCTGACCTCAGGCTACAGCGAGTCCATCGCTGAAGGGGGGCATGAGGGCTTTGCTTTTCTGGCCAAGCCCTATTCAGCGGAGCAGGTGTGCCAAATACTCGGGAAGGTGCTGGGCAATTCCACCTGATGCTGTGCCAACAGGCTCAGCGTCGCCCTTCAGCCAGCATGCGCACGGCAAGGCCTGCCAGCACCGTCCCCATCAACCAGCGCTGAACCTGCTGCCAAAACGGGCGACCGGCAAGGAATACAGCGATGGAACCGGCCATGATCGCGATCATGGCATTGACCGTGACGCTGATGGCGATCTGCGTCGATCCCAGTACCAGCGACTGCAGCAGCACGCTGCCATGGCCTGGTTCAATGAACTGCGGCATCAGCGACAGGTACATGACGGCGATCTTCGGGTTGAGCAGGCTGGTGGCAAAACCCATGGTGAACAACCGCTTCGGGCTATCGGCAGGCAGGTCACGCACCTGGAACGGCGAGCGCCCCCCGGGGCGCAACGCCTGCCAGGCGAGGTACAACAGGTACAGCGCGCCGCCGATGCGCAATGCATCGTAGGCAAAAGGTACGGCCATGACCAGGGCCGTAATGCCCAATGCGGCACAGAACATGTAAATGACGAACCCCAGGGCTACACCACCAAGGGAAATCAACCCGGCCTTGCGGCCCTGACAGATCGAGCGGGAGATCAGGTAGATCATGTTCGGCCCTGGGGTCAGGACCATGCCCAGGCAGATCAGGGCGAACGTGAGCAGTTGCGTGGTGTCAGGCATGGGGGCACATCCTGGTTGTGCGTGGGTAAGCGGCGAGTGTATCTGAAGCTATCTGTAACGGGTGAAATCAGTTGATCTGCCCGGCGATCAGGCCTAGAGCCACTGTAATCATTGCCACACCCGATACCCGCCCGACCAGCTTCGCCGCCCCCGGCCGGGTGCTCAGCACTGCTTTTGCGCCATAGCCGACCAGTGAGTAGATCACCAGTGAACTGCACAGGTGCACCAGCCCCAGCAGCAATATCTGCAGCGGCACTGGCCAGCTCGATTGTGGGTCGGTGAACTGCGGCAACAATGCCAGGAACAACAGGAAAACCTTAGGGTTCAGGCCGCTGACGCAAAAACCCTTGAATGCCCAGCGCGAGCCGGACTCACCCGCACCACCCTCCCCGGCCGCCGGCAGTGCCGGGCTGAGCAACAGGTTGCCACCCAGCCACAACAGGTAGCTGCACCCTGCCAGCGTCAGCAAGGTCAGCGCCAACGGGTGGCCCGCCAGCAGGCTGCCCACGCCGGCCGCCACCACCAGCGTGGCAAGAAAATGCCCCGACAACATCCCCGCCACCGCCGGCATCACCCAGCGCCCACGCATGCCTGCCGAGATGGCATAGGCCCAGTCGGCCCCCGGGGTCATCACGAACAGCATCGACACGGCCCAAAATGCCGTCAGCACACTGATAGCCACTTGAATCTTCCTTATCTACTGCATTGGGATGTGGAAAGATTACGGATTCCGCTTGGGCATTTTCTTTCGTATATTCCCCATCAGCATTTCTTTACTGGAAGATTCTTCCTCATGGACAGAACAGATCGAAAAATTCTTGCCGAGCTGCAAAAGGACGGGCGGCTGTCGGTGACCGAACTGGCCGACCGTGTGGGGCTCAGCCTGTCGCCCTGCCATCGGCGCCTGAAGGCACTGGAAGAGTCCGGGGCGATTCTGGGCTATCACGCCCGCCTGGCGCCAAGCGCGCTGGGGCTCAACTTTGCCGCGCTGGTGTTCGTGACCTTGCGCGAGGTCACCCGCCAGCCGGTGGCGGACTTTGAAGCAGCGTTGGCAGAGATTCCGCAGATTGTCGAAGCTCAGCGGCTATTCGGCGACCCGGATTATTTGCTGCATGTGGTGGCCAAGGACCTGCCGGCATTTCAGAAGCTGTACGACGAGCAACTGACCAGCATCCCCAATGTGAAACGCTTGAGCTCGACATTGGTGATGAAAGAGGTGATTCAGGATCGTATGTTGCCCATGTAGCAGGGGTCTCCTGTGCCGGCCTATTCGCGGGTAAACCCGCTCCTACAACGGTCTGCGTTGCTGTTGTAGGAGCGGGTTTACCCGCGAATAGGCCGGTACGGGCAACAATTCCTTCTGCCCCAAAAATACACAGGACGCACCAGCAAAGCCCACTCATTGCAGCCCACACAAGGCTCAACCCCTCTACCCCATGCCTTCCCGCCACCTGGCACCCTCCTTGCTACCGTCCCCCGCTTAAGCTTTTGTCAGCCTTAGGTTTTTTAAGGTTTATGGGTACATATTTACTAATTTCTCGTTATCCCCGCGCCCCGCATCATCGCTCCAACAAGAACGCGTCGCCCTTCGCCGGCACGCCCCCGGGCAGCTCCCGATGCCCTACCTTGCCTTGGAGTCAGTCATGACCAGTGCAGCCAATTCGGCACCCCTCATAGAAAAACACACGATCGGCTATGTGCCCCCGCAAGACCGCCATGGAAAGGTAAGGGATCTGTTTACACTGTGGTTCGGCGGCAACATTGCGCCGCTGCCCATCGTCACCGGCGCGCTGGGCGTGCAACTGTTTCACCTGAACCTGGTGTGGGGTATCGTCGCCATCCTCGTCGGCCACCTGGTCGGCGGTGTGCTGATGGCCCTGCACTCGGCCCAAGGCCCGCAAATGGGCATCCCGCAGATGATCCAGAGCCGTGCTCAGTTCGGCACGCTCGGGGCACTGCTGGTGGTAGTGATCGCCGGGGTCATGTACATCGGTTTCTTCGCCTCCAACATCGTCCTCGCCGGCAAGTCGCTGCATGGCGTGGTTGACGCCGTACCGGTCCCCGTGGGCATCGTCATCGGCGCGCTGGGCTCGGGCATCATCGGCATCATCGGCTACCGCTTCATCCACGTTCTCAACCGCATCGGCACCTGGGTGCTGGGTATCGGTATCGTGGTCGGTTTCGGCTACATCTTCACCCACGTGCAAAGCGACGACTTCCTCACCCGCGGCGGCTTCAACCTGGCCGGCTGGCTGGCCACGGTGTCGCTGGCGGCGCTGTGGCAGATCGCCTTTGCGCCCTATGTGTCGGACTACTCACGCTACCTGCCGGCAGACGTGAAAGTCAGCTCGACCTTCTGGACCACCTACCTGGGTTCGGCCCTGGGTTCGAGCTTGTCGTTCATCTTCGGCGCCGTGGCCGTACTGGCAATCCCTGCCGGCATGGACACCATGGAGGCGGTCAAGCTGGCCACCGGCACCCTCGGCCCGATCATGCTGGTGCTGTTCCTGCTCAGCGTCATCAGCCACAATGCCCTCAACCTGTATGGCGCGGTGCTGTCGATCATCACCCTGGTGCAAACCTTCGCCTATCGCTGGATCCCTACCGCCAAGAGCCGTGCAGTGCTGTCGCTGATCGTGCTGTCCGCCTGCTGCGTGGTCGCGGTATTCGCCTCGGCAGACTTCATCGGCCACTTCGTCGACATGGTGCTGGTGCTGCTGGTGGTGTTGGTGCCGTGGACAGCGATCAACCTGATCGACTTCTATGCCATTCACAAGGGTGACTATGACATCCAGTCGATCTTCCAGGTCGATGGTGGCATTTACGGGCGTTACAACCCGCAGGCGCTGATTGCCTATGCCGTGGGTATCGTGGTGCAGATCCCATTCATGAATACACCGCTGTACGTCGGGCCGATTTCCGAGCACATCAACGGTGCTGACCTGTCGTGGCTGGTGGGGCTGGCGATCACCTCGCCGCTGTATTGGTGGCTGGCCAGCCGTGACAGTGCCTATCGCCGTCGGCAGATGAATGCTCGCGTCGCGGCCGTCAGCTAGTCCGGACCCCCTGAACTGTATCTCCCAAGCACAGCGTCGCCCCCGGAAGGGCGGGCGGCGCTGGCAACACGTTCAACAAGCCCACGCCCTCCATCAATTCCCTTCGCCTCGAGTCAGTTACCTTATTGAGACTCTGATAGAACAATCTCCAATACGCCCACTCATTCAAATTCGACTCTTGATTGTTATCTGTTGCAAACATTGTTTTCCCTAAAGTTTTGCGTTTCTCATTCACTGCTCCGACTGTTTTCTCAAGGAGCGCCTTGTGCTCGGGTAAATTTCCTCGCGATGAAATTTCGCCACGATCAAGCACAGCCTTATCAAAAAGCTTAAGCGCTCTGGCAGCTGAATATAATTTGACGCTGTATCCCGAGTCCATTTCGGCCGTTTCACGGATGTCTGCGGTATTTGGCCTTTGCAAGGTCCGCTGAAGGAGCGGCCTTGTGTCGCGAAAGGGCCGCAACGCGGCCCAGACTTATCGGTGGATCAGTACTGCGCCTGGCCCGGCACCCAGGCAGTACCGGCCAGTGGCACCCGTGCCATCGCCGCTGCTTCCACGGTCAATGCCACCAAGTCTTCCGGGTCCAGGTTGTGCAGGTGCGACTTGCCACAGGCCCGTGCCATGGTCTGCGCCTCCAGCACCAGCACCCGCAGGTAATTGGCCAGCCGTCGCCCGGCTTCTTCCGGGTTCAGGCGCTTGGCCAGCTCCGGGTCCTGGGTGGTGATGCCCGCCGGGTCGCGGCCGTTCTGCCAGTCGTCATAGAAACCCGCCGCCGAGCCAATCTTCTTCAGTTCGCTGTCCAGCCGAGGGTGGTTGTCGCCCAAGGCAATCAGCGCCGCCGTACCAATGGCCACCGCATCGGCACCCAGTGCCATGGCCTTGGCCACGTCGGCACCGTTGCGAATGCCACCCGATACAATCAGCTGCACCTTGCGGTGCATGCCCATTTCCTGAAGCGCCTGCACTGCCTGCGGGATGGCCGGCAGAATCGGGATGCCAACGTGCTCGATGAACACTTCCTGGGTAGCCGCAGTCCCGCCCTGCATGCCGTCGAGCACGATCACGTCGGCACCGGCCTTCACTGCCAGCTTGACGTCATAGTACGGGCGGCTGGCGCCGATTTTCACGTAGATCGGTTTTTCCCAGTCGGTGATCTCGCGGATCTCGGCAATCTTGATCGCCAGGTCATCCGGGCCGGTCCAGTCCGGGTGGCGGCAGGCACTGCGCTGGTCGACGCCGATCGGCAAGGTGCGCATGCCAGCCACCCGCTCGGTCACCTTCATGCCCAGCAGCATACCGCCACCGCCCGGCTTGGCACCTTGACCGAGGACGATCTCGATGGCGTCGGCCTTGCGCAGGTCGTCGGGGTTCATGCCGTAGCGCGACGGCAAATACTGATACACCAGGTGCTGCGACTGGCCACGTTCTTCCGGGGTCATGCCGCCGTCGCCGGTGGTGGTGCTGGTACCGGCGATGGTCGCGCCACGGCCCAGGGCTTCCTTGGCATTGGCCGACAACGCGCCGAAGCTCATGCCGGCGATGGTCACCGGGATTTTCAGGTGGATCGGCTTTTTCGCAAACCGGTTACCCAGCACCACATCGGTGCCGCACTTCTCACGGTAGCCTTCCAGCGGGTAGCGCGACACGCTGGCACCCAGTAGCAGCAGGTCGTCGAAATGCGGCACGCGGCGCTTGGTACCGCCGCCGCGGATATCATAGATACCGGTTTCGGCGGCACGCTGGATTTCCTGGATGGTCAGGCGGTCGAAGGTGGCCGACTCACGCAGTACCGGGGGGAATTGTTCGCTCATGGGAATGCTCCTGGATCAGTACGCGCTGGCGTTGTCGACTTTGAAGTTGTACAGCTGGCGGGCCGAGCCGTAGCGTTTGAAATCGGCGGCCTTGTGCGCCAGGCCGGCCCTGTTCAGCAGCTCCTGCAGCTCTTGCAGGTGTTCGGCGCGCATTTCTTTCTCGATGCAGTCCGAGCCCAGCGACTGCACCGCGCCTTTGACATAGATGCGCACCTCGTACAGCGAATCGCCCAGTGCATCGCCGGCATCACCGCATACCACCAGGCGCCCGGCCTGGCCCATGAAGCAGCTCATGTGGCCAATGCTGCCGCCCACCACAATGTCCACACCCTTCATCGAGATGCCACAACGCGCGCCGGCATCGCCTTCGATCACCAGCAGCCCACCATGGGCGGTGGCGCCGGCAGCCTGCGAAGCGCTGCCCTTGACTCGCACCGAGCCAGACATCATGTTTTCGGCCACCCCGACACCGACGTTACCATGCACGGTGACGCTGGCCTGCTGGTTCATGCCGGCGCAGTAGTAGCCGGCGTGGCCTTCGATGTCCACGGCCACGTCAGCATTGATGCCCACGGCCAGGTTGTGCTTGCCGTCCGGGTGGGTTACCCGCCATTCGTGGTCCTGCACTTCGCCGTGCAGGGCCTGGTTGAGCACGCGCACCGAAGTGCTGGAAAGGTCGATCGTCTTCATGAGGTTCTCCAGAGGTTCGGTGACAGGTCAGGCGCTTTCGCGCTCCCAGACGTACAAGGTGGCCGGTGCCGGCTCCCAGACCTTGGCATGCTCGATGCCCGGCAGGCTGGCCAGGGCCTGATACTCCGAGGCCATCGCCACGTAGTCCTCGGTCTCGGCGAGTACGGCCGGCTTGCAGGCGATCGGGTCGCGGATCACGGCAAAACCGTTGCGGGTGCCGATGGCAAATGTGAAGAAGCCGTCCAGGTCCTCCAGCGCGCCATCCAGGGCTTGGGCCAGGCTATCGCCCTGTTGCAGGCGCCAGGTGAGGTAGCCGGCCGCCACCTCGGTGTCGTTGTCGGTTTCAAAACTGATGCCCTCGCGCTTGAGCGCCTGGCGCAGCCGGAAGTGGTTGGACAGCGAACCGTTGTGCACCAGGCACAGATCGGCACCGGTGGAGAACGGGTGGCTGCCTTCCATGGTCACGGCGCTTTCGGTGGCCATGCGGGTATGGCCGATGATGTGGCTGCCCTTCATGCCAGCCAGGCCGAAGCGGCTGGATATTTCCGCCGGCAGGCCCATCCCCTTGAGGATTTCGATGCTTTGCCCGGCGCTCATGATGCGTACATCAGGGGCCAGTTCACTCAAGGCATGGCGGGCGGCTGCCTCGCTGGCGTGCACTTTCAGCACGGCGGCGCTGGCGTTCTTGAACCAGTCCAGCGAGCAGCCCAGGCGCCCCTCCAGCTGGCCCATCAAGGCAGCCCAGGGGTAGTTGATGTCAGTTGCCTGCAGGGTCAGCTTGACCCAGCCATCGGCCACTTCATCGCCGTAGATGGCAAAGCCGGCGCTGTCCGGGCCGCGGTCGGTCATGGCCTCGAGCATGGGTTCGAAGAGCTTGCCGAGCTGGGCTTCCAGCTCGGGCTTTTTCAGGTACAGACCTACGATTCCACACATGGTGATGCTCCTTCTAGGCAGAGGGCAGCCGCCGCACAGGGCGGCTGCCCGGGAGGGGTGGGTCAGAAGAATTCGGTGTAGCGCTGGATTTCCCAGTCGGAGACGTGGCGGCAGTACTCCACCCACTCCATGCGCTTGAGCTTGATGAACTCGTCGACGATCTCGGCACCGAGTACTTCGCGGAACAGCGGGTCGGCCTCCAGGGCGTCGGCGGCCTCTTTCAGCGACTGCGGCAGGGTCTTGATGCCGCGTGCGGCAATCTCTTCCAGGCTGAGGTTGTAGAGGTTCTCATTGCACATCTCGCCCGGCTCCAGCTGGCGGTCAATGCCGTCGAGGCCTGCGGCAATGATCGCGGCGGTGACCAGGTACGGGTTGCAGCCGGCATCTGGCAGGCGGAACTCCAGGCGGCCGTAGGGGATACGCACCATCGCCGAGCGGTTGTTGGCGCCATAGGCGACAAAGGCCGGCGCCCAGGTAGCACCCGACAGCGAGCGGCCGACCACCAGGCGCTTGTACGAGTTCACCGTCGGCGCGGCAAAGGCGCACAACGCCGGGCCGTGGGCAAGCAGGCCGGCGGCAAAGTGATAGGCCAGTTTCGACAGGCCCATTCCGCTGCTGTCGGAGGGGTCATGGAACAGGTTCTTGTTACTGCTGCTGGCCAGCGACAGGTGAAAGTGCATGCCATTACCAGCGCGCTTGGGGTCGGGCTTGGGCATGAACGAGCAGATCATGCCCAGGTCGTTGGCGATTTCGCCGGCTGCCATGCGGAAGAAGGTGAAGCGGTCGGCCGACTCCATGGCGTCGCTGTAGGTGTAGTTGATCTCGAACTGGCCGTTGGCGTCTTCATGGTCGATCTGGTAAATGTCGAAGCCCACCGGCTGCAGCGCCTCGGTCAGGCGCTCGAGGAACAACCGCGAGCGCGACAGGCCCTTGTAGTCGTAGCACGGCTTGTCGAGGTTGTCGGAGGCATCCACCAGTTGCAGCTTGCCATCTTCATCGCGACGGAACAGGCTGAACTCGGGTTCCAGGCCGGTATTCAGGGTCCAACCCTTGTCGGCCAGGCGCTGCACCTGCTGCTGCAACACGTAGCGGCTGTCGTAGGGCCAAGGCTGACCGTTGACATGGCCCACGCAAACCACCCGGCCATAGCCTGGCTGCCACGGTACCGGAATCAAGGTAGACAGGTCGCCACGAGCCATGAAGTCCGGGCCATGTGGTTCCATGCCCATGCCGCAGATGGCGAATCCGGCAAAACCGGCGCCCTCCTCGGCCACCATCTTCAGGCCCGCGACTGGCACCGATTTGGTCTTCGCCGAGCCATGGATATCGACGAACTGCGCCAGTACGTACTTGATACCGTGCTGGTCGAGGGTGCGCTGGGTTTCTGCTGGCAACATGGGTTGAACACTCCTGATAAGGGGCAATGATTCCGCAAGGGAAACTTACTTTCATCACAGGAATGCAATGCGCTTGCCAAGTTCGTCCAGGGTGCCTTTGTGTATGCCGGATCTGGCCACTTCGCCGGCAAGCCCGCTCCTGTAAAAAGCAACGCAAGGCCCGGTAGGAAGGGGCTTGCCCGCGAAGAGGCCCAAACAGGCAATACAAAACCCAGGCAGATTTTTATGCTGTATTTATGGGAAACTTGTTTTCACCTAAGGAAAGCCGCAGCCAGCGAAGCTGAATTTCGCACTTTCCCAGTGCGAAAACTTTATTCTTGAACTGAAACCGTGCAGGACTTTAGATGTCGACCCAAACCGAACCGCGCCTTCGCCTGGAGCAATACCTGGGCCTGCAGATCAAGCGTCAGCGCCAGGCCCAGTCCCTCAAGCTTGCCGACGTGGCACGCATCGCCGGCATCAGCCAAGGCATGCTGAGCAAGATCGAGAACGCCCAGGTCTCCACCAGCCTCGACACCCTCAGCCGCCTGTGTGACGTGCTCGGCATGCCGATGGCCAAGCTGTTCAGCCAGTACGACCAGCCCGACGGCAATGCCCTGCTGGTAAAAGCCGGTGAAGGCCTGGAAGTGGTACGCCGCGGTACCGAAAAGGGCCATACCTACCACTTGCTCAATCACGCCAGGGGGCCGAAGAAAAATTTCGAGGCGTATATGGTGAGCATGGACGACGCCAGCGAAGAGTTCCCGACCTTCGCCCACCCGGGTACCGAGTTCCTCCACTTGCTGGAGGGCGAACTGGTGTACCGCCATGGCAACCAGCTTTACCACATGCAGGCCGGTGACAGCCTGACCTTCGACGGCGAAACCCCGCATGGCCCGGAACAACTGGTGCAGGTGCCGATCCGCCTGCTGTCTATCATGAATTACGGCGACGAGTGACGCGGCGCTACAAGGCAACAAGCGATGTCGTGATCAGACAAGCATACGTCACCCGCGATCGGCTCAAAATCCTGTATTCAAAGATAAAACTCGCATCGATCAGCCCTGCGCCGCAGGCTGGCCGGGGTGGTATCCGCGAGTAAAACAGCCGTGGCTACCTTGGGCTTTGGCAGTTTCCCAGCATTTATCGCCATGATCGAGCGCGGTGTATTCGGCCAGCGTATCGGGGTCGGGCCTGGCGTTTGCCCTGCTGACCGTGGCCAACCGCCGCAACGGATCGAGCATGAATGCCATGCACGTGGCGTTCTGGCAGAATGTGGTGGTAGCTGCGCTGGTGGCGCCGTTTGCCGTTGCTCACCTGGGCAATACCAGCCTGGGTGGCAGTGACGGGGTCAACCTGGCGCTGCTGGGGGGCTGTCCCAGTTCCTGTTCATCAAGAGCCTGGAAGGGCTGCAAGCGCGTACGGCGGGCATGATCATTGCGCTGGAGCCGGTTTACGCGATCATTGGGGCCTGGTGGCTGTTCGGCGACCAGCTGAGCATGCGGATGGCGGCGGGGGCTGCGTTGATCGTGCTGGCGACTACCCTGGCGGCGGCGCGCAAAGCCCCGGCAGCGCATGGCGACATCAGCCGCTGCGCGCACTGAAGCGCTACGCTGTTGAATGTCGCGGCTTCAAGAGGCCAAACGCCGGCCTCCTGAAAGTACTAAGCGCCTTCAGGCAACAAACTGCGGTCAAACATGAACGCCCGTCCACTTTGCGGTGTGTACTGATACAACTGCTGCGGCCGGCCCAGCTTCGGCTGGTTCTTCTCCCCGGTGTCCCTCACCCAGCCCAGGTCACGCAAGCGATCCAGGCGCTTGCGCAGCGAGGTACCGTTCACCGCCTGCCCCAGGCACGCCTGCACCGCCCCCAGTGCATCCAGCACGGTAAATTTGTCGGCCAGCAGGTACAGCGGCAAGCTGCTGTACACCGTCTTTGCAGCCAACCGCTCGCGGGCACGCTCCACCAGCAGGTTGTGGTCAAACGGCATCAGCACCTTGCGCGCCAGTACGCTGTCCAGGTCGAAAAATGCCAAGTGCTCACCCTCTACCGCCTGCCCTGGGTCGAGCAAGGCCAGGTAATAGGTACTGAGCGACCAGCCCCGCGGGTCGCGGAAAACATTGCCCTCGGTACCCACCTGCTCCATGTAGCACGGCACCACCTGGGTTTTTTCACGCAGCGCGCGATCGGCAGCAGCTTCCAGGCTGATGTCGGGGGTACGGCCATTGACAATGACGCCGGGGAGCGCCCACTGCCCGGCATGCGGCTCACGCTCACGCCGGCGCAACAACACTTGCAGGCACTGCCCATCAGGGGCCAGGCGCAGGGCGACAATGTCGACACTGGCCAGAACTTCAACTGTACTCACCGGGCAACTCCTTGTTCCGTTTCGCAATAATCCACCAGAGAAACTAAGTAAAGCAACCTGGAATCTCGCAATCCGATTCACTTGACACACTTACAACACCAGGTGAATTATATAGGCATTCCAGCCAGGAGAACCGCCATGAAGATCGCCAGTTTCGATGTCGACGCGCAGAACGGCTTCACCCGCAATGCGCCGCAGGAGCTGCCCGTGCCCGAAGGCGATGAGATTGCCGCTGACCTGAATGCCATGGCCTTGCGCGCAGACCTGCGCCTGGGCAGCAAGGACGCCCACCCGGCCAAGGCCGCCTGGGTGGTCGCCGACCCTGCGCACATGCTTCAGCCGCTGCAACTGGCAAACGCCGACCTGACCTGGGTCAGTCACTGCGTCCCCGGTACCCCCGGCTTCGAGCTGCTACCCGGCCTGCCCGCCCCCATCGACTACGACTATTTCGTGTGGAAAGGTGTCGAACCTGACCTGCACCCCTATGGCGCCTGCTACCACGACCTGGCCGAGCGGCGCTCCACCGGGGCAATCGAGTACCTCAAGGTACAGCAGGTAGGCGCGGTGATCGTGGGTGGCCTGGCCTTGGACTACTGCGTCAAGACCACCGCCCGCCAGTTGCGCCAGGCGGGGTTCCAGGTGCTGCTGTACCTGCCGGCCTGCCGCGCACTCACCCAGGCAGGAGCGATCGAAGCGTGTGGCGCCTTGGCCGCGGAAGGCGTGATCCTTTGCGGCGACGAAGCCGCGCTCGACCACCAGCTTGCCCTGATCAAGGAAGACCGCCCATGAGCGAAAGTGTTTTCGGCCCGCACATCATCCAGAACCTGCTGGACACCGACTTCTACAAGATCACCATGATGCAGGCGGTACTGCACAACTACCCCAACGCTGAAGTGGAGTGGGAGTTCCGTTGCCGCAGCGGGGAGGACCTTTCCCCTTACCTGGCGGAAATCCGTTACCAGATAGAGCAACTGGCCGAGGTCACAGTCACCCATGACCAGTTGGCCTACCTCGAGAAGATCCCGTTCCTGAAACCGGACTTCATCCGCTTTCTGAGCCTGTTCCGCTTCAACCTGCGCTACGTACAGGTGGGCCTGGACGGCGCAGGGCAACTGGCAATCCGCGTGCGTGGGCCATGGTTGCACGTGATTCTCTACGAAATCCCGCTGCTGGCGATCATCAGCGAGGTGCGCAATCGCTACCGCTATCGGGAGGTGGTCATCGAGCAGGTCGGCGAACGGCTGTACCAGAAGCTTGACTGGCTGAAGGCCGAGGCCACTGCCGATGAACTGGCCGGCTTCCAGCTGGCCGACTTCGGTACGCGGCGGCGCTTCTCCTATCGGGTGCAGGAAGAAGTGGTGCATATTCTGAAACACGACTTCCCGGGCCGCTTCGTCGGCACCAGTAACGTGCACCTGGCCCGCGAAATGGAGCTCAAGCCGCTCGGGACCATGGCGCATGAATGGTTCATGGCCCACCAGCAGCTCGGCCCGCGCCTGGTCGATAGCCAGGCCGCCGCCCTGGAATGCTGGGTGCGGGAATACCGGGGGCTGCTGGGCATCGCGCTGACCGACTGCATCACCATGGATGCGTTTCTCGGCGATTTCGACCTGTACTTTGCCAAGCTGTTCGACGGCTTACGGCATGATTCGGGCGACCCGCTGGCCTGGGCAGAAAAGGCCATTGCCCACTACGAGCGGCTGGGGATCGACCCAATGGGCAAAACCCTGATCTTTTCCGACGGGCTGGACTTTGCCAAGGCGCTGGGGCTGTACCGGGCGCTGCATGAGCGGATCAACGTGAGCTTTGGCATTGGCACACGGCTGACCTGCGATATCCCGGGGGTAGAGCCGATGAACATCGTGATCAAGATGACCGACTGCAATGGCGCGCCGGTGGCGAAGATTTCCGACAGCCCGGGGAAGACGCAATGCCGAGATGAGAATTTTGTGGCCTACATGAAGCATGTTTTCAAACTGAACTGATGGCGCCTGTGCTGGCCTTTGTGCGGGCACGGTCGCGCCTACGGGCCAACACACAACGCTAGAAACCGCGCCGCCGCCCGCGACGGCGTGGCCGCGTGCGGCATCAGGATGGAAAAGCGCCTGACCAAAGGCTCCGGCGCGACCTGCAAGCGCTGCAATGCGCCATCCTCGTGGCGGATCGACATCGCCGATACAAAGCCGATTCCCATGCCGGCCCGCACCGCTTCTTTCACCCCTTCCACCCCGGCAATTTCCAGCGCCACACGCATCGCCACGCCATCACGGGCAAACGCCCGCTCGACGATCTGCCGCACACCCGAGCCGCTCTCGCGCAAGACCAGCGGGTAGGCACCCAATGACGCCAGCGTCTGCTGATCGCAGCCTGCCAAGGGATGCCCACGCGGCACAATCGCCACGATCTCGTCTTCGCGCCACGCCGTCACTTCGGTACCTAACGCCAGCTCTTGCCCGGGCGGCCCCTCGATCAGGGCGATATCGACATTGCCCAGCGCGGCGACGATCTCGGCCGTGTTGCCGTGCGAGGTGGTTACCAGCACATCCGGATATCGCCCCTGAAAGTCGGCGATTAGATAAGGCAGAAGGTAGCTGGCCGGCGTGGTGCTGGCGCCGATGCGCAAGGTGCCGCGCTCAAGCCCGCGCATGGCCTCGCGCAGCGCCTGGGCCTGGCGGAAGGTTTCGCGCAGTCGCTCGGCATGCGCCAGTAGCTGCTCACCGGCTGCGGTCAACCGCACGCCGCGGCCGGCACGTTGGTAAAGGGGTTCACCAAAGGCCTCCTGCAGCAGCTTGAGCTGGCCGGACACCGCCGGCTGCGACAGGTGCAACGCCTGGGCCGCATGGCTGATGTTGCCATGCTCGGCAACCGTGGCGAACGTTATCAGCTGCTCTGGGGTCATGAGTAAAAAATATCAGCTATTCGGATATTTGCCATCCCAAATTACGATTTTTTATAAGCTTATAACCCGATTAACGTAGGCCTTGTCGAAACACCTTCCCGGAGGACTCACATGGCCACGGTTCCGTCCAGCCCTGCTTTTGCCCCTACCCTTTCTACCAAAGGGCGGCTCAATGGCATTCTGTTCGTCGCGCTGTTCGCGCTGGCGGTCACGCAACTGGCGGCCATGCCCGCCCTCGCCAACCTCGGTATCAGCCCGCTGATCGTCGGTATCGTAGCCGGTGCGCTGTATGGCAATGCATTGCGTGATGGCGTACCGGCAAGCTGGGCGGCAGGCATCAACTTTTCCGCACGCGGCCTGTTGCGCATTGCCGTGGCGTTCTTTGGCCTGCGGGTAAGCCTGCAGGAAATTGCCGAAGTCGGCTGGGCGGGGCTGCTCGTCTCGCTGCTGGTGGTTGGCAGCACCCTGCTGATCGGCCTGTGGTGTGGCATGAAAGTCTTCAAGCTGGACCGCGATACCGCCTTGCTGACAGCCGCCGGCAGTGCCATCTGCGGCGCCGCCGCCGTGCTGGCCTTCGAATCGGCACTGCGCAGTGCCCCGCACAAGAGCGCCATGGCGGTGGGCAGCGTGGTGCTGTTCGGCACCTTGTCGATGTTCCTCTACCCACTGGCGATAAACGCCGGCTGGTTGCACCTGGACACCCTGGGCGCCGGGCTGTTGCTGGGCGGCACCCTCCACGAGGTGGCGCAGGTGGTCGGTGCGGCCAGCAACGTCAGCCCTGAAGCCACGCACATTGCCACCATCGTCAAGATGACCCGGGTCATGCTGCTGGTGCCCGTGTTGCTGGTGGTGGGGCTGTGGATCAGCCGCTCGCACCAGGCGGGCCTGGCGCAGGGTAACGGGCGTATCGCCATGCCCTGGTTCGCTTTCGGCTTCCTCGCCCTGGTGCTGGTGAACTCGCTGCAGGTGCTGCCTGGCAGCGTGACCCAGGCGGTCAATAGCCTGGACACCTTTGCCCTGACCATGGCCATGACTGCATTGGGCATGGAAACCCGCGTCAGCCAGATTCGCCAGGCCGGGCCACGGGCACTGGCAACCGGGGCAATCCTGAACCTGTGGCTGGTGGGTGGGGGGCTGGCGATTACGCTCGGCGTGCAGAAGCTGTTGGGTTGACTGCAGACCGAGTCGTCTGTTTCGCGGCTAAACGCGTTCCTGCAAGGGCCCAGCCGCCTCAAGGCTTGCGCTGTACGCGCGAAGCAAACGACTCGCTCTCAAGGTTTTTCACCGCCCCCCTCGTTGCCGCCCGCATTTCTCGGTATGGTGTTGTCAAAGAAGGATGTTTTACCCGCACAGGAAAGACTTAGATGCCTCAACGCCATGTCATCAATGCATCCGTCAGCCCCAAAGGCAGCCTGGAGACGCTGTCACAACGTGAAGTGCAGCAACTGAGTGAAGTCGGTACCGGTAGCCTCTACACCCTGTTCCGCCAGTGCGCCCTGGCTATCCTCAACACTGGCGCCCATGTCGACAATGCCAAGACCATCCTCGAGGCCTACAAGGACTTCGAAGTACGTATTCACCAACAAGACCGCGGCGTGCGCCTGGAATTGCTGAATGCCCCGGCCGATGCCTTCGTCGATGGCGAAATGATCGCCAGTACCCGCGAAATGCTGTTCAGCGCCCTGCGCGACATCGTCTACACCGAAAGCGAGCTGGCCAGCCAGCGCATCGACCTGGAAAGCTCGCAGGGCATCACCGACTACGTCTTCCACCTGCTGCGCAACGCCCGGACCTTGCGCCCGGGCGTCGAGCCGAAGATGGTGGTGTGCTGGGGCGGTCACTCGATCAGCAGCGAGGAATACCAGTACACAAAGAAAGTCGGCCACGAGCTAGGCCTGCGCAAGCTGGACGTGTGCACCGGCTGCGGCCCGGGCGTGATGAAGGGGCCGATGAAAGGCGCCACCATCGCCCACGCCAAGCAGCGTATGCATGGCAGCCGCTACCTGGGCCTGACCGAGCCTGGCATCATCGCCGCCGAGGCACCCAACCCGATCGTCAACGAACTGGTGATCCTGCCCGACATCGAGAAGCGCCTGGAAGCCTTCGTGCGTGTCGGCCACGGCATCATCATCTTCCCCGGCGGTGCCGGTACGGCAGAGGAATTCCTCTACCTGCTGGGTATCCTCATGCACCCGGACAACCACGACCTGCCGTTCCCGGTGGTCCTCACCGGCCCGCGCAGTGCCGAGCCATACCTGCAACAACTGCACGCCTTCGTCGGTGCCACCTTGGGCGAGGCAGCGCATCGCCTGTACGAAATCATCATCGACGACCCGGCGGAAGTTGCCCGGCACATGGTCGAGGGCCTCAAGGACGTGAAGCAGTTCCGCCGCGAGCGCAACGATGCCTTCCACTTCAACTGGCTGCTGAAGATCGAGGAGAGCTTCCAGCGCCCGTTCGACCCGACCCACCAGGCCATGGCAGAACTGGACCTGCGTCGCGAGCTCCCGCCGCATGAACTGGCGGCCAACCTGCGCCGGGCGTTTTCCGGCATCGTTGCCGGCAACGTCAAGGACAAGGGCATCCGCCTGATCGAGGAGCACGGCCCTTACCAGATCCACGGCGACAGCGCCGTACTCGACCCTCTGGGCCGGCTGCTGCAGGCATTTGTCGACCAGCACCGGATGAAATTGCCCGGCGGCGCGGCGTATGTACCGTGCTACCAGGTAGCAACCTGACCGCCTTTCTGAAATGTAAGTTTGCCGTCATGCCCCTGTGGGTTGGCCATCGATAGCCTGAGAGCCGAGATGACTGACCTACAGAGGTTCGACCATGAAAGCCTTCCTTTGCGGCGGCGTACTGCTGCTGATGCTGTCTGGCCAGGCGCAGGCCTTTTCCGATAACCGTGCCGAGCAATTGCTGGCGGAACACCAGAAGGCCGTTTCCGCGTATGCGGCCAGGACGGGCAAGCCGATGCCTGCCATCGAGGATTACCGCTACGGCATGAAGCTGGATATCGCCAGCCTCGTTCGCCAGTCCGGTGACCCGAAAACCTGTAACGTCACGCCGAAACTGATGACCTTCGAAGACAGCCAGGGCCGCTTGCAGACCCTCCGTTACGTCGTGCAGTCGCAGTGCATCAACAACAAGTAATCCTCAAGCGCGGTTTACTGACCAAGATCGGCGATCGGCCGCTCAACAAAGCGAATGCTGTCGCGCCCTCCCCGCTTGGACTGGTACAGCGCCACATCCCCCTGTTCGATCAGCGCCGCCAAGCTCGCCGGCGGCTGGTCGAACAGGTTGGCACCGATACTCAAGGTGACTGCCTGCGGCGTAGGCACTGTCTTGCTGGCATACTGCTGAAACTGCTCCCGCAACACCCCACCCAGTTCCATCACCCGTTCGCTGCTGGCCCCACTCAGCAAGATGACAAACTCGTCCCCCCCCAGGCGTGCCGCCAACGATCGCTCAGGCAGCACCGCGCGAATCATCTCGCTCAAGGCAATCAGCAAGCGGTCCCCGGCAATATGCCCATGCAGGTCGTTGACCAACTTGAAGTTATCGATATCGATCAACAGCAACGCCCCAGGCCGGGCCGGGTTCACGTCCTTGAAGAAATGCCCCGCCCGCACTTCCAGCGCACGCCGGTTGTACAGTGCGGTCAGCGGGTCACGCGCTGCCAGCCGGGCAATGCGCTCTTCGCGCCGGTAACGCACGGTACCGGTCATCGACAGGGCAATCAGCATGATTGCCATTGCCCCTTCAACCAGCGAAACCTGAATGATCAGCCCGCCAAAGGTGGCCAGGTCAATCAAGGTACCCGGCGCGATGGCAATGATCGCCTTGACCACATAGAACAACCCATGGATCAGCAACACATAGCGCAACTGCACCGCGCCGACGCTCAGCGACTTGCCATGCGGCCGCAGCAATAAACTGGCCTTGAGCGTCAACGCAGCTACCAGCAGCGAGTTGACCATCAGCATCACCTTCGACCACTGAGGCCCTACGGGCAACAGCAGCAAGGCGAACCAGACCACCACGATCATCAGCCAAGCGCGCGACAAGCGCTCCTGGGTAAAGCGCAGTACGCCCATCAGGAAAAACCAGTGCGCAACCACCAGCAAGCCATTGGCGAACCAGATGCCGATGAACAGCAACCCGATCCCGCGCAACAACGCCAGGATGCAACCGACGGTAATAGTGGCAAAACCCGCACTCCAGAACAGCAACGAGGGTTCGCGGACACTGCGCCATTCAATTGCCAGGTACAGGGCAGCCGCCGCTGCCAGGGCAACCGAAATGGTCAGCATCGTGGGTGGATCTAGCACCATATACGCATTGGCCTATCTGGTTAACGGGGAAAAGGCCCGATTGTATGCGCTCCTGATGACTTTTCAGAGAGGCCTGGCAGGGTTGCCTGCAAATGATAGCCCGGCCCCTGCAAGCGCCCGCGCGAGCGACATATCATATTGCCACTACCGCAGGATTCAAACCACTGCCGTAGCGAGCCGTTGGCCGGATAAAAAGCTCACCAACTGCCGCCCGTGTGAGCTCAGGCGCTCCCAATCGCGAAAGCACAAGCGCAGTTCAAGGGTGGCCCAGCTTTCTGCCAGGGCCACCCTTCGCACCGGCAATTCCTGCTCGGCACGCACGGCGGCTGTTTCCGGCAGCATGGCCACCCCTGCGCGCTGCGCCACCAGTTGCGCAATAGCCTCGAAACTGGGGGCGCGTACACGCACTTTCAGCGGCATGGCCAGGTTCATCGCCAGTTCTTCGACAAAGCGCTGCATCGGCCGCCCAGCCGGCAGGCAAATGAACGCGTAGCCCAGCGCATCGACCAGGCGCAGTTGCTCGCGCCCGGCCAAGGGATGGTCAGCGGGTACCAACATGACCAGGCGCTCGGTACGAAACGGCAGTGAGACCACGCCCTCGCTGGGCAGGATGCCGTCGTACACGCCAATCTCGCACTCATTGGCCAGCACCACCCGCAGCACGTCCACACTCTTGTGCTCCATCAGTTGCAGGTCGACTTCCGGGTAATCTGCCAGGAACGGCCCCAGTATTGCCGGCAGCAGCGTACTGTTGGACACCGTGGAGGCCGCCAGGCGCAAGGTGATGCGTTGCTCGCCAGCCAATTCCTGCAGGGTACCCTGCAGCTTCTGTGCCTCGGCGAGCACACCGCGCGCGCCCTCCAGCACCAGGCGCCCGGCAGGCGTCAGTTGCATGCCCACGGCATTGCGGGTGAACAGCGCCAGGCCACAGCGCTCTTCCAACAGGCGCAGGCGATTACTTGCAGCCGATACTGCCACCGGGAAGCCGGCAGCGGCCTTGCTCAGGCTACCCGTGGCGGCGATCGCCAGCAGCAGGCGCAAATCAGTCAGGTCGAACGGCATGCCTTTCTCCAAAAACGAATACCGCGTTCGCTAAAAAGCGATTCTAGCGCAGGCGCCTTCTGTTCAGAATAAACCCCGTCATTCCTCTGCCGCGAGCCTTTCATGAACGCGTTACGCAGCCTGATCCAGCGCCAAGTGCAAAGCGGCGCCCTTTACGCCGTACTGGCGGCCTTGGGGTTCAGCTTCAAGGCCATCTTCGTCAAACTGGCTTATGCGGCCGGCCCGGTCGACGCCATCAGCCTGCTGGCCATGCGCATGGGCCTGGCACTGCCGCTGTTCGCCTGGTTGGTCTGGGCCAGTCGCAGTCAGGGCAGCGCACCGCTCAACCTAGGTGACGGTTTGCGCGTCGCCATGCTCGGGTTGCTGGGCTATTACCTGGCCAGCCTGTTCGACTTCTACGGCCTGCAGTACATCAGTGCCGGGCTGGAGCGGCTGATCCTGTTCACCTACCCAACTCTGGTGCTGGTGTTCCAGGCTGTTGCACTGCGCGAACGGCCAAGCCTGCGCACGTTGTCAGCCATGGGCCTGTGCTACCTGGGGCTGGGCATTGCCTTTGTCCACGATGTCAGCGTGGCCGGCGTCGGCCAGCAGGTGGTACTGGGTTCGCTGTGGGTGTTTGCCAGTGCGGTGACCTACGCGCTGTACTACTCCGGCACCGGGATGATGCTCAAGCGCATGAACTCGATGCGCCTGGCCGGGCTTTGCGGTACCGCGTCGTCGTTGATGGTGCTGGGGCACTACCTGCTGGTAGCACCGGTCGGGCAGCTGTGGCAATTACCAGGTGCAGTTTGGGTCAATGCCGGCTTGATGGCCGTGTTTTCCACAGTGTTGCCGATCTATTGGGTAGCACTGGCAATCCAGCGCCTAGGGCCGACTCACACGGCGGCGGTGGGCAACCTCGGGCCGGTGCTGACCGTATTGGCGTCATGGGTACTGTTGAATGAAGAGGTATCGCTGTTTCAGATCATCGGGCTGGCGGTCGTGCTGTTTGCCGTTTCGCGGCTGAAGCCGAAAGGTAAAAAAAACGCCGAGGTGGCACCCGCCAAAGGTGCCACAGCCTGAATGCCCGACAGGCTGTTCTGGCCCGATCGCCAATGACAGGCCAGAACAGGCGGCGTCACAGCACCCGCTTGATCAGCGGCTCCAGCCGGCTATAACGCAACCGCCGCAAGAACTTGCGCACCTCCTTGGGGTGCTCGGCCTTGACCCCCAGCGCCTCGGCCGAGCCGATTTTCGGTGCAAACCGGCGCAACGCGTTCAACTCCACCTCACGCGGTACCAGCCATTGCCCTTGCGGGTCATCGATCAGCAGGCCGTTCTCCAGGTCCAGATTGAACCCGCGCGGGTTCAGGTTGTTGCCGGTCAATAGCGAATAGCGCTGGTCGATCCATACCCCCTTGGCGTGGAAGGTATGCCCAGGATCGTTCCAGATCCGCACTTCAAGCTGGCCACTGGCAATAGCAGCGTGCCGGCGGCGAACGAAGGCTCGCAGGTTGTCTTCATAAAGGTAGGGCAGCGCACCACTGGCACTGAACGGCTCGCCAGGGGCTATATAGAAGTCGTTGGCCGTACGATCGCCCACGATCAACTCCACTCGAACACCTCGCGCCAACGCATGGTCAAGCTCACGCATCACCACCCGCGGCGGATTGAAGTAAGGCGTACTGATAATGAGCTGCGTGCGCGCCGCCGCCAGCAACGCACACAGTGCCCGGTTCAGCGGGTTGCCACGGCCCACACCCAGCAGCGGTATTACCCGCAGGCCCTGCCCCACGCCGCTGGCCGGCGCCTCATAGGCCATGCGCCGCAACCGCGCACGCAAGCGCCGGATGTCGCCACGCAGGCTGCGGGTTGAGGGTGGTGCCGGCAGGTCGAGGCGTGGTGTGGCGGTGGGGTGCAGCAGACGCTGCACCAGCTCGACCATGGCATCAGCCAGTGCCGGTGACTGGAACAGGTGATAGCGGTCCAGACGGTAGCGGTCGAAGCGGTGCAGGTACACGTTGTTCAGGCTGGCGCCGGTATAGATCACACAGTCGTCGATGATGCTGCCCTTCAGGTGCAAGACCCCGAACAGCTCGCGGGTCTGCACCGGTACGCCGTGTATGGCGATATCCAGCCCGCGCAACTGGCGCTGAGCCTGGTACCAGGCGGCATTGCCCGGCTGGCGCCCGGCCCCCAACAGGCCGCGGCGGGCGCGGAACCAGTCGACCACGATGGTGATTTCCAGGCTTGGCCGTTCAGCCTTGGCCTGGTACAAGGCATCCAGTACTTCCTGGCCGGCGTCGTCTTCCTGCAGGTACAACGCGACAATGACAATGCGCCGGGTTGCGGCGCGGATGCGCTCGAACAGGCAGACGCGGTAGGCCTTGGCATCGGGCAGCACCTGGATCGACTCGGGCGACACGGCGTAGCCTGGCAATACCGCCAGCATGGATTCGGGGTTCACGAACGATCACCTTCTCTGTGCAATCACTGTCGGCCCTGCCCACCGGCGGGGCCATTCCTGGCCGCTGCACCCGGGGTGTAAGATCGACCCGGCAACGACCCATAACAACAAGAACCACGCGAGGCTCTGCTTTTTCACTGCCCCTGACGAACAATGCCTCAGCTTGCACAGGAACAGCGCAATGGTCTACCCCGCTTCCGCAAACCTATCGCCTTCTATTGTAAAGAGTTGTTCGGTAAAGACCTTCGGCTTCCTGATTTTGCCCAATTTCACCACCATCGGCCTGGCATCGGCGGTAGAAACCCTGCGCATGGCCAACCTGGCCGCGCGCAAACCGCTGTTTCGCAGCGTACTGATCGCGGCGGACGACGCGCCGGTAGCGGCCAGCAACGGCATGCGCGTGCTACCCGACTACAGTATCGCCAACGCCCCCGCGCTGGATGCCCTGCTGGTGGTCGGCGCCAACCCGATTGATCGCGGGCGTGGCAACCGGCCATTGATTGACTGGTTGCGCCAACTGGCCCGGCAGCGCTTGCCCTTGGGCGGCATCTGCACCGGCAGCTACCTGCTGGCCAAGGCCGAGCTGCTCAAGGGCTACCGTTGCACCATCCACTGGGAAGACCTGCCCACGCTGCAGGCGCACTTCCCCGGCATCGTCATCTCCAGCCAGCTGTTCGAACTGGACCGCGACCGTTACACCTGCTCGGGCGGGGTGGCAGCGATGGACATGATGCTGCAACTGGTGGCCCGCGAACCTGGCGGCCAGGACATCGCCGCCAAGGCCGCCGAACTGCTGCTGTGTGACCGCGTGCGAGGCGAGCGCGAACGCCAACGGGTGCCGCTGCGCACCCTGCTCGGCACCGCCCAGCCCAAGCTGAGCCAGGTGGTGACGATCATGGAGGTCAACCTGGAGGAACCGCTGGGGCTGGAAGAACTGGCCAGCCTCAACGACGTGACCGTACGCCAACTGGAACGGCTGTTTCACAAGTACCTGCAGCGCACGCCCAGCCAGTATTACCTGGAGCTGCGCCTGTCGCGGGCGCGCGAGTTGCTGCTGCGCAGCGACGTGCAGGTGCGCGAGGTGGCGTTGGCCTGCGGGTTCAGTTCGCCGGCGCATTTTTCCAAGAGCTATAGCCGGTTCTTCGGGTTGTCGCCGTTGGGGGAGCGGCGGCAGGCCTCTTTGCATTGATTGAAGTGCTGTGCCGGGTTTGCTGGCCTCTTCGCGGGTGAACCCGCTCCCACCATTGAATCGCGACGCAATCATTGCAAGAGCGGGTTCACCCGCGAAGAGGCCAGCACAGGTCAACTAATCTTCAAGGGCCCTATGCGCCGTCTCCCGGCACATCAACATGGCCACTAGGGCCACCAGTGCCGCGGCCAGTAAATACCCCGCCGGCGCAAGCTTGCTGCCCGTCACCTGGATCAGCCAGGTGGCAATGAACGGCGCAGTTCCGCCAAAAAACGCGTTGGCCACATTGAAACTCAAGGCAAAACCGCTGAAGCGCACCCGCGTCGGGAAAATCTCTGCCAGCAGGCACGGCAAGGTCCCGTCGTTCATCGCCAGAATCGCCCCGAACACGATCTGGATCGCCAGAATCACCAACAACGGCTGCCCGTCCAGCAGGCGAAACAGCGGCACAGTCAGCCCCAGGAACAGCAGCGATGCCACCACCAGCATGGTCTTGCGCCCAAACTGGTCGGACAGACGCCCCATCAGGAAAATCAAACCGATGTAGGTCGCCAGCGACACCGTCGAAGCAATGAACGAATCACGCTCGCTCATGCCCATTTCACTGGCCAGGTAGGTCGGCATGTAACTGAGCAGCAGGTAGAACGCCACCGCATTCAGGCAGGTGACACCAATGCCGATAGCCAGGCTGCGGCGGTGCTGGCCCAGCAGTTCGCGCAGCGGTGTCGGGGCCATGCAGGCCTTGTTTTCCAGGCGCTGCTCCATCTCCAGGAACTTGGGGGTATCCTGCAGGCTCATGCGGATATAGCGCCCCACCAGGCCGAACGGCGCCGCCAGCAGAAACGGCAGGCGCCAGCCCCACTCATGCAAGGCTTCGCTGCTGAGCAACTCGTGCAACACCGCCACAAACGCTGCACCGAACAGCAAGCCTGCCGCCGTACTGGCTGGCACGATGCTGGTGTACAAACCTCGCCGGCCAGGCGGAGCATATTCGGCCAGGAACGCTGCAGCCCCAGCGTACTCACCCGAGGCCGAAAAACCCTGCACCAGGCGGATCAGCAACAGCAAGGCCGGTGCCCACAGGCCTATCTGCGCATAACCGGGCAGCAGGCCAATGCAGAAGGTGGAGACCGACATGATCAGGATCGACCACGACAGCGCATTGCGCCGGCCATGACGGTCGCCGAAGTGGCCCCAGACGATACCGCCCAACGGGCGTACCAGGAACGACAGGGCGAACACTGCAAACGTTGCCAGCAGGCCGGTGGTCTTGTCGGTCTGCGGGAAGAAGGTGGCGGCAATGATGGTGGCCAGGTAGCCGTAGGCAGCGTAGTCGAACCACTCGACGAAGTTGCCCATGAAACTGGCCCTGGCGGCCTTGCGCAGAGCCTGGCGCTCGGCGTTGTGCGCGGAGCCGGCGACAGCGGATGGGTCAAGGGTGGTGCTGGACATGACGGGTACCCTCTGGTTCTTTTAATTGGAGGCAGGGTCTGGTGGTCATACAGGGATCTTTTTGTTGTCCAGGCTGGCTTGTTCGCGGGCAAGGCCGCTCCTGTGGGAGCAGGCTTGCCCGCGAAGCAGGCGACGCCAATGCTTATTTGCGAACGATGTTGTGCTCTGGCCCATACGGGAATCGGGTGATGTTCTCGGCGCCGCTGTCGTTGACGATCAGGATGTCATGCTCTCGGTAACCACCCGCCCCTGGCCGCCCTTCGGGCAGCATGATCATCGGCTCGATCGACACCACCATGCCCGGCTCCAGTACCGTATCGATGTCCTCGCGCAGTTCCAGCCCGGCCTCGCGGCCATAGTAGTGGCTCAAGGTGCCGAATGAGTGACCGTAACCGAAGGTGCGGTACTGCAGCAGGTCATGGCGCAGGAAGATCTCGTTCAGTTCGCGGGCGATGTCGCTGCAGCGTATGCCCGGGCGTACCAGCTTCAGCCCGGCTTCATGCACTTCGACGTTGGCCTGCCACAGGCGCAGGTATTCATCCGGGCAGTGGTCGAGGAACAGCGTGCGTTCCAGCGCGGTGTAGTAGCCGGCAATCATCGGGAAGCAGTTGAGGCTGAGGATCTCACCCTTGCCGACCCGGCGGCTGGTAACCGGGTTGTGCGCGCCATCGGTGTTAAGCCCGGACTGGAACCAGGTCCAGGTGTCCATCAACTCGGCATCGGGGAAACGCCTGGCAATTTCGCGGACCATCGCCTGGGTAGCATGCAGCGCCACGTCGTATTAGGGCACATGTTCACGCAGCGCTTCGACCACTGCCGCCCCGCCGATATCGGCCACCTGCGCACCGTGGCGGATCAGCGCCTGCTCCTCGGCCGACTTGATCATGCGCATGCGCATGCAGGGTGCGCCAATATCCACCAGTTCGGCCTTGGGGTAGCACGCTGCCAGCTTGTCGTGGTTCTGCAGGTTGAGGTGGTCGTGTTCCACGCCGATGCGCGAGGCCAGCGGTAGGGCCTGCTGGATGGCGACAAAGTAGTTGTCGCGTTGCCAGTCGGTATAGACGATGTTGTCAGTGCCGACCGTGCGCCGCCAGGGTTGCCCGCCATCGATGTTGGCACTGATCGAGACCACCTTGTCCTGGGTGATGACCAGTGCGTAAGGGCGGCCGAACGAGCAGTAGAGGAAGTCGCTGTAGTAGTTGACGTTGTGATACGAGGTGAAGATTGCCGCCTCGATGTCCTGCTCGTCCATGTAGGCCCGTAGCCGGGTATGGCGGGCGGCATATTCCTGGGCAGAGAATGTCGGCTGCACCTTGTCGCCGTTGCGGATTTTCAGGGTCTTGGGCATTTGCATGGTCGGGGTTCCTTGTCGTTGTGAGCACGCTGTTCAGGCCGGCCGCCTGAGAAGCATTGCAACAGAACCGACGAGGACGCTTTTGTATCTATCCGACCTGGAATTGGCGGGATCGCCACTGGCCGCGGGGCTGCTTCGCAGCCCATTCGCGGGCAAGCCCGCTCCTACGTGGTGCTGCGTATGCCATGTAGGAGCGGGCTTGCCCGCGAATGGGGCGCAAAGCGCCCCCGACCAAACAGTTGCTACTTCAGGTCAAAGCGATCCAGCTCCATGACCTTCTCCCAAGCCGCAACAAAGTCCCGCACGAACTTGTCACCACTGTCACTGCTGCCATATACCTCACTCAACGCCCGCAACTGCGCATGCGACCCCAGCACCAGGTCGACCCGGCTGCCGGTCCACTTCACCTGACCGGTCTTGCGATCGCGGCCTTCAAAGGCTTCGTTGTCCGCCGAGACCGGCTTCCACTCCACGCCCATGTCCAGCAGGTTGCGGAAAAAGTCGTTGGTCAAGGTGCCGACCTTGTCGGTGAACACCCCTTGTGTGTTACCGCCATGGTTGGCACCCAGCACGCGCAGGCCACCGATCAGCACGGTCAGCTCCGGCGCGGTCAGGGTCAACAGCTGGGCTTTATCCAGCAGCAGCTTCTCGGCCTTGACGCTGTAACGGCCCTTGCTGAAGTTGCGGAAACCATCGGCCAGCGGCTCCAGCACGGCGAACGACTCGACGTCGGTCTGCGCTTGCGAGGCATCGGCACGGCCCGGGCGGAATGCCACGCTGAGGTTGTGCCCGGCATCCTTGGCTGCTTTTTCCACGGCAGCCGCACCAGCGAGCACGATCAGGTCAGCCAGCGAGATCTTCTTGCCACCGGCATTGAACTCGGCCTGGATCTTCTCCAGCGCCGCCAGCACCTTGCCGGTGCCCTGGTTGGCTACCCAGTCCTTCTGCGGCGCCAGGCGCAGACGCCCACCGTTGGCCCCGCCACGCTTGTCCGAGCCACGGAAGGTCGAGGCTGCCGCCCAGGCCGTGGCCACCAGTTCACCCACACTCAGGCCCGAAGCCAACACCTTGGCCTTGAGCGCGGCAATGTCCTGCTCGCCCACCAACGGGTGGTCCACTTTCGGGATCGGGTCTTGCCACAACAATTCCTCGCTGGGCATTTCCGGGCCGAGGTAGCGCGCCAGCGGGCCCATGTCGCGGTGGATCAGCTTGTACCAGGCGCGGGCGAAGGCATCCGCCAACTGGTCAGGGTTGTCCTTGAAACGGCGGGCGATCGGCTCATAGACCGGGTCGAAGCGCAGCGCCAGGTCGGAGGTCAACATGGATGGTGCATGTTTTTTGCCCGGGTCGTGCGCATCGGGCACTGTTCCCGCGCCTTTGCCCTCCTTGGGCCGCCATTGGTGTGCGCCCGCCGGGCTCTTGGTCAGTTCCCATTCAAAATTGAACAGGTTGTTCAGGTACTCGTTGCTCCACTTCGTCGGTGTCGAGGTCCAGATCACTTCCAGGCCGCTGGTAATTGCATCGCCGCCCTTGCCGGTGCCGAACTTGTTGGCCCAGCCCAGGCCCTGCAGTTCCAGGCCGGCCGCCTCCGGCTCGGGGCCGACGTTGTCGGCAGGCCCGGCGCCGTGCGTCTTGCCGAAGGCATGGCCGCCGGCGATCAGCGCCACGGTTTCCTCATCGTTCATGGCCATACGGCCGAAGGTGTCACGGATGTCCTTGCCCGAAGCGACTGGGTCGGGGTTGCCTTCAGGGCCTTCCGGGTTCACGTAGATCAGGCCCATCTGCACGGCGGCCAGCGGGTTTTCGAGGTTGCGTTCGCCACCAAGATCACGGCTGTCTTCCTCCGGACGCTTGGCCGGCTCGGCCACCAGGTCACCCTGGCCTGGTGGCTGGGCCTTGACTTGCTCCTTGCCGTAGCGGGTATCACCGCCCAGCCAGACCTTCTCCGAGCCCCAGTACACATCTTCGTCCGGCTCCCACACATCGGCGCGGCCGCCAGAGAAGCCGAAGGTCTTGAAGCCCATCGACTCCAGGGCGACGTTACCGGTGAGCACGATCAGGTCGGCCCAGGAAATCTTGTTGCCATACTTCTGCTTGATCGGCCACAGCAGGCGCCGGGCTTTGTCCAGGCTGACGTTGTCCGGCCAGCTGTTGAGCGGGGCGAAACGCTGCTGGCCAGAGCCCGCGCCCCCCCGGCCATCACCTATGCGGTAGGTACCGGCGCTGTGCCACGCCATGCGGATGAACAGCGGGCCATAGTGACCGAAGTCGGCCGGCCACCAGTCCTGCGAGTCGGTCATCAAGGCGGTGAGGTCTTGCTTCAGGGCCTGGAAGTCCAGGCTCTTGAACGCCTTGGCATAGTCGAAATCCGGGTCCATCGGGTCAGACTTCGACGTATGCTGGTGAAGAATTCTCAGGTTGAGCTGGTCAGGCCACCAGTCACGGTTGGTGGTGCCGCCACCTGCGGTTTGATGGAACGGGCATTTCGATTCGTTCGACATCTGCGGGTACCTTTGGGTCGGTTATCCAGATTTCCGGTCTATGCCAGGTGTTCTTTCAGCCGAGCGTGTGCGCTCGTGCTACCCCTCATCAGGTGTTCACGGGGCTTGCGAAACTGTCACGGCGGGCGGCCACGGTCTTGCACGCAGGTGCTGACAGCCCACCCGTTCGCGGAATTCGCGGGGCCAGGGGAAAGACTAGCCGAGCTTGGGCAGACTTCTAATAGAGTGGCTATTGAGGGTTGATAGGCTGGCTCTGTCAGGGTTTCCTGCCCTACCGCGAAGAGGCCGGCACATCCATACAAGGCGACCCGGCCGCTTGCATGCTTCAATACACAGCCAAACCCTCTACTCCGGAACCCTGGCCCTCATGAATCGCAACGACCTGCGCCGCGTCGACATGAACCTGCTGGTGCTGTTCGAAGCCCTGATGATCGAACGCAACCTGACCCGCGTCGGTGAAAAGCTGTTCATCACCCAATCCACCGTCAGCGCCGCCCTCGCCCGCCTGCGCGAGCTGTTCGACGACCCGCTGCTGATCCGCAGTGGCCGGGCCATGGAGCCCACGCCAAGGGCCATGCAGATCTTCGCCGAACTGGGTCCGGCCATGGATGTGATTTCCGCCGCCATCAGCCGCGCCCGCGAGTTCGACCCGGCCAACAGTTGCAACGTGTTCCGCCTGGGCCTTTCGGACGACGCTGAGTTCGGCCTGTTCCCGGCCCTGCTGCAAGCCCTGCGCGAAGAGGCACCGGACATCAGCGTGGTGGTACGGCGGGCCAACTTCCTGTTGATGCCGGGCCTGTTGGCCAGCGGCGAAATCTCGGTGGGCGTGAGCTACACCACCGACCTGCCGGCCACCGCTAAACGTCGCAAACTGCGCGACATCGGGGTGCGGGTACTGCGCGCCGACGACCGCCCGGGGCCACTGACGCTCGACGAGTACTGCGCCCGGCCACATGTGATGGTGTCGTTCTCCGGCGACATGAGTGGCAACATCGACCTCGACCTGGCGCGCATCGGCCGTTGTCGCAAGGTGGTACTGGCAGTGCCGCAATTCGGCAGCCTGCGCGCCCTGCTGCGCAACACCGAGCTGATCGCCACGGTGCCGGACTACGCCGCTTGCGCCCTGGCAGACGATGGCAGCTTGCGCGCCGACCCGGCGCCGTTCGACATCACCGAGGCCGAACTGTCGATGGTCTGGAGCGGCGCCCAGGACAACGACCCGGCCGAACGCTGGCTACGCGAACGCATCCTGCAGTTCATGGCCACACAGTGATGCATCGACCTCATCGATAGCCACCATGAATGCCATCAAGTTCCGCAGTGCCCGACACGGACGGATGATGGCGGCATTCACTGAATCGTTGAGGGACCACCCCATGAAATCCGGCATGATCGCTGCCCTGCTCGCCCTGCTGGCCGCCCTCGGCGGTTGTGCCAGCCCGGCCGCTACCGACACCACCCCGTCCTATGGTCACTTCTATTCGGCCACGGCCATTTCCAACGTTGCCCTGGCCCCCGGCCAGCGGGTGGCGGTGTTGCTGGGGCGTGACAGCGAGGCCACCCTCAGTTACCTCAGCAGCCACCGCGCCCAGGCAGCCGCCCCCACCCATGGGCAGCGCATCCCGGTGGCGACCCTGAACAGCGAAAGCCAGGCCTATGACTGGCTGGCGCGCTCGCTGGCGCAGCAGTTCGCCGAGGTGACCTTCTATGACGACCTGGATACGCTGCTGGGCGACCATCCAGACGTGATCGTGCTGTTGGACACCGAAAGCCGTTTGGCCAGTGCAGGCATAGAAAGCCGGGTACTGGCGCGTTTTTTCGATGATCAGCTGACCTACATCGGCCGCGCCGAAGGGCGGGCCTGCAAGCGTCTGGGGGATGTGGCGCGGGTAATGGAAGATGAACAGGCAGTACAGGCGGATGCGCTGCGAGACTTTGACGATTCGTTGCAGGCGTTATTGAAAGGCCGCGTTTGAGGGCCCTGTCGCCAGCAAGCCAGCGATAGGGCCAGTGCAGGCGGTCACTTACCCCGCTGCATCCACGCCGCCCCCAGGCCACTGAGGCAGATCACCGAGATCCCGACCAGGCTCAGGGTATCGGGCACCTGGCTGTACGCCACGAACCCAAGCAACCCGGCAAACACGATCTGGCAGTAGCTGAATGGCGCCAGCAATGCCGGTGCCGCATGCCGGAAGGCCTGAGTCAGCAGCAGGTGCGCGGTCATGCCGAAGCCGCCAAGCGCCAGCATCAGCAAGGCATGGTCCCAACGCGGCACCTCCCAGAAGAACGGCACCAGCGCACTCATCGCCAGGGTATTGCACAACCCTGCATAGAAATTGCTGGTGGTCGGGCTGTCATGCGCCGCCAGGATGCGCGTGAGCAACTGGTAGAAGCAGAAACCCAACGCCGAACCGAACGGGTACAAGATCGCCGGGGTGAACATGGCCCCGCCCGGGTGCACCACCACCAGCACGCCGATGAAGCCCATGACCACTGCCACCCACTGCCCGACCGTCACCCGCTCCTTGAGCAGCGGTGCCGACAGCGCGGTGACCAGCACAGGCGCAAGGAAGTTGACCGCCGTAGCCTCGGCCAGCGGCAAGTATTGCAGCCCCGTGGTGAACAACAGGCTGGTGCTGAGCAGGCTGAGGGCACGCAAGGTCTGCAACACCGGGCGGCGGGTACGCAGTACGTTGAGGCCGGCCTTGGGCAGGAAAATGCCGGCCATCAGCAGTGTGTGCACCACATAGCGCGCCCACACCACCATGACAATCGGGTACAGGCCACCAAGGAACTTGGACAAGGCATCGTGGCTGGCAAACAGGAACGTCGCCACCACCACCAGGGCGATGCCGCGCAAGGGTTGATTGACGCCGGACAGCGGTGTTCTGGAACTCATGGCTCTCTCGATGACGACGCGGCCGGATGCCACGCCCAGGGAAGGCCGCACAGGCATGACCTGGCGGATGCAACAGCTCGGATTCTAGAAGAGATGCTGCAGGATAAGGAAGTTCATTTGCCGCTTGTCCAGGGCGACGCCAATTTGTGTTCGCTGATCGACCACTTTGTGCCCCGTGCGCATGGCCCATACCGTGCTGATCGTCGACCATCGACTCCGAACCCGGCACACCCTACAAGGAATTTACATGCAAAGGCTCACCACCCGTAACGGCCTGAACCTGCCTGCAATCGGCCTGGGCACCTGGCCAATGACCGGCAATGCGTGCACCCAGGCCGTGCGCCAGGCACTTGACGTGGGTTACCGGCACATCGACACCGCCACCGCCTACGACAACGAAGCTGCCGTCGGCCAGGCCCTGCGCGATAGCGACGTGCCACGCGAGCAGATCCACCTGACCACCAAGGTCTGGTGGGACCGCCTGGAACCTAAAGCCATGCGCCAGTCGCTGGAAGACAGCCTGCGCGCCCTGGGTACCGAGCAGGTCGACCTGTTCCATATCCACTGGCCTGGCCAGGGCTGGGACGTGGCCCGCAGCATCGACACACTTGTGGCCCTGCGTGACGAAGGCAAGGCGCGCCATATTGGCGTGGCCAATTTCCCGCTGGGGCTGCTGCGCCAGGTGGTCGAGACCCTGGGTGCGCCGTTGTCGGCGATCCAGGTGGAGTACCACGTGCTGCTCGGCCAGCAACCACTGCTCGATTACGCCCGCAGCCATGACCTGCTGCTCACCGCCTACACACCACTGGCCCGTGGCCAGGCGGCGGCGCAGCCGGTGATCCAGGAAATCGCCCGCAAGCACGGCGTACTGCCCAGCCAGGTGGCACTGAAGTGGCTGCTGGACCAGAAGGGCGTGGCGGCAATACCCAAGGCCAGCAGCCGGGAAAACCAGCTGGCCAACCTGGCCGCATTGAACGTGCAGCTGGACGATGAAGACCGCGCTGCGATTGCCGGGCTGCCGAAAGACCAGCGCGTGGTCAGCCCGGCGTTTGCGCCGGATTGGAATAGCTGAGACAAGCATCAGCCCAAAGTGGGGCTGCTGTGCAGCCCCAATGAAATGACAGGCTGGGTTCCTACTCTGGCATCATCACTTGCTTCAAGCGCTCGCTCGCCGGGGCCGGTCGCCCATACAGGTAGCCCTGGAAGTGCGAACAGCCCTCCGCCGCCAGCCGGCGCATCTGCTCCTCCGACTCCACCCCCTCGGCCGTGGTCTTGATCATCAGGCTGTTGGACAAGTCGGTAATGGCGCGGATGATCGACATGGCTTCGCGGCTGTCGCACATGTCGTGCACGAACGACTTGTCGATCTTGATCCGGTCGAACGGGAACGACCGCAGGTAACCCAGCGACGAATAGCCGGTGCCGAAGTCGTCGAGCGAAATCGATACACCCAGGTCCTTCAGTGCACGCAGGGTGCGCACGTTTTCCTCGCTGTTGCCCAGTAGCACCGATTCGGTGATTTCCAGTTCAAGCCGCCGCGCCGGCAGGCCCGAGTCGGCCAGCGCCAAAGCCACGGTGTGCACCAGGTTGGCGTTCTTGAACTGCACAGCCGACAGGTTGACCGACACCGTCTGCTCGCTGCCCCAGCTGGCAGCCTCCTGGCAGGCCAGGTTAAGCGCGCGGTTGCCCAGCTCATGGATGAGCCCGGTTTCTTCGGCAATGGGGATGAAGTCCATGGGCATGACCATGCCACGCGTCGGGTGCTCCCAGCGCAGCAGCGCTTCATAGCCGGTAACGCTGCTGGTCTGCTGGTCGACGACCGGCTGGTAATGCAGTTGCAACTGGCCCAGGTGCAACGCGGTACGCAAGTCGGTTTCCACCAGGCGGCGCTGGCGCGCGGCAACGTCCAGTTCGACGTCAAAGCACTCGTAGCGGTTGCGCCCATTGCGCTTGGCTTCGTACAGCGCCATGTCGGCATAGCCCAGCAGTTGCTCGGCCTGGTCATTGTCATCCGGGGCAATGGCAATGCCGATGCTCACCCCCACGCTGAACTGGTGCCCTTCGATCTGGAACGGCGGGCTTATCGCGTTGATCAGGCGCTGCGCGGTGTTGCAGGCCGCGTCGCGCCCCTCCAGGCCCGTCAGCACCACGGCAAACTCGTCGCCACCCAGGCGGGCCAAGGTGTCGTGTTCACGCAACTCGCGGCGCAGGCGCTTGCCCAGCTCGCGCAGCAGCTTGTCACCAAAGGCATGGCCAAGGGAGTCGTTGATGTTCTTGAAGTTGTCCAGGTCCAGGCACAGGGCGGCGGTCAGCTTGGCACTTTCCCCACCACGCACCAGTGCCTGACGAAGGCGCTCATGGAACAGGGTGCGGTTGGGCAACCCGGTCAGCGCATCGTGGTGCGCCATGTGGTGAATCTGCGCATGGGCGGCCAGCTCTTCGGTAGCATCCTCGGCAACGAACAGCACGTAATCCGCCTGGCCCTCACGGTTCTGGCTGAGCAACGTGCGGCTACGCAAGGTACGCGGGCCACGGGCAGTATCCACGCGGGTTTCGGCGGCATGCCCCTTGGGGCTGCGGGCACCACGCGCCAGTTGCTGCTCCAGGTAATCGGCAGCAGCGGGTGCCAGGCATTCGCCGGGCAACTGGCCAATCATGCTGCGCCCTGGCCCGCCGAACAGGCGCTCGGCCTGCTGGTTGGCCAACAGGATACGCTGGCTATCCAGGTCCTGAACAATAACGCTGGCGGGGATGTTGGCAATCACCGAATCAAGAAACTGCGAGAGGTTGGCCATTTCCTGGCTGTACTGCTCGGCCAGCTCCTTGGCCTGCAGCAGTTCCTGCTCCTGGCGATGGCGTTCGGAGATATCGCGGGTCACCTTGGCAAAGCCCACCAGTTGCCCGTTGTCGTCGTATACCGCATCGATCACCACATGGGCGTGGAAGGCCGTACCGTCCTTGCGCAGCCGTAAGCCAACCTCTTCGAAGCGCCCGGTGCTGCGCGCCTGCTCCAGGTTGAGCCCAGGCAGCCCCGCCGCACGCTCGGCATCACTGTAGAACAAGGAGTAGTGCTGACCGACGATTTCATCGGCCAGATAGCCCTTGGCGCGTTGTGCACCGGGGTTCCAGTTGGCAACGATACCTTCGGGGGTGAGCAGGTAGATGGCATAGTCCGCCACGCTCTGGATCAACAGCCGGTACATGATGTCGGGGCTTGCGACTAGCGACATGAGCTTTACCTGAGCCTTCGAACGGCATGAAAAGGGACCCCGGCAAGCAGTAGCCGGGTCTGTGTTAGCGTTGATGGCATTATGCCGCTCATGACGATTTTGTGAAGCGGCTCACAAATATCTCGCTTTCCCTTTCCTCTAATGGCGGGCGCCGCTCACCAGGAAATTGATCAAATCCGGCTCATCGTCCAAGGCGATTGCCTGTGCCGGGCGCGACAGCTGCCCCAGTACGGTGTTGCAGAACGCCACGGCGGGTGAATCCTGCGCGTAGCAGCGCAGCAGCCAGTCACCCTCGCCGCCCAGCAACTGCAACGCCACCGCCAGGCCAATGCCCTGGCGGCGGTACTTCTTCAGGATGAACAGGTCGGCCAGCTCCAGCGCATCGATGCCCGGCAGCTCGCTGCGCTCGACCAGCACGAAGCCTGCAATGAAGCCGTCCGCCAGCACCAGGTACGCGGCCCAGCCGTCGTCCTGCCAGTAGCGTTGCAGGTGCTCGTCATGGATATAGAAGCGGCCATCCACCTCGACGTCTTCCTGCTCCCAGTCGGAGGACTCGTAGGCGTAGAACTGGTAGAGGTTACGGATCAGCGTCGCCTGGTCGGCGGTGGCGGATAACAGTTCGATCGGGAGCATGGTGCGGGCTCGGGAGAAAAAACCGATTCTAAATGACAAGCGGCTGACAGCAAAAAGCCCAGGCCCTCCCCGCACGGAAAGGCCCAGGCTAAAACACGGTGAATCCTGATGCGAATTTAGCCTTCCTGCAACGCACGCGGTCGGTGGCTACGTGCCTCTGCCTCCGGCGCCTTGGCCCCTTGCAAGTGGAAGTCGAACGCCAGCTCGGCAAAGCGCTCGCCTTGTACACCGCGGTCACGCGCCGCCGCCGCGTCCTCGACAAAGCGTAGCTCGCCGATCAGCCCGTCACGGGTGGCGTAGGCAAAATCGTCCCACAGGTACTTGTCACCCTCGAAGTTGATCTGCGTGGTCAAGTGCCGGTGCCCGGGTGCCGAGATGAAGAAGTGCACGTGTGCCGGGCGCTGGCCGTGCCGGCCCAACAGGTCGAGGCACTCCTGGGTCGGGCCCTGCGGGTCGCAGCCGTACCCCGACGGCACGATCGAACGTGCACGGTAGCGGCCTTCGGCATCGGTGATGATGCGGCGGCGCAGGTTGTATTCGGACTGGGTCGAGTCGAAGTACGAATAGGTGCCCTGGGTGTTGGCGTGCCAGAGGTCGACGGTGGCACCGGCCAGCGGCTTGCCGTTGGCATCGAACACCTGGCCCTGGAGGAACATCACCACACCAGGGTCGGTGCCATCGTCCATGCGCGCTTCGCCTTGCGCCAGCGGTGCGCCAGCAACGTACAACGGGCCTTCGATGGTACGCGGGGTGCCGCCGCTCAGGCCGGCCTCGGCATCCTTGGCGTCCTGCAACAGGTCGAGGAAGTGCTCGATGCCAAGGCCAGCCGCCAGCAGGCCTGCCTCATTACGGCCTCCCAGGCGGTTGAGGTAGTCGACGGCGTGCCAGAATTCGTCTTCGGTGATTTCCAGGTCTTCGACCAGGCGCGCGGTGTCTTGCAGCACGCGCAGGATGATCTGCTTGAAACGCGGGTTGCCTTCGGCATGGTCAAGGCCAGCGGCCCGTTTGAAGAAAGTCTGGATATCGGCAGTGTGGGAAATTTTCACGGTCATCGTGTTTACCTCATATTGTTCTTGTCAGGCAGACAGGTACGAATCAACGGTCGTCGCTGTGGATCGACGAGGGGTGCCGGCACAGGCCGTCGACCTCGATGTCCATGTACGGGAACAGCGGCAGTTGCATCAGCGTGTCATGCAGCGCCTCGACACTGGGCACATCGAACACGCTGTAGTTGGCGTAATGCCCGGCAATGCGCCACAGGTGGCGCCAGGTGCCTTCGTGCTGCAGGCGCTGGGCCAATTCCTTTTCATCGGCCTTGAGCTGGGCGGCCTTGGCCGGGTCCATGTCGACCGGCAGTTTCACGGTCATCTTCACGTGGAACAACATGGTTATCTCCTTGCTTGCTAATCAGCGACGGGCGAAGCGCGCCAGGCGCTGTTCGTCCAGGGTCAGGCCCAAGCCTGGGGTACGGGGAATGTGCAGCTGGAAGTCGTGATACTGCGGCGGCTCGTTGACGATTTCCTCGGTGAGCAGCAGCGGCCCGAACAGCTCGGTGCCCCAGGTAAGCTGGCGCAGGGTCAGGAAAGCATGGGCCGAGGCCAGGGTGCCGATCGAGCCTTCGAGCATGGTGCCGCCGTACAGGGCGATACCGGCAGCTTCGGCGATCTGTGCAGTACGCAGCACAGCACGCGGGCCGCCGTTCTTGGCGATTTTCAGGGCGAAGATGCTGGCTGCGCCGTCGGCGGCCAGGCTGAAGGCGTCTTCGACGCTTTCGATCGACTCGTCGGCCATGATCGGTGCCGGGCTGCGCTGGTTCAGGCGCACCTGGCCACTGCGGTTAATGCGCGAAATCGGTTGCTCGATCAGGTCGATGCCGTTGTCACCAAGGACCTGGCAGGCGCGCAAGGCCTGGGACTCGTCCCAATACTGGTTGACGTCGACACGCACGCTGGCGCTGTCGCCCAGTTCGCGTTTGATCGCCACCACGTGTTTGAGGTCCTGCTCCACCGGGTTGGCGCCGATCTTCAGCTTGAATACACGGTGCCGACGGATTTCCAACATGTGCCGGGCTTCGGCGATGTCGCGGGCGGTGTCGCCACTGGCCAGGGTCCAGGCCACTTCCAGGCTGTCACGCACGCGGCCACCCAGCAGCTCGCTGACTGGCAGGCCCAGGCGCTTGCCTTGGGCATCGAGCAAGGCGCTTTCGAGACCCGACTTGGCAAAGGTGTTGCCTTTGGCCAGTTTATCCAGCTTGAGCATGGCGGCATTGATATTGTCTGCCGGCAGCCCGATCAGCGCCGGGGCCAGGTGCGCGTCGATATTGGCCTTGATACCCTCAGGGCTTTCGTAGCCATAGGCCAGCCCGCCAATGGTGGTGGCCTCGCCGATACCTTCCACACCATCACTGCAGCGCACGCGCAATACCACCAGGGTCTGCTGCTGCATGGTGTGCATTGCCAGCTTGTGCGGGCGAATGGTCGGCAGGTCGACGATAATTGCATCAATACGTTCAATCAGCGCGCTTGTCATTGTTGCCAGGTCCCGTCAGGTCGGGCTGCCAGCAGCAGGCCCGAATGGTGCATTTACTTGATTGTTCAAGGATTGCGCGAGACCCTGAGCAGCGTCCAATATCAAATTAATCTCCCACCATACCCTGGAGGTCTGATGGAGCTGCGTCACCTGCGTTACTTCAAGGTCCTGGCCGAGACCCTGAACTTCACGCGCGCTGCCGAGTTGTTGCATATTGCCCAGCCACCGCTGAGCCGGCAGATCAGCCAGCTGGAAGACCAGCTTGGCACCCTGCTGGTGGTGCGCGAACGCCCGCTGCGGCTGACCGAAGCGGGGCGCTTCTTCTACGAACAGACCTGCACCGTGCTACAGCAGTTGCAGAGCATCAGCGACAACACCCGCCGCATCGGCCAGGGCCAGCGCCAGTGGCTGGGCATCGGTTTTGCGCCTTCTACCCTCTATACCGTGTTGCCGGAGCTGATCCGCGAACTGCGCCAGGACAGTGAGCTGGAACTGGGCCTGAGCGAAATGACCACGCTGCAGCAGGTGGAAGCGCTGAAAAGCGGGCGCATCGATATTGCCTTCGGGCGTATTCGCATCGACGACCCCGCCATTCACCAGCAGGTGCTGTGCGAAGACCCGCTGGTGGCCGTGCTGCCCAAGGGCCATCCGTTGGCGGGCAGCTCGCTGAGCCTGGCGCAGTTGGCCGGCGAAGCGTTCATCCTCTACCCGGCCAACCCCCGTCCCAGCTATGCCGACCATGTGCTGGCGCTGTTCGCCCACCACGGTTTGAGCATTCGTGTCAGCCAGTGGGCCAACGAACTGCAGACGGCCATCGGCCTGGTGGCGGTAGGTGTCGGCGTCACGTTGGTGCCTGCGTCAGTGCAGCAGCAGCACCGTACCGACATCGAGTATGTCGGCTTGCTGGATAGAGGCGCCGTTAGCCCGATCATCCTCAGCCGGCGCAAGGGGGATGTCAGCCCGATGGTGCAGCGCTGCCTGATGTTGATCGAACAGCAAAACAAACCGAACCATTGAGCGCAGTCCCTGTGGGAGCGGGCTCACCCGCGAAGAAGCCAACAGGGTGGATGGCACGGGCTTCGCCCGTGTTCGCGGGTGAACCCGCTCCCACCAGCATCGCCCCAGCTTTCAGGTTTTGTGCAAGACAGTTGCCCCACAGGGACCGTGCTGCTGAAAGCGCCACCGGCTCCTGTATACCCATCGGTATATGGATGTTCCCGTTGATCTGTTTCATGCTCCGCCACGCGAATCGCGAAACGCCCGGGCTGTAGACAATTCAATAAAAATCATCGGGAGTCGAACATGGCGGGACGTCTCAACGGCAAAGTGGCGCTGATTACTGGCGGCGCAGGTGGCTGCGGGCTGGCCGCATCGGAGCTGTTCGCGGCAGAGGGGGCGAAAGTCGGTATTGTCGACCTGCCCGGCAGCAAGGGCGCCGAGGTTGCCCGGCAACTGCGCGATGCCGGCCACGCGGTCATTTTTGCGGCAGCCGATGTGTCGGATGCAAAACAGGTAAAGGCTGCCGTTGCAGCCGTGGAACACGCCTTCGGCCACATCACCGTGCTGATGAACCATGCGGGCATCCTCGCGGCCCTGCCCTTCCTCGAGACCAGCGAAGAGGAATGGGACCGGATCATGGCCGTGAACGTGAAAAGCATGTTCCTGGTCACTCGCGCCGTGCTGCCAGGCATGCTTGCAGCCGGTGGCGGCAGCATTGTCTGCACCTCATCGATCTCGGCCGTGGTGGGCACACCCATGGAGGTGCTGTATTGCACCAGCAAAGGTGCCACACACATGTTTGCCCGGGCCATCGCCGTGGAATTTCGCGACCGGGGCATCCGCGCCAACGCCATTTGCCCAGGTTTTATCGCCACAGCCCACGGCCTGCGCGAGATCGACATGCTGCGCAAGCAGGGTGTGGACGTGAGTGAAGAGGCCATCGCTGCTGCCCAAGGGCGCTTGTGTGAGCCCTCGGAGGTTGCCAGCGCAGCTTTGTTCCTGGCCAGTGACGACGCCAGCTTCGTCAACGGCGCACACCTGTTTGCCGACAACGGCTACACGGCCATCTGACTAAAAGAACAACAAGCAGGAGAGACCTACGTGACCACCTCTTCCAACAACATGCACATCAACGAATTCGGCCTTGACCACGCACACTGGCGCAACTGGGCGGGCAACCAGTCCTGCATCCGCGCCGCCCGCGGGGCGCCGACCAGCGAGGACGAGCTGTGCTCGATGGTCAACCAGGCCAGCCGCAGCGGCATGAACGTGCGTGTGGCCGGCTCCGGGCATTCCTTCACCCCTGTGGCGCTGACCAATGGCCTGCACCTGACCTTGGCCAACATGAGCGGTGTGCGTCATATCGACCACGCGAAAAAGCGCGTCACCGCCGCCGCCGGCACCACCATCAATGCCTTCGGCAAGGCCTTGCGTGCAGCTGGCTTGTCGATGGTCAACCAGGGCGATATCGACAGCCAGTCGATTGCCGGCGCCCTGACCACAGGCACCCATGGCACAGGCCTGACCCTGGGTAACCTGGCCTCGTCGATTGTCGGCATGAAGCTAGTGCAGCCTGACGGCCAACTCCTCGTGGTAGACGAAAGCACCCCCGACCTGCTGCAGGCAGGCCGAGTATCGCTGGGTGTGCTGGGCATCGTGTCCGAAGTGACCTTGCAGGTGACCGACAGCTTCAACCTGCACGAGCGCATCTGGCGCGAAGACTTCGAAAGCGTGATGGAAAAGCACGACGAACTGGCGCACAAGCACCGCCACTTCAGCTTTTTCTGGTGCCCCACCGAGCAGAGCCGGCACTGCTATTGCTTACCAGACACCGCCGCTACCTCCACCAGCGGGCGCACCACCGATGTGTGCGAAGTGAAGGTTATGGACATCACCGACCGCCCGGCCTGGGAGAGCGAATTCGAGAAAGTGGCGTACAGCTCGGATGTGTACCCGATCGAGTACCTGCCCAACTTCCACGAACTGGAATACGCCGTGCCGGTGCGCCACAGCAAGGAAGCGCTGCGTGCCGTGCGTAAACTGATGCTGGAAGACTTCCCCGAAGCCATCTACCCCATCGAGTACCGTTTCACCGCCGGTGACGGCGCATGGATGAGCCCATTCTTCGAGCAGGACAGCGTGACCATTTCGGTGTCTGGCCAGCCGGGTACCGACTACTGGGACTACCTGCGTGCGGTCGACCAGATCCTGCGCTCGTACGGTGCCAGGCCGCATTGGGGCAAGCTGCACTTCCTGACGGGCGAGGATGTGAGCGCCATCTACCCGCGGGCCGAGGACTTCCGCAAACTGCGCCGGCAGCTGGATCCGCAGGGGATCTACCTGAGCGAGCACCTGAGCCCGCTGTTCAAGTAACCAGCCCGGGCGCCGCGGTCATGGCAGGAGCGGCGCCCTCTTCAGGCTAGACTTTGGCCAGGTAATCGATAAACAGGCGAAACAGCTCGGCATTGGTGGAAATTTCCAGCCGCTGATAGATGTTGTGCTTGTGCACCTTCACCGTCCCGTCAGAAATATTCAACTGCCGGGCAATCGACGCATTGCTGTGCCCTTGCAACAGCAGCTTGGCAATAAAACGCTGGGTCTCGGTCAACTGCCCTTGCAGAATCTCGACAAAGGCGTCCTCCAGTACCACCCCCTCTGGTGAAGCCCGCAGGCAATCGGCATGGCGCAACCGGCAATGCTGGCCGAACACCGAGGCCAGCAACGGCGCCATACCCGCCAGCAGGTCCATTTCCGTTGCCGTGAAATCACCACTGCTGTGGTTACGCATCAACGAGTAGACCACCGCCAGCTGGGGCCGCAAGGGAATGATGAAACCCACCTCCTCCACCGCCGTGCCGTAGTCGGACGACACGCAAGGATGAATGTCCCTGGAGATGGCAAACCCTGAAGCGAAGAAGCAGTCAGGCGCCAATTCACTCATGCGCCACAACCCGGCTGGGTGCTCATTGACGCAGGCCACGTAAAAGGGGTCGAGCAGGTAGCCACCTCGCACGTAAGCGTTCAGGGTGCGCTCGCTAACCGTGTGGTTGTAGCCGTTATGCACCAGCAAAGCCGGCTGGTTGAACTGGAACAGGTACGCGCAACTCATCTCGAACGCCAGCTTGCTGCGCAACCACGCATCCACGGCCGACCCCAGGTGTTCGCTGCCTATTGCCTCGATTACCGCCGCCAGCCCTTTCGCTTCGTCATTTGTCATTGATCACCACGCCCCCGTGCACGCAACGCCTGTGCGACCATACCGCCCCGTACGGCAAAAAGCACATGATCCGGAACGCCCTGGGCGCTCCGGATCATGTGCATGACGCTTTTTGATCAGGACGGCTCTGCCGCCACCTTGAAAGCACTTGCCGCGTCGTCTTCGCGCCCCATTTCCTGCGCCTTGGGTACCGCCAGCCAACTGGCCAGCAGCATCGCAATCAGCCCGCCACTAAGCTTGCCGATCATCAGCGGCAGGATCAGTGATGGCTGGAAGTTGGCCGAAAACGCCATGTGGTCACCGAAGGTGAAAGCCGCACACACCGAGAAGGCGATCACCAGCACTTTGTCCTTGGGCGGCATTTCGCTGACCAGGCGGAACATAGCCAGGATATTGGCCGACGCCGCCAGCACTCCGGCCGCACCGATACCGGACATGCCGAAACGCGAGGCCACCCGCTCGATCGGCCGCGCAAGGAAGCGCTTGAGCAGGTGTACCATGGGGAACGCCCCACACAGCATCAGGCCGATGTAGCCGGCAATTTCCAGGGCGCGGAACTGGTCATCGGCATCAGCGATGATCGGCGCAAAGCCCCAGCTGCCGAACACGTGGCTGAAGAAGCCGGTGAAGTACTGCACGATCGACGCCACCAACACCAGCACCACGGCGATGTACATGAACTGGCCGAGCTTGAGGAACAGGTACACCATCAGCGTCGGGAAGTAGCGCAGTGCCGCCGCCAGGGCGATGCAGAACAGGATCAACGGCATCAGGTTGCGCAGCAGCATCGTCCAGGTGAAGTGCAACGCCTGGGTGGCGGCGCCGGTGGTGGCAATGTCGGGACGCACATCCAGCCCCAGCCCCTGCATGGTCATGGCGATGATCATGATGCTCAGCGGTATGGTCAGTAGCCCGGCCATGATGCCCAAGGCCATGTACTTGTGGTCGACCTTGCGCAGCATGGCCAGCCCCACCGGGATGACGAAGATGATCGTGGCACCACACTGAAAGCCGGTGATCAGGCCGAGGATCCAGCCCTCGGGGCTTTGCGCCAGGGCCTTGGCCAGCTGGTAGCCACCCATGTCCGAGGCGATGAAGATCGGCCCTGCAATGCCCGGGTCGGCGCCGATGACCTGGAACAGCGGCGCGATGGCATGGCTGATGCCGGCGGAAATGTACGGGATTGCCGCCATGATGCCGGCGACCGGGATGAAGATGGGGCCGATGCTGTGCAGGCCGGCGATGAACTCCTGGCCCAGCTCGCCTTCGGGGTTGTAGATGGATGCCACGGCACCCAGAACCGCGCACAGCATGATGACGTAGATGACATAGGTACCGATGCTTTCCATTTGCCGCCTCATTCTTGGAATTGTGGGGTTGGCAGGACTGAAAGGTCACGGGGCATCGTAGTTATGGTTTGAGCATGGCATGCCCCGTCGAGGGGTTAAGCTATGCGGCGGGTGCCGGGCTGTCCATATACCGGTAGGTATAGGAAGCCCGGTGACTCTGCCCCCACAGTTACTGGCGTGGGCCGGTGCGGCGGCGGTAGGACAACAACAGAAACACGAACCACAGCGGCATCACGCACAGCGCCAACCGAGTATCCGGCTGCAGCGCCAGCAGCATCAGCACAAAACCGAGAAAGCCCAGGGTGACCACCGCCATGCCCACCCCGCCCGGCAATTTGAACTGCGAGGCCTGGTGCGCTGCCGGGTTGCGCTTGCGGTAGGCAAGGTACGCAGCCAGGATCATCGACCAGGTAAAGATCACCAGGATCGCCGACACCGTCGAGATCAGCGTGAACACTGTCATCACCTCAGGAATGATGAACAGCAGGCTCAAGCCGATCAGCATGCACACCCCCGAAAACAGCAGGCTGTACAGCGGCACGCTGAGGCTCGACAGCCTGGCGAAAATACCCGGTGCGTTACGGCGCTCTGCCAGCCCGAACAGCATCCGGCAACCTGAATACACCCCACTGTTGGCGGACGACGCCGCCGAAGTCAGGACCACGAAGTTGATCATGCCGGCCGCTGCCGGGAAGCCGGCCAGCAGGAACAGTTCGACGAAGGGGCTGCGGTTGGCCGGCACCTCGGCCCACGACACCACGCTGATGATGCACACCAGCGCAAGGATGTAGAACAGCAGGATGCGCAACGGGATGGTGTTGATCGCCTTGGGCAGCGAACGGTGCGGGTTCTTCGCCTCGGCCGCGGTGGTACCGATCAGCTCGGTACCGGCAAACGAGAACACGGCAATCTGGAACCCGGCAAAGAAGCCGCTGAGGCCATGCGGCAATACCGCCCCCGGTGCAACCACATTGGACAGCGAAGCTACGACGCCATTGGGTGAGGTATAGGAGGTGGCGATCATCACCGTGGCGGTGATGATCAGCAGCACGATGGCCACGATCTTGATGATGCCGAACCAGAACTCCACCTCACCGAATATCCGCACTGCCAGCATGTTCAGCCCCAACAGTACGAACAAGGTGAAGAACGCCGGCATCCAGGCGGGCACATCGGGGTACCAGTACTGGAAGAACCCGGCCACCACGACCACATCACCAACCACCGCCACGCTCCAGCTCAGCCAATATGACCAGCTCAGCACAAAGCCGGCACGCGGGCCCAGGTAATGGGCGACGATGTCGGCGAATGACTTGAAGCGCAGGTCGGACAGCAGCAGCTCGCCCATGGCGCGCATGACGATGAACACGAAAAAGCCAAGGATGGCGTAAACCAGAAGGATTGAGGTGCCAGACAGCGCGATCACCTTGCCCGAGCCCATGAACAGGCCGGTGCCGATGGCGCCACCGATGGAAATCAACTGGATATGGCGGTTTTCCAGCGTGCGTTGCAGGTGCCCGTCACGGGCGGGCTCTGCGGTTTTGTTGTGCTCAAGGCTTGCGGGCATGTCTTGCATGGGCGACCTCTTGTTATTGTTGGTCTGATAGTCGTACTGCACCGTGGCCATAAGGGCCACGGCCTGGCGCGCAGGTCAGCGCGCGTTTTCGAAGCCTTGCAGGGTGTTCACCGCGTTGATGCCGATTTCGTCGACCATGTAGCCGCCTTCCATCACGAACAGGGTCGGGATGCCGGCGCTGGCGATTTCGGCGCCCATGCGCAGGAAGTCTTCACTGGTGAGTTTGAAGTGGCTGATCGGGTCGTCCTCGAAGGTGTCCACGCCAAGCGACACCACGAGAAACTCAGGCCGCTGCGCGACAATGCGCGTGAGCGCATCCTGCAGCGCCAACTGGTACTGCGCCCACAACGTACCTTTGCCCAGCGGGTAATTGGCAGTGAAGCCTTCGCCCGCCCCCGCGCCACGCTCGTGGGCGTAACCGGAAAAGTACGGGTAAGACACGTGCGGGTCGCCATGCAGCGAGGCGAAGAACACATCAGGGCGGTCGTAGAAGATATTCTGCGTACCGTTGCCGTGGTGAAAGTCAACGTCCAGCACTGCCACGCGCCTGGCGCCTTGGCTCAGGCAGCGCTCGGCGGCGATGGCGGCGTTGTTCAGGTAGCAATAACCGCCCATGTACTCACGGGCCGCGTGGTGCCCTGGCGGGCGGCACAGGGCGAAGGCGCTGTCGGCGCCATCGATGATGCGCTGCATGCCGGTCAGGGCGACATTGGCGCTGCTGCGCACGGCCTCCCAGGTACCAGCGGTAATCGGCGCGCCGGCATCCATGGCATAGAAGCCCAGCTTGCCATCGATGAAACCGGGTTCGCGGTCGATGGCCAGGTCGCGCACCGGCCACACCAGCGGCAGCGCGTCATGGGTCTTGCCGGTGGCGGCCCATTCCGACCAGGCATTTTCCAGGAAGCTGACGTAGCGCTCGCTGTGCGCCGCCACGTAGCAAGCACGGTCGAAAGCTTGTTCCGATATCACATCACCGAGGCCGGTACTCTGCACCCGGGCCAGCACGGTTTCAGCACGCCGGGGGTTTTCGAACGAAGGCGTTATTGCACCGTCCTTGAGTTCCGAGCCATGGTGCAAGCGGTGGTTGTTACTAAAGACTGTCAGCACGCGAATGTCCTTTTTCAAGGGGTTACCGGATAACCAATTTTCGCGAGATACCGGTGAAAATGCTTTGCTTTATGCTCAGGTAAACCGGATGCTTGAGCAAAACATTCACAAGACTTAGCAACCATGAGCAAAGCTTTTGCCATTGAAGACCTGGACGACACTGACCGCGAGCTGCTGCGCCTGCTGCAAAACGACGGCACACTGTCGAGCGCGGCGCTGGGCGAACGCCTGTCGATGACCGTAACGCCCTGCTGGCGGCGGCGTAAACGGCTGGAAGAGCTGGGCATCATCAAGGACTACCAGGCCAACCTCGACCGCCGCAAACTGGGTTACGACGTGATGGCGTTTGCCCAGGTGCGCTTCGGCAACCATTCGGCCGAAGCGCCGGATGAGTTCGAGCAGGTGATTCTCAAGCTGCCGCAGGTGTTGTCGTGCCACAAGGTGACCGGCGAGGCGGATTATGTGCTCACGGTATTGGCGACTGACTTGGAGAGCTATGGGCGGTTTGTCGAAGACGTGCTGCGCAGGCAGCCAGGGATAGCCTCGATCCAGTCGAGTCTGGCATTGCGGGAAGTGAAGGCGGTTTCCCGAATTCCTGTGGCCTGAAGCGCCGCCGTCCCTGCAGGAGCGGCTTTAGCCGCGAAAGGGCCAGGCCTGCCTTACCCTGGCAAGCTGTAACGCTCGGCAAAGTACTGCCGGAAAAAGTCCACGGCCACCCGTACCTTGGCCGAACTGGCCAGCGGCGAGGTATAAACCGCCCAGATATCAGCCGGCTGGTGATAATCCTCCAGCACCTGCACCAGCCGCCCGTCCTGCAGGCTGTCATGCACATCCCACCATGAACGCAGCAATATCCCGCGCCCGTCCAGGCACCACTGGTGCGCCACTTCGCCATGGTTGGTCGACAAGCCCCCCGTCACCCGAACACCCTCTTCCCCTTCCGGACCCATCAGTTGCCAGACGCCAAACGGGTGGTCGCGCTCCTTGATCACCAGGCAGTCGTGGCCGCCCAGGTCGCCCAGCACCTTGGGCGCACCACGCCGGGCCAGGTACGCTGGCGCAGCACACAACACCCGGCGGTTACGCGCCAGCGGTTTGGCGATCAGGTTGGGGGCAATGGCGTTGCCCACGCGGATGTCCAGGTCGACGCCCTCGGCAATCAGGTCCACCAGGCGGTCGTGCACGTCCAGACGAATGTCCAGCCGTGGGTAGCGCTCGGCCAGCTCCGACAAGGCCGGCGCCACGAAGCGCCGGCCCAGGCCCAGGCTGCTGGCAATGCGCAACTGCCCTGCCGGCTCGCGGTGCTGGGCGCTGATGTCGTCACCCATGCGCTGCACCGCATCGAAGATCTGCAACGCCCACTGGTATACCCGCTCGCCCTCCTCACTCACCGTCACGCGCCGGGTGGTGCGGTGCAGCAGGCGCACGTCAAGGGTCTGTTCCAGCATGCGGATGCGCTTGCTGATGTAGGCCGCCGACATGCCCAGCTCGTCAGCCACGGCCGCGAAGCTGGCGCGCTTGGCCACCTGCAGGAAGATGTTGAGGTCGTCGAGGCTTGGCAGATTATTCACGTATCGTGTTCCAAGAATCCATGATTGGCCAGATTATCTCCGGATAAAGCCCTTATAGCATAACCAGCACCTGTTCCCTGGATAACGAGTGCACCCCATGAGCAAGACTTTCAGAATCGCGGCAATCCCCGGCGATGGCATCGGCAACGAAGTACTGCCAGAAGGCATTCGCGTGGTCGAGGCTGCGGCACGCAAGCACGGTCTGGACATCAGCTTCGAGTTCTTCGAGTGGGCCAGCTGCGACTACTACCTGGCCCACGGCAAGATGATGCCGGACGACTGGTTCGACCAGCTCAAGGGCTTCGACGCCCTGTACTTCGGTGCCGTCGGCTGGCCAGACAAGGTGCCGGACCACATCTCGCTGTGGGGGTCGCTGCTCAAGTTCCGCCGTGACTTCGACCAGTACGTGAACATCCGCCCGGTGCGCCTGTTCCCTGGCGTGCCTTGCCCACTGGCCGGCCGTGAGCCAGGCGATATCGACTTCGTGGTCATCCGCGAAAACACCGAAGGCGAATACTCCTCGCTGGGTGGGCGCATGTTCGAAGGCACCGAGAACGAGTTCGTGCTGCAGGAGTCGGTATTCACCCGCCGTGGCGTCGACCGCATCCTCAAGTACGCCTTCGACGTGGCCCAGACCCGCGAACGCAAGCACGTCACCTCGGCCACCAAGTCCAATGGCATGGCTGTGAGCATGCCGTACTGGGACGAGCGCACCGCAGCCATGGCGGCCAACTATCCGGAAATCAGCTGGGACAAGCAGCACATCGATATCCTCTGCGCGCGCTTCGTGCTGCAGCCAGACCGCTTCGACGTGGTGGTGGCCTCCAACCTGTTCGGCGACATCCTCTCCGACCTTGGCCCGGCCTGCGCCGGCACCATCGGCATTGCGCCGTCCGCCAACCTCAACCCCGAGCGCAAGTTCCCGTCGCTGTTCGAACCGGTACATGGCTCGGCGCCAGACATCTACGGCAAGAACATCGCCAACCCGATCGCGATGATCTGGTCGGGGGCGCTGATGCTCGACTTCCTTGGCAACGACGGCGCCGACCCGCGCTACCGCGCCGCCCACGACGACATCCTCAAGGCCATCGAGCAGGTGATCGCAGTCGGTGCCGTGACCCGCGACATGGGCGGGCAGCAGTCCACCCAGCAAGTGGGCCAGGCCATCACCGCACTGGTCGAAGCCTGATGCACAAGGGGCCGATTGTCAGGACTGTCTGACAATCGGCCCCTTGCCTCTTGCGAGCGGCATGGATTGTATGCAAAATCTGTTAACCATTAGATATTTGTTAATTATAAGTTAACAGCCAAGGAAGGAGTGGTACTGCAACACCCCGGATGCCTGCCGGGTATAACAAGTACGCCAACGTCCCAGGAGACGATGATGTCGCACAAGAATAAAAAGATTGATGTGTTCCTGATTACCGTGAGCCTGATTGCCGTGCTGCTCACCGTGATCGGCCTTGCAGCGTTCCCCGCCCAGGCTGAAAGCGCTGCAAACCAGCTGTTCGAACTGTCCACCCGCACCTTCGGCACCAGCGTGCAGATTCTGGTGTTCGGTAGCACCCTGGCCGTGCTGTACCTGGCCTTCAGCAAATACGGCAACATCCGCCTGGGCAGTGGCAAGCCTGAATACGCCACCGCTACCTGGGTGTTCATGTTCATCTGCGCCGGCATGGGTTCGTCGACCCTGTACTGGGGCGTGATGGAGTGGGCCTACTACTACCAGACCCCAGGCCTGAACATTGCCGCCGCCACCCCCAAGGCGCTGGAATACAGCGTGGGTTACTCGTTCTTCCACTGGGGCATCAGCGCCTGGTCGATCTACGCCCTGGCCTCGCTGGCCATGGCCTATCACTTCCATGTGCGCAAGAAGAGCGGCCTGAACCTGGCCTCGATCGTCGAAGCGGTGACCGGTTTCAAAGCCACCGGCCCGGTCGGCCGCAGCGTCGACCTGATCTTCCTGTTGACCATGATGGGTGCGCTGACCGTATCGCTGGCACTCACCGCCTCCACCCTGACGCGTGGCCTGCATGACCTGACTGGCACCCCGGACACCTTCACGGTGCAGTTGATGGTGATCGGTGGCGTGGCAGTGATGTTCTCGCTCAGCTCGTACATCGGTATCGATGGCGGCCTGCAGCGCCTGAGCAAGATGGTGTGCATCGGCGCGCTGGTGTTTGCCGCGGTGATCCTGCTGGTCGGACCGACCCAGTTCACCATCAACAACACCGCCAACTCGATTGGCCTGATGATCCAGAACTACGTACACATGAGCTTGTTCACCGACCCGGCCGGCGACGGCGCCTTCACTCGCAACTGGACGGTGTTCTACTGGCTGTGGTGGGTGTCGTACGCACCCGGCGTTGCCATGTTCGTGACCCGTGTTTCGCGCGGGCGGCAGATCAAGGAAGTGGTCCTGGCCCTGCTGCTGGGCGGCAGCTTCGGTTGCTGGTTCTTCTTCGGCGCGCTGGAAAGCTACAGCATGCATCAGTTCATCACTGGCGCAGTGGACGTACCGAAAATGCTCGCCGAACAAGGCGGCGAATCGGCGGTGACCCACCTGCTGCTGGCGTTGCCGTGGGGCCAGCTGTTCCTCGGTGTGTACCTGTTCATCATGGCCATCTTCTGTGCCTCGCACATGGATGCCGCAGCCTACGCGGTGGCTGCCACCAGCACCCGCAACCTGCGTGAAGGCGACGACCCGACGCCAACCCACCGCCTGTTCTGGTGCGTGGTGCTGACCCTGGTGCCGCTGGCCATGCTGTTCGCCAAGGCCTCGCTGTCGACCATGAAGACGGCCGTGGTGCTGACCGCGATCCCGTTCATGGTGATCCTGCTGGTGAAGATCTACGGTTTCTTCAAATGGATGATCGCCGACTACGGCCAGGTATCGGCCCATCTCATCGAGGAAGAAGCCGCGCGCATGGCAGGCGAAGAGCCTGCCGAGCAGGCCCCGCGCAGCGCCGCCGCGGTGCACTGACCCACCTGCACTGAATAACTGTGGAAAGGGGCTGCCTGGCAGCCCCGCTGGATGGCTGTAAATTTTTTTGCCTGATCTGTTAACTGACAGATACGCGTTAACCAACAACTATAAACCGAGCTTGTGAGACCCTGTCATGAACGACTTCAAACGCCTGCCCGCCGATTTCTGCGCGAACGCTGAAGAGGCCTTTACCATCCCCGCCAACTTCTATACCCAGGCCTCGGTGTTCGAGCATGAGAAGGAAGCCATCTTCGCCCGCAGCTGGATCTGCGTGGGCCACCGCAGCGAAGTGGCAGACAACAACGCCTACATCACCCGCGAAGTGATTGGCGAAAGCATCATCGTCGTGCGTGGCCGTGACAGCGTACTGCGCGCGTTCTACAACGTCTGCCCGCACCGTGGCCACCAGTTGCTCAGCGGCAGCGGCAAGGCCAAGAACGTGATCACCTGCCCGTACCACGCCTGGACCTTCAAGCTCGACGGCGAACTGGCCCACGCCCGCAACTGCGACAACGTGGTCAACTTCGACAAGGAAAACTCCACCCTGGTGCAGTTGCGCGTAGAGGAATATGCCGGGTTCATCTTCATCAACATGGACATGGACGCAGGCTCGGTCGAAGACCAGTTGCCAGGCTTGCAAGCACGCATGCGCGAAGCCTGCGCGGTCATCGACGACCTGCACCTGGCCGCGCGCTTTGTCAGCGACACCCCGGCCAACTGGAAATCGATCGTCGACAACTACCTCGAATGCTACCACTGCGCCCCTGCCCACCCTGGCTTCTCCGACTCGGTCGACGTTGGCCAGTACAGCCACAGCATGCACGGCAACTGGACCCTGCAATACGGCGTGGCCAAGCCGTCGGAGCAGTCGTTCAAATTCGATGAAAGCGTGAAGGACCCGTCGTTCACCGGTTTCTGGGCATGGCCTTGCACCATGTTCAACGTGCCGCCAGGGGCCAACTTCATGACCGTGATCTACGAGTTCCCGGTCGATGCCGAAACCACCCTGCAGCACTACGACATCTACTTCCTCAACAAGGACATCACCGAGGAACAGCAAAAGCTGATCGACTGGTACCGCGAAGTGTTCCGCCCAGAAGACCTGCGCCTGGTCGAAAGCGTGCAGAAGGGCCTGAAGTCGCGCGGCTACCGTGGCCAGGGCCGGATCATGGCCGACCGCGAGCGCAGCGGCATGAGCGAGCACGGCATTGCCCACTTCCACAACCTGATCGCCGTGGCCCACCTCGACGATTGATGGCAACCGCTCCACGTTAATTTGCACGTAAAGGTGCGCGGCAGGGCCTGCCGCGCACCCAGGAAGTCGAGGTGAACCATGGCCAACACTTATGAAATGTTCAGCGTCCGCGTCACCGATGTGGAACAAGCCACGCCGCTGATCAAGCGCTTTACCCTGGCCCGCGAAGACGGCGCGCCGATGCCCGCCTTCACCGGTGGCAGCCACGTCATCGTGCAGATGCAAGGTAACGACGGCAGCCAGTTCAGCAACGCCTACTCGTTGATGAGCGACCCGCGCGACACCCGCAGCTACCAGATTGGCGTGCGCCTGGAAGAACAGTCCAAGGGCGGTTCGGCATTCATGCACCAGCAGGTGGAAATCGGCAGCCAGCTGACCATCTCCTCGCCCAACAACCTGTTCGCCCTGGACCCGGCGGCCGGCCGCCATGTGCTGATTGCCGGCGGTATCGGCATTACCCCGTTCCTGGCGCAACTGCATGAGCTGGAAGGCGCCAACACCGAGTACGAACTGCACTATGCTTTCCGCGCACCGGAGCACGGGGCGTTCCAGGACCAACTGGCCAGCGGCCCGCACGCTGCCAATACCCGTTTCTACATCGACAGCCTTGACCGCAAGCTAGACCTCGCCGCCCTGTGCGCCGGGCTGGACGAACACGCCCACCTCTACGTGTGCGGCCCCAAACCGCTGATCGACGCAGTCATCGCCTGTGCCGCCCAGGCCGGCATCGCCGAGCACCGCGTGCACTGGGAGCAGTTCGCCGCCACCCCGGTCAGCGGCAGTGCCTTTACTGTGGTGCTGGCACAGTCGGGGGTAGAGTTGCAGGTGGAAGAAGGCATGACCATTCTGCAGGCTATCGAGAAGTCCAAGGCTGCCAAGGTCGAGTGCCTCTGCCGCGAAGGGGTGTGCGGTACCTGTGAGACTGCCATTCTTGAGGGCGAAGCCGAGCATTATGACCAATACCTGAGCGACGACGAGAAAGCGGCCCAGCAGAGCATCATGCTGTGCGTCTCGCGCGCCCGCACAGCGCGGCTGGTACTGGACCTGTAAATGTTCACGCCCCCCTGTAGGAGCGGGCTTGCCCGCGAATCAGGCGCCGCGGTGCCTGGCACCGGCTTCGCCGTTGTTCGCGGCTAAAGCCGTTCCTACAGGGCCCGCGGGAACATTGCGGCAAGTGATCACCCACGCCGTCAACCCAAAGTTGACAAGTTGCGTATACTGGCAGGCTCTTGGCCCAGATCAGGACACCTGCCGATGTTGGAAAACAACTTCGCCTTCCGCCTCAAGGAACTGCTCGAGCACCACAAGCTGACCCTGCAAGCCGTGGGCACGGCCCTGGGTATTTCGCGTACCGCCGTGCACAAGTGGACCCGCGGCGGCGAGATCGACTATGACAACCTGCGCAAGCTGGCCGACTTCCTCAAGGTCAACTGGATCTGGCTTCGCTACGGCGACGAAGCCTTGCAGAACATCCAGCAACCGCAGGTGGTCGAGCTGCCGATGACCGACCTGCGCAGGCGCCTGACTGCCGAAATCATGGAAAGCGAAACACGCATGAAGCTGGCCCAGGAAGGTGCACGCATCGTGACCTGGGAGTGGAACCTGATCAGTGACGAAGTCACCTACTCGCCCAACGTCGAGCAAGTGTATGGCTGGCCGGTACACCACAACGAAGACTTCTGGAAGCACCTGCCCGACGAAGACGTGCAGCGCATGCAGGCGATGTATGCCGAGGCCGTGGCGGACGGCACCGGCTGCGAGTGCGACTTCCGTATCACCCGCCCCGACGGTGAGGTGCGCTGGATTTCCTCGCGCGCCACGGTGGTTCGCGACAGCGTCGGGCGTTCGGTGAAAATGGTCGGCATCAGCATGGACAATACCGAGCGGCAGGTGGCCCAGCAGGCCCTAAGCCAGAGCGAGGAACGCTTCCGGGCGATTTTCGAACTGGCCTGGGGCGCCCTCGCCTACATCGACCCGGACGGCACCTGGCAGCGGGTCAACAACAGCTTGTGCGAGCTGCTGGGCTACCGCGCCGAAGAGCTCTACGGCATGACCTTCCAGCAGATCACCCACGCCGACGACCTGGCGCAGAACCTGCAACTTCTGCAACGCATGCTAGCCGGCGAGACCGAGCGCTACGAAGTGGAAAAACGCGTACGCCACAAGAACGGCGAATACATCTGGGTACGTGCCCGCACCTCGCTGCAGCGCCATGCCAATGGCGAGCCGGAGCACTTGATCAGCGTGTTTGAAGACATCAGCGCCGAGCGCCAGGAGCATGAACGGCTGCAGGCGCACATTGCCGCGCTGGAGGCCCGGCTATCATCCCGCCAGGCAACCTAAAGGTCGTCCTCGAAAGCCGAGCGCACGGCCTGCACTACGCGCTCGGCCCGCACAGCATCTTCCAGTTGCGGATAAGCCTTTTTCAATTTTCCGGACACCTGCCAGCCGTTTTCCTTGAGTGAACGGATGATGCGGCTGGCATCCTGATCGGGCATTTCCAGTACGTCCTTCAGGCGCTCCTGAGCACGCCGGAATATCACCAGCACCCGCGCTTCTTCGGCCATTTCCTTGCGCACGGTATGCTCGACTACCCGGGCGGTATACAGCACATGCGCGGTCAAGTCCGGGTACCGCCAGGCCATTGCTGCATCAGCGTATTCATCGAACATGAAGTTGCTCGACGTGCCGTCGGCATAGGTGGTGGCTTTGCCAAACCGGTAAGAAGCCCCGTAGCGCTGCATGAACGGCCTGGAAAAAACTTCCAGCACCTGGTCGTAGCCCACCCGAAACGTGATCGAGCTGGTGATCGTGGCGGACACTGGCAGAATGACCCCGGCTGGAATGGCCTTGTCGCGAATCAAGGTGTCGTTGATGAGAAAGCGATGGATGCGGCCATTGCCGTCTCGCATCGGGTGGATGTACACGAAACCGAATGCCAGAATGGCGGCCCTGGCCAGCGGTTCGGCTCCCCGCGTAGCGGTTTCGAAAGCCTTGAGCCCTTCGACCAGCTCCGCGACTTGGCCGTAATGGGGCGCAATGTAATGCACGATGTCTTCGCGCAGGGTCGCCTGCCCGACAAAAACGGGAGACTGCCGCAAACCCAGGCCAATTGCTTCGTGCCCCAATATCCCGGCCTGCAACTTGTGCAGTGTTCGCTCGCTCAAAGGTTCATCGACAGTACCGCAGTACCTGGCAATCACGTGGGCAAAACGTTGGATCCTGTCCGCTTGATCGGCTTCTTTCTCGATCAGAAAGCTGGCGCGCGACTCCTTGAAAGTCAGCCAGCTGGCGCTGCGCATCAGAATATCGGCACCGAATGCCTGGTCGAGTTCCTGCAATGCCGCAGCCAGGTCAAATGCCAAGGCATTCTGAACCTCTTCGGTACGGCGCAGCATCGGGCAGAAGCCAGGGTTACCAGGCAGGTTGTCATTGACCCGCCAGCGACGCACCCGCAGCGCCTGGGTGCGAACCAGATATTTCTGGCTGGCAATGGCATCGCAATAGGCGCCATTGCCAACATCCGGCACATCCAGCCGGGTTCCAGTGAGCCATTCGTAAAAAAAACCGGTACGGCGGGCATACTGGCCGAAGGGGGATTGCCTGCACCAGGCCTCGACAGGCTCGGGGCCCACTGCGGCGAACAAGCGCGCAAAGAACTCGAGGTGAATATCCTCGTATTTGAGGCCGAACTCGAAATGCCCTGCAAAGCTGTCCGATGGCCGATAGCTTGGCGGGTACTGATTTGTCACGAGCCCGTCGCTGTCATGCCTTACCCGGGTGCTTCCGATCGTCGACCCGACGCGAAGCGGCTGCACCATCGTGATGCCATATCGATCGGCCAACGCCCTGAAACCTGCCTGCATCGCTGAATCCTTAACCCGCCACCCGAAAATGTTACTGTTCGCTAAAATTTATACGAAAACAATAACAGCGTAGGTGCGAAATGACTAACGGCTCAACGAAAACATTAATAAATGGCGGTTTCGGGCAGAAAAGGTTAACTGGGTAACATCAAGTGACCGCAGCCCCGTGCCGCAACCAGTCGATAAACAGCGCAAACAACTCTGACTGCGAGTTGATCTCCAGTTTCAGGTACAGGTTCTTGCGGTGCATGCGCACGGTCTCCGGCGATATGCCCAGTTCCAGCGCAGTGGACTTCACCGAGTGCCCGCGCAGGATCATGTGCGCCACCTCCCGCTCACGGTCGGTCAACACCTGGCAGCCAAAGCTGTCGAACGCCGCCTGCAGGCTGCCCCGCTCGGATGAACCGGTACCCGCCTCCAGATGATGCCGGGCATAGCGCCCCAGCAGTTCCCGCACCATCGGTTCCAGCGCACGCAACAGGTCGATCTGCCCGGCACTCAGGCGTGTGCCACTGCCCCCCTGGAACAGGCTCAGCGACAGCTTGCGACCTGCGCTGAGGTCGACGATGTAGTAACTGTCTTCGCTGCAACCGGTGCCCAGGTAATAGGCCTTGTAGTAGTCACTGTCGAAAAAGTTGTCGGGGGCGATTTCCTGCAGGTGGTAAAAGCCTTCGGCCAGCCCGCTTTGCACGGCCAGGCAGAACGGGTCGAGCAAATAGCCGGCGCTGAAGTACCGCTCCAGCACTGCGGCGCGGTGCAGCTCGGGAATGCCTTGCTGGTACAACAGCTGCGGCGCCCGCCCCTGGCACTCAAGGCTGATCATCATCGACTCCACCTGCACCAGCTGCCCGATGGCAGCCGCCACGTGCGTCAGTGCTTCAGGGGTTTCGCTGTGGGCCAGCGCGCGCTGCAGCGCCGCGTGCCACTGCTGCAGCGCGCCCAATGTGAGGGTAAGCGGTGTGTCGAAGGAGGCATGGGTCATGCCCGGCAGTCTAGCCTGCCAGGCACGCCCGCGCACAGCCCTTTGCGCCAGGTTCATCGGCCCTGGTACAGGCCAAGCGCCGTGAGTTCACGCGCGGTTTCGATGATGCACTGGCGCAGGGTCTCGACGATCTCGTCCACCTGCGCATGGGTGATGATCAATGGGGGCGACATCACGTTCAGGTGCATGATTGGCCGTACCAGCAACCCTTTGGCCTGGGCCTTGCTGTGGATGCGCTCGCCAATGTTCACCTCGTCGGCAAACAGCGCCTTGCTGGCTTTGTCGGCAACGAATTCGACGCAGGCCATCAGTTTCATGCAGCGCACATCGCCCACCAGCGGTAGCTCGCGCAGGCTCTGTAGGCGCTGCTCAAGGTAACCGCCAACGTCCTTGACGTGATCAAGCAGATGCTCGCGCTCGATGATCTCGATGTTCTTCAGCGCCGCCGTGCAGCATACCGGGTGGCCACTGTAGGTAAACCCGTGGGTGAAGCAGCGCCCCTTGCCCGGCTCGGCGATCACCTGCCAGATACGCTGGGAGAAAATGCATGCCCCCAATGGCAGGTAGGCCGAAGTGAGGCCCTTGGCAGTGGTGATGATGTCGGGTGTGACACCAAACAGTTCCTCGCTGGCGAAAAAGGTGCCCAGGCGGCCGAATGAGGTCACCACTTCATCGGCGACAAACAGGATGTCGTAGGTCTGGCACAGCTGCCACATGCGCAGGAAATAGCCCTTGGGCGGAATGATCACCCCGCCAGAGCCCATGATCGGCTCGGCGAAGAACGCCGCCACGTTGTCGGCACCCAGCGAGAGGATCTTGTCCTCGAACTCGGCCACCAGAAAATCGAGGAACTCGGCCTCGTCCATGTCGTCCGGGGCCCGGTACGGGTTGGGGTTGGAGACATGGTGAATCAGATCATGGTGGTAATCGAACTCTGGCACCCGGTCGGCGGCCTTGTTGCCGATCGACATGGTCAGTGTGGTGGAGCCGTGATAGGCGTTGTAGCGGGCGATGATGTGCTTCTTGTGCGGCTTGCCGCGGCAGTTCTGGTAGTACTGGATCAGCCGGTAGGCAGTATCGACCGCGGTCGAACCACCGGTGGTCAGGAACACATGGTCGAGGTCGCCCGGCGCCAGCTGCGCAAGCTTCTGGCACAGTTCGATGGCGACGTCGTTGGCCATGTCCGAGAACGGGTTGGAATAGGCCAGCTGGCGTACCTGGTCGGCGATGGCCAGGGCCATTTCCTCGCGGCCCAGGCCGATGTTGGTGCACCACATGCCGCCGACGGCATCGAGAAACCGGTTGCCGTGGGTGTCACGAATGTAGGCGCCCTCGCCGGCGACAATGTTCAGCGCACCTTGCTCGCGGTGCTCGTCGAACACATGGTAGCCGTGCATGTAGTGGGCCTTGTCGGCTTGCACCAGCGGGTCGTGGGCGATGGCGAATGCTTTGCTTGGGGTGGCCATGGGGCAGCTCCTTGGCGGGAATCGTTAGGCAGTGTTCAGAAACCGGTCTTGACCGTGCTCCAGACCCGGGTGATGGCGCGCATGTCCTTCGGGCTTTGGGTTTTCTGGGCGAACAGGCGTTCGCGGGTTGACGCGTCGGGGTAGATGGCCGGGTCCTGGCGGATCTCGTCACGCACCAGCGCAGTGGCCGCAGCATTGCTGTTGGCGTAGTGGATGTAGTCGGTGACCTTGGCCATGGTCTGCGGTTGCAGCAGGAACTCGATGAAGCGGTGGGCGTTAGCCGCGTGCGGTGCATCCTTGGGGATGTACAGGTTGTCGAACCAGATCAGCGAGCCTTCCTTGGGGATGAAGAACGACAGTTTGATGTCCTTCTTCGCCTCCACTGCACGGGCCTGGGCCGTGGCGTAGTCACCGGACCAGGTCAGGGCCAGGCAGACATCCCCGTTGGGCAGGCTGGTGAGGTAGTTGACCGAGTCGAACTTGCGAATGTACGGGCGGATACCCAGCAGCAGTTGCTCGGCGGCCTTGAGGTCGGCCGGCGAAGCGCTGCGCGGGTCCTTGCCCAGGTACTGCAAGGCCAGCGGGATGACTTCGGTGGGCGCATCCATCAGGGTGACGCCACAATCGGCAAAGCGCGAGACCACCTTCGGGTCGAACAGCATGGCCAGCGAGCCGATGGGGGCATCAGGCATGCGCGCGGTGATCTTGTCTACGTTGTAGGTCACCCCCGAGCTGCCCCAGGTATAGGGCGCCGAATACTTCAGGCCTGGGTCGTACCCCTGCAGGTTGTTCACCACCTGCTGGTCGAGGTTGTGCCAGCTGGGCAGTTGCTGCTTGTCCAGCGGCTGGAATACCCCGGCGCTGATCAGCGGTGGCACCAGTGATGCATTGAGCATGACCAGGTCGTAGCCGGAGCGGCCGGTGAGCAACTTGGTCTGCACCGTTTCATAGCCATCGAAGGTGTCGTAGATGACCTTGATACCGGTGGCCTTCTCGAAATCGGCAAGCGTGGTTTCACCGATGTAGTCGGTCCAGTTGTACAACCGCAACGTGTTACTGCTGCCCACCTCTGCCGCCTGGGCCAGGCTTGCGCCCGACACCAGCAGCAGGCCGCCCATCACCTTCAGTACCTTGCGCATGGCAACTCCATCGTGTGAATGCTCCGGATCGAGCCGATGGGGTCACTATCGGGGGATTTGCCGAGGGCGGACATACCCCGAATGTGTGGGTGGTCGTTTTTTGGCAGCTGGATCTCAACAGCCTGCCGAATCTTTTGGGGCTGCTTTGCAGCCCCTGTGGTCAGTACAGAAGAAAGGTCAGGTCAGCGGGTACAACGCTTCATCAAACTGCGCCAGCCGCGGGAACACCAGTGGCTGATCGTCCGAGAGTTGCGCCAGGCGTTGCCGGTACTGCTGCAAGAAGCCCTGCCGCGCCTCATCGCTGATGTACGGCACATGCCACGCCACGAATGGCGGCAACACTTCGAACCCCACGTAAGCCAGCGTACCGCGCAGAATCGGCCGCAACATGTCTTCCAGCGGACCATGAATCGCCCCCTCGCCAAACATGTGCTCGCGCCCTCCCAGGGTCACGGTCACCAGCGCCTTCTTGCCAGCCAGCCCACCCTGGTCATAGAAGCGCTTGCCGCCATAGCACACCCCCGACACCAGTACCCGGTCGATCCAGCCCTTGAGCATGGCCGGGGCCGAAAACCAGAAGACCGGGAAATTCAGCACTAGCAAATCCGACCACAACAGCTTGTCCAGTTCTTGCTGGATATCCGCGGCAATGGCACCGCGCTTGACCCCCTGGCGTTGTTCCAGGGCATACACCAGGTATTCCGGGTTCTCGCGCTGGGTGAAATCTTCGGCACTGGCCACCGGGTTCCAGCCCATGGCGTACAGGTCGCTGACTTGTACCTGGTGGCCCTGGGTACGGAAGGTTTCAACGGCCTGGTCGCGCAGTGCGGCGGTAAACGATTGTGGCTCGGGGTGAGCGTGGACGATCAGTACATTCACTCGTGTTCTCCTTGCACAAAACAGGTTGTTTGGCCGCCGTCACTTAGCCTTGCACCAGCTCGCCGGCACAGCGAGCGATGCGTTGGCAGGCATCGACCAGCGTATCGTTGCCCAGCACCAGACCCAGGCGAATATGCCCGGCGGCACTGGGGCCAAAGGCTTCGCCGGCCAGTACCGACACACCTTGGCTGTCCAGCAAGCGGTTGGCAAAGGCTTGGGCACTGAGGCCGGTCTCGCGGATATCCACCATCACGAACATGCCACCATCGGGCTTCAGCGCCTTGAGGCCCGGGCAGCCGGCCAGCTGTTCACATACCAGGTCACGCCGCTGGCGGTAGGCCTCGCGCATGCTGTCCAGCTCGGGCAAGGGCTGCTCCAGCGCCACCACGGCGGCGTCCTGAATGAAGTCCGGCGAGCCATACAACATGCACAGGGCGAGGTTTTCCAGGTGCGCGGCCAGCTCGGCCGAACCGACCACCCAGCCCACCCGCCAGCCCGTCATGGCATGCGACTTCGACAGGCTGTTGAGGGTGGCGGTGCGTTCGGCCATGCCCGGCAGGCTGGCAGGGCTGACATGCTCGCCCTCGTACAACAGCTCGCTGTACACCTCGTCGGAGATCAGCCACAGGTCGTGGGCGATGCACAGCTCGGCCAGTGCTTCCCAGGTAGCACGGGGCAGGCTTGCCCCCGACGGGTTGTGCGGGCTGTTCAGGGCCAGCGCCCGGGTGCGCGGAGTAATGCGCTCGGCAACATCACGCGGGCACACGCGGAAGCCGTTCTCCGGCTTGACCGGCACCGGTACCACCTTGGCGCCACAAGCCCCGAACACCGCCTCGTAGGTGACATACATCGGTTCGGCAACGATCACTTCATCGCCAGGGTCCAGCACGCACTGGGCCACGCAGTACAGCGCGCACTGAGCCCCTGCCAGTACCGTCACCTGATCGGCGTTGACAGCCTGGCCGCTACGCTGCTGGTGGCGCTTGGCGATGGCCTGACGCAGGGCCAGCTTGCCGCGAACATCGGCGTAATGGGTATGACCGGCCAGCAGGCTGTCGACGGCCGCGTCGACGATCGGCGCGGGGGTGTCGAAGTCCGGGTCCCCCACTGACAGCAGCAGGATGTCCTTGCCCTCGGCCTGCAACGCCAGGGCGCGGTAGTGGATGTCCCAGGCCGCCGCCCCGTCGCCGGCGATGCGTTGGGTAAGCTTGGCATAGCGCATGGCAATCTCCCTTCATTGGCAGTTTCAGTCGACGAGAATCTTCGGGTTGGAGCTGCCCCACACGGTGTACAGGTCGGCCAGCAGCGCGCCGTTGATTTCTTCCATTTCGGCCTGGGTGATTTCAGCCCCGGCCTGCTTGCCGAACAGCACCACTTCGTTGCCACCCTTCACGTCCGGGAAGTCGGTGACATCGACCATCAGCGTGTTCATCGAGACCTTGCCCACCACCGGCACTCGGTGGCCGTTGATCAGCACATGGCCCTTGTTGGTGAAGACCCGGCGGTACCCGTCCGAATAGCCGACCGTGATGTTGGCCAGCCGCGAGTCGCGGGCCAGGGTGAAGGTGCGGTCGTAGCCAACGGTGTTGCCGGCCGGGTAACTGTGCACCGCTGCGACGTGCGACTTGAACTGCATGGCACGCTTGTACTCGGTGCGCTCCGGCACAGTGTCGCCGAACAGCGCGCCCCCGGTGCGTACCATGTCCAGGCGGGCTTCCGGCACCTCCAGGGTCGCGAACGAGTTGGCCGCATGCAGGGTGAGCTTGCTACGGTCGAGCTTGGCGTGCTTGATCAGCCAGTCGGTCTGCTCGTTGAATGCCGCCAGGCCTTTACGCACATCGTCCTTGTCTTCGACGGCGAAGTGGGTCATCAGCGCGACCAGCTTGAGGTGCTTCTGGTCGGTGATCTGCAGCGCTTCGCCGCGGCCGGACCAGGTGCTCATTTCCACCCCGTTACGGCTCATGCCGCTGGAATTGAGCGCCATGTGGATGCGCAGGGTCTTGCCATGGCGTGCGGCAATCGCATCAACCTGACGGGCGAATTCAGCGCTGCCGACCAGTTCTTCCATGTCGTACTGCAAGGCATCTTCCAGCTCGCTGAGGCTGGCCAGGCGTACCCGCACCAGTTGCCCGGTGAAGCCGCTGGCGCGCACTACCCTTGCTTCTTCGTTGCTGGCGACTGCCACGCAGGGCACGCCTTGGGCGATGATCGATGGCATCACCAGCCCGATACCGTGCCCATAGGCATCGGCTTTAAGCACGGCGCACAATCTGGACTTGCCGGCCAGTTCGGCCTGCAAGGTGCGGATGTTGTGTTGCAGCGCACTGGCGCTGATTTCGACCCAGGCATTGCTGTTCTGTACGGTCAGGGCGTTGATGCCGTTGTCCATCGACAGCGGCGGTGCGGCATACAGTGGGGCCTGGCCGGTGATCAGCAGGGCCAGGGATGCGGCCAGAAGGGTGCGGCGAAATGGCATGGTGATTACTCAGTTCTTTTCGTTGTGCGCGCCTTAACAGACGCAGGTGTGTTTGAGTTCGATAAAGGTCACGCCTGGGGTGGCGAAGCCACTGGCCAGGTCGGCCTGCAGTGCGTCCAGGTCGCGTGGCTGGTGCACAGCGCAACCAAAGGCACGGGCCAGGCCGATGAAGTCCGGGTTGCGCGGCAGCACGCCGACCGGCTCGATGTCCAGGCCGAGCATATCGTCGCGGATCTGGCCGAGGGCGTCATTGTTCCACAGCAACACCACCAGTGGCCGCTGCAGTTCTTCGACCGCCGTTGCCAGTTCCTGGGCGGTGTAGAGGAAGCCACCGTCGCCCACCAGTACCAGGCCGGGGCGATGATCGGTGGCGAGCATGCCGCCGATGCCGGCCGGCAGGCCGTAGCCGAGGGTGCCGTAACCTGTGGGGTGCAGCCAACTGCGCGGCGCCCGGCTGGCGAACGCGTAATTGCCGGTGTAGGCCAGTTGGGTCATGTCGCTGCTGATGAAAGCGTTGGCGGGCAGCACGGCGGCAATGCAGTCCAGGATCGCCTGGTGCGTGGCCTGCAACGGTGCATGGCCATGACGGATGGCCTGGCGCAGGCTGGCCACCGCCTCGCTGGCCTGGGCCTGGTCGCGGTTCAGGTCCGGCAGGTGCTCGAGCAAGCCGGCCAGCGTTTGCCGGGCATCGCCATGCAGGGCGATGGCACAGGGATAGAAGTCGTTGAACTTGCGTGGGTCGATATCCACGCGCAGCAGTTCGCCGTTAAGCGGCAGGCGCTCGCGCCAAAAGTCGGTATCGGCCATTTCGGTGCCCACCGCCAGTACCACGTCGGCCTCGCTGATCAGTTGCCAGCCGGGTTCCACGCACAGGCTGGAGCCGGCATTCAGCGGGGCGTCCGGTGGTAGCAGGCCTTTGCCGGCCACACTGGTGAACAGCGGCGCTGCCAGGCGGTTGCTCAGTTGCTGCAGTTGTTCGGCCGCGCGCAATGCACCGCCGCCGGCAATGATCATCGGCCGTTTGGCTGCCGCCAGCTTCAGGGCTGCCTGATCGAGGATTTCGCGGCATGGCTGGCCACACCCGGGGCGGCGTACCACCTCATTGCTCCAGTCACGGTCGACCGGGGCGGCCAATACGTCCAGTGGCACCGAAATATGCACCGGGCGTGGCCGTTCGCTTTCAAACACCGCCCAGGCCCGGGCGATCAACTCGGGCAGGTCCTCACCCCGCAGGGCCACGGCAGAGAACGCCGTGATGGGTGCAGTCATGGCGCGCTGATCCTGGGTTTCATGCAGGCAGCCCCAGCCCTTGCCCAGGCTGGCGGTGTGGTTGACGCTGGAAATCACCAGCATCGGTACCGAGTCGGCATAGGCCTGGCCAATGGCCGTGGCGACGTTGGTCACGCCCGGGCCGGTGATGACGAAGCACACTCCCGGCTTGCCACTGACCCGCGCGTAGCCGTCAGCCATGAAGCCGGCGCCTTGCTCGTGGCGGGTCAGGACATGGCGAATACCGCTGCCTGGCAGGCCGCGATACAGTTCCAGGGTGTGCACGCCGGGGATGCCGAACACCGTTTCCACACCGTAGTTGGCCAGCAGGCGCACCAGCGCCTGGCCAGCGGTCAGGGTCAGTTCATTCATGCCATTCTCCTTGCACCTGGCCGAGGCGGATCAGCGCATCGACCGCGGTGGTGCCATGGGCACCGACCATCAATGGGTTCACATCCACCTCCAGCAGTTGCCCGGCGTTTTCGCAGGCGTAGTCCGCCACTGCGCGGATGGCCGCGACCAAGGCGTCGAGGTCGGCAGCCGGGCGACCACGGAAGCCTTGCAGCAGGCTGGCACTGCGCAAGGTCAGCAGCGCGGTTCGAATGGCGCTGTCGGTGGTGGGCAGCAGCAGGCTGACACTGTCTTTCAGCAGTTCTACCAACACGCCGCCAGCGCCTATTACCAAGGCCAGGGCGAAGTCGTTCTCACGCTTGATGCCAACAATCAGCTCGGCCAGCGGCGGCTCGGCCATGGGCTCAAGCAACACCTGGTCGAATGCCACCTGTGGGGCATGGGCGGCCATGCGCTGGCGCATCTGTACCAGCGCGGCTTCAAGGGCGGCGCAATCACGCAGGTTCAGCGCCACCGCACCGGCTTCGGTCTTGTGCGGCAGCTGTGCACTGACGGCCTTCAGTACCAACGGGTAACCGACCTGAGCGGCGTCGACCACGGCCCGGTCCGGCGTACTCAGCACACCCGCCGGTACCGGCAAGCCGAAGGCACGCAAGGCTTGCTTGGATTGCCACTCGTCCAGCAGGCGCGTTTCGCCTGCAAGGGCCTGCGGGCACAGCGGTACCCGTGCGGCTTCGCCTTGCTCCAGCAGCCGCGTGCGGTTGCGCTGATAGGCAACGATCCGTCCCCAGGCTGCCAGGCCGTCTTCCACGCCCTGCAGGGCACTGATACCGCGCGCATGCAGGCGGTCGCGCGCGCTGGCGGGCAACAGCTCCGGGAAGGCCGAAGTGACGAAACCGATCTTGCCGTGGCGCTCCAGTGCGTCGCAGTACAACGCCAGCAAAAGGTCGCATTCCTTGCGCTCACCTGTGAACGCCGCCGGGTAGTCCAGCACCAGCATGGCGGTGTCGGCGCCGCCGCTCAGGGCGCTGTCAAGCATGCGCTGCAGGGCCGCCTCATCACCCCAGATGGCGGTGGTGAAGTCCAGCGGGTTGACCAGGTTGGCATAGGCGGGCAGCACGTCGGCCAGCGCCTTCACCTGCGCTTGCGCAAGCTTGGGCAGGCTCAACCGGTTGCGCTCGGCATAGTCGGCAATCAGGCCGGCATCGCCCCCCGAACAGGCCAGCGCGATCAGTTCGCCATTTGCCGGCAAGCGCCCACAAGCGGCGGCCTTGAGGGTTTCAGCAAAGCTTACCGGGCCGCTGACGCGGATCACACCCAAGCGCTCGAACAGGCTGTCGTACAGGGCATCGGAACCCGACAACGAGCTGGTATGGCTAAGCGCAAGTTCGGCACCGATCTGCGACACACCCGTCTTCAGGGCGATGACAGGCGTGCCCTGCTGCAGCGCCTTATAGGCGGCACGCGCAAAGCCAGGCACGTTCTTCAGGCCTTCCAGGTGCAGGCCGATGGCCGTCACCCGTGGGTCATCGAGCAGCACATCCATCAGTTCGGCCACGCCGAGTTGAGCCTGGTTGCCGACCGAGGCCATGTAGGCCACCGGCAGCGAGCGGTCGCTCATCGACAGGTTGTAGGCGAAGTTACCGCTTTGGGTGAGGATCGCCACGCCCTTCTCCACCTGCTTGCCACCATGCGCCACCGGCCACAGCGCAGCGCCGTGCAGGTAGTCAAGCAGGCCGTAGCAGTTGGGGCCGAGCAAGGCCATGTTGCCGGCGGCGTCGAGCAGGCGCTGCTGCAACTGGTGGCCCTGCGTGCCGGTTTCGGCAAAGCCCGAGGCATAGCAGATGGCGCCGCCGGCGCCGCGTGCGGCCAGTTCGGCAACGCACTGCAAAGTCAGCTCGCGGTTGGTAGCGATGAACACGGCATCCGGGGCATGGGGCAAGTCGGCCACGCGTGCTACGCAGGGGATGCCTTCGAGGCTTGGGTGCTGCGGGTTGACCAGCCACAGCTCGCCGCCAAAGCCACCTTCGGCACAGCGCTTGAGCGCCCGCGCCATGCTGCGCCCGCCCACGAAGGCCAGGTGCCGGGGCGCCAGCAGGCGCTTGAGGTTGTCACGTATCGATTGCGACATGGGGGTTCTCCTGGCAATCAGCGCAGCAGCGGACGCAGCAGTTCACGGGCAATGATGTGCCGCTGGATTTCCGAGGTGCCTTCCCAGATGCGCTCGATACGGGCGTTACGCCAGATGCGCTCGACCGGCCCTTCATCCATCAGGCCCATGCCGCCGAAGATCTGCACGGCCTCGTCGGCCACCTTGCCCAGCACTTCACTGGCAAACAGCTTGGCCATGCCGGCTTCGCCGTCGGTCATGCTGCCCTGGTCCATCTTCCAGGCGGTGTGCAGGGTGAGCATTTCTGCGGCACGGATTTGCGTGGCCATGTCGGCCAGCTTGAACGACACCCCTTGGTAACTGCCGATTGCCTGGCCGAACTGCTTGCGGTCGGCGGCCCACTGCAACGACAGGTCGAGCGCACGCTGGGCCTGGCCCACGCAGTTGGCGGCAACCATCACCCGGCCAGCGGTAAGCCAGGCACTGGCCACTTCCCAGCCCTTGCCGACTTCGCCCAGCACCTTGCTGGCGGGCACCCGGCAGTCATCGAAGAACAGTTCGTAGGTGTGGTAGCCACGGTTACTCACGCACTTGGGGCCGCGGCGGATGGTCATGCCTGGCGTGCCGCGGTCGACCAGCAAGGCAGTGACCGCATTGCGCTTGCGCCCGTTGTGCTCGTAGGTGTCGGTGACGGCGAAGACGATGGCGAAATCGGCATGGCCGGCATGGCTGATGAAATGTTTGCTGCCGTTGATGACAAAGTCATCGCCCTGGCGCACGGCGCGGGTCTTGATGGCATTGGCGTCAGAACCGGCGCCCGGCTCGGTGAGGGCAAAACAGTCGGTTTTTTCGCCTTGCACGCATGGCAGCAGGTAGTCGTCGATCTGCTCGCCCTTGCAGGCCATGAGGATTTTCGACGGCCGCGCAACGAACACATGCAGGGCCCAGGACACTTTGGACAGCTCACGCTCGATCAGCGCCTGGGACAGGTAGTCCAGGCCGCCACCGCCGACCTCCTCGGGCATGTTGAAGGCATAGAACCCGGCGGCAATGGCCTTGCCGCGAATCTGCGCAGCAAGTTCCGGCGACACTGCATCGGCGCGGTCGACCGCTTCTTCATGGGGCAGCAACTCCTTGGCGACAAAGCTGCGCACCGCTTCCACCAACATTTCTTGTTCTTGGGTCAGTTGGAAATTCATCTGCGAAGGTCCTGGTGAGGGTCGGGTATCGGCTTACTGGCCGGTAAAACGAGGTGCACGGCGTTCGATCGAAGCTTGTAACGCTTCGGCGCCATCCTGGCTGCGGCCGCACAGCAGGCCGGCCTGGCGTTCGGCTTCCAGTTGTTCAGCCAGGGTGCGCCGGGCACCGTCGCGAATCAGCTGCTTGGTTTGCGAGTAGGCGAAGGTCGGGCCGTTGGCCAGGCGCCCGGCCAGTTCGGCGGCAACGGCGGGCAGTTGTTCGTCGGCGCAGACTTCGCTGACCAGCCCTGTGGCCAAGGCACGCTCGGCGCCCCACAGTTCGTCAAGGAACAACAGGCGCTTGGCCTGCTCGCTGCCGATCAGCCGTGGCAGGTGCCAGCTGGCACCGGCATCGGGGCTGTAGCCCATGCTGGTGTAGCCGGCCTTGAAGCGTGCCGACGCGGCAGCGATGCGCACGTCGCAGCACAGGCTGAGGTCCATGCCACCGCCCACGGCGGTGCCATTGATGGCAGCGATGGTCGGCTTGTCGAGGCTGTGCAGGCGCAACATCAGGGCGTGGGCGGTTTCGGTCCAGCCGTAGCTTTCCAGGGTGCCTGCAGCTTCGGCGGCAGCCCATTCGGCCAGGTCGGCGCCAGCGCAGAAGCTGCGGCCGCTACCGGTGAGCACCACCACGCGCACGGCCGGGTCGCTGTTATGGCTGTCGAGCAGGGCGTGCAGTTGCTTGAGGGTGGGAATATCCAGCGCATTGCGCTGCTCGGGGCGATTGAGGGTGATCCAGGCAACGCCGGCTTCGACCTTACTCAACAGTGACGACGACGGGGTGGTCATGGGGGGCCTCGGTGTTGTTGTGATGGTTTTGGGAGGGCTGACGAGGGAGATACTAAACGAGTGTTCAACAAGGCGGCAATTGGAGATGGATAACGCTGTAACAGCCTGAAAAACCAATTAACCAATTGTTTTATATAGGTTTATTTATGCTATTCAGGTCGAGCGTTGGCGGGGCTGTTACAACTTTGTACAACTGTGGAATGGCTGGGGGCGCGAAGCGCCCCCAGCGACCCTCAGCCCAACACCCGAATCAAACCCCTGGGGCGCTCGGCTCGAAGGCCCCCTGCCGACGCCGGTTGACGAAGAAGTACGCGGCATAGCACAGGGCAATGAAGCCAAAGCCCCAGTACAGCGACGGCCGCTGAGTTTCATCGAGTGCCAAAAACACGAACAGCGAGCTGCACAGGGTGATGCACAGCAGCGGCACCAACGGGTACAGCGGCGCCCGGTACTTCAGGTCGTTGAGCTGCCCACCCTCACGCAGGTAGGCCCTGCGGAAGCGGTATTGCGCCAAGGCAATGACAATCCAGGTCACCGTGCCAGACATCCCGCTCACTGCCATCAGCACCATGAACAGTGTGTCGGCGGCCACGAAGCTGGTCATCAGCGAAATCAGTGCAAAGCACAGGGTGATACTCAGTGCGCGCAGCGGCACGCCGCGCTTGCTCAGCGGCGACAGGCTTTTCGGCGCCATGCCGCTCTTGGACATGGCCCAGAGAATGCGCGTGGAGGCATACAGGCCGGAGTTGCCCACCGAAAGGATGGCGGTAAGGATGACGAAGTTCATCAGGTCGGCGGCATAGGGGATGCCGACCATGTCGAACACCTGCACGAACGGGCTTTCCATCAACCCGGCCTGCTCGTACGGCACGATGGCCGACAGCACCGCAATGGCCAGCACGTAGAAGATCAGCACGCGGAACACCACGTTGCGCACGGCCCGCGGAATGCTCTTTTCCGGGTGCTCGGTTTCACCCGCAGCGACGCCCATGATCTCGCAGCCCTGGAAGGCATAAACCACAGTCATCATGACTGCGAACACTGCCGACAGGCCGTGGGGGAACAGCGACTCGCCCACCAGGTTGTTCAACATCGGTGCCGGTGCGCCGCTGCTCAGCGGGATCGCGCCGAAGATCACCAGCAAGCCGATGACGATGAAGCCAAGAATGGTCGCCACCTTGATCCCCGAGAACCAGTACTCAGCCTCACCAAAGGCGCGAGTGGCCAGGGCATTGAGGCCGAACAGCACCACCACGAACAGCGCCGACCAGTACCAGATCGGCACCTCCGGGAACCAACGGGTCATCAACATGCCGGCAGCGGTGAACTCCAGGCCCACGGTGGTGGCCCAGCTCATCCAGTACACCCAGCCGATCATGAAACCGGTGGCCGGGCCGATGAACTTGGTGGCATGGGCCTGGAACGACCCGGACACCGGCATCTGCACCGACAGCTCGCCCAGGCAGACCATCACCAGGTACATCAGCAGGCCCGCCACCAGGTAAGCCAGGATCGCGCCTACCGGCCCACCTTGGTTGATGGTCACGCCTGAGCCCATGAACAAGCCAGTGCCGATCACCCCGCCCAGCGAGAGCATGAAGATGTGCCGGCTTTTCAGCGCGCGGGTAAGCTGGATTTTCTCGTAGGTGTCAGTCATGGTGCACCTCGCCTTTGCGGCAGGTGCAGGGCCACGCGAGGGTGCCGCGCGGTGCGGTGTGCAGGAGGGGCTGAGTGCTACGGCATGTCATTATTGTTGTCTCCAATAAGCCTCATGGACCGCATGCGACGCGGTTGCCAGGGATTATTGGAAACGGATGTAAGGTGGCGTTGTACGAACGGATCGAAGATGTAAAAAGTCGTAAGTTTTCTGTACGTCAGCTCTGGGTCAACTGTTTCAGGGTGGTACGGGCCTGCCCCAGTTGGCTGGCCAGCGGCTCGGCGAGCGCTTGCAATGCCTGTGCGTCGTGCTGTCGGGCCGCGTCCTCAAGGTGGCGTAACACCGCAGCCAGCCCGGCAAAGCCAAGGGAATCACAACTACCGGCCAGGCGGTGGGCCAGGTGCTGTACTTCGGTAAAGTCCAGGGCCGACAGCGCTTCGGCCAGCGCCGTGGCGTGCTGCTCCAGCGACTGGCGCAGCACTGTCAGCAGGCCCTGGAGCTTCTGCTCGCCCAGCAGCGAACGGTGGGTGTCCAGCAGTGACCAGTCCATGTTTGCGTCAGTACCCGCCACTTCACTGGACGCAACCTCGGCCAACACCTTGCGCAGGTTGTCCAGGCGCAAGGGTTTGGCCAGCACCCCTTGCATGCCAGCGTCCAGATAACCCGGCACTTGCCCCGGCTGCACGCCGGCGGTCAGTGCCACGATCCGGCTGTGGCGGTTCGGCCCGGGCGTGGCACGTAGCCGCCGGCACAACTCCACCCCACTCATGCCCGGCAGGTGCACATCGAGCAGAATCAGGTCGAAGCGCTGCAAGGCACAGGCTTGCAACGCCTGCGCAGCGTCCTCGGCAAAGCTCACCCGGTGGCCCTCGCGTAACAGCAATCCACCCGCCACGTCGCGGTTCAGCGCCACATCCTCGACCACCAGGATGTCCAGGCCAGGCAAGGGCAACGAAGCCACTGAACTGACCTCGACGGGCAGCCCGCGCGCCATGTCGAGTTCGAACCAGAAGCAGCTGCCCTGCCCTTGCACACTGTCCAGGCCGATGCAGCCACCCAGCTTTTCCACCAGGTGCTTGCAGATTGCCAGGCCCAGCCCGGTACCGCCATAGCGCCGCGCTACCGCCTCACTGGCCTGGACGAAGCGCTCGAAAATTCGCGCCTGTACGGCGGGCTCTATGCCAATGCCATCATCACTGACCGACAGCCGCAAACGCTGCGAGGTCTCGCTGCTGGTCAGCACCTGCACCTTGAGCTGAACCTGGCCGTGCTCGGTGAACTTGATGGCATTGGCCAGCAGGTTGCTCAACACTTGGCGCAGGTACTGCTCGGCACCGTGTTGATAGCCAGCCAACTGCTCATCAACCTGCAAGTTCAAGGTATCGGCATTTTCCATAGCCATGGGTTCAAGCAGCGCCAGCACTTCCTGGCACAACTGCCGCAGCGAAAACCCGACCAGTTCAGCGCGGCTTTCGCCCTCTTCGAGCCGGGCGAAATACAGCACTTCGTTGAGGATCGCCAACAGCCCCTCGCCCGCCTTGTACAAGGCCTCGACACGCTGGCGGTCGGCCGCCTCCAGCCGGCCGCCACGCAGCAGCTCGGCCATGCCGAGAATGCCGTTGAGCGGCGTGCGCAGTTCATGGCTCATGGTTGCCAGAAAGCGCGACTTGGCGAGGTTGGCGGCCTCGGCGTCATCCTTGGCCCGGGCCAGGCTGGCGGTGCGCCGCTCGACCATGGCCTGCAACTGGTCACGTTTGTCCTGCAACTCAAGGCGGTCGCGCTCGCGGCGCTCGATATCGCTGAGAATGGCGCGGCGCATATCGTCCAGTGCATTGGCCACCGTATCGATCTCATCCGGGCGCACCGACGGGCGACGGCCCAGGCGTAACGGCTCCTGCCACTGGCCGGCACCGATACGGCGGGCGAACTCGGCCATCACTTGCAGGTGACGGGTGACCAGGCGGTAGAACAACCCCGACAACGCCACTGCCAGGCCGCACAGGAATACCCCCATCCACAACAGGCTGGCCAGGCCGGTGGCATACAACCGACGGTGTACCGCACCAAGGTCGATGCTGACCTCCAGCTCGCCCAGGTGCCTGACTGGCCCTGAGGGGGGCTGATAGTCAAGCGGGAATCGTTCGATGCGCAATGGCCCGTTGGGCTCGGCCTCGCCGCGCAACAACTGGAAATCATCACTGGCCAGGCGTACCCGCGCCACGTCGGAAAAGTCCACCAGGCCGCGCAGTTGCACATCCAGCTGCGCCTCGTCCAGGTCCCACAGGCTACGCTCCAGGCTGGCCAGGTAGCCGGCACGGATCAACGCCATGCGCGCCTCGATGTCACGCATCTCACGGCGGTATTCGAAGTACAGCTGCACCGAACTGGCCAGCACGGTGAAACACAGGCTGAACAGCAGGATGAACAGCAGCAGGCGGCGCAACAGGCCATCAGTACGCAGGCGAATCATCGCGCATTTGCCGGCAGGTTGATCATGTCGCGATAGGTGACTTCGCTTTGCTCCAGCCACCGCTCAATCTCGCCGGCCTGGTTCATGCGCTGCAGCTGTGCGTCGATTTCATCCATGTGCCGGCTCAAGGGCGATTGCCGCGACACGGCGACACGCAGGTAGTCCACGCTGAGTGCAGCGGGCAAGGCGCGAATGTCTTGCGCCCCGGGCAGGTGCTCGATGAACAGCAGGCCGGTGCGCCGCTCCTGGATCACATAGTCGATACGCCCGCGGATCAGCTTGCCGAAGTTCTGCTGGCTGGAGGACACCCGCTCGATGTTCTGGTGGCGGGCAACAAAGCGGTCGAACTCGGCGCCGTAGCTTTCGCCGTACAGCAGGCCCCCGCGGTAGCCGGCCAGGTCCTCCAGCTGTTGGAACTGCACCGGCCGCAGACGGTTGTAGAACACCGCCACTTCCTCGCGCAGCACCGGCACCGTGGAAAACCGCATGCGCTGGTCGCGCTGGTCGCTGTTATAGGCCAGCACCACATCTACCCGCCCGGCAGCGGCGTCCATCAGGCAGCGCTTCCAGTTGCCCAGTACCACGGTTTGCACCGGGTAGCCCATGCGCGCGAACAGCTCGCGCACCACGGTCGGGGCCACGCCACGCACCTGATGGCCGTCGCTCCAGGAAATCGGCGGGTACACCGGGTAGTCGCAGTAGCGCACCGGCTCCTTGGCAGTGGCCTGGGCAGCAAGCAACGCCAGGGCCAGAACCCAGGCGCGGCAGGTCATGCCGCCACGCTGGCAGTGAACAGGTAGCCGGTGCCGTGGATGGTGATGATCAACTGCGGCTCGGCCGGGTCGTCATGCAGCTTGCGCCGCAGGCGGCCGACCAGCACGTCGATGGAGCGGTCGTTGGGCACCCACTCGCGGTTGCGGATCTGGTCCATCAGTTGGTCACGGCTCAGGGTGTGGCCGCTGTTACGCAAGAACACGCTGAGCAACTGGAACTCGCCGTGGGTGAGCAGGGTTTGCCCGCCACGTGCATCGATCAGGCGTCGCCGGTCGGTGTCCAGCGCCCAGTCGGCGAACTGCTTCAGCGATTGTGCACAGGCCGGTGCCGGATGTACCTCACGGGCATGCCGCACACGGCGGATCAGGTTCTTGGCACGGGATACCAGCTCGCGAGGGTTGAGCGGTTTGATCACATAATCGTCGGCGCCGCATTCCAGGCCGACGATGCGGTCGATGTCGTCATTGCGCCCGGTGATAAGGATGATGCCGACCTCCGAACGTACGCGCAGTTCGCGGGTCAGGGTAAGGCCATCCTTGCCGGGCAGGCGGATATCCAGCAGCACCAGGTCGACATCCTGGCTGCCGAGCAGGGCTTCGGCCTTTTCTGCCGTGTCGGCGCAGTGTACGTCGTAGCCTTCCTGGGACAGATAGGCCTGCAGCAAGTCACGAACAAGCGGATCGTCATCGACGATCAATACCCGAGGCGTCATTGCGTGTTGTCTCTTTTTATTGGTGTTGTTCTACACACTCGCGACAGCAGCGTACTCGTTACTGAACAGGCGATCAACAGCCCCCGGGCAGGCAGAAACGCCGCCGGCCACCGGCCTGCAAGCCATCAACCCAGGCTTCACAGATGACCACGCCCTGCTCAGGGGTGAAGGTGCCGGGGTTCAGCCCCGACTCCAGCCACAAGCCATCGAGCAAGGCGCTCAGGCTGATGGCCGCCAGGTCGGCATCGAAGCCTAGCCAGCCCTCCTCTTCGGCCAGGCTGGCCAGCAGCCGACAGAGTTCGTTGCGGTACTCACCATAGGAGTGATCGTGCACCTGGTTGATCGCCTCGGCGGTTTTCACCGCGCCCCAGAACGCCAGCCAGGCATCGAGCAACTGTGGGTCAAGCAGCTCGCTGCAGAACGAGGCACGGAAGAACGCCGACAACCGTTCGCGGGCATTGGGCGCAGCCTGGGCCATGGCTTCGCGCAGCAGGCCCATCACCCGGCCGGTGACGGCCATGTAGGCTTCAGCCACCAATTCGTCCTTGCCGGCATAGTGATGGCTGATCAGCCCAACCGAAACCCCGGCCTCGGCCGAAATCTTGCGGATCGAAGCGCCCTGGAAACCGTGGCGTTTGAGGCATACCAAGGTTGCCTCGACCAGGTTGGCTTTGCGCAACTCGGGCAGCATGCGGTGGTAGCGGGCTTCCTGATTCATTGGCGGGTCTCGGTCTATGGGCGGGGCTGAACGACTGTACAACAAGCCGGACAGCGTGATAAACCCTTGCCCCTGCCTACAACAATAAAAGCGGCTGCCATGAACGACCTGATCACACGCGACCTGGACCAGGGCCTGCTGACCCTGACATTCAACCGCCCCGACAAGCTCAATGCCCTGAACACCGCCATGTACCAACAACTGGGCGATCAGCTGTTGGCAGCAGGTGAAAACCCTGATGTCGATGCCATCATCATCACCGGTGGGCCGCACTGCTTCAGCGCGGGCAACGACCTTCGCGACTTCCTCGACAACCCGCCTGGCGACCTGGACAGCCCGGTGTTCCGCCTGATGCGGGTGGTCATGGGCCTGGACAAGCCGCTGATTGCAGCGGTCAGTGGCCCGGCGATCGGCATCGGTGCAACCTTGCTGCTGCATTGCGACCAGGTGCTGGTCAGCCGTACGACCAAGCTGCGCATGCCCTTTGCCCCATTGGGGGTGTGCCCGGAATTCGGTTCCAGCCTGTTGTTGCCGCGTTTGCTTGGCCAGGCCCGAGCGTCCAGCCTGCTGCTGGGCAATACCATGCTCGATGGCGAGCAGGCGGTGGCCTGGGGGCTGGCCAATGTGCTGCACGAAGATGGCGATCAATGCCTGGCTGCGGCTCGCATGCTGGGGCGGCAGTTGCAAGGGTATCCGCAGGCGGCGTTGCGGATCAGCAAGCGCTTGCTCAAGGACAGCCAGCGAGAGGCGCTGGAGGCGACAGTCGCGCGGGAGAGCCAGATGTTCATCGAGTGCTTGCGTACCGAAGCGGCGCGCACCGTGTTGCGCTCACTGATCAAGGATTGACCGGGTTGAAGCGGCGCCCTTGTGGAAGCCTTGGGCGCTATCAGGGCAGCGAACCTGGTATTGGTAGGCCCCCATGTTGCGCAGGCGGTGCTCGATTTCACAAGCGCTAAACGTTTAAGTCCATCTGAATTGTAAGTAACGTCCTACATCTTGGGCGCAGTTACTACTCACATAGTTTGTTTAACAAAAAACTATCTCTG
>JAAIGF010111460.1_pt1 | contig 121646 bp, 123 predicted proteins | sample 6487441 | NCBI WGS metagenome assembly JAAIGF01 (sample SAMN13974129, study PRJNA590717) | phyllosphere metagenome | biome: pepper field; feature: multiple bacterial spot infested pepper fields; material: pepper leaves; isolation source: leaves from pepper fields | host: Capsicum annuum ... | reverse complement strand
GGGGGAAGGGGCTGCCAGTGCATCGTGTCCCGCTTAGTGCCAACACCCGTCTCAACCCTGCATCACGTTAGGCTGGCTGATAACGCTTTACGGCTTGCTCGCCACCAGTACCGCGCGCAGCGGCGCCGGATAACCTTCCACGGTTTTACTGCTGTCCTCAGGGTCGAGGAACTCCGCCAGCGACTCGCTGGTCATCCACTCTGTACGGCGCTGCTCATCGGTGCTGGTAATCGAATAGTCAGCGATACGCACATCAACAAAGCCGCACTTCTCCAGCCAGTTTTTCAGCGCGCCGGTCGACGGGATAAAGTAGACGTTGCGCATCTGCGCATAGCGATCGCCCGGCACCAGCACCGCCTGGTCATCCCCCTCGATCACCAGCGTTTCCAGCACCAGCTCACCGCCGCTGACCAGCTGATTTTTCAGCTGATACAGATGATCCAGCGGCGAACGGCGATGATAGAGCACGCCCATCGAAAACACGGTATCGAACGCTTTCAGCTCCGGCAGCTGTTCAATCCCCAGCGGCAGTAAGTGCGCGCGCTGGTCGTTGCCCAGCAGTTTACGCACCGCTTCAAACTGGCACAGGAACAGCTGCATCGGGTCGATGCCGACCACCAGCTGCGCGCCTGCACCGAGCATGCGCCACATGTGGTAACCGCTGCCGCAGCCGACATCCAGCACGGTACGCCCGGCCAGCGGCGAGATATGCGGCAGAACACGCTGCCACTTCCAGTCGGAGCGCCATTCGGTATCGATATCGCTGCCATACAGCGAATACGGGCCTTTGCGCCACGGCATCAGATTACGCAGCAGGGTGTTGATGCCTGCACGCTGACGGTCGGTCAGATTGCTGCTGTCGGCGCTGACGCTGTTCAGCAGATCGAGGCGTTCCGGTTCCAGCAGCGGCAGATACTCCACCGCTTTATGCCAGTCTTTAAAGCGGCCGTGCAGGTTTTCCCGTTGCCAGCTGGCGATTTGCGCCGGCAGGGTTTCCAGCCACGGCGCCAGCGGACCTTTGGCGATGAGCTGATAAAAATTGCCGAAATCGATCATCTATTACTCGCTTTTACGGCAACCAGAGAGCCGAAGTTAAAACACTGGAACCACAGTTCAGCATGCTCGAAACCGGCGTTGCGCAGGCGCTGCTTATGGGTTTCCACGCTGTCGGTCAGCATCACGTTTTCCAGCATGCTGCGTTTCTGGCTGATTTCCAGTTCGCTGTAGCCATTGGCGCGCTTAAAGTCGTGATGCATATTGAACAGCAATTCGCCGACCTGCTGGTCTTCAAAGCTGAATTTCTCTGACAGCACCAGTGCACCGCCCGGCTTCAGCCCCTGATAAATGGTGTTCAGCAGTTGCTGACGCTCTTCCGGCGCGAGGAACTGCAGGGTGAAATTCAGCACCACCATGGAGGCATTCTCAATGGGGATATTGCGGATATCGGCTTCAATCACATCCACCGGCGTATCGGCGCGGAAAGCATCAATATGGCGGCGGCAGCGTTCGACCATCGCCGGGGAGTTATCGACAGCGATAATCTGGCAGCCTGGCACAGCGATATTACGCCGCACGGAAAGGGTGGCGGCGCCAAGTGAACAACCCAGATCGTAAACCTTGCTGTGTGGCTGCACAAAGCGTTCCGCCAGCATGCCAATCATCGCAATGATATTGGAATAACCAGGCACCGAGCGCTGGATCATATCGGGAAAAACTTCAGCTACGCGCTCATCAAAGGTCCAGTCGCCAAGCTTAGCTATTGGCGCGGAGAAAAGCGTATCGCGATTAGACATAACGGTAAGTCCGGTGAACGACGGAAAGAAAGGGCAGTATTTTGGCAGAAAGCGACGCGTGCTGCACCTTTTATGCCAGGGTGATGTGACAAATGTGCTGACTGGCGGGGCGTTGTGATTTTAAGCCGTCTGTATCAGTGCTGACAAATGCAAAGCACGTTGCCCCTGGCAGCCAGGTATCAGATCGAAGCGCAGGGAACACAGTCAGCGGAGGAAAGCGTCCCGCGCCAGGGAAGGCGCGGGCCGAGCAGCCATGGATGGCGGCTTTTGCGACTTTCCACAGCTGACCATGTTCCCTGCGCAGGCGCGGTATCACAGCAACACTCCCTTAAGCGGCTGGAGAGCTGAACCGTTCAGTCAGAACAGCTGCGCCTGCTGCGGCCAGTCCGGTGGCGGCCCGATCGCGGGCAGCGCCTGTTGCAGATGCGGCCAGAGGTGCTGGATTAAACTCATCGCCTCGCCGATATCCGGCGTATGAATAAACAGCCACGGCTCGCCGTGCTGGCACCATTGCGGCAGTTTGTGCAGCCAGTTGGTAAAGAAGGGCAGATTAGCCTGCGGATCATCGCCGCCGATAAAGCGCACCATTGGGTTGCTGGCGGTCATCACGGCGTGCGGCGGCACTTTCGGTTTTTTGCGCTGCGCTTCAGTCACCGCAGGCGTGCCGGAGGTGGCGGCATGCACCGGACGACTGTCGAGGATCACCCGGTTAACACCACGCTGGTGCAAACCACGGTTCAGCGCCTGCTCATCATCGCCTTTCGCGAAAAAGGCGGGGTGACGCACTTCCACACCATACTGAAATACGCGTGGCAGCGTATCGAGAAAATGCCATAACGCAGGCAGTTCCGCCGGGCCAAAAGCGGCAGGCAGCTGTAACCAGTACTGTCCAATGCGCGACGCCAGCGGGTCGAGGGTGCGGAAAAATTCCTCCGTCAGATCGTCGCATTGCCGTAACGCCGCCTTGTGGCTGATGGTGGCGGGAAATTTAAAGCAGAAGCGAAAGTCGTCATCCGTCATATCGCGCCAGCGCAATACACTCTCTGCTTTCGGCAGGGCGTACAGCGTGGTGTTGCCTTCGACGCAGTTAAAATAGCGTGCGTAATCCGCCAGGGTTTCAATTCCCAGCTTTTTCCATTGCGGATGCTGCCATTGTGGTAACCCGAGGCGGATAGGTGGCATGTTTTACTCCGGTCGCTTCCCTTAGGCGGTTATTCTAAGGTAATTTCGGCCGACTGACGAACCAGGGCAATGCGCGGGAAAATCCAGCTGAAGCTGCTCTGATGCTGTTCTTCACTGCCTGCGGTACAGACATCTTCAGCGATCACCAGATTAAAGCCCAGTTCCCAGGCATTGCGCGCGGTGGATTCCACGCCGATATTGGTGGAAATGCCCGCCAGCACGATATTTTCAATACCGCGACGGCGCAGCTGCAACTCCAGATCGGTGCCGTAAAACGCGCCCCACTGGCGTTTGGTGACCTTGATATCACTCTCCTGCTCGCCAAGGCCAGCAGCCCAGTCCCACCAGTTGTCAGGCAGCGCCGCCGCGCCGTGCTGAGCGTCAACCGGTTGTTTCAGTGCTTCAGCGAAATCCGCAGACCAGCCGACGCGTACCAGAATCACTGGTGCACTGGCCGCACGGAATTTTTCCGCCAGTTTTGCTGCACGAGCGACCACGTCGCTGGCGCTGTGTGGGCCGATGCCAAATGGCAGAATACCTTCCTGCAGATCGATTAATACCAGCGCCGTATTGGCGGGATTTAGTTTCATTATTGACTCCGTAACAGCAGGGAAAAGCGCAGGGTAGCGAGAAAAGATGGCGGAGTGTGAGTCCAAAGGTGTCGTGAAGTGACGAATTTTGTTAATTTTTGTGATAAACCCTGATGCAGCAGACGCAATCGCTGCGATATGCGGCGCTTATGCAGCCCGGCACTTATCGCCTTGCCGATTTTACATTATAATGCCTGCCTTTTTCCGGGCAGCGTCTGCTCAACACCTGCGGCCATTGCAACATGCCTGGCTGGCGGGAAATCAAAAAAGACGACCTGAATGCTGCGCGTGCAGCAGCGATGAAGTTAAAAGGATATCGTTATGCGTACTGAGTATTGCGGACAGATCAATCTGTCTCACGTAGGCCAGCAAGTGACACTGTGTGGTTGGGTCAATCGTCGCCGCGATCTGGGCAGCCTGATCTTTATTGATATGCGCGACCGTGAAGGCATCGTTCAGGTGTTCTTCGATCCAGACCGTCAGGACGCGTTCAAACTGGCTGCGGAACTGCGTAACGAATTCTGCATTCAGATAACCGGCACCGTGCGTGCGCGTGATGAGAAAAACAAAAACAGCGATATGGCGACCGGCGAAGTAGAAATTTTCGCCACTGATTTGGTGATTATTAACCGCGCCGAGCCACTGCCGCTGGACTTTAACCAGACCAATACTGAAGAGGCGCGCCTGAAATATCGCTATCTGGACCTGCGTCGTCCGGAAATGGCGAACCGCCTGAAAGCGCGTGCCAAAATCACCAGCTTTGTCCGTCGTTTTATGGACGACAACGGCTTCCTCGATATCGAAACGCCAATGCTGACCAAAGCGACGCCGGAAGGCGCGCGTGACTACCTGGTGCCAAGCCGTGTGCACAAAGGCAAATTCTACGCGCTGCCGCAGTCACCACAGCTGTTTAAACAGCTGCTGATGATGTCCGGCTTCGACCGCTACTATCAGATCGTGAAATGCTTCCGTGACGAAGACCTGCGTGCTGACCGTCAGCCGGAATTTACCCAGATCGACGTGGAAACCTCCTTTATGACTGCGCCGCAGGTGCGTGAAGTGATGGAGCGTCTGGCGCGCGAACTGTGGCTGGATGTGAAAGGCATCGATCTCGGCGAGTTCCCGCAGATGACCTTTGCAGAAGCAATGCGTCGTTACGGTTCTGACAAACCGGACCTGCGTAACCCGATGGAGCTGGTGGACGTTGCTGACCTGCTGAAAGACGTTGAGTTCAAAGTCTTCTCTGGCCCGGCCAATGATCCGAAAGGCCGTGTTGCCGCACTGCGTGTGCCAGGCGGCGCGACGCTGAGCCGTAAGCAGATTGACGAATACGGCAAATTTATTGAAATCTACGGCGCGAAAGGCCTGGCGTATATCAAGGTTAACGAGCGTGCGCAGGGTCTGGACGGTATCACCAGCCCGGTGGCGAAATTCCTCAATGCGGAAATCGTGGAAGCGATCCTGGCGCGCACGGGCGCGGCAGACGGTGATATGATCTTCTTTGGCGCCGACAGCGCGAAAGTGGTTGCCGATGCACTGGGCGCACTGCGTCTGAAACTGGGCCGTGATCTGAGCATCACCAACGACTCCGCCTGGGCGCCTTTGTGGGTGATCGACTTCCCAATGTTTGAAGACGATGGCGAAGGCGGTCTGACCGCGATGCACCATCCGTTTACTGCACCAAAAGAGATGACGCCAGAGCAGCTGAAAGCCGCGCCGGAAACGGCGGTGGCGAATGCTTACGATATGGTGATTAACGGCTACGAAGTGGGCGGCGGTTCCGTGCGTATTCACAACGGTCAGATGCAGCAAACTGTGTTCAGCATTCTGGGCATCAACGAAACCGAACAGCGTGAGAAGTTCGGCTTCCTGCTGGACGCGCTGAAATACGGTACGCCGCCACACGCGGGTCTGGCGTTTGGTCTGGACCGCCTGGTGATGCTGCTGACCGGCACCGATAATATTCGCGATGTGATTGCTTTCCCGAAAACCACGGCTGCAGCCTGTCTGATGACCGACGCGCCAAGCTTCGCTAATCCTGCTTCGCTGGACGAGCTGGCGATTCAGGTGGTGAAGAAGGAAAAGCCGGTTTCTCAGGATAAGTCTGAGAACGCATAACGTGGCATATAAGCAGCCCGTCTCGGTGTTAGTGGTGATCTTCGCCCGCGACACCCGGCGGGTGCTGATGCTGCAGCGGCGCGACGACCCCGATTTCTGGCAGTCCGTCACCGGCAGTGTGGAAGCGGGGGAGACCCCTGCCGAAACCGCGGCGCGTGAAGTGCAGGAAGAGATAGCGATTGATATCAACGCTGAGCAGCTCACAGTCGTGGACTGCCAGCATCAGATAGAATTCGAAATCTTCGCGCATTTCCGCCACCGCTACGCGCCGGGCGTCACCCATAATCGCGAGCACTGGTTCACCCTGGCGCTGCCAGCGGAGCGGGCGATCGTACTGAGTGAGCATCTGGCCTATCAATGGCTGGATGCCGCCGCCGCCGCGCAGCTGACCAAGTCCTGGAGTAACCGCCAGGCGATAGAAGAATTTGTAAGGTAATTTTTTGATTTCAAAGGCCAGGCGTTATCGGCGCAGCGAGTTTGTTCGCCGCCAGCGCGGAGCAACCGGAGCGTACTTTTGTACGTGAGGATTGCGAGCACTGCCGGGGGACAAAATCGCAAGTAAGATAGCCTGTGCGATTTATCATTTGGAGAAAAGATCGATGGCTGGCCATAGTAAATGGGCGAATACTAAGCACCGCAAAGCGGCACAAGATGCCAAGCGCGGTAAAATCTTCACTAAAATCATTCGCGAGCTGGTGACTGCTGCGAAACTGGGCGGGGGCGATGCCGGTTCCAACCCGCGTCTGCGCGCGGCGATGGATAAAGCGCTGTCCAACAACATGACGCGTGACACCATGAACCGTGCCATCGCGCGCGGCGTCGGTGGTGAAGACGACAGCAACATGGAAACCATTATCTATGAAGGTTACGGTCCTGGCGGCTCTGCTGTAATGGTCGAGTGCCTGAGTGATAACCGTAACCGTACCGTGTCTGAAGTGCGTCATGCTTTCACCAAAACCGGTGGCAACCTCGGTACCGACGGTTCCGTGGCTTACCTGTTCAGCAAAAAAGGCGTGATCTCTTACGCCCCTGGTCTGGATGAAGACACGGTGATGGATGCAGCGCTGGAAGCGGGCGCAGAAGATGTGGTCACCTATGACGACGGCGCGATTGATGTATTTACCGCCTGGGAATCGCTGGGTCAGGTAAAAGACGCGCTGGATGCGGCGGGTCTGACGGCGGAATCAGCTGAAGTGTCGATGATCCCATCGACGAAAGCCGATCTGGACGCGGAAACTGCGCCAAAACTGCTGCGTCTGATCGATATGCTGGAAGACTGTGACGACGTTCAGGAAGTTTACCATAACGGTGAAATTTCTGATGAGGTTGCGGCGACCCTGTAATGGCGTCTGCCCAACAGTACCACCACGGAGGCGCGTGATGACCATTATTCTGGGTATCGACCCCGGTTCACGCGTCACCGGTTATGGTGTTATTCGTCAGGTCGGGCGGCAGCTTACCTATCTTGGCAGCGGCTGTATCCGCACCAATGTCACCGATCTGCCGTCACGGCTGAAGCTGATCTATGCGGGCGTCAGCGAAATTATTACCCAGTTCCAGCCTGATTTCTTCGCCATCGAACAGGTGTTTATGGCGAAGAATGCTGACTCGGCGCTGAAACTGGGCCAGGCGCGCGGCGCGGCGATTGTCGCGGCGGTGAATCACGATTTACCGGTGTTTGAATACGCCGCGCGCCAGGTCAAGCAGACCGTGGTTGGCATTGGCAGCGCAGAGAAAAGCCAGGTGCAGCATATGGTGCGCACCCTGCTGAAGCTGGCGGCCAACCCGCAGGCGGATGCCGCCGATGCGCTGGCGATCGCCATCACGCACTGCCATGTCAGCCAGAACGCCAGCCAGCTGAGCAGCGGGCGTCTGCAACTGGCGCGCGGGCGCTTGCGTTGATAACTGGCATAAAGTGCATCGCTTTGAGTTTAGTGCCTTGTTTAAGGAAGTTGCTTCAGGTTCTGTGATGGCGCAGAGAACACGGTCAGCTCCGCAAAGTCGCTTTTCGCCATCCATGGCCGCTCGGCCCGCGCCGTCCCTGGCGCGGGACGCTTTCCTGCGCTGACCGTGTTCCCTGCGCTTTGAGCTTTGCTGTTGCTGCTTTGCTCACTGGGCTTTGTGCTTGTTAGCTGCATCAGGCTGGATATTCATCCAGCCTTTTTTATGTTATAAACAGTGCCAACCCCTGATAATCCAAAGGAAGCTAATGTGATAGGTCGTCTGAGAGGCATCATTCTTGAGAAACAACCCCCACTGGTATTAATCGAAGCCAGCGGTGTAGGCTATGAAGTGCATATGCCGATGACCTGTTTTTACGAGCTGCCTGAACTGAATCACGAAGCGATTATCTTTACCCATTTTGTGGTGCGTGAAGATGCGCAACTGCTGTTTGGTTTCAACAGCAAACAGGAACGTGCGCTGTTCCGCGAACTGATCAAAGTGAACGGCGTTGGGCCGAAACTGGCGCTGGCCATTCTCTCCGGCATGTCAGCACAGCAGTTTGTTACCGCTGTGGAGCGTGAAGAGATCGCCGCACTGGTAAAACTGCCTGGCGTCGGCAAGAAAACCGCAGAACGCCTGGTGGTGGAGATGAAAGACCGCTTCAAAGGCATGCATGGCGACCTGTTTGCTGCCGATTCGACCTTCGCGCTGACCAGCGAAAGTCCGGCGCCGGTGGAAAACGACGCCGAAGCGGAAGCGGTATCGGCACTGGTGGCGCTGGGCTATAAACCGCAGGAAGCCAGCCGTATGATCAGCAAAGTCGCGCGTCCGGGCGCAGACTGTGAGACACTGATCCGCGAAGCTCTGCGCGCAGCCATTTGAGGTAAACATGATTGAAGCCGATCGTCTGGTCTCGCCGGGCGCCATCAGTGAAGAAGAGATTATCGACCGCGCTATCCGCCCGAAATTGCTGGGTGAATATGTCGGCCAGCCGCAGGTGCGTGAGCAGATGGAGATCTTTATCCAGGCGGCGAAAATGCGCGGTGACGCGCTCGATCACCTGCTGATCTTCGGACCACCCGGCCTTGGTAAAACCACGCTGGCGAATATTGTCGCCAACGAAATGGGCGTCAATCTGCGCACCACCTCTGGCCCGGTGCTGGAGAAAGCGGGCGATCTGGCGGCGATGCTCACCAACCTCGAACCACACGATGTGCTGTTTATCGATGAGATCCACCGCCTGTCGCCAGTGGTGGAAGAGGTGCTCTATCCGGCGATGGAGGATTACCAGCTGGATATCATGATCGGTGAAGGTCCGGCAGCGCGTTCGATTAAACTCGATTTACCCCCCTTTACCCTGATTGGCGCCACCACCCGCGCGGGTTCCCTGACTTCGCCACTGCGCGACCGCTTTGGGATCGTGCAGCGTCTGGAGTTCTATCGGGTGGAAGATCTGCAGCACATTGTGTCACGCAGCGCCGCCTGCCTCGGCCTGCCGCTAAGCGATGAAGGCGCGCTGGAAGTCGCCCGTCGTTCGCGCGGTACGCCACGTATCGCGAACCGCCTGTTGCGTCGCGTGCGTGACTTCGCCGAAGTGCGCGCCAACGGCGAGATGAGCGGCAATGTGGCGTCGCAGGCGCTGGATATGCTGAATGTCGACACCGAAGGCTTCGACTATATGGACCGCAAACTACTGCTGGCGATTATCGATAAATTCACCGGTGGCCCGGTGGGTCTCGACAACCTTGCGGCTGCTATTGGCGAAGAGCGCGAAACCATCGAAGATGTGCTGGAGCCTTATCTCATCCAGCAGGGCTTTATCCAGCGTACTCCGCGTGGCCGTATCGCTACCCAGCATGCGTATAAACACTTTGGTATCAGCCGCGACGACAGTTAAGTCAGCGCTGATATTTATCCCGCAAGGCAGCTATCTGCTGCTGGCGGGATAAAGCCGTTAGTTAGCTCCAGGTGGGCGGATAAAAGCGGTTCACGGTTTCCGGGCAGACCATCTGAGCCAGACCAAGCATATGCGTCGCCAGCGTATCTGCACAATGCAGATAGACCACCTCTTCGGCCGCCTCATCATCATCCTGAGCGGTCCCCCTCTCCGGTTGTGCCGTGCCCAGCAGACGCCCCTGCCACTCGTGAAAATAATCGATACTGGGCGCGACTTCCGTGGCGGAGGGGGCGACAACGAACATTTCGTCACCCGCTCGCCGCCAGGCTTCCGCCATGCAGGCGTAAGCATAAGACCTTACTGGCGGCGGAGAGTTGCCTTCATCGCCGAAGTGGGTGGCTGCGGCATAGCGCGTAAAGACAATCGCGATGCAGAACAGCGTTTCCGCCTTTGCATGCTCACTGGCGTCATGTAACCCATACAGGCTGAAAATTTGCTGACAATGCTGTTCAGTCAGGCTGCACACCCGGCTGCCATCGTCTTTGTATTGCAGCAACGGCTGGAAAGCTTGCTCCAGCACCTGCAGAGAATGCAGATCGGTAAGTTTCCTCGTACTGACGGGCTGGCTGGCCGCATCCATGAATAGCGTATAAAGATCGTCATCAAACTGCAACGCGGAGATGAGCAGCTTTAGCGGGCTGAGACGCTGTTGCTCCTGCCAGGCGCTGTAAAACAGGGGGAAATGCAACCTGAGCAGTGATTCTGTCGCATACTGCGCATGCTCCAGAACCCGGCCGTTATTGAGCAGCCAAAAACCGTCCCAGCTGCCCGGTTCGGCACTGAGCATACGCTGCAGGTTTGCGCCCGATACCAGCATCAATGGGCCATCGCTTTGTGCTGAAATAAGCAGAAAGTTGGCTGCCTGATTATCCTGCCAGTCCATTTCAGACGCGCGCACGGTGTTGTATATCCGCACACTGTTTCGTTGCTCCAGCATGCTTGTGACTACGGGATGTTGCAGGTAATTGTCGTAGATGTGCAGCGCCTGTTCCCGTAACGCCGTATGCTGTTCGATAAACGTGGCCTGATGAATCAGCTGGATAAAGGCGCTCTGGTGGTGGTAAGCCAGCGAGAGATTGTCCTGCAGATTTTCAAGGATCGCGCTAAGCGTGCGCGCGCCCAACAGGGGAAGCGCCATCCGATCATGGGCGGTGAAATGCTGTTCGATAAGTTGATAGCTGAACGTCTGAATCAGGGCATTTTGTCGCCAGAATTGACGGCCGAATGTATCAATCAGTGGTTTGATGTAGGGGGTAAGATCCATGCCGCTCGCCTGCAGGGAGCCGATCAGCTGTGCCGCTAGCGACATTTTCAACGCAGCAAACTGATCGGGAATCGATCTCAGCGTTTCTGGCAGACTGCCTTCGGGATGCGTGAAATGGTCGAGATACAGTTTCAGATTATTATCATCCCATTGCGGGAACTGAATCGTCAGGCTCTCATTGAGCTGGCAGCGCCTGAAACAGGCATTGATCATGTTTATCTGCTGCAACCCGGTGGTGGAGAGGTCGGCGCCTGTAAAGGTGACATTATATAACGTGCTATTTGCCAGTGAGCACTCTGCCAGCAGCGTATAATCGAGAGACGTGGTCACCAGTCTTGCACTGTGCAGCGTCGCGGCGGAGAGATCGCTGCCGACGAGTTCGCAGTTGATGAGGTAGCTGCCGGACATCTCGGCGCCGGTTAAATTAGCATCCCTGATTTTCACATCTTCAATGTGTGTCCGGATGAAAATAACACGGCTTGCTTCAAGACGATTTAAGTTGCAGTTGATCAGTACCGCGTCGGTGAAGTCAGCGGCCGTCATATCAACCTGACCAGTGAAGGTACAGTTAATGAAACAACACTTTTGCAGCAGCGCCGAACGTAACTGACAATCGCTGAAGATGCAGTTGTGAAACTTGCTGTTGCGGAAATCGCTAAAGCTCAGGTCTGCGCCGGTGAAGCTCCAGCCGTTGAAGGTGACCTCATGAATATTCACGCCATGTAGGATCAGCGGCCTGTCGTTGTGCGGGCGATTGACGATTTGATCGAATATCTGCATCTTACTGTGACGATTGTGCTCCTCATAGACTCTTCGCTCCAGTTCTGCGGGCGCGCGCAGAATAGCGAGCGCATTGCGCCAGGTCACCCGTTCTTGCTCAGAAAGAAATGAGATGGCGCTCTCGGGTTCGATGCCGGGCAGCAGTGCCATCACAAAAGGATAGATGCGGCGATCGTCCCGATAAGGGGGGCGGCTCAGTATGGTCAGCAGCGTGTTCGCCACATCGGCTGGCACAACAAGCGCACTGAGATCGAGGGGTTTGATCAACTGACGGACCAGTCGGGTTTTAATCGCTAATTCACCTTCTTCGCTGGAGTGAATCGCATGCAGCAGCCTGACGCTGAGGGGATTGACGGGGTCAAAATAGCGCAGCAGTTCAGCCGCAGTGAGGGGGGCCAGCGTACAGTTGTCGGCGAGTATTACGCCAGAGAAATCGGCGTCAGCGATAGCTACCTTGCGCATTGAGTCGTCGCTAAAGTTCGCACCATGGAATGCCCCCATCAGTGTGGCGCCATTGAACACGTTGTCGCAGGTGATTGTCTTCGTCCAGATATTGTGTGTCAGCGTGGAATAAGGAAAGTGGCACCCTGTGAGCGTCGCACCCGATAAATTGCAGGCGGTCAGTACGCTGTGAGAAAAAAGGGTGTCTTCGGCCTGAGCACCGCGCATTTGCACATAAGACAGGGTGCAGTTGATCAACTGAGCCGACTGTAGTTGTACCTGGTTGAAACGTGAACTGATAATGCCACACCCCGTCAGCACGGTGTTGTTAAGGCTGATATTGTCAGCTTCACACTCTGTGAACTGGCAGTTAAGCAGTGCGGCAGGCAAATGGACATTGTTAAGCTGGCAATTGATGAAATGGATATTCTCCAGTGGCATACACAGCGTGCTTAAATCCAGCCCACTTAAATCAAGATCCGCCAGTTCCAGCCGGATACCAGCCTGGCGTTTTTCCAGTATTCGATTCAGCGCGTTGAATTTCATTTGTTGCTCAGCCTGCTTTTCTGTCTCAGTGAGATTTTCCGCGATTGTGCCGCGCAGCAGTTCCAGCGGGCTGGCAAAGGTTTTTATCGGTTTTATCGCCACAGGTATCGTGTCGTAGATTTTCGACGCATCGTGAAGGTAACACGGTGTGGATACCGATATTACCCCCTGACTTAGCCCATGTCCGACGACTGAGTTCGGTGGTGAGCTGGCGCTGCGCTGGCGGAGCAGGTCATCTGATGGCGCGGCGGTAAGTTGCAGTAACGCCTTTTCCGTCAGCTCCCTGGGCATCATAGCGGACTCGTCCCGTGTGCGCGCCGCCACATTGGAGGTGCTGGCAACAACAAGCGTGGGGGGAGACGAGTTATCGGCAGAGGATGACGCGATGGGAAACGCTGCAGGAGATAAATTTTGCACCACATTCGTGGCCTGCAGCAGATTGATTTGGCCGTCGGCGGGAGGCGCGCTGAGCGCGGTTTGCTGAGTGTTATGCAGTGCGACTGTGCCATCAGGTGATACGTTTATCATTGCTGCCATCCTTGCCTGAGCGAGTAGATATTCTGCCAGGAAAAGAGTGGCATATTTGCCTGAGACGATTTTATATAATTCGCCAGTGCGGCTGGCTGACGCGGAAACGAAACCGTAAGAAATAGCTGAGAACAGAAAAACTCGCGGGCGCTATCCCCTGGCCTGTGGCGGCGCAGGGGAGGCAGGGAAGGGGATCACACGGACGGGCGTTTCACCATGCTCAGCACAAACATCGCCGCCGCACACAGCACCACGGAAGGACCGGCTGGCGTGTCATAGCTGGCGGAAAAGGCCAGTCCGCCGGTGACCGCTAACGCACCGATCGCCACGGCAATCAGCGCCATCTGCTCCGGGGAGCGTGAGAATCGGCGTGCCGTTGCGGCAGGAATAATCAGCAGTGAAGTGATGATCAGCGCACCGACAAACTTCATCGCCACGCCAATGGTCAGCGCGGTAACCAGCATCAGCAGCAGTTTGGTGCGCTGGATATTGACGCCGTCCACCTGCGCCATTTCCGGACTGATGGTGATCGATAACAATGCCCGCCACTGCCAGCCGAGAATCGCCAGCACCAGCGCGACACCGACGGCGATAGTGATCAGATCGGTCGGCGTGACGGACAGCAGATCGCCAAACAGATAGGCCATCAAATCAACCCGCACATTGGCCATCAGGCTGACCACCACCAGACCCAGCGACAGCGCGCTGTGCGCCATAATGCCGAGCAGGGTATCGATCGCCAGGTGTGGACGGTGCTCCAGCCATACCAGACCGACCGACAACAGCAGGGTAACGGCAATCACCGCATAGAAAGGATTCACATTCAGCAGCAGGCCAAAAGCCACGCCGAGCAGTGACGCGTGCGCCAGCGTATCGCCGAAATAGGACATGCGCCGCCAGACAACAAACGAGCCCAGCGGACCCGCCGCCAGCGCCAGCAGGATGCCGCCGAGCCAGCCGGGAAGTAACAATTCAATCATGACGGGCCTTGTCCTCTGCGCAGAATAATACGTCCCTGCAGGTCGTGACGGTGATTATGATGGTGGCGGTAGATCGCCAGCTGCTCTGCGCCGCGCGGGCCAAACATGGAGATAAATTCCGGATGCTGCGCGACCACCTCCGGTGTACCGGAACAGCAGATATGCTGATTGAGGCACAGTACTTCATCGGTTTTCGCCATCACCAGATGCAGGTCGTGCGACACCATTAGTACACCGCAATTCAGTTCGCGCCGCAGCTGGTCGATCAGGTCGTACAGCGCGACCTGGCCGTTAACGTCCACGCCCTGAGTCGGCTCATCCAGCACCAGCAGTTGCGGCTGATTAAGCAGTGCGCGTGCCAGCAGCACGCGCTGGGTTTCGCCGCCGGAGAGTTTTTGCAGCGGATAGTCGAGCAGATGACCCGCCTGCACGCGCTTCAGCGCGGGCAGAATATCGGCGCGTTTCACCCCGGGACGCAGGCGCATAAAGCGGTCAACGGTCAGCGGCAGGGTGCTGTCGAGATGCAGTTTTTGCGGCACATAGCCGATACGCAAATCCGCCGGACGCGTCAGTTTACCGCCAGCAGGCTGGATCAGTCCCAGTACCACCCGCACCAGGGTGGATTTCCCTGCGCCGTTCGGGCCGAGCAGTGTCAGGATACGGCCGGGCTGCAGCTTCAGTGAGACATCAGACAGCACACGGCGCTGACCAAAGGTCACAGAAATATTTTCCAGCGTGATAAGTGAGGACATGGTCAATTACAGGTTGCAGAAGAATTCGGATGTTATAATATCACGTTCCATCAGCGAGTCACGACGGATTGACGCATTATGTTACATAAAAAAAATCGTTTTTTTTCAGCCCTGATTGCCCTGGGTTTCAGCTCTGCACTGGTCGCGCCTGCTTCGGCGGCGGTTGTCGCTTCAATTAAACCGCTCGGCTTTATTGCCGCCGCGATTGCCGATGGCGTTACCCCGGTGGAAGTGCTGCTGCCTGATGGTGCGTCGGAGCATGACTATGCGCTGCGTCCGTCGGATGTAAAACGCTTACAGGGCGCGGATTTAGTGGTGTGGATTGGCCCGGAAATGGAAGCGTTTTTAAGCAAATCCGCGGCCGGTTTGCCGGCGAAAAAGAACCTCGAACTGGCGGATCTGGCGGCGGTAAAACCGCTGTTAATTCGCGGTGCAGAAGAGGATGAACACGAAGAAGAAGGCCACGATCATCACGGTGAAGAGGGCCACGATCATCACCATCACGGCGAATATAATATGCACTTGTGGCTGTCGCCGGAGATCGCCCGCCTGTCTGCGGTTGCAATCCACGATAAATTATTGGAACTTATGCCGCAAAGCAAAGACAAACTAGACGCTAACCTGCGACAATTTGCCGCAAGTCTGGAAAAATCTGACCAGCAGATTGGTTCCGAGCTGGCATCGGTGAAAGGTAAGGGATATTTCGTTTTTCATGACGCTTACAGCTACTTTGAAAAACACTACGGGTTGTCGCCTTTAGGGCATTTTACCGTAAACCCTGAAATTCAGCCTGGTGCGCAGCGTTTACATCAAATACGAACAGAGCTGGTTGAGCAGAAAGCCGTATGCGTTTTCGCTGAACCACAATTCAGGCCGGCCGTCATCGATGCCGTTGCCCGCGGAACCGCTGTGCGAAAAGGCACCTTAGATCCGCTGGGCATGGGTATCAGCTTAACGAAGGACAGCTATGTGACATTCCTCTCACAGTTGTCGAGCCAGTATGTGAGCTGCCTGAACGGAGCATAGAGGAAAAGTAAAAAGTGCAGCAGATAGCCCGCGCTGTCGCCCTGGCGTTCAATAATCTACCGCGTCCCCACCGTGTCATGCTGGGGTCGCTGACTGTCGTCACTCTGGCCGTCGCTGTCTGGCGGCCCTACGTCTATCACCCCAGTGAAAGCCCAATCACCCGTTCTATTGATATCGAACTGGAGAAAGCGCCGCCTGCGTCAACCACCACGCTGACGCCGGAAGCCAGCGAGCCACTTGACCAGCCAACGCCTGCGCCGGAAGCCGATATTCCGCAGGACGAAATCGATGAAGATGTGGCGGAAGCCGCCGGTACCCACGAATACGTGGTCTCGGATGGCGATACCTTAAGCAGCATCCTCAATCAGTATGGCATTGAGATGGGTGACATCAGCCAGCTGGTGAAAGAAGATAAAGATCTGCGCAACCTGAAAATTGGTCAGCAACTCTCCTGGACCTTAACCGACGACGGGCAGCTGCAACGCCTGACGTGGGAGATGTCGCGTCGCGAAACCCGTACTTACGATCGTGCTGAGGATGGCTTTAAAGCCAGCAGCGCGATGCAGCAGGGTGAGTGGCAGAACAGCGTGCTGCGCGGTGAACTGGATGGCAGTTTTGCCGCCAGCGCCCGTCGCGCCGGATTAACCAGCGGCGAAGCCAGTGCCGTGATCAAGGCGCTGCAGTGGCAGATGGACTTCCGTAAGCTGAAAAAAGGCGATCAGTTCTCAGTGCTGATGTCGCGCGAAATGCTCGATGGCAAAAGCGCACAGAGTGAACTGGTGGGCGTGCGTCTGCGCAGCGGCGGCAAAGATTACTATGCGATTCGCGCCGAAGACGGCAAATTCTATGACCGCAACGCTTCCGGCCTGGCGCGCGGCTTTATGCGCTTCCCGACGGTGAAACAGTATCGCGTCTCCTCTAACTTCAACCCGCGCCGTCTGAACCCGGTGACCGGTCGTATCGCGCCGCACAAAGGTGTCGACTTCGCGATGCCACTGGGTACGCCAGTGCTGGCGGTGGGTGATGGTGAAGTGGTGGTGGCGAAACGCGATGGCGCGGCCGGTAACTATGTGGCGATCCGCCATGGTCGTCAGTACATGACGCGTTATATGCACCTGAAAAAACTGCTGGTGAAACCGGGTGAGAAAGTGAAACGCGGTGACCGTATCGCGCTGTCCGGCAATACCGGCCGTTCCACCGGCCCACATCTGCATTATGAAATCTGGATTAATAATCAGGCGGTGAACCCGATCAACGCCAAGCTGCCGCGCAGCGAAGGGCTGAGCGGCAAAGATCGCAAAGATTATCTGGCGCAGGTGCGTGAAATCACGCCACAGCTTAGCTTCAAGTAAGCGCCTGAGACAAAACCGACCGCGCAACCGGTCGGTTTTTTTATGTTATCTGCCTGATATCCTGACGCTTGCCGGAGAGGATATTTTTTTCACTTTGCTGCACAATGATTGCAAATTTGGCCGTCATCACTATCATTAGCCGGTTATTGTTTGAGGCGAGTGCATGGAAAACAGCAAAAAAAGTCAGACCGAATTTATTCCCGTCTTTAAGAAGGCCTTTCTTAAACCGAAATATTGGGGCGCCTGGCTCGCCATTGGCGCTTGTGCCGGTATGGCGCTGTTGCCTGCGGCGGTGCGCGATCCGATTCTTGGTGCGCTGGGGCGTACCGCGGGCAAATATGCCCGCAGCGCGCGTCGTCGTGCGCAGATCAACCTGTTCTATTGCATGCCTGAACTGTCTGAAGCGCAGCGTGAGGCGATTATCGACCAGATGTTTGCGGTGGCGCCGCAGTCAATGGTGCTGATGGCCGAACTGGCGCTGCGTAAATCGGTGCATCACAGTGAGCGCATCGAGTGGCATGGTAAAGAGATTATCGACGAGCTGCGCGCCAGCGAACAGAATGTCATTTTCCTCGTGCCGCACGGCTGGGCGATTGATATTCCGGCAATGCTGATGGCGGCTGAAGGCAAGCAGATTGCCGCGATGTTCCATAACCAGCGCAATGAAGTGATGGACTATATGTGGAACGCGGTACGTCGTCGTTTTGGCGGTCGTCTGCACCCGCGTAATGACGGCATTAAACCGTTTATCAGTTCTGTGCGTCAGGGCTACTGGGGTTACTATCTGCCCGATGAGGATCACGGCCCGGAGCAGAGTGAGTTCGTTGATTTCTTTGCCACCTACAAAGCCACGCTGCCTGCCCTTGGCCGCCTGATGAAAGTGTGCCGCGCGCGCGTGGTGCCGCTGTTCCCGGTGTATGACAACAAGACGCATAAACTGCATATCCTGATCCGTCCGCCGATGGACGATCTGCTGGATGCTGATGATGTCACGCTGGCACGGCGCATGAATGAAGAGGTGGAGCACTTTATTGCGCCGCATCCGGAGCAGTACACCTGGATTCTCAAGCTGCTCAAGACGCGTAAAGAAGGGGAGAAAGAACCTTACGAGCGCGACGATCTCTATCGCCGCTGACCGTCCTGTTCCTCCCCCTGTGATGGGGGAGGGAAATTACAGTGCCTGTATCTTCACCCTGCGCTTACGCTCAGCCAGGAACAGCACCACCATCAGTAACCACAAGCCCCCGCAGACCATATTTACCAGGCTGAACAGCTGATTTCCGCCTGCGAAGTAGGCATACTTCGCCAGCTCAATCCCGGCGGCAAACACCGCAATACTGATCATACCGAGCATTGCCGCCACGCTGCCTTTACCCCCCTCGCTGGAGAACAGCGTCAGGCGATACAGCGCGGCATTCACCAGACCGGCGCCAAAGGCGTAAATACTCAGTCCGGCAATCAGCCACAGATAGCTATGGTTATCCAGCAGGCTGCTGACCAGCGCCAGCGCCAGACCGATCAGAATCGGCCATGCGCCGAGGCGCAATGGCTGCTCCAGCGGCAGACGTCCCGCCAGCTTGCCCAGCGTGACATTACCGGCAATCATCGCCAGGAACACCGGCAACTGCAGCCAGGCATAGGTCATGCGGCTCAGTCCGGCGTCATGGATCAGGATCACCGGCGACAGCGCCACCCACGCCAGTACCGGCATAATCACCAGCCCCAGTGCCAGTGAACCACACATCACCTGGCGGTCGCGCGCCAGCGCCCAGTAACTTTTGCCCATCGACGGCAGCGAAATCGAGACGTTACGGTCACCAGCCGTTTCCGGCATACTGCGCCACAGGCCAATCAGGGCGATAAAGGTCAGGGCGGCAAACAGATAAAACATATTGCGCCAGCCGCTGAAGCCGAGAAACGCTGCGCCTGCCAGCGGCCCGAGGATCGGCGCCAGCGTGGCGACGTTGGCCATCAGCGCAGTGATGCGCACGCTCAGGGTTTCATCAAACGCTTCCTGCACCGCGGCATAACCGACCGCGCCGATAAAGCACAGGCTGGTGCCCTGCAAAAAGCGCAGCGCAACAAACTGCTCGATGCTTTGTACCCAGTGCATCATCAGGCAGGAGAAGAAGAAGAACACCACGCCCGCCAGGATTACCGGGCGACGGCCATACTTATCCGACAGCGGCCCCAGCAGCCACTGCAGCACAATACCGCCAATCAGATAACCGGTCAGCGAAGCGGATACCCACTCTGGCCCAACCTGAAACTCTTCGGTGACCAGCAGCATGCCGGGCTGGATCATATCGTGAGCGATATAAGTGGCGAATTCGAACAACACCAGCGCAAGCGGGAAAATCAGGTGACGCAGGGTCAGGGAAGATACAGGGGTATATGACGCCATCCAGGCTCCTTAATCCAGAAACGTAAAAACGCGACCGCCAGTGCGGTCGCGTTGCAAAGTCATCGCCGATAATACGATGTAATTACCCGCAATTACACTTGTGTGATGTCAGGCTTTATCCGCAAAGGCGGCAATCGGGTTCATCAGCGTACCGGCGAATTTCAGGTTTTCCGCCGGATCGGACAGGTTGATCATCTGCTGATTGTTCGCCAGCTGCAGGCGGTTCAGGCAGGAGCGATCGAACTCGGCCGTAAACAGATCGTAACGGGCGAATTTGCTCGCCAGCTGCGGATGCGCCTGCTGATACTCTTTCACGCAATCCGCCACGCTGCGCCAGAACAGCTCTTCCGGCAGCGTGCCGCTGTCGTGCAGAATAGCGCTGATAAAGCGGAAAATACAGTCAAATACATCGGTGAAAATTGACAGTAATTTCAGATGATCCGGCACATCCACCGCCAGACGCTGCGCTTTTTCCGGCAATACTGCGTCCGGGTTCAGCACGGCGATCTCTTCGCCGATATCTTTCATATACGCACTGACCGGCACATTATTTTCCAGCAGCAGGATCAGGTTTTCTCCGTGCGGCATAAACACCAGATCATGCTGGTAGAAACAGTGGATCATTGGGCTGAGATAGCAACGCAGATATTGGGCGATCCACTGTTCGGCGCTGATGCCAGAGGAGGCGATCAACGCAGGCAACAGCGCCTGCTGCTGGTAATCAATATGCAGCAGTGACGCCATGGTCATCAGGCGCTGATGGGGTTGCAGGCGGGCAACCGGGTTATCACGCCACAGCGCGGCGAACATCTTCTTATACGCCGAGTCGCCGCTGATGGCCTGCTCATAATAGCGGTTGTGATAACCGATCGCCGCCACTTCACGCAGGATACGGAAACCGCATTTCTGCAGCCACTCGTCATGCTGCACCAGACCTTCCAGCCACTGGTTTACCGCCGGGGTGGTCGCCATATAGTAAGGTGACAGTCCGCGCATAAAGCCCATGTTCAGCACTGACAGTGCGGTTTTCACATAGCGCTTGTGCGGCTGGCTGCGGTTAAAGAAGGTGCGGATCGACTGCTGTGCCTGATACTGGTCATCGCCAGTGCCGAGATAAATAATGTCGCGCGCGGCGATATCCGGCGCAAACACCGTCAGCAGCTTATTGTGCCACTGCCACGGATGCACCGGCATAAACAGATAATCCGCACGATCAACACCCAGCTGATCGAGTCGCGCATTAAAACCGGCGAGGGTATCGTCACCAAGTTCGTCACGCATCAGCTGCTCATAGCTGAGCTGGTCGAGGCTGGCGAAATGGGCGTTACGCTGATGCACCGCCACCCACACCAGATTCACCGGCGTGGCGGCTTCCGGAGCATAGGCCAGATAATCGCGTGCATCAAAACCGATACGGCCATTGTTGGCGACAAAGCATGGATGGCCTTCGGTCATCGCCGCTTCCACGGTCTGGAAGTCGGCGCGCGTCAGCGCCGCGCTGTCCGGCACATTGTTTTGTAGTTTAAATACGCTGCCGCATAGCGTACTGGTGATCTCTTCCATATAGGTCGCCAGCATAGTGGCTGGGATACCGATCTGCTGATGGAATTCGACGATAAATTTCAGCGCATCCAGCGCCAGCGGTTCGCCATTCTGATGTTTAATAATCGAGTCGGCCTGTACTGACCAGTGATCCAGCGCCAGACGTGCGGCGCTGAACTGGTATTCAGCTTCACTGCCCGGCACCGCCAGGCGATAACGCCCATTATCCAGCGGTTGCGGATCGATCAGTTTCTCGTGGGCGAATTCCGCGATCGCTTTACGGATCAGCAGGCGGTTTGCCTGCGCCCAGTTATCGCCAGCAAGATGGCTGCCGCTCAGCAGTGTAGTAGAGTCAGTCATGGTCAATGTTTCCTGCAATAAAGCTTTCTGATAATCGTCGCGCTGGCAGAACGCCAGCCATGCGGTTTTGTGGCCCATATCGATGGTGTGCTGGTAGCGGAAACCCGCGCGTTTATTCAGTCGGTGGATTTTGTGATTACGCACGTCGGGTTCAACCACTACGCGCGTCACCTGTGGCAGACTGAACATGTAGTCCATCACCGTGCTGAATACCTGCCAGCTGAACTGACGCTGCGGCTGTTCCGCAGGCGCCAGCAGGATATGCATGCCATAATCGTCATCACGCGCCGGATAAAAGTTGCCGACCACATCCTGCTGCGCTTTGTAAAACTCCATCAGAAATACCGGTTGCTGGTTGCAGCAGCCGATCAGCGCAGCGTGGGGATTATCGCGAATCAGATCGTGATAGAACGCCGCGACCTGCTCATACGAATCCTGCTGCATACCCCAAAACCGGGCATACTCCTGCGTCACCCAGCGGTAGATCAGCGGAGCGTCTTCAGGCTGCATCGGGCGCAGCGTGAACTCGCCAGCCGGGCGTGCACGGCGGAACAGAATCTCAGCGGCCATTGCTCACCTCCGTCTGTGCCGGGAAGGTCTGGAAGGCGATGCGCTGTTCAATCGGATAAACTTCGCGTCCGGCGATCTCACGGATGATTACCGAGTTGCGGTAGCAGGCCATGCCCAGATCCGGCGTGACGAAACCGTGGGTATGCAGCTCGGCATTCTGCACAAACACCTGATTGTGCTGGTCGATGCTGTAGTTGCGCTGCACGTCATAGCGGCCTTTATCATCCCAGCGCAGGCGCTCGCTGATCCCTTCGATAAACATTGGCGGGCGGTACTGATAACCCGTCGCCATCACAATGCCTTCACTGTGGCGCGTGAAGTGTTGATCCTGCTCCTGCTGGTGCAGCGACAGCTCAAATTCGCCGTCAGCCAGCCAGCGCAGAGCAGTCAGCTCGGAATGGGTGAACAGATTGACATCAAGGTCGCCATCCAGCTGTTTGACATACAGCAGATCAAAGATGTCGTTAATCAGGCTGCTGTTAATGCCCTTGTACAGATTTTTCTGCTGCGCATTCAGTTCATCACGCTTGCTGGCGGGCAGGGCGTGGAAGTAGTCGATCCACTCTGGCGAAGTCATTTCCAGCGTCAGCTTGGTGTACTCCAGCGGATAGAAGCGCGGCGCGCGGGTGATCCAGTTCAGCTGATAATGATGCTGGTCGATATCACTCAGCAGGTCATAGAAAATCTCCGCAGCACTCTGACCACTGCCCAGTACGGTGATGGAGTTTTTCTGCTGTAGCGCGGGCTTATCCGCCAGATATTCGCTGGAGTGGGTCAGCCGCTGCTGATGCGGACGGCTGCACGGCGGCAGCCAGGCGCTGGGGCCGGTGCCGAGCACCAGCTTACGCGCCAGCCACTCGCGGGTTGCGCCGCTGCGGGTATCACTGCTGCGCACGCGATAGCACTGCTGCGTCTCGTCGTAGCTGACGTAATCCACACGCGTGTTCCAGTGCAGATTATTCAGTTGGCTGCTGGCCCACTGGCAATACTGGTTGTACTCCTTGCGCATCAGGAAGAAGTCTTCGCGAATATAGAAACGATACAGCTTGCCGGTCTGCTTCATGTAGTTCAGCAGGCTGAAGCGGCTGGTAGGGTCCGCCAGCGTCACCAGATCGGCCATAAACGGCGTCTGCAGGTGAGCGCTCTCCAGCATCATACCGGTATGCCAGTCAAAACCGGGGTTCTGATCGAGAAAGACGCCGTTAACCTCTTCCAGCGGTTCGGTCAGACACGCCAGGCCGAGGTTAAACGGCCCGATACCGATAGCGATAAAATCATATACAGGAGTATTCATCAGTGATCCCTCATTGATTGGCGGCATTGAGGCCCTGACTTCGCGCCAGTTCATGACCGTAATGGGCGATCAGGGCGATAATATCTTCCAGGTCCGCCTGACTGGTGGCCGGGTTGAGCAGGGTGAATTTCAGATACTGGCGACCAGCCACTTTGGTGCCGGCGATCACTGCATTGCCGGAACGGAACAGGGATTTGCGGATCTGTGCGTTGATCTCATCCACCCGCGCATCGCTCAGTCCCGGACGTGGCACAAAGCGGAAAATCTGCGTGGTGAGTTCCGGCTGGTGCAGCACCTCAATCGCCGGATGTGCCGTCAGCAGCTGATGGGCGGTGCGTGTCAGATCGAGCAGCGTATCGAATGTGTCGCCCAGCGCCTGAGGTCCCATAATGCGCAGCGTCAGCCACATTTTCAGCGCATCAAAACGGCGCGTGGTCTGAATACTTTTATTCACCAGATTCGGCGTGCCTTCCTGCTGCGCGCTGAGTGGGTTGAGATAGTCGGCATGCACGGTGACATGGCTGAGGTTCTGGCGATCGCGCACAAAGAATGCGCCACAGCTGACGGTCTGGAAGAAGGACTTGTGATAGTCGACGGTCACCGAATCTGCCTGCTCAATGCCTTTCAGGCGCTGACGGTGCTGGGGCGACACCAGCAGCCCGCAGCCGTAAGCCGCATCCACATGCATCCACAGGCCATAGTGCTGACAGATCGCAGCCACTGACGTCAGCGGATCAATGCTGCCGAAATCGGTAGTGCCACTGGTCGCGACCACCGCAATCGGGATTAATCCCTGTTGCTGGCAGCGCTGGATCTCCTGCTCAAGCTGATTGGCATCCATGCGGTAGTGTTCATCATGATCCACCGCGATCACCGCGTCATAACCCAGACCAAGAATCGCCGTCGATTTCTGAATGCTGAAGTGGCTCAGTTTCGAGGTAAAGATGCGCCATTTGCTCGCTTCCGGCGGCAGTCCCTGCTGCTTAATCAGGTGCCCGGGACGGTGGCGCGTACACCAGCTGTCACGCGCCAGCAGCATCGCCATCAGATTTGACTGGGTGCCGCCGCTGGTAAAAATACCGTCCGCGCTGGCGGGCAGGCCGATACGACCAATGGTCCAGTCGATCACTTTCTGCTCGATAAGCGTGCCGCCCGCACTCTGATCCCAGGTATCCACTGAGCTATTCAGCGCACTCATCACCTGTTCCGCCAGCAGCGAAGGCAGTACCACCGGGCAGTTGAGATGCGCGATATATTTCGGATGATGGAAATAAACCGCGTCACGCAAATAAAGCTGAGACAGCTCATCCAGCGCGGCTTCGTTGTCGAGCAGTGGCGCATCAAGATCGACGGCGTGGAAAGCGGGCGCCAGCTCGTGAGGGAGAATACCGCTAAAAGGTTTTTCCACCTGCTGGATGGTGTTGTTGATCAGTTTCAGCGCCCTGAGCGTTTGTTGTGCGTAGGCGTCAAGCTGCGCGGCGTTAAACAGCTGTTCGTTCGCCGCGCTCTCTGGCGGCTGTTGCGGCTGTGTGGCGGCGCGTGCTGTTTGTGAACCAAAGACCATACTCTGTACCTTTTTTGGACGTGAGAAACCTCTGCCGTCATAACGAATAATGACAGCCGTTACCCTGCGATATTGATGGATTTCTGTTAAGGTTATCTAACTAATTAATAAAGACGCATATTTCTTTTTATCTGGCGAAGGCAGTGTTATTTGCATTAATTACCGATTAAACCCTCACTTAATGCGGTGAATGAGACGTTTGTAACAATCGGGTTAACAACAATGATGCGGATGAGATTATAAATAGTAATCATTACCATTCAATAAGTTTATTCTTACAACCAATAGATAAATCTTTCTTATATTCAAAGTGTGATATTGATCACGTTTTTGTGGCGAGTAGAACCGATGTTATTCAGGTTAATTTATGGCGTGATGAGATAAAAATACGCGGATGAACCAATAGCAGGAAAACAGTCAGTCATCAGTCGCAGTTAACCGGGCGCAGAGGAGAGTCGCGGGAGAAAACTCCGGGCGGCGATCGCCCGGAGCAGGAGAAGATTAGTCGACGCGCAGCACGCGAGTGGTGTTAGTGGTGCCAGTGGTGGCCATTACGTCACCCTGGGTAACGATCACCAGGTCGCCAGAAACAAGGAAACCTTTGTCACGCAGCAGATTGATCGCGTCATGCGCCGCCGCAACACCGTCATTGTCGCTGTCGAAGTACACCGGCGTCACGCCACGGTACATCGCGGTAAGATTCAGAGTACGTTCATGGCGCGACATGGCGAAAATAGGCAGGCCAGAGGTGATACGTGAGGTCATCAGCGGAGTACGACCGGATTCGGTCATGGTAATAATCGCGGTCACGCCCTGCAGGTGGTTAGCGGTGTACATCGCCGACATCGCAATTGCTTCTTCCACGTTATCAAACTGCACTTCGAGGCGGTGCTTGGAGACGTTAATGCTTGGGATCTTCTCAGCGCCGAGACACACTTTCGCCATCGCCGACACCGTTTCCGCCGGGTACTGACCCGCAGCGGTTTCCGCTGACAGCATCACGGCATCGGTGCCGTCAAGCACGGCGTTCGCCACGTCCATCACTTCAGCACGGGTCGGCATCGGATTAGTGATCATCGATTCCATCATCTGAGTCGCAGTGATCACCGCACGGTTCAGCTGACGTGCACGACGGATCAGCGCTTTTTGGATACCCACCAGTTCTGGATCGCCAATTTCCACACCGAGGTCACCACGGGCCACCATCACCACATCGGAGGCAAGAATAATATCGTCCATCGCTTCCTGGGTGGCGACGGCTTCGGCACGTTCTACTTTAGAGACGATTTTCGCCTGGCTGCCTGCTTCAAGCGCCAGACGACGTGCATAGTTCAGATCTTCGCCGTTACGCGGGAAGGAGACCGCCAGATAGTCGACGCCGATTTTGGCTGCAGTCAGGATATCGGCTTTATCTTTCTCGGTCAGCGCTTCTGCTGACAGGCCGCCGCCCAGCTTGTTGATGCCTTTATTGTTAGACAGTGGACCGCCAACGGTGACTTCGGTAAAGACTTTTGATTCCTGTACTTCCAGCACTTTCAGCTGCACGCGGCCATCATCCAGCAGCAGGATATCGCCAGGCACCACGTCTTCCGGCAGACCTTTGTAGTCGATACCGACTTTCTCTTTATCACCTTCACCTTTGCTCAGGTTGGCGTCAAGCAGGAAGCGATCGCCCTGATTGAGGAAAACTTTGCCTTCTTTGAAGGTTGAAACGCGGATTTTTGGCCCCTGCAAATCGCCGAGGATAGCCACATGGCGCCCGAGTTTACCGGCGATTTCACGCACTTTATCCGCACGCAGCTGGTGATCTTCTGGTGTACCGTGCGAGAAATTAAGACGCACAACGTTGGCGCCGGCGGCGATGATTTTTTCGAGATTATTATCGCGATCGGTTGCCGGGCCTAAAGTGGTTACGATTTTGGTTCTTCTGAGACGTCTTGACATGTAGGACTCCGTTAACTTTTAACTGGGTGTTGCAATAGCAATCACAGGATATTCTTATGCCACTTTTATAACATTTATATAACAAGGCGAGAATGGTCAGACCGGATTAATTTCCGCGCTCAGCGTGAAAAAAAAGGGGCCCGGCGTCCTTATCTAAACGCGATTCTTTTAAACCTTCTTTGACGCGCTTCAGGTTATCTCTGAATTTCGGCCCACGGCGTAAAGTAAAACCGGTTGCCAGTACATCAATCAGGGTCAACTGTGCCAGGCGCGAGACCATGGGCATATAAATGTCGGTATCTTCCGGCACATCAAGCGTCAGGGCCAGAGTTGCTTCCTGCGCCAGCGGTGAGTGGGGCGAAGTGATCGCCAGCACCGTGGCGTCATTTTCCCGGGCAAGATGCGCCAGTTCGACTAAATTTTTGGTACGGCCAGTGTGGGAAATGAGTACCATGACGTCGCCCTCCGCACTGTTCATGCAACTCATGCGTTGCATCACAATATCATCGGAATAGATGACAGGCACATTGAAGCGGAAAAATTTATTCATCGCGTCGTGGGCCACGGCCGCCGAGGCGCCGAGACCAAAAAAGGCGATCTTTTTCGCCTGCGTCAGCAGATCGACGGCGCGATTCACCGCGCTGATATCCAGCTGCTGGCGCACCTGATCAAGACCGGCCATTGCCGATTCGAAAATCTTCGCGGTGTAGGATTCCGCGCTGTCGTTTTCATCAACATTGCGGCTGACCCACGGCGTGCCGGTCGCCAGACTTTGCGCCAGCTGCAGTTTAAAATCGGGGAAGCCTTTGGTTTCCAGACGGTGACAAAAGCGGTTAACCGTCGGCTCACTGACCCCGGCGGCGCGCGCCAGCAGGGCGATACTGGAGTGCATCGCGGTTTGCGGCGCAGCCAGAATCACCTCGGCGACTTTACGTTCGGATTTGCTCAGGTGCTCAAGGTAAGCGTGGATTTTTTCCAGCATATTCATAGCGTGATGCCACTCATCAATTCTGACGATTTCATTCAAAGGAGAAATCGATGTCATTTTGTAGAGAATATACAATGCCATAATGCACTACGGGCAGAGGCGTCCAGCGCGAAGCGGCGCTTTTTTGCCAGAGTTTGAACTGTGTCTGATTTTCAGGCGTGTAAAACGGTAACAGAAAAGTTGAAAAATTACGCACAAACGGACACGGCATGAACGATTAACTGCCGTTAAATGGGGCGCTGGCAAATACATTGCCCTGGCAGGGGTCGCGCTGGTTTACGCGCAGTAGCCAAAAGAAGTACATTGTATTGAAAGAAAATTACAATAAGAGTCTGACTGATTACGGAATCCGCAGGTCAGATTCATCCTGCAACGAGGAGATAAAAATGGCGGTAACACAAACAGCTCAGGCGTGCGATCTGGTGATTTTTGGCGCCAAAGGTGACCTTGCACGTCGGAAACTGTTGCCTTCCCTGTACCAGTTGGAAAAAGCCGGACAGATTCATGAAGAGTCACGCATTATTGGCGTGGGTCGTGCAGACTGGGATAAAGCGGCTTACACCAAAGTGGTGCGTGAGGCGCTGGAAACCTTCATGAAAGAGAAAATCGACGAAGCGCTGTGGGATAAGCTGAGCAACCGTCTCGATTTCTGCAACCTCGACGTTAATGACACTTCGCATTTTGCCAAACTGGGCAAGATGCTGGATCAGAAAAACCGTGTCACCATCAACTATTTCGCGATGCCGCCAGGCACCTTTGGCGCGATCTGTAAAGGTCTTGGCACCGCGAAGCTGAACGCCAAACCCGCGCGCGTGGTGATGGAAAAACCACTGGGCACCTCACTGGAGACCTCCCGTGAGATCAACGACCAGGTGGGCGAATTCTTTGAAGAATCCCAGGTGTTCCGTATCGACCACTATCTGGGTAAAGAGACGGTGCTGAATCTGCTGGCGCTGCGCTTTGCTAACTCCCTGTTTGCGTCTAACTGGGATAACCGCACCATCGATCACGTGCAGATCACCGTGGCGGAAGAGGTGGGTATCGAAGGCCGTTGGGGTTACTTTGACCAGGCGGGTCAGATGCGCGATATGATCCAGAACCACCTGCTGCAGATCCTGACCATGATCGCCATGTCGCCGCCGGCGGACCTGACCGCTGACCGTATTCGTGACGAGAAAGTGAAAGTGCTGCGTTCCCTGCGCCGTATTGATCAAACCAACGTGCGTGAGAAAACCGTGCGTGGTCAGTACACCGCAGGCTTCGTGCAGGGCAAAAAAGTGCCGGGTTATCTGGAAGAAGAGGGCGCAAACAAAGCCAGTAATACCGAATCTTTCGTCGCGATTCGTGTGGATATCGATGACTGGCGCTGGGCGGGCGTGCCGTTCTACCTGCGCACCGGTAAGCGTTTGCCGTCCAAGTGTTCAGAAGTGGTGGTCTACTTTAAGAATCCTGCACTGAATCTGTTCAAAGATTCCTGGAAAGAACTGCCGCAAAACAAGCTGACTATCCGTCTGCAGCCGGACGAGGGTGTGGATATCGAGATCCTCAACAAAGTGCCGGGTCTGGATCATAAACACAACCTGCAGACCACCAAGCTGGACCTCAGCTTCTCTGAGACCTTTAACCAGTCGCACCTGGCCGATGCTTACGAGCGTCTGCTGCTGGAGACCATGCGCGGCATTCAGGCACTGTTTGTGCGCCGTGATGAAGTGGAAGAGGCCTGGAAGTGGGTGGACTCCATTATGGAAGCATGGGCAGCGGATAAAGAAGCGCCGAAGCCGTATCAGGCAGGAACCTGGGGACCGGTCGCCTCTGTGGCGATGATCACCCGCGATGGTCGTTCCTGGAACGAGTTCGAGTAACTCGTCGCGTTAACTAAAAACCCGCATCTTGCGGGTTTTTTTTCGTCCCGGGAAAAAATGAACCACAGTTTTAAAAATTGCGTTAACGCATGGACGACGTGGAAGCAGATCATGTATGGTAGATGCGCTATCACATTCCTGACGCCGGATAAGCGTCACTTTCGCCTGCTGCTGTCCGCGTGACCCGCAGCGGGCCTGACGGGAGATAAAGACTGATGAAGAACTGGAAAACGAGTGCTGAGCAGATTTTGACGACCGGGCCAGTCGTGCCGGTGATTGTGGTCAATAAGCTGGAGCATGCGGTTCCGATGGCGAAGGCGCTGGTGGCAGGCGGTGTGCGCGTGCTGGAAGTGACGCTGCGTACGCCGGTAGCGATGGATGCGCTGCGTGCGATTGTGAAAGAAGTCCCCGACGCGATTGTCGGTGCCGGTACTGTGCTTAATACTCAGCAGCTGCACGAAGTGACGGAAGCAGGCGCGCAATTCGCCATCAGCCCAGGGCTGACCGAGCCGTTACTTAAGGCAGCGACTGAAGGTTCGATTCCGTTGATTCCGGGTATCAGTACCGTTTCTGAACTGATGCTGGGTCTGGACTACGGTCTGCGCGAATTTAAATTCTTCCCGGCAGAAGCCAATGGCGGTGTGAAAGCGCTGCAGGCGATTGGCGGTCCTTTCCCGCAGGTGCGTTTCTGCCCGACTGGCGGCATTTCTCCGGCGAACTACCGTGATTATCTGGCGCTGAAAAGCGTGCTGTGTATTGGTGGTTCATGGCTGGTGCCCAACGATGCGCTGGAAGCGGGTGACTGGGAACGGATTACGCAGCTGGCGCGGGAAGCGGTAGCGGGCGCGAAATAATTCAGTTTTCACCTTATCCCATGAAACGGGGAGCAGGGACTCAGATACGCCCTCCCCCATAAAATAGGGAGCAGGGACTCAGATACTGCTTCCCCCATAAAATGGTGAGCAGGGATTCAGATACTCCCCCCATAAAATGGGGAGCAGGGACTCAGATACTCCCTCCCCCATAAAATAGGGAGCAGGGACTCAGATACTCCCTCCCCCATAAAATGGGGGAGGGCTGGGGAGGGGGAGCAAACGACGCCTCCCCAGCCCACACCGGGAAAGAGCTGTCCGGCATTAGCCGCTGACTTTCACCCCACCGGCACAGGCAATAGCGCGCTCCACCGCCTGCTCAACCGTCTCCGCCGTTGCCAGTGCAACACCCAGACGACGCTGACCACGGATCTCAGGCTTACCAAACAGACGCAGCTGCAGGCCCGCGCCCAGCACCGCTGGCACAGCGCCGAACTGCACGTTATCGCTGTCCAGCTGTGGCAGAATCACCGCCGATGCCGCCGGGCCATACTGGCGAATGCCGCCGACCGGCAGACCAAGGAATGCGCGCACATGCAGGGCGAACTCAGACAGATCCTGAGAGATCAGCGTCACCATGCCGGTATCATGCGGACGTGGCGATACTTCGCTGAACACCACCTCATCGCCACAGACAAACAGTTCAACACCAAACAAACCATGACCGCCCAGCGCGCTGACCACTTTCTGCGCGATATCCTGCGCACGCTGCAGCGCCAGATCGCTCATCTGCTGCGGCTGCCACGATTCGCGGTAATCGCCATCTTCCTGACGGTGGCCGATTGGCGCACAGAAGTGAATGCCGTCGGCGGCGCTGATGGTCAGCAGCGTAATTTCAAAATCAAACTTCACCACGCCTTCAACGATTACCCGACCGGCGCCCGCACGGCCACCCTGTTGCGCGTAATCCCAGGCGTGATCCAGCTGCGCGGCATCACGAATAAAGCTCTGGCCTTTGCCGGAAGAACTCATCACGGGCTTCACGATGCACGGGAAACCAATTTCATCCGCTGCCTGCAGGAACGCGTCTTTGCTGTCAGCAAACTGGTAGGTGGAAGTGGGCAGCGCCAGCTCTTCCGCCGCCAGACGGCGAATCCCTTCACGGTTCATGGTCAGACGCGCGGCGCGGGCGGTTGGCACCACGCGCTGACCCTGTTTTTCCAGCTCGATCAGCATATCAGTGGCAATTGCTTCGATTTCTGGCACGATATAGTCAGGACGCTCTTGTGCCACCAGCGCTTTCAGCGCTTCGCCATCCAGCATATTGATCACATGGCTGCGGTGCGCCACATGCATCGCCGGGGCATCGGCATAGCGGTCAACGGCAATTACTTCTACGCCTAAACGCTGGCATTCAATCGCCACTTCTTTACCCAGTTCACCTGAACCTAACAGCATTACGCGGGTTGCGGCAGGGCGCAGGGCGGTTCCAAGAGTCGTCATAATAGCTACCTGAATTGATGATAAAATCGCGCGCAGTATAAACGAAAACGTTTGCGCGGGCATCTGCTTTGCCCGCTTGCCGACAAAAAAAATGGCTGATATACTGGATATAAATACAGTTAAAAGAGGCTGGGATCATGGCTGTTGAAGTAAAATATGTGGTGGTGAGAAAAGGTGAGGAAAAGATGACCTTTGTCAGCAAAAAAGATGCGGATGCTTACGACAAACTGCTGGATATGGCGGAAGTCTTCTCCGACTGGCTGGGCGCCAGCGCCATCGGTCTGGAAGAAGAGCAACTGGAAGCGCTGGGCATGTATCTCGCGGAAAATAAAGACAGCGTGCAGCATATTCTGCGCACCAGCAAGATGCCGGAAGCAGCAGAACCCACTACCAGCAGTGATGAAGGCGAGCAGGATGACGTTAAACCGGTACGCGCGGTGAAAGTCGCCTGATCCTCTCCTGCGGGTCATCTCCTGGTGACCCGTTATTTTCCCGTCTTTTCTTCTGCTTACGCTTCTTGACGTCTGTTGCTCTACTCTGAACTCCTCTCTGAGTGACAGAAGGAAAAGCGATGAACAACTGGCTGCAGCAAATTCAATCCGTTTTAGGCAACAGCAAAAGTCACGGTAAAAGTGGTGGCGAAGGTCTCAGCAAGATGCTGGCGCCCGGTGCGCTGGGTGGTCTGGCGGGATTACTGATTGCCAGCAAATCATCACGTAACCTGCTGGCAAAGTATGGCAAAAATGCCCTGATTATCGGTGGCGGAGCAGCCGCAGGCGCGGTGCTGTGGAACAAATACAAACAGCGCGTCAGCGAAACTCACCAGAACGAACCGCAGTTTGGCCACAGCGAAACGCCGGTGGATGCGCGTGCGGCGCGTCTGATCACGGCACTGGTGTTTGCCGCGAAAAGCGATGGTCATATCGATCAGCAGGAGCGTCAGGCCATTGAGCAGAACGTGCATCAGCTGGGCGTAGGCGTGCAGGGCGAAAAACTGATCCAGCAAGCGATCGATCAACCGCTCGACCCGCAACTGCTGGCGCGCGATATCCGTAATGAAGAGGAGGCGCTGGAACTCTACTTTCTCAGCAATGCGGTGATTGATGTCGACCACTTTATGGAGCGCAGCTATCTGCAGGCGCTGGGCGACGCGCTAAAAATCCCACAGGATGTGCGCGACGATATTGCGCGCGATATCCGCGACGAGAAGCAAAAGTTACCCGCCTGATTATCCCGTGGGCCGGAAAAATCCGGCCCGCCTGTTTTTTTCTGTTATTTTCTTGCGGTTTACCGCTTGGCAACCATGCGCACAGATGCCAACCTTAACACTATGACTCACAACGGTGTTAATGTGCTATGACCCCTCCTGAAGCCAAAAAAATCCCCCATATCATGACCCTGCATGGCGATACGCGTCAGGATGACTACTACTGGTTACGTGATGACGATCGCGAAGATACGGCGGTGCTCGACTATCTGCATGCCGAAAATGACTACGGCAAGCGGGTGATGGACTCGCAGAAAGCGCTGCAGGAAACTCTGCTGAAAGAGATGATAGACCGCATCCCGCCGCAGGATCACTCGGTGCCGTATGTGAAGAGCGGTTTCCGCTATCAGCGGCGTTATGAGAATGGCAATGAATACGCCATTTATACCCGCCAGCCTGCTGACAGCGAGACGCCGGAGGAGTGGGAGACGCTGCTGGATGGCAATCAGCGCGCCTCACACAGTGAGTTCTATACGCTCGGCGCGCTGGATATCAGCCCCGACAACAACATTATGGCGCTGGCGGAAGATTTCCTCTCGCGGCGCATCTACGGCATCCGCTTTCGCGATCTCAGTACCGGCAAATGGTATCCGGAGGTGCTGGAAGATGTCTCCGCCAGCTTCGCCTGGGCCAACGACTCGCGCACGCTGTACTACGTACGCAAGGATAAAAAGACGCTGCTGCCGTATCAGGTATGGCGCCACACCATCGGCGAACCGCAAAGTGCCGATCAGCTGGTGTATGAAGAGAAAGACGATACCTTCTACGTCAGCGTGCATAAAACCACCTCGGAACACTTTATTCTGATTGCGCTGAGCAGCACCACCACCAGTGAAATTCTGCTGCTTGATGCCGAATATGCCGAAGCGCAGCCGCAGGTGTTCTGCCCGCGACGCAAAGATCACGAATACAGCCTCGATCACTACAACCACCATTTTTATGTGCGTTCGAATCATGAAGGCAAAAACTTCGCCCTGTATCGCACCAACTATTTTGATATCGCGCGCTGGGAAACGCTGATCGCGCCACGTGAACACATCGTGCTGGAGGATTTCCAGCTGTTCCGTGACTGGCTGGTGGTGGAGGAGCGTCAGCGCGGGCTGACCAGCCTGCGCCATATCGATCAGCGCAGCGGCGAGAGCTTCGGTATCGCCTTTGACGATCCTGCCTATGTCACCTGGCTGTCGTACAACCCGACGCCGGAAACCAGCAAGCTGCGCTATGGCTACTCATCGATGACCACGCCCTCGACGCTGTTTGAGCTGGATATGGACAGCGGTGAACGTCAGGTGCTGAAGCAGTCGGAAGTGAAAGGCTTCGACGCCAGCCATTACCGCAGCGAACATCTGTGGATCAAAGCGCGTGACGGCGTCGAAGTGCCGGTATCGCTGGTGTGGCATCGCGATCACTATCAGCCAGGTAAAAATCCGCTGCTGGTGTATGGCTATGGTTCTTACGGCAGCAGCATGGACGCCGATTTTAGCGGCAGCCGCCTGAGTCTGCTCGACCGTGGTTTTGTCTATGCCATCGCTCATATTCGCGGCGGCGGCGAGCTGGGCCAGCAGTGGTATGACGATGGACGTCTGCTGAATAAGCTCAACACCTTCAATGACTATATTGATGTTACTGAAGCCTTGCTGGAGCAGGGGTATGGTCACCGGCAGCGCGTTTACGCTATGGGCGGCAGCGCGGGCGGCCTGCTGATGGGCGCGGTGATTAACCGTGCGCCGCAACTGTTCCACGGCGTGGTGGCGCAGGTGCCGTTTGTTGATGTGGTGACCACCATGCTGGATGAGTCGATACCGCTGACCACCGGCGAGTACGATGAGTGGGGCAACCCGGCGGATGCGGAGTACTACCACTACATCAAACAGTACAGTCCTTACGATAATGTGCGTGCGCAGGACTATCCGCACCTGCTGGTGACTACCGGGCTGCATGATTCTCAGGTGCAATACTGGGAACCGGCGAAGTGGGTGGCGAAACTGCGTGAACTGAAAACCAACGACAACTTACTGCTGCTGTGCACGGATATGGATTCCGGTCATGGTGGTAAGTCCGGGCGTTTTAAGGCGTATGAAGGGGTGGCGCTGGAGTTTGCGTTTGTTATCGGACTGGCGCAGGAGACGCTGACGTCGTCCAGCGCGCGGTAACCCGCCTGGTTTCAGTTCTGTGCGCGCATGAGGGTGCGCACAGAACCGTCGGGAAGTCAGACCTCAAGATGACGCTGCATCGCGCTGCGCAGACTGGCGTCCAGATCCGGGATATTACTCAGCATCCACTGCAGATAGCCCGGGTCGCGTTTCGCCACCTCGGCGATTTTACGACCGCGATACTTACCAAACGGGAAGGTATCGCCGTTCTGTTTCCCCTGCATCTGCTCTGCCATCTGCAGCGCGTCCCAGCCTGACGTCTCCATAATGCGGATCAGCAGCGCAGCGGTAACGTAGCAGTCGTACAGCGCGCGGTGGGCATGCAAACCGGCGGGCGGTGTTACCTCTAACCGCAGGCTTTCACGCAGCGCCTGGTTGCCGTATTTCAGCCCCGGCCACAATGCACGCGCCAGTTTCATGGTGCAAATCCACTCACCGGACATCGGTGGCAGCATACGGCGGTCAAAACTGGCGTTATGCGCCACATAATATGCGCTGCCCTGATAGCGGCCGATGGTCTCTTCAATCGGCGGCTGATGGCGCACCATCGCTTCGGTGATGCGGTGCACCGCCATCGCCTGACGGCTGATAGGACGGTCCGGGCACACCAGGTCGCTCATCGGATTGACGATCTGACCATCGATCACATCCACCGAGGCAATTTCAACAATTCCGCCCTGCAAACCGCAGGTTTCGGTATCAATGACACGCAGCATAATTTACCTGACCGCCTTATTTTTGCTTCGGTTCGTAAGGTAAACGCGACAGACCCAGCGAGGCCTGACGGTGGTGCTGCAGACGCTGACGGAACCAGTCGCGCAGCGCTTCGGGCTGCTCACGCTCCACCAGATCGGCGACCACCGGCATATTGTAGCGTTCTTTAAACGCCACGCCGGCAGCGGCCAGATCGACATTCACCTTATCTTTCTCTTCTTTTGGCAGGGTCGCCAGATTGTTTGTCATGCCATTCTCCTGTAACTCTGCGGCAAAAGTAATGCACTCGGGCGGGATTGGCAAGCAACAGCACACATGATCACCCCGATCGCCTCGACAGTGCGGCACGCGCGGAGTATTCTGCCTGCCATCATGGCACGTCCTGTCTGCGGATGGACAGCAAACCACAGGGGAAGACCGCTTCAGCGTGAAGTAGCCGATGTCGTTAAGTATCTTATTTATTGTCTGCCGCTGGCTGCATTTTGCCGCGGTGATGCTGCTGGCGGGAAGCGCGTTCTATAGCGCCTTGCTGGCGCCGAAACGTTATCGCGCCAGGCTGGCGCAGCGACTGCAACCGCTGCTGCTGGTCAGCAGCGTGACGGCACTGCTGAGCGCGCTGGCGCTGCTGGCGGTGCAGACCGGACTGATGAGCGGCGACTGGCGTAATATCGCCGATGCCGATACCTGGCAGGCGGTGCTGGGCACGGGCTTTGGCGCCGCCTGGCGCTGGCAGATCATTCTGCCGCTGCTGGCCTGTGGCGCGTTTCTGCTGCGCGGCCTGCCACGGCAGCAACTCTTACTGGCGGCGGGGCTTGCTCAGCTATGCGGGATGGCGTTTGTCGGCCACGCGGCGATGCTCGATGGCTGGCCGGGCGCACTGCAACGTGCCAACCATGCCCTGCATTTGGTTGCCTGCGCCTTCTGGGTGGGCGGTCTGCCGCCGCTGCTGTTACTGATGGCGGATGCACGCGTGATTACCCTGCGTACTGATGCCATTCGCGCCATGATGCGTTTTTCGCGCTATGGTCATCTGGCGGTTGCGCTGGTGATTATCAGCGGTATCATCAACGCGTTGTTCATTCTCGGCTGGCCGCTGACCACTTTTGCGCTCTACAGCCAGCTGCTGCTGGCAAAATGCGTTCTGGTGGCTTTTATGGTGCTGATTGCGCTGTTTAATCGCTACTGGCTGGTGCCGCGTTTTCGTCAGGCGGGCGCGCAGACGCAGCAGGCATTTGTGCGTATGACCCAGCTGGAAATCGTGCTGAGCATCGTGGTGTTGCTGCTGGTCAGCATCTTTGCCACCCTGGCGCCGTCATAATCTGTTTTGCGTCCGACGGTTCGGACGCGTGGAAGGAAATCAGGAAATTCGATGAAAAAACTGGTCTGTTTACTGCTCGCGATGGGCATCAGCAGCAGCGCACTTGCTGCGTCACAAATTATCACCGTCAGCCGTTTTGAGATTGGCAAAGAGAAATGGGCGTTTAACCGCGAAGAAGTGATGCTCACCTGTGCGGCGAATGGCGCACTGTTCGCGATTAACCCGAGTACGCTGGTGCAGTATCCGCTGGATGATAAAGCCACGCAGATGATGAACAGCAAGCAGGTGAACGCAGTGCCCATCACCATTATCCAGATTGATGACCCGAAAAATCCTGGGCAGAAGATGAGCCTCGCGCCGTTTATCGAGCGCGCGAAGAAACTGTGTAGCTAACGCTGGCGCAGAACAGGGCGGTGCACTGGTGGGTGTGCTGCCTGTTTGGTTAGCTGTTTCCCCTCTCTGAGCGCGGCATCCCGTCAGCGCCGATTTCGGATTTCTGCCAGAACGATCACAATGTTAACTTCTTTCATCTAAGCCGTTTACCACTGGCTGGCAATCCCGCGCGCTTTGGCTACGCTTTAAAGGGCAAGGCGACATCGCCTGCATTAATGCCAACTTTTAGCGCACGGCTCCACAAGAGCCATTTCCCTGGACCGAATATAGGAATCGTATTCGGTCTTTTTTTGTTTACAGTTTTAAAACAATGACTTATATTAAAATCAATGACTTAATCGGCCTCCTGTTCTACAGGATTCTACCCAATCTGATCCTCTGCCGCCATTATGTCGCCACTTTTTCGGGCCATCACAGACAAGGGATTGTTGGTTATCGCCTCTTCAAGATGGTCAGGCGCGAAGTGAGCATAACGCATGGTTACGCGAATATCAGAATGGCCGAGAATGCGCTGCAACACGATGATATTGCCCCCGGCCATCATAAAGTGGCTGGCGAATGTGTGGCGCAGGACGTGGCTCATTTGCCCCTCGGGTAATTCAATTTCAGCGAGTCTGATCACCCGGTAAAACTGTCGGTAACATTCCTGAAAAAACTTCCCCTCCAAATCTTTAAGCTCATCATAAAGCGCCTTGCCTATTGGCACCGTCCGGTTCTTTTTACCTTTGGTTTTGATGAAGGTGATTTTGTACGGGGATATCTGACTGGCTTTCAGATTTGCGGCTTCACTCCAGCGTGCGCCGGTAGACAGGCAGATTTTTACGATAAGGGTTAATTCAGGATTGCCGTGTAAATCGCAAGCTAAAAAAAGCTTCTTTATCTGACTTTCAGTTAGCCAGGCCATTTCTTTTTCGGGCTGGTCAAATTCACGGATATTTTTAAGCGGGTTAGGGTAGTTAATTTCGCCCAGGCGCTCCAGCTCATTAAACACGGCGCGCAGAAAAGCATGTTCACAGTTAACCGTGCCGGTAGAAACTTTGAGTGATTTCTCACTGGTCTTATAGCCATTCTGAATCAGGCCACTAAGACGGCGGTCACGATAGTGCGCCCAGTCTTTTGGGGTGATGGCAGAAGCAATCGGGTTATCCATGCCGTTACAGATTATGTTGAGCTTGCCTAAGCGCCCCTTTTTATCGCTCAGCGAGCAACCATGTAGCTTATACCAGAGATCGATCAGCTCACTCAGCTTGCGACGGTCTTCTTTCTCTGCCAGCCACGGCTTTGCTTTAGCTTCTTCAAGGTGGTACTGCTCGTAGGCAATGGCCTCCGCACGAGTTTTAAACTGTTTCCTGACGCGTTTACCCTTGCGCCCGTTCGGGTAACATTCGCATAGCCATTTACCGTCGGACTGTTTTCTAATCGCCATACTATCACCTGCAAAAAATATTAGATGAAAATACTGTATATATAACCAGTTATCAATGTTTGTTTGCAGGCTAACAAACATAAAAAAACCTGCCGGAGCAGGTTAGTATTAACGCGATAGGTTTCTGTGGCTAAGGTCGGGCAGGACGTGATCAGTGCAGCAGTGACGGCTGGTTTTGGTATTGGCTGTGCAAGGTCACTTTGTTAATCACCCCTGGCGAGACGATCACACTGGCGACGGTTTCATGTGTCTTAAACGTGCAGCTGCAGTTGATGTTCTGGCACTGGTGGTAGCGTTCTTTCGTCTCACGCGAGATATAGCGGCTGCTTTTAGCATGTGCAGCGGTCTGGCAAAGCGGGCAATGCATCATAGAGAACCTACCTTAATAAGCGAAGCGGTGACAATGTTTGCATTTTAATAACTAAACTTGCTTTTGCAAACTTAACTTTGATTTATTTAATCGTCGTCCTCTTCGTCGTCGGTTTCCGCCTCATACTCGACGTCGGAAAGTAACACTTCGAGGTTAAGCGCTGTAGTGTAGCCATTGCCGCCCAGGCTGTGCGTTACTTTACTAATTAGCCAGGGTTGCGCGTCGATCACTGATTTAAAACCACTGACAGACACCGGGGTTTCTGGGAAAAGATCGGCGCGCCCCATGGCTAACGTCAACGAGAATTCAGCCACGCCGCGCTGCAGCTTCTCCCACTTCGCTTGAGCGGCGCGCATCGCAGCTGATTTGGTGGCGTAGACCGTCGTCAGCGAAAAAACATTATGCTCACTGCCCGCCAGATAGTTGCCCTCTCTGGCCTCCGGCGTTTTGGTGGCAGTGGTCTTTTTCTTCTTCGCCGCCGGGTGCTCCAGCGCGCGCAGGTGCTTTTCTTTAGGCTTGCGCTTTACCTTCACTTTCTTCGGCTTCGGGTCTTTGGTATGCAGCCAGCTGGCGGTGACGCCGGTATATGCCCCACGGTCAGCGATACTGAAACTGTGCTGATCGCCATCCTGCCGCGTGATGGTCATCTGCGGGATGGGCTTGCCGCTGGCGGTGAGACCACTGCCGGGACGGATAAATAGCAGACGGCCAGCCTTTACCGCCGCGACGGCACCGTAAAGGGTGGCGAGGCGGGTCAGAAATTTAGCGTCAGTTTCCTGTGTCTGGTCGATATGCGCCACCGCGATATCGGCGAAGCCCGCCGCCAGCATTGGATTCAGGTTATTGCGCGCTGCAATCTGGCGGATAACTTCGCCCAGGGTGGTGGCGTGATATGACACTTCGCGGCGGGAATTCAGCGTGCCGCGAAAATCTGCACTGCGCGCACGTATCGTCATGGTATCCGGCGCGCCGTGGTGCTCCACCTCATCCACGGTAAAATCACCTTTGCCGATCAGCGCCTGACCTTTCCAGCCGAGAAACAGTTTCACCACAGCACCGCGCACTGGCAATGCCAGCTGGCCGTCGGCGTCGTCCAGTTCGATATCGAGCTGGTCAGCCTCAAAGCCGCGGTTGTCGGTCAGCGTCAGCGAGATCAGCCGGTCGCGGATATTGGCGGTCACATCTTTGGAATTCACCGTCAGCATAAAATCAGGCGACAGCGGCGCGCCTGCAGGCATCGGTAAGCTGCTGATGCCTGTCATCTGATAATTCCCCCGACATATGATACGAGACTGCCCGCCGCCGATTTCACGCTGGCAATGGTGGATGTGACTTGGCCCGGCAGATTGCTGACGCCGCTGATCAGGCCGTCAGCCTGCTTTTTCAGGTCGCCAAACATTGACGTCAGAGAGTCATCAACCCGCTTAAGGCTCAGGGTGAAATTGATTTTTCGTGCGCTGCCGTCGCTGAAAAACTCGCTGTGCGTGGTGGCGTAGTTCTCGACAACGTACATACCGTAAATCGTGCCGTTACCACCGATTAACGGCCATGCCCGGCCCTCATCGGCCAGCAGCTTAACGGTCAGAAGAGAAATCGCACCTCCGGTTATTTCCGGGCGCAGCTCGCCCGTCAGGGTGATAGTTTCATCCCCCGGCCCGATAAACTGCGCTGAGGCGCGCTGCATGACGCGGCTATTCGTCGGCCAGCGATAGCCGACATTGTGCTGCAGCTCAGAGTACGGCAGGGTCTGGCGCATAAACGGCATCATGCCGTAAATCATCATCATGGTTTAATCCTCCAGAGCCATATTGCTGCGCCGCTGTGCCTGCTGATTGCGCTGCTGGCGCGCCTGATGCTGCGACATCAGCGCCAGCGCGTCGTCTTTTGTCATGCCCGGATGCATATTGATGTCGTACTGGAAATGGTTCTGGCTCTGGTCGGTATAGCCGCCGCTTGCAGCAGGTGAAGTAACGGGTCTGTAGCTCACGCCACCCAGCGCCATATTGTATTCAAGTCCATCCGTTTGAATGCCGGCGCCACCGGTGGCGACCGGATCGGGCGAGGGCACTTTATCGGCCAGGCCGGTTGATTTGGTGTCGATGATGCCGAGTTTTTCCAGCACCCAGTCAATACCGCTACGCAACTGATCCAGTGCATGAGTGGGAATTTTCAGCGCCTCCGCCAGAAAATTACCGAATTTCTTACCCATATCACCGGCGGCGGCGAGTTCCGTCTGAGTTGATTTCACCGGCTCCAGCAATTTGCCGAACCAGTCCCACAACGCTTTAACCTTCTCTGTGAACCAGTCGAACACGGGTTTCAGCGTGCCGAATGATTCGCTGATTGGCCCCATCGCAGCGGTAAACCCTTCTGCCACGCCCTTGATAAAGGCGCTGATTGGCTCCCAGTACTTACGGATTAGCAGTGCCGCCCCGACAATCACTGCGCCGACAGCCACCACCGGCAAGGATATAGCGCCCAGCGCTGCTGTGATGGCTCCGCCCGCGATACTGAATATCGTTCCCAGCATTCCGGCCCCGGCGATAATCGCATTGATACCGGCCATCACCGGCCACGCCACCAGACCGATTGCCCCCAGCGCGCCGACAAGCACAATCCCGGCAGTAGCAACCTTTGCGAGGGTTCCAGCTAGCTGCGGATTGTTTTTAATCCATTCATCAACTTTTAACAGGAAGCCAGTCAGGCTCTGTGTCAGCTTGCGAAGGCTGCTCTCCTGCTGGTCAAACAGATCGGTGCCGATAGCCTCATATGCAGACTGCAATTCTTTGAAATCGCCGCCGAGATTATCCTGCTGCACCTTCACCAGTTTACTGGTCGCGCCGTCGGAACCCTGAAACGTGGTAGTCATTTTATCCAGCTGGCCACTGGAAGCCGCTTTCATCAGCGTCACCGCAGAGGATGCCGCCTCCTCACCAAAGATGGTTTTCAGGTATTCAGCCTGCTGCGCGCTGCCGAGCCGGTTCTTTTCAAAAGATGCCTGCATTTCTTTCAGCACGGTGAAGAACGGACGCATATTGCCTTTGCTGTCAGCGGTCTTCACGCCCAGCTCTTTGATGGCCTTGAACGCTTCGCCGGTCGGTGCCTGTACGCGCAGCAGCATGGCGCGCACACCAGTACCGGCCATGCTGCCTGTAGTGCCATTTTTTGCCAGTGCGCCGATCATTGCCGCAGTCTGTTCCACGCTGACGCCAGCATTTTTGGCAACCGGCGCAATATAAGTCAGCGCATCACTCAGGCCGTCAAAGTTGGCGGCGGTTTTATTCAGCGTGGCGGAAATCACATCACCCAGGTGAGCAACTTCACTGTTAGCCAGGCCAAAAGCGTTTTTGGTACTCATCAGCAGTTCCGCACTTTCTTCCATGGTGCGATTGTTCGCCAGAGACATATCCAGCGTGACCGGCGTTGCCGCCTTGATGTCATCGACGCTGCCGCCCGACTTGGCGATGATAATCTGCGCCTGTGCCGCATCGTTGGCCGAGGCCGCTGTGTTATCACCAATCTGGCGTGCCTGGGTGCGCAGAGACTGAAACTCGGCCGAGTTTTTATCGAGGCCGAGCGTTGCCTGCAGGGTGGAGTTTGCCAGCGAGAATTCATAGCCAGGGCGCAGCACGGCGGTTTCCGCCATCGCGCCAGCCGTTGCCGCGCCGACAGCCACCGCGCCCATATTGCGCACCTTGCCGGACAGCTCCTGTCCCTTGCGGTAACGCTCACTGACCTGATTGAGTCGCTCCTGCTGCTGACCGAGGCGCTGCAACTCCATTTTCTGGCGGCTGAGGTTGCTGGTTGCCTGCGCAGATGCGCTTTTCAGACGCTGCTGTTCGCTGCTCAGGCTTTTGGTCGAGATACCGGCTGCGTTGAGCTCCTCGCGCTGTTGCTGTACCGCCAGCCGCAGGCTGTTGGTTTTGGTCTGCAGCTCTACCGCTGCCTGCCGCGCCTTCTCCATCGCGCGCGCCTGCTGCGAGGTGGGGCGCTCGGTATTTTTGAACTGGATCGCCAGCGCTGCCGCTTCTGCTTTGGCGTCTTTCAGTTTCTGCTGCGTGACCGCCAGCTGGCCGCTGGCCTTGCGGAACCCGTCGATTTTCGCCGCCTGAGCATCCAGCTGTTTGATACTGTCCTTGGTCTGGCGGATATCGCCCGACAGGCTTTTGGTTGCGTTCTGGATGGCTTTAAACGGACGCGTCGCCTGGTCTACCGCTTTCAGCAGCACCTGCAGTTTGAGGTTATTGCTCATCCGGGTTTACTCCGCTGCGGATCATGGCTTTGTGCCGCCAGTCGATCAGCTCGGCCAGCGGCATGTCATACATTTCAGAAGGGGGCCAGTGGAAGATGGTGGCAATGTCCGCCATCAGGTCATTTACCGTCAGATTGCGCGGCCAGCTTATTCGACCGACTTCGGCGACAAAAAACCAATCACCTTACCGGCCAGCTCGATCAGGTCGGCGGGGTCGAGGTTCATACACTCCGCTTTGGTCAGCGGCGGCAGGGTGATGCGCGGCAGCACGATCATCAGCGCATCGACATCGGAACCAGCCAAATCGGCCAGACGTGTGCCGCGCAGCGCGCCGGAACTGGGCTTGATTACTTCGATGGTGGCGATTGCAGTTTCACCGCGCATCACCGGTGTTTCCAGGGTAACGATATTCTCTTTCTTTTCCATTTTTTCAGCTCATTCAGTTCAGTAAAGGCCAGCGCCGGACGCTGGCATCATGGGGTTAAATCAGGCCGATGTTTTTCCGGCGCTGTTCCAGCAGGTCAACACCGTTCACTTTCTCGATCATGTTCACCGTGTCGATTTCCAGCAGCTCTTTGCCGTTCCAGGTGAGTTTGTAATAGGTGTTTTTGGTGGTGATTTTTGTTTCGGTGTCTTCGCCCTGTTTGGCTTCACCGAAATCAAACGCCTGGTGCTTACCGCGCACCTCGATTTCCACGGCGATTTCCTCGGCGGTGTCATCGCGCTGGTAAGAGCCGAGGAAGCGCAGCGGCACAGAGGATGCGCCCCACTGCGACAGTACCAGCTCATCGATACCGCCAATCGACCACTCCATATCAAGAGCGTCATCTTCCAGACCGTTATCGATATGGGCGGCACCGTTCATACCGCCGCCCCGGTAGGCGTCGAGCTTGCGCGCCAGCTTCGGCAGGGTGACGGACGTCACCACCCCCTGAAAGCTGTTGGCGTCATTAAACAGGTTGAGTGCTTTAAGTTTGCGTGGCAGTGCCATTTATCCGGATCCTTAGCTGTTGACCGATGCGGCGAAGTTCGCCAGATAACTGTCGGTGATACGCTGGCGCAGCGTCAGGTCTTCGAGCGGTGGCACTGGCGTATAGTCGTAATCGATAAACAGCTTGCCCGCTTTCAGGGTGTCTTTATCGTTGGCGCTGTCGTCATACCAGCAGCTTGCGCCCAGCAGATAACCGGCGTTAACCAGTTCGCGGAACTTGGCATTGATGCCCGCAATAATGTCCTTCACCAGCGTCGGCGTCAGCGGCTTATCGTTGGCCCACATATGCGCCTCGGCCATGGTGTCGGCCAGCACCTGCGCGGTGCGGGTGTAGTTCTCAAAGGCAAACAGCGGGTCATCGCTGCAGGTGCGGTTACCCCAGAAGCGAAAACCATCCTTGCGGATTAGCGTGGTGACACAGGCTTCGTTCAGCAGGTCGGCGTCGGTGCCGGTCTGCTGCAAATCCCAGAACACGCCTGCTGAGATACCTGTGACGCCATTAACGCCAACGTTCGACAGCGTTTTATGCCAGCCGGTGTCATTGTCGATTTTGGCGCGCAGGCCCAGCGCGCGGGCGGTGGCGTAAGCTGTTTCTGATGCGTTGGCGGTGGTGTTCCAGGCGATAAAGTCCGGCCAGATCACCATGATTTCGCGCTGGCTGAAATTATCGCGGTACAGTCGCGCCTCAGAAATGGTTTTGCAGCCATACGCCGACACATAGCAGAAGGCGCGCAGCGACTGCGCGATGCTGGCAAGGGCGGTCGCCACTTCCAGCGAGTCGAGGCCGGGCACGCCGAGAATGCGCGGCTTAACGTCGAGCTGCGTCTGTGCGGCAAGCAGCGCTTTCATGCCGGTGTACTGGCCGTTCTCATCGGTGGTCCCGATAATGTTGGAAATAGTTTCGGCTTCGGTTGCGCCTTCGGCCACGCGTACGACCACAGTGACGGGTTTCGCCTGGTCGGCAATTGCCTGCAGCGAGGTTGCCAGCGTGCCTTTTTTACCCGCTTTGCCAATCGCCGACAGCACATTGGTGATCAGCACCGGCTGGTTTAGCGGGAAGGTTGCCGCGTCGGCATCATCTGCAGTACAGACCATGCCGACAATCGCGGTTGAGACAGTGGAAATGGTGCGCGTGCCGTCGTTGATTTCGACTACGCGGACACCATGGTGGTAATCAGACATCTGATGCACTCCGTGTTAAGGGTGCAGTCAGATTGTCAGGTCAGGCGGGACAGTGCATGCGATTGCAGTTTGCTGGCTGATGAGCGGGCATTACGCCGGTACTGCAGGCCATTGAACTTTATCAGGGAAACCAGCCTGGCTGGTAAGATCGCGGAGTTCCTGACGATAGTTTCCCCATAACGATTTATCTGTTGGTGTATCGGCAACCATTGTCCAGTCACATTCCGCCAGCAGCGCATCGCGTTGCACGCGGATTTGTTCTGCCTGAATACTTTTGCGTTTCTCGTCGCTGACTTTAATCACACAGCGTCCTCCTGTCTGGCAGGTATGAACGTACCGCCGGTGCCTGATGGCTCTCCTGCGGTACTGAGATCGATTTCCCATGCATCTGCAGGTGTATCGGCTGGCAAAGCAGATTCATCAACTATCCAGAAACTGACACCGGCGGGAACGTCTTTCTGGCCGACCTGGAGAGTTGTCAGGCCACACTCTGGGTTTGGCGACATAACAGCCACGCCGCCTTCGTATTCAAATATAATACGTTCCACTATTTGCCTCCAAAAATCACAACATAGAGCTGACCGTAGTCAGTGACGTTACTGACTCCCTTGCTCTGAACAATGACGCCGGTAACGTCTTTTTTTATAGGCGCGGCGGTTGATGATGAGGAACTTAGCGCCACGGCAAAGCAGGCAGCGCCACCCCCTGGCTGATCGCCAAGGGACAGGCTAACGGCGTAATCCTCGCGGGACATTTGCTGCGCAAAGTTGATTTGGCACCTGCCGGTTTGCAACCGGACTACCGAGCTGACGTTGTGTGCATCCCTGATACCCCCGCTGGTTCCGTCATAGTTTACCCATGCGCTGCAAACTTGCCGGTCGGCTCCTGCAGGCACTCCTAACGCTGCCCTTGCACCTGCAGCCGTATCTGCACCGGTACCGCCCGTGGCAATGGTTGCCTTATCCAGTTTCGCCAGCTTCCCCAGCCCCAGATTTGTCAGAAACGCCGCCACATCGGCTATATCACTGCCGTTTTTCGCTTTATCCATTTTCCCGGCCAGCGCATTGAGTACGGTCGTGGAGAAGTGCGGATCGTTGCCGAGCGAATCAGCCAGCTCTTTAAGCGTGTCCAGCGCCTCCGGTGCTGCGCCGGTAAGTGCGGCAATAGCGGCGCTGACAAATGCTGTGTTCGCCAACTGCGTGGAATTATCACCGGCGGCGGCTGTTGGCGCTTTGGGAATGCCAGTCAGCACCGGGCTGTTTTTGGGCGCGTACTGCGTATGTGGGTCGGTCGCAGCCAGATGTTTAGCCATCTTGTCATCGGCATACGCTTTAACCTCAATCACCTTGCTGTCGGTGTAGGTCTTCGCCTCTGCAGCCTTATCATCTGCATATTTGCGCGTCGCCAGCACCACCGACGGATCAACTTTTAGCGTAACAGCGCTGGTACTGTTGACGATGAGAATCATGCGCACTGTCTGCGTGCGACCGCTTCCCTCGGCAAGCTTTGGCTTATAGGTTTCCGGGCAGTTAGCGACAGCAATCAGATCACCGTCAGCGTCATACAGACCGATTTCACGTATCCAGAAACCACCTTCGCTTTCAGGAATAACCTGCTCGGCAACAATCTGACTGCTGTTAGCTGCATCGATACTCAGCGAGTTGATCGCTGCGCGTCGCCATTCGCTGATGAGTTTTGTCTGCGCGGTATCCGGCGTCGGCAGCGTGCCGCCGCCATCCCCGACCGCCATTTCGGTGATTTGCAGCTTAGTACCCAGCGCCGCCATGTTCGCCAGCTTTGCTGCGCCCTGGCTGGTCAGCAGGGCAAAATATTTCGTCGTCATGCGCTCACTTCCGTCAGGTCAATTAAATGCACCGCCGCACCGGAATAACCCGGCCCGCTGACGGTGATGATTTCAGGGGTATAGGGGTAAACGGTCAGCTCGTCGCCGCTGTAACAGGCAGCGGCAACAGGCAGCGCGCCGTTTACGTCAAGATTGATGGACAGCCCGATAAGGTGGCGACTGCTGGGTTTGGCATCGGCAATCAGGCGTTCCAGCTCGTTATACATCTGCTCAGTGATGCCGGTATCAAGTACGCCGACATCAAGCCGGAAAGTGCCGGGTGTCTCGCCAGTCTTCCACCATTCGATAATGCGGATCAGATAGCCCAGCGGCTCCACCACGCGACGCAGTGCGCCTATGGTGCCTTTATGCCGGTGCACGTATTGCGATGCGTCCACCACGCTGCGTTTTGTGGCTTCGCTCCAGCTTGTATCCCAGCGGTCAACTGACCACGCCCACGCCAGATACGGCAGCAGTTCTGCCGGGCAGTCCCAGGCGTTCCACAATTTGCGCAGCGGTACAGGGATATCCTCAATGCGCGCGCAGGCTTCGGCGGCGGCGACTTCCAGCACCGACGAACCGGCGGGCAGCAGGCGATCACTCATCGGAACCCCCGACAGTGATACTGGAGCCGGTGCAGTACGCCGCCTGGGTTTTATCCAGCACCACATCGGCAGCAGGTTGCAGCAGCTCCACACGCTGCACACCTTCAACATGCAGCGCAGAGAACAGCGCAGAACGGCGGATATCGCGGCCGAGTCGGCGCTGCGCGGTAACAAACGCTGCCAGCTTTGCTGCTGATGCTGCGCGGATCGGTTCGGCCTCCGGGCCGGGATAGAGATACAGTTCAGCTTCCACCGCATATTCGACGATGACCGCTGACTGCACGGTGACGCGGTCAGCAACGGGGCGAACGTCTTCATCGTTCAGCGCAGTATCAACCGCCGCCAGCAGGTCATCCGCTGCAGTGCCGTTGCCCTCGCGCGCCAGCACCGTGATGGTGACGCAGGCCGGTGACGGGCTGATGGCCGTGGCATCGGCTACCCGCCCGTCGGCGCTTTTGGCATGATACTCGTAGGCTGCAGTCGGCCCGGCCACGCTCAGACCTTCGAACGCGTCGGCGATGCGCAGGCGAAAATCATCGTTGCTTTCCATTACGGCGGCGGTGGTTGGAGTGGTGGTATCGTCCGCCGGGGTGATGGTCAGGCGGGTGACGCCGTTGTTTGCGCCGAGCAGGTCAAGATCGCCGTCGATGGCGTAAGCCACCATGACCGCTTTTGCCGCTTCGTTAACGCGCTGGCGCAGGATGTACTCGCGATAGGCATTCTCCTGCAGCAGCTTAACCAGCGGATCGGATTCCAGTGCCAGCGTACGGGCAATAGCCTCCTGCTGGTCTTCCGGGTAAAGGGATATCAGCGTAGCTTTGCGCTCGGCCAGCAGGGTTTCATAGTCCAGCGCTTCCACCACATCAGGGGCGGGCAGCTGGCTCAGGTCGACGGTTGCCATAGTCTCAGCTCACGGGAACGGTTAAGAAAAACGCCTGCGCGGTATCGGTGCGACTGCCGGTGAGTTCAACCACCATGCCGCCGTCATAGGCAGACTCATAGCTGATGCCGGTCAGCTTTATACGTGGCTCCCACTGCAGGATCGCCATATAGCAGGCCGACATAATCTGCAGGCGCAGCGCCGCGTTTTGCGGCTGGTCAATCAGCGCGGAAAGCAGGGAACCGTAAGTGCGGCGCATCACCCTGGAGCCGATCGGCGTGGTCAGGATGTCGCGCACCGACTGGCGGATATGCTCAATATCTGTCACTGCCTCGCCGGTTTCCCGGCTCATACCAGTGTACTTAGCTCTGGTCATTGCGGGCCGTCCGACAGGTTTGCGCCGCGCTCGATACCGCCGTGTTTATGGTTATGCACCACCACGCCGTTAGAGGTGAAGCTGCCGCTGGAATGGCTGATATCTCCCTTCATTGTGCCGCCGCCGGTCAGCTCAAAGCTGGCCGCTTTCAGGTTTTGGGTACATTCAACCAGTGGCGTGTCCAGGGTGATTTTCTGGCTGGCGCTGACCGCCACCACTTTGGTTGTGGCGCTGACTGAATCAGCCGCCTCAATTGTTGCTGACTTGATGCCGGTTGCGGTCAGTGCGCCGGTGGCTGGCTCATACTCGATCACAGCACCATCAGGGAATGACCAGTGCAGGGCGTCGGCTGATGCCGATGGTGCGCGATTGTCGTCCGAGAAAATTCCAGGCAGCACAAAGCCGGTATCGAGTTCGCCGCCGAGGCACAGGATTAACACCTGTTCGCCAACTGACGGCGCATTCCATGAGCGCGTGCGACCGGCGCGGGCGGTAAGCCAGTGCAGCCAGTTGGTGGTGTTGTTACCGGTGTCCACGCGGCAGAGTCCGTCGTTGAGATTGACCTCAGCGACGGTGCCGATACGGATCAGATTGCGCAGCAGGCGCATGATTTCAGTGATTTGTTCGTTCATGTTTCCATTATTGACGGAACTATGCTCGGAGAGGTACTCTGTTTTTATTGGTGGTTAACTACAAAACAAATCTTATAACTTTAAAAAGATATGGAATTGACATGATTAAGTGGATTTCAAAGAAACCGCATGCACTTTTAATTTTTTTTGTGTTCTCTATAACAATTATCGCTATTTCCCTTGGCTTTAATTTTCTTAGTAAACACATACTGGCGAAAAGTAGCTTAGGGATTTATAATAAGGATTTTTGGGTCAATCTTTTGATTAATCTGAATTCTTCAATTGTTGATTTTCTTTTCTTGGGCTTGGTTGTTCTATACTTTGATAAAAAGAAAGAGAAGAAAAGGGAAGAGGATAAGTTAAAGGAACTGAATCAAATGAAAGTGATTGCCTTGAAAAGAGATTTGAAGGACTATGCAGAGCATAGCACTTTAGAGCTTGATCTGAAAAAGGCTGGTATCATACATGAATTATGTAATATGAATGAGAATACTATAAACACAAAAAAGATTAGAATTCACAGCGTTGCTTTAAAAAACATAAGATTGGTCGGTTCGGATTTAAGTGGGCTTTCACTTTTTCAAACAAAGTTAGAAAACATTATCTTTAATGATTGCACTATTCGATCATTAAATTTAATGGAGTCATCCTCTAAATATGTTAAATTTCTTGACTGTACGATTAGGAATTTAAAACTTAACAATGGAAAGTTTAAAGCCATTTGTTTTGAAAGGTGTGGCTTAATAAACTCTAGGATGAATAATGCTGATCTGAGTAGCGCTATGTTTTTTGACTGCGATCTTCAGGACGTAACTTTTGACAAAAGTAATTTAAGAAGCGCGAATTTCCTTGGTTCTAAAAACATAAATATTGAGTCATTGTGCAGGGCTGACTGTTTAGATTATATAGTTGCAGAAGATGATGTTCTTGCTGGCATTGAAAAACTAAGGCCTGAGGTTAAGATGAAGCAAAAAAGGACGTCGGGGAATCGAACCACCGTCACGCAACCCTAAAAGAGCGCGCTACAGAACCATCTCCGTCTGGTTGTGATTATCTACAGTCAGCGTAACGTAGTCAATCACTGAGATAGTTAATAATTAGATTTTCTATAAACTTCCCATCTTGGTTACTGATGCCGAGCAATGGTCGAGATATGTATTGAACATCGCTGCCTTTATAGTATGGTCTGTCACGTAATCCATAATGATGCACCCGCACCATACGCTGCACCCTACCAGTAAACTCAACAGTAGCATTATCACTGGTGCCTTTCGCCTTCATATACTTCGCCGTCCGCAGCCTGGCAAACATCTCCCGCTTAACCCGGCCTTTTTTCCCTCGCTGTGGCTGCGCTTTACGCGGCGCAAACGGTGTGCCGTTCGGTGCCTGCTGGCGCTTGATATTCTGCTGCTGGCTGGCGCGCAGTTTCTTTGCGATGTTTCTCGCCATCTCCTTACGCGCAGCGGGCGACAGGTTGCCAATCAGCGCCGCCAGCCGCTCATCAAATACGTCGAACTCGCTCATAGCTGCAAATCACTGACCAGCTCACCACCGGCATACATCTGCGCCGGACGATCAGCATTTTCCGGCAACGGGTTTTCACCGGCGTGCGTCACATGCAGCGCGCCGCCTTCCTGTTTCACTATCACGCGCTCCGTTAGCTGCAGGTCGATACTGATATCAAACAGCGTATCGCTGATAGGGTCAGCCTTAAAGGTAAAGCCGGTGCGGCGCTTTTCTTCGGTCGCCATAATGTCGGGCTGGTTCTCCCGCAGCCAGGCCAGCACCGGCACGAAAATCAGGTCGACATCATCGCTGTAATCAGTGATCACCAGATTCAGTTGGTACTGATATTCAAACGACAAGGAGCTGGCAAGCGTTGCCACGATGTGCCCGGCATCAATAAACATATGCAGGCTGTCAGGGTTGCGCAGCAGCAGCGGCACGCTGCTGGTCAGTGCTTCGCGCAGCTGTTTTGGTTTCAGTTTCATGTTTTTCCTGGCAATCTTTAATGATTTCCACCTGCAGCCCGCAGGAGACGAGCGCCGCTTCTAACTTGCGGTTATCCGCCGCCAGATCGCCCTGTACCTGCAGACTGTTGCCCGGTATCGGGCAGCTGATCACGCGCGGACAGCCAATCCAGATAATCTCTGGCGCTGGTGAAGGCGGGGCGGGTGTGCAGCCGGATAACATCAGCAGGCAGCTCAGCAGCAGACCAGTCGCGCAGTGTCGGATTCGCATCGGTTTCCCTCTGTATTTGCAATTCACGGTTCAGGGCAGCACCGCTGGCGCGCCCCTGCAGCAATCGCAGCTTAGCCTCACGCTTCTGGCTCTCTCTGGCTTCGCTGTTAAGGCGGGTAATGGCTTTATCGCGGCTCTCAATACCCGCCGACAGGGTGCCGATAACACGCTGCGCAGTGCCGAGATCGGTTTTCGTTGTCGACCACTGCCAGCCGGTAAAGGCCAGCGTCAGCAGCGCAACGGCCAGCAGTGCCGCAAACAGGCGTGTCATTCAGCCCCCTTTAGACACCAGGCGGTTTCCCGTGCGCGGCGATTCTCCAGCCCGCGATTGACTGCGCCAAGCACATACACCCAGCGGTTTAACTGCAGGCAGGCATTGCGCCACTGACCGAGCCGGGCAAATGCCGCCAGTGTTGAATTGCAGGCGGCGCGCACGCCAACATTAAAGGCAAACGAGATAATGGCGTCGTAAACAAACTGCGGCATCGCCACCGCGATACAGGCATCAATGCCGCGCTCCACGCGCATCACGTCATACACCAGGTTGACCGCCGCCTGCCGTTCGCTGACCTGGCTGCGCGGCGTCACGCCTTCGGTATGGCCGATGCCATTTGTCCAGACTCCGGCGCTGCACTGATAGGGCGAGGTGCGGCAACCTTCGGCGTCGGCAATCAGCTGCAGTCCGCCCTCAGAGGTTTTCAGCGTCTTGAACTGCGGCAGCATGGCGGCAATCGCCAGTACGGCGGCGACAGTACAGCGCTTAACGGTCTGGCTCAATGCTCACCCCCTGCGCGGTCTGCCGCTGCAGCTCGTAGCTTTTGCGGCGGTAGTGCCAGTTTATAAAAAACGTCGCCACGTTGGTGATCAGCGTGATGACCGCCACGCCGGAACCGACCATAAAGGCGATATCCTGCGGGGTCTGGCGTCCGACCCACATCAGGATCAGGCCGATGAGGTAGTTAATTGCTGAGCTGATTCTTTCCATTCTCTAATCCCACAGGTTGACGGTTTCACCTGTTGCTGACTCCGGCAGATCGGGCAGCTCAACGGCATAGCCATGCGGCAATACCGGCCCCGCATCCGCGAGGCCGACGTTTGCTTCATGCACCAGTTCCGTGACCTGCTGTGTACGCCCGTAATAGCGAAAACAAATTTCGTCCACGGTGTCGCCCTGCTGCGCATAGACCTTCATTACAGCAGGCTCACAATGCAGCCGTGGCGCTCCGCGATACGGCTGATGCTGAAACGCGCATCGCGCCAGTATTCATCTGCGCTGCTTTCCATTTCGCCGGTTTTATTACTGCCGGCAGCGTCGTAACTGCGGTAACGCTCGGCAATGGTCGCGGCGGTGATCGCACCGACGGCATTCAGGTAGTGCGTCACTTTCTCGCTTTCACTGTCGAAAATTTCCGCCGGGACGTCGGTCAGCGTTTTAAAGCCCGCAGCCATACGTTCGGCGCGCCAGTCGTACAGCTCGGCATTCACTTCTGAAATCGCCGTTTTCACCGCCAGCCGCAGGCGCTGTGCGCTGATGGTTCCCTCAAAGCGCAGCGTTTCGCGTAGCTGCTGCAGATCGATATCAGGCCAGAAAAAGGTGTTCTTTACCGGCGGCTCGGCATCTGCTGCCGGTCGCGGTGCGGGTATGACTACCGTGCTCATAGTTGGCCTCTGAATAGGTGGGCGGTGGAGGGCGACGCTGATGCCTGAAAGGCTCGTTGTCGTCCTGCCGCCCGGCGCGGGGCGCGTTCTGTTAGCGGCTGGCCTGTGCCTGTTTCTTCATTTCCACAGCCAGCCGTTCAATGTCCTTTTTCACGCCACAGCCTTCATGCAGCTGCAGCGCGCGTGTGAGGTGAGTCATGGCCTCCCGAGTCCTGCCCGCATCGCGAAGCACATACCCGCTGATTTTGTGCAGCTTGGCGCGCACCTGGTCAGGCATGTCTTCGGATTCCGTCATCGCAATAGTTGCCAGCAGAGGGTCGATATCGACTTCCTCTTTTGCCGTCCAGACGCGTGTTGCCGCGCTGGCCACTTCCTCGGCCAGCAAATACGGCAGACTGGCGCGCTTAAAGCCGTCAGGCGATACGAGGCCATGCTTCAGCGCGTAGCGGGCAATTTCCAGCGCGCCGGGCACGTCGCCTGCATCAAGCCGCCAGATCATGACAGTCATCAGCACGGCATCCTGTGCGCCATTGCCTTTCTCCAGCACGCCCGCCACCCACGGCAGATATTCCGGCAGCAGCTGACGCTTCATTTCCGCCTTGCGCTCGTTGGAGTGCACCTTTTTCAGGCGGCGTCGATCGTCGTTCAGCTTAATCAGCATCTGCTCATAGCCGCTGGCGTGGCGCATCGGGTTGTCGGCGCGCTGGGCGGCATCAATGGCCTGCTGGCGCATGCGGTGACGTTGGGCAGGACTCAACATGGATTACGCCTCCGGGGTTTCAGTCGTGTTTTCCGCCGTGGTGGCTGCGGCAGCTTCCGGCTCACTGAAATCACCCAGTTCGATGTTTTCCACCAGGCAACCGGCGGCGTAATCTTCCACCACGTAATCCTCGTTGACCGACTCGTAGTTCTCGATGCGGTCACGCTTCGCCACTTCATCAATCAGGCGGCGGTGGGTGCCTTCCTGCCAGTAAATCGACAGGTTATCGAGACGCGTCACCATCAGCGCGCTGGCCGGGAAGTAGGGCACGCGCACGGCGGGCAGGTTGCCGATACGTTTCTGACTGACAATCAGATCAGCAGCCAGTTGCTCGGTATTGGCCTGCGACTGGTTCACCAGCGGGAAATACTTGTCCGCCAGCAGCTGGCGACCGCAGATCACCACCAGTTCCGGGTCTTCCTGATACCACGGCTCGATCAGGTCGTTAGTGGCGTCCATCACCAGCGCATCAAGGTTGGCGTAATCGCCACCCTTACCGACGCGGATTTTTTCGGAGATCACCGTACCGTCTTCGCCGGTGATTTTGCTCATCACGCGCGCCGGGGCATTGTCGCGGTACTTCTGCAGCCAGCCCGGCGCGACATCCTGCAGCATCGGATATTTGGCGCGGCTGGATGTTTTGGCGCGATGGGTGCCGTTAAAGCCGATCATGATGCGGTCCAGCGCCTGGCGCTTTACGATGGCATCACGTAAACGGGTCTGGAAATCTTCATAGCGCGCCCACAGGTCGAGGGTGTTGTAGCGGATATGGAAGTCAAAGTTGACCTGCGCGCATTCGTAGCCTTCGCTGTCCAGCGCAGCGAAATCAGCGGTTTCACGCTCGTCGCCGCCTGCGGTGTCGGTGGTGCTGGCAATAGAGCCGGACACGCCGACGCCGATTTTTTCGCCCTTCATCTCTGATACCGGCACTATGTTAATGCGGGTCAGAAACTCGGAGGACTCCTGCACGCGGTTCATCAGGGTCTGCGTCACCGATGGCTCAACGGTGAATTTCTTGTTCATATCGCCGGTTTCGACGCCGTTCAGCTCGGCGAGGCGGTTCATAAAGGCATTAAATTGAAAACGGGTCTTCTGGCGCATTGGCGCTCCTGTTTATGTCGGTGTTCGGGTGTTCGTCAGGCTGTTGCGCCTGATTAGCAGTCGGTCTGTGCGCTGTTTTTGCCGTCGCCGCCGCTGGAGACCGGGCGGCGGGTAAAGCTGCCGTCGGTTTTCGCCAGCTGCGCCTGCAGGGCGGTAAAGGCGTCGCGGTCTTTAACTGCCTGCTGTTCAAGCGCATTCAGCTTCTCAGTCAGGGACTGTTCAGCCGCCGACAGCTTCTGCGTGTGGGTGTCGCTGTTCTGCTGCACCTGCTCGGCAATGGTCGTCACTGCGTCATGCACATCGCTAAAACGCTCGTCGTCGGTTTTTTTCCTGGCGGAAAACATTGCGGTCACGCGCGCCAGCAGTGATGGGGCCGGATCGGCTTCTTCCACAAACTCGATCACGGTTTCTTCGGCAGCGGTGAACAGGTTGTCTTTATGCTGCTTGCGGGACGCCAGCGGGTTCGCTGCTGCACTGGCGCTGAAACTCAGAATTTCAGTGCCGAGGCTGGCTGGGTTGTCAGTCACAGCAAGGCCGACAAGATATGCCTCGCCGGTGCTGGCGAATTTCGGGTTAACTTCAATCGAGGTGTAAATCTTCTGACGGGCTTTGGTCAGTGTGACCAAATCCTGCGTTGGGTTGATATCAGCATACAGGGCCAGCTTGCCCTTAAGCGGGCCGTCGATAACTTCTTCGGCTGTCAGCGCCTCAATATCACCATAGCGACGGAAAGCACTATCAGGGTAAACACTCTGCATGTGTTCCAGATTGATGCGTGCTCCGTACAACTCCGTGCTGTAGTTCTGTGCCATCTGCGTGATCCATTCGCGGGAAATCACGCGGCCGTCGGTGGTTGCGCCTTCAACTGCGATACGAAAACGCTTTGCTTTAGTTGCCATTCATCAGGCTCCGGTCAGTGGATTGGTTCAGGTCGGGGCCAGTTTCCCCGCCGCGACACATTCCCTCAACGAAAGCCAGCCCGGTAAGCGGTGAGCGGACAGGGACAGCAGGCGCGCCGGTTTTCGCGCCGGTAGCCTTACCGGCATGAACATGACACCCGGCACCACCATCAGCGATCCGCGCCGCCAGGCGGCACTGCTTTACTGGCAGGGCTTCTCTGTGCGCCAGATTGCGGAAACGCTGACCATCAAAACGCCGACCGTGCAGAGCTGGAAGTTGCGCGACGCATGGGACGATATCGCACCCATCAGTCGCGTTGAGGCCAGCATGGAAGCGCGGTTAATCCAGCTCATCATGAAAGAGGTAAAGGGGAATGGTGATTACAAGGAGATAGACGCGCTCGGCAGGCAGATAGAACGCCTGGCGCGCGTTGAACGCTACCGCAGTTCCGGCAATGAGGCGGATCTCAATCCAAACGTGCGTAATCGCAACAAGGGTGAGCGCCAGCCGGTGGTAAAAAACGTCTTCAGCGACGAGCAGACCGATAAACTGACCGGTCTGTTTATGGATGCCTGCTTTGAGTACCAGCTCAACTGGCACAAGGCCGGGCTGGCGCACCGTATCCGCAATATTCTGAAGTCGCGCCAGATAGGTGCAACCTTCTATTTTGCCCGCGAGGCGCTGATTGATGCGCTGACCACCGGGCGTAACCAGATATTCCTGTCGGCCAGTAAGGCACAGGCGCATGTATTTAAAAACTACATTATCGATTTTGCCCGGCAGGTTGATGTCGACCTGAAAGGCGATCCGATTGTGCTGCCGAACGGCGCACGTCTGATTTTCCTCGGCACCAACGTGCGCACCGCACAGAGTTATACCGGCAACCTGTATCTGGACGAATATTTTTGGATACCGAAATTCCAGGAGTTACGTAAGGTCGCCAGCGGCATGTCGCTGCACAAGAAGTGGCGCACCACCTATTTTTCCACGCCGTCGAGCCTGTCACACAGCGCTTATCCGTTCTGGTCGGGCGAGCTGTTCAACAAGGGACGGCGCAGCCGGTCTGACCGTATTGAGATTGGCCTGTCGCACTCGCATCTGGCGCAAGGCACGTTATGCGGTGATGGTCAGTGGCGCCAGATTGTCACAGTCGAAGATGCGCTGACCGGCGGCTGCAACCTGTTCGATATTGACCAGCTGCAGCTCGAATATAGCCCGTCAGAATACCAGAACCTGCTGATGTGTGAGTTTGTCGATGACGAGGCCAGCGTCTTCCCGTTCGCCGAACTGCAGGGCTGCATGATCGACAGCCTGGAAGAGTGGGACGACTTCAATCCGTACGCGCTGCGCCCGTTTGACTATCGCCCGGTATGGATCGGTTATGACCCGTCACATACCGGCGACAGTGCCGGGTGTGCCGTAATCGCACCGCCACTGGTCGCGGGCGGCAAGTTCCGCGTGCTGGAGCGCCACCAGTGGCGCGGCATGGACTTCGCCGCGCAGGCCAAATCTATCGAGGAACTGACGCGCAAATACACCGTGGAATATATCGGCGTGGACGCCACCGGCATCGGCCAGGGCGTATTCCAGCTGGTACGCCAGTTCTACCCGGCGGCGCGCGAAATCCGTTACTCGCCGGAGGTCAAAACCGCCATGGTGCTGAAAGCGAAAGACACCATCAGCAGCGGACGGCTGGAATACGACGCCGGACACACCGACATCACGCAGTCGTTTATGGCGATCCGCAAAACCATGACCGCCAGCGGCAACCGCTCCACCTATGAGGCCAGCCGCAGCGAGGACGCCAGCCACGCCGACGTCGCCTGGGCAATCATGCACGCACTGCTTAACGAACCACTTACCGCCGCCAGTGGCGGCGCTAACCCTTCAATTCTGGAATTTTACTGATGAGCAAACGCAAAGGCCGCAAAGCATTTATCGCCCAATCACAGACCACGCAAGCCGCAGCAGCGCAACAGCCGGTCGAGGCGTTTAGCTTTGGCGATCCCACACCGGTGATGGATAAGCGCGACATACTGGATTACGCCGAGTGCATCGGTAACGGGCGCTGGTATGAGCCGCCGGTTAGCTTCCACGGGCTGGCAAAAAGCCTGCGCTCGGCGGTGCATCACAGCTCACCGCTGTATGTGAAGCGCAATATTCTGGCGTCAACTTTTATCCCGCATCCGATGCTTAGTCAGCAGGAATTCAGCAAGTTTGCTCTGGATTATCTGGTGTTTGGTAATGCTTTTGCAGAGTTGCGCCGCAATGGGCTGGGCGCACCGTGGCGGCTGGAAACCAGCCCGGCCAAATACACCCGACGGGGTACGGAAGAGGGCGTTTACTGGTTTCTGCATGACTGGAAAGAGCCACACCAGTTCGCTGCCGGTAGTGTGTTTCATTTGCTGGAGCCGGATATTAATCAGGAGCTGTACGGCCTGCCGGAGTATCTCAGCGCACTAAATTCCGCCTGGCTGAATGAGTCGGCTACGCTGTTTCGCCGCAAGTATTATCAGAACGGCGCGCACGCCGGTTACATCCTATATATGACCGATGCGGCGCAGAGCAGCAGCGATATCGACCGGATGCGCCAGGCGATGCGCGATACTAAAGGGCTGGGGAATTTCCGCAACTTGTTTATGTATGCGCCCAATGGCAAGCCGGACGGGATTAAGATTTTGCCGCTTAGTGAAGTGGCTACGCGGGATGACTTCTTCAATATCAAGAAGGCCAGCCGTGATGATCTGCTGAGTGCGCATCGTGTGCCACCGCAGATGATGGGGATTATCCCGGAGGGGAATGGCGGGTTTGGGGATGTGGTTAAGGCGGCACAGGTGTTTGTGAGGAATGAGTTGACGCCGTTGCAGGAGCGGATGAAAGAGATAAATGAATGGATGGGAGAAGAAATACTCGCGTTCAGCAACTATGAGTTGTAACAACAAGGCCACCGAGGTGGCCTTGTTTCAAATAAGTCGAAGTAGATCTTCGGGAGAAGGATTTCTTTTGTGAACATCATCATGGCAAACGTTGCAGAGGGTGATGAGATTTTCTGCTATGTTTTCTCCACCTTTGGCGTGATGTTTAATGTGATGAAGCTCAAGTAAATGCCGACGGTCATGAGGTCTGACATCCTGATAGCTCCAGCTGCAAATTTTGCAACAATGGCTATCCCTGTCTAAAACTTTGACCCTGACGACATCGGGTATTCTCCGGTCATGAGGTTCTGCTTGTCTGTCTTCTTCTAAAATGTATGCACCTACCGGTAAATCTGGTCTGCCAGAGCTTTTTGTGGCAATCGGCCAACCTTCTTCGGTCCTTAGCTCTCTACAGCGGCGCGCCCATTCGCTATTACCATTGGCTAAGTACGCGATTTCTTCACCAGTAACAACTTTCCCAACATTTTTTCTAAAGTATTCAATAATTTTCTCTTTCATACCCACTTTTTTCTTGCGAATTTCATTCGCTATGTTCCAGCGGTGGGCTCCATCTCTGTCTTCTTCATCAGACATTAAAACATACGTATCAGTTTTCATTTCTTTCAATGAGTTAGCTTTGATTTCTTCAAGTTGAAGATCGCCTTCCTCGACCATCTTCTTAACCACAGCACCACTCAAAACTTGCCAGCCGCACTGTACGCGAAGTTCTCTGATACGTCTGGCATATTCGCTGATTCCGGCAACAACCATCAACTCATCGCCTTGAACGAGAGTTCGTGTATATCGTTTTAAGTAAGCAAGAATACGTTCTTTAGCTGAATTGACGTCTTCATCCCTGATTAAAGAACCGCCTAAATCTCTTAGCGTATGGTTGGCCGGTACGAGAGCCAGAACCTGCTCTCGTAACGATTCTTCTTTCAGTTTGAACTCAAACCTTTCAATCAGATTAAGCAACTCTTTACGCAGTTGCTCTGGTTCTTTCCGTTTTGCTCGTCTTGCCATCGTAAACTCTTAAGTCCATTAGTTCGCTAACATAGAGGGCGATATGCTCTGCAAATTTTGGTGGTACAGCATTACCAATTTGGCGTGCAATCTCAGTTTTCGTTCCCGTGAAGATGAAATTGTCAGGAAAACTCATGAGGCGCGCGGCTTCACGATGAGTTATAGGGCGATGCTTATCGGGATGCAGATAGCGCCCTTTTTCTGGTTTGAAAAACTCGGTTCTGATTGTTACAGAAGGGCGATCCCACCAGAGACGGCCAAAGAGGTCTGTTCCCCCAGACGTCTTTTTAATCCAGCATGCTGGAGTTATATCAGGCCGTAGGCGCTGCAAGTCAAAACGATTGCCGCCCAATGGAACGGTTTTATAACGTTCCAGAGATAGAGCGGTAGGATTTCTGCCAAAGTGTATATCCAGAGGGGCTGTCTCAGATCTTATTTCTGTACCTACTGGTTCAGGCAAGTTGGAAATGAATTCTTTGACTGTCAGCCAGGCAGGTAAGTTACCCTTCTTATCCGGTGCTTGGTGAGAGGGGGCCGGTGGAAATTCAGGTAAAAGGTCGAGCATGAACTTGCTTTTTTTGACACCGATAGCGATCGTGCGTTTACGAGTCTGTGGTACACCATAATCAGCAGTGTTCAGTACTTTGGGATTGAGTAGAACGAAGCCAATTTGTTCAGCTCGCTCTTTGATAGAGATGAACTCTTCACTTGTAAGCAATCCCGGAACGTTTTCCATTACAAACACTGATGCACCGGATTTCTCGATGAAATCCATATATGGTTCCCACAAAGCTCTGCGGATGTCACCAGTACGATTTTTATTCAACAAGCTAAATCCTTGGCATGGCGGGCCACCGATCACCACATCTGCGGCTGGCACATCATGCTCATTAAGCCACTCCTCGATGTTAACTGCCACGCCATGATCGCCAAAATTGGCGTTGTAGGTAGCAATGGCGGCTTTATCGTTATCAATGGCTAAAATCCCTTCGAAGCGTTGCTCGTTTTTGCCTTTAAAAAAACCTAAAGATAAGCCTCCTGCGCCACAAAACAGATCTATTACTTTGATTTTATTATTGATATTCATAGCGTTGGAGCTCACTTGTTAGCAAAAATTATGACAGCATTGCTAAAGACTAATGCTGTATGGATTTACATGCAAGTGTTGGCTGAGCTTGATAGAGTTCACTACCGTTGCGTGTTAAGTGTTGAGCATGGATTATTATCATTAGAAACCTTGTATCAGACCAAGAAGAAAACTTCCTTAAGTGTGAAGGTGTTAAATATGTAGAGGTGCCATCTATCGTGATGACACCTTGGTTTAATAATTTAAAAAGGAGGAGAAGTGTTATCAGGCAGAGCATTTGATGTTACGGTGTTCAATCCAGTAGGGATAGTTGTATCATTTGCGCTCTCAGCAAAATCAAGATTATTATCAATTTCTAATTCTTGTGGTAAAGGTTTATAAAATTCTCCCATCATCATTTTATAGTGTGCGGTGTTATCGCTGTACTCAAATATTTTTTGGAAAATAATTATATTTTTTCTGACGGCATTAATGTCTTGAGTAATGTATAAGTCATCGTTAGAGTAATGGGAACCGTCGTTAATCCATGAGGATAATGCTTTAAATACAAACTTTTCATCGCCATCAAAGTAGGACTCTAACTTCCATATGTCTATTCCGCCTAATATTTTGAAATAGTTTTCCAAAATCCTTCTTAATGTGTTTTGAATTGTGGTGCAATTAATTTCATTGTCACTTTTTCTAACTTCACTCCATAATAGATCGTAAGAGTTTTTTATTGGGTTAACACTATGTTTTTCGAGGATTGAAATGTTATCTTTTTTTCTGACAATCCAAAACGTTTCGTGTTTCCTTGCTTGGTTTCCATTTCTATCAATGTCAAATGTTAACTCTTTGTGGAAATAAATATTATGTGTCAAACAAAATATTTGCTTGATACGGCAATCTTTATCTTGAGTTTGCTTGATTAATTTTTTTATAAGAGTGCTGACTATAAAAAGGATGTCACTATCCAAACTGGATATAGGATCGTCGAATACTACAACTCGGTCTGTTGTAATTCCTGACGATGTGTTGCTTCCACTAATAAGATTATAAAAATATAGAAATGTTAAAAATGTTTTTTCACCCTCACTTAATGTCTCTCGTGCGCTATCACCATTAAGTCGAGTTATTTTATAATGAAAATTATCCTCTGAAGGAGTTAATTCGAAATTCTTAAATCCGAAAGATGAAAGAATTTTGTTAATCTCAACGATAGTAGGATTAACACTTGTCTGTTTCTTTTCTTCATCGGCTATAAGAGTTGAGAGTTCATCTATATTTTCTTGGTTTTTTATGGCTCCTGATTTTAAACCTTCTTTTGTTCTTGAAAGTCTGTCAAGATTAGAAAGGTAATTTGGTATTTCATCTTTCAATTCAATTTTAACTATATAGCTCCATATGTTTTTCGTTAGATTTTTCTGCTCTGAATCTAAGTTTGCAAGCAGTTCATTGTTTTTAATGATTTTATTGTTAGCTTGATTAATTACATCCAAAAAATCTTTTACAAGTTCACTAATGTTATCGAGATGAGCAGCTTCGCTTAACTCGGATTTTTTTCTCTCAATTTTTTGCATGTTTATAAGCAGTTTTGCCTTGAGTAGTTCTGATTTATCATCAAAGCTTTCAATGTTTAGAAACGAATTGCTATTATTGTCTTTTATATTCTTAATGTATGAAATTAGGATTTCATAGCTGGCCTTATATTCTTCAGAAAACTTTTCAATTAACTTTCTATGTTTTTCGTACGTTTCATCAAAATAAGATTCAAGATTTTCCTTTAGATTGTGAGGTGTAGGCTGTTGGCAAAATGGGCATGTTGAGTCAAGTTTGTCATGATAGAATAAACCTTGTTTTACCCAGTCACTGTTGTTCAGTTTTTTTATTAAATTGGAAACAATCGAGTCATCTTTTCCAATGATTTTTTCCTGCCATAGAGGATTGTCTGTAATACTGTTTAAACTTGATATGTCAGGACTGGGTATCAATGGAGAATGCTGCAAAGTACTTGAATAAACCTTGGAGGCCATGTCTGTTAGAACTTCTAGTGGTAGTGCATTTCTGTTATTTTCAAAATGTTCTTTCAGCACTCTCGATTTGAAGTTTTCAGCATTATTTCTAACTCCTTCAAAAGCTTTGGAAAAATATCCATCATGTTTTTTCTTTTGTTTCCAACATTCTTCTTTGAAGTTATTCTCTGCTATAAAAATTCTTTTCAAAACTCCAGGTGAATCATTCTCTTCACTGTTAAGTAATTTCTCTTTAGCGACAAGGTCTCCTTGCTCTTTAGTACGCTTTGAGTTTAATTCGTTGATTTTATCTTGAATTTCTTGGCTTTCACTCCCAAGTGTAAATATTCCTTTTATTGAATCTTGGGAAAAATTACTCCCTACAAAATCTCTATTATAGACAAAAGTATCTAATGTCCGTCCATTTTTCCAGAGTATTTTACATGTGGGATGATCAGCAGGATTACTTATGATTTTACTGATGGTGGTTTTTCCTGCTCCATTGGCTCCATATATATAGTTAATGTCGGATAAAGTATTTAAGTGCTGAGAATTATTACCATATGAAGCAACTTGAGCAATATTGATTTCTTCTATCATTTTACAATCCCTATGCAGCGTGAGTCAGATAAAATTTATGCAAGAAGCAATATCAATAAATATCATTAATGTTTTTTTTACAATATGGTATTTCATACAGCTGTAAACAGCTCCTGCTGACCATATAGCATCGCGCGCAATGCTATCCCCGCCACGCCTGCCCGCTTTATGCATCGTTTTTCATGCAGCTGCATACCAGCCCTGACGCAGCGCCCAGCCTGGTGTCTGTGGGCGTAAGAGATCCATTCTGGATCATTCAATTTAATGCAGGAAAATGCGTTTCTACGCAGCGAAGAAAGCCGCCATAAAAAGGCGGCTGGATGATGTCTCAGTGTCTGTCTTGTGGCGCTGGGAAGGCTGCTATGACGCCTCGTAGAAAAGCTTGTCCTGCAGAGCAGAAGTATCAATTTCCCGCGCAAGGTCACTGATCATAGACATCGCCAGCATCAGCTCATCAGCTTTGCACTGCGCTATCATCGCGACATCAGCAATAAACTGAATACGCGCAAGTGACTCATTTAACTTATCCAATTCCATCAAATCGTTACCTTCTGCAAAATCAATTTTACTGTATATATAAACAGTATCATGTCGTTAAGGAACCGTAAAGATTCGTATCACTCAGAAAAGTCTGATCGCCTGCTTTTTGTGCGCTCATCATTACCCATAACGGCTTTTGCCAGCTGCCTAAAACGGGCGAGAGGATTAGCTGCAGGCTTGCTGGCGCGATAGAGATTACCTGCAGGACCGCTAAAGCATGGCTGACCATTCAGCGTCACTTTTGCTCCAGCTATCATGCGGGTGATTTCTGATTCAGTAAGCCTGATGGCGGAGATATCCATCACCATTTCACGCAGCTTATCTCTGGCATCAGATCTTTCTGGCACCGGTAGCGGTGATTTCCCGCGCTTTTTGACGCCGCTGCTGTGCAATCGGGCAATTAATCGCCTGCGCTGCGCCCTTGTTAGCGGCTGGGTAAAGTCGATTACTTCCGGTTCAGGCTGCTGCTCCGTACAGTTATTGACAGAACTCCGAGAGGGCGCGGGCGCGCCCTTAAGGTCAACAACCAAATCAACGGCGCGCTTTGGCACAATTTTCCATTGCGTCAGACGCGTTAAAATAGGTGTGTCGTCGCCAACTGAGGTGGCATAAACCCCCTTGATGCTGACCGTTTCCTCGCCGTACTCGTTCAGCTCGTTACCGGCCTGATACCAGGTGCGCACGGCCAGATCGTCACGACGCACAAAAGGGCCACCCTGAGCGTTAACGTATGCCGCCCAGTCACCGGCGTCGGCAGCGTCATGCGCGGCGGCAAACTCCACGTTTAACCCCTGCGCGGTTTCGCTATCTGCCATGCGACGCAGTTCACGGTACACCGTCACTGGCGCACCGCCGACAAACTGGAACTGGCGGATATGCCAGCGTGCGGCCCAGGCGGAAACAGCAGGCGCGGTTTCTTTCAGCTCCTGGCCGCTTTCGTCGTCCAGCTCACCGTCCAGCGCGTAGCCGTCGATGTTCTTGGAGATATATTTGGCTACATACCCGGTAGCGCTGCCTTTCTCCGGGTCGATGGCTTCGGCATGGAAGCGGGCTTTTCTGGCCTTGTCGGTTGTCAGTTCGCTGCTGTCCTGCTGATACGCATAATCGCGCAGTATCTGACGCACGCGATCCACATCTTCCGGCAGCATAAACATCAGCATATGCCAGTGTGGTGTGCCATCGTGATGCGGTTCTGCCACGCGGATACCAAACACGCGGATTTCTTCGCGGTGCAGTTTGGCGCGCACCTTCTGCCAGACATTGCACAGATAGCGCTGGGTATCTGCCGGGCTGGCACCGTTCCATTTACGGTTACGATGTCCGGTCTTAATTGTGGCGTGATAGCGGGCAGGTGCGGTCAGGGTATAGAACTCGCCGACATAGCCCATTTCATTGCAGATATTTTCGAAGCCGCGAATACGGGTCATCAGTTCACAGCGGCGGATTGCCGGATTCGCCACGCTGCCGTCATATTTGTCGATAAGGCTGATGCGGTTGCCTTCTTCGTCTTCCAGTTCCAGCCCCTTGAGGAACTCGCGGGTACGGCGTTTCTGTTCGCGCCACTCGTTGACGCAGACTTTGCTGGCGTATGGGCTGTGCTTTTTGCTGACGTTAGCCAAGGCAATCTGCAGATGCTCACGCCATGTTGACGCAACGCGGCGTAATCGGCCTTTCCACCACTTTTCATTTTTCATACGGTGGATCGCCGGCGCGACATCTTCGGGATTAAAAAAGCGCGATGACACCGTATCCCACAATGGCGGCTGCTGTCCCAGCTGGCGCGTTATTATGGCGGCAGTCATGTAGATATGGTGGGTGTAGCGGTAGTCGGACTCTGCGCCGATGCGCTTATGCGCCTGGACGATTTCAGCCATGATAAAACTGGCGATATCACCGGCCAGCAGATCAACATCGGCGCGGGCCATATCAGGCAGGCGTTTAAAGCGGCGAACCAGCCGCCAGAGAGTTTCTGGTGCGACCAGCTTTTCGGCATTGCCTGATTCGTTGCCTGCCAGAATGCTAAATGTGTCGGGGGCCATTTCACCCAGGCGATACTGTGCGTTGACGTTTTTAACGCGTGGCAATGTGCGATCAACAAATGTCTTTGCTAAGTACCCATTGGCACGGGCTAAACCCTGTGTTTTTTCCAGCTCGATAAAGCGGTGTTTAACGTCGCGCTGCACCAGCTGCGGCTGTTTATCCAGCAGGTCGTTTGCATGCGACAACGCCGCAATCATTTGATCGCGGCGGCGGATTTGTTCGTAGGTGAGATAGGGGCTGGCAATCGCCTCCCGTGGCTCATTCCACGGGTGGGCGTACTGGATAATCACTGATGCTTACCGAAGTGAGCGGCTTTCAGTTCTTCGATGGTTTTACAGTGAACGCAAATCATCACTCCCGGTAACGCCTTGCGGCGCGCTTCTGGAATCGGTGCGTCGCACTCTTCGCAGTACGAAGCGCTGACACCGATCGGGCGATGAATGGTGTTTGCCAGACAGCGCGCCAGATTCTCGGCTTCGCGCTGCTGCGCGATATCTACGTTGTCAGCCATTAGTGCAGCTCCTGCGATTCGTGCTCAAAGCGCAGCGCTTCCTGACGCAGTAATTCAGCAGCTTCGACACCGTTCATTTCGTTGCGGGTGATATGGATGGCTAACGCCTCAAGGCGGATAGAAACGGCCAGTGCTTTGTCTTTTCGTTCCTCATTGCGCGCGGCTTTCAGCAACGCCTCAGTGTTAAAGTCGCCACCAATAACGAACGGGTTGGTTTGTACATTACGCATACAGATTTCCTTGTTTTTGGCAAAAGAATGCCCGGCGAGTTGACGCCTGATTTTTGGGTTTAGGTTATTTATTCAGAGAGAAAGCAGTCTGAGACTGAAAAACGACGCGGCAGTATTTCGCCCCAGCGCGACATTTTGTTCATCGCTTTGATAATCAGTTCGCGGCGTGACTCATCGAAGCTTTCAAATGGCTTGCCGATTTCATCCTGCTTAAAAGAGCCAGGCTGATCGCGGTTTGCCAGCGTCAGCACGCAAAACTTGAACTCATCACCCTGGCGGTTGAAATAGCGCAGAGCAGGGTTCTCATTATTTTTGCGCATCTGCCGCCAGCGCTGCTGGAATTCCCGGAAGGTCATTGGCTCGATATGGTCAACACGAGCATGGATCAGGTGAATATTGCTAAACGCGGTGGTGCCGTTGTCAGGTACTTTGTGTGCAAGGCTGGTCATATTAACCCCCGAACCGATTGCAGAATGATTTGAACCACGTCGGCTTATGCGTCGACAGGTCACGTAAAAGCGTTCTCTGGCAGTGGCTTGGGTGCCAGCGTTTGCCGTCCGCACCCATAATCCAGCCGTGACCGTATGCCGGTGATGGGTTCTGCCGTTTCAGCAACGGCGCAACAGAAAAGGGCATAGTCACCTCAGCTCAGGCCGATGGATGCGCCAAGACCGCTGACGGCATCGAGAGTAGAGGCCATCGCCGGATTGGTCTGGATACGGGCGTGAACCGCCATAGCCGCCAGCGTCAGGCAGCGAATACCTGAATTGATGCTATCGACGAAAGCGTTTTTACGTGACTGTGTCATGCGTTCGGTTGATACCGCGCCCGCAGCCACCTGGCCGACGGCTGCGGTGGCATTCATCACGTAGGATGTCAGCTTTTCCGCCGCCAGCTCGTTGACCGGCACCGAAGGCAGGCAATGCAGCTGCGCCAGCAAACCATCGACCAGCGCTGAGTCTTCTGTGATGTCAGTCAGTTGCAGTACCTCCGTCAGCGTTAACTGGTGCGGCTGATCGGGATTGAGCTTGTTACGTAGTACCTGTGGTTTCATCTCGATTTTGCCAGCCAGCTGGCTCAGGTTGTGCTTTTGCGCAAACTGACGGCAGGCGTTATCGAGGTGCGGGTGTTTAGAGACCTGATAATCAAACATGATTCGAACCCTTGAAACTTGCAAAATCAAGTTAGCGTTTGATGTAGCGACAGTTGATAGCGTGCTGCAGGTTTTTCTCACGCCACGCAGCGACGTTAACCAGTGCATTACCGTGTTTTTCCATCACGTCAGTGCGCTTCTGTCCGGTCTTTTTACACTCAATGGTGCGCTTAACGGTGCTGGTTGGGGTCGGGGCGAGAAGCACAACGCCGTTAGCAATCCACTTCTCTAACACCGACTTACTGATACCGTTAGCCGCAGCGAAGTCTTCTTTTGACATGGTGGCGGAGGTATTCACTGCCAGCGCTTTTTCAACGGCGGTGTTAACCGCTGCGCTAAGCGCTGGCATGAGAGCTGTAGCGATATTGGCGATCAGTTCTGGTGACTGCAGTAAGTCAAATGCGTTTTCACTGTTTGCATTTTCAGTATGCATAACGCAGTATCTCCTCAGGTTCGTTTTATTCTACGGTGTTTCATGTGGTGTGATGACACTGTAGATCGCAAAAACGATTTGGTAAATGATTATTTGTCATTTAATGGTGTTTTTATGATTTCAGAGAAGGGCGGTAGTGCCGAAATTCTCGAACGATTGATGTCTTCATATGGCGTGAACACGCAGAAAGACCTTGCTGCAGCGCTTGATATTCCTGCTAACAACATTAGTGGCTGGACACAGCGCGATAGCGTTCCGGGTAACGCCATCATTAAATGCGCACTGGATACTGGCGCTGACTTACAGTGGTTGGTGACTGGTGAGCTTGCAAAAGCAAGTTTGGATAATTCGCCGGACTCCCCGAAAGGCGAAGCGCTTTATACTGAGATCACTTCAAACGGCGGCAAGCCAGTTTTGCGCCGCATCATGGACGCCTACGGCTTCACTCTGCAAAAACAACTCTGTGAGCTGCTGGGTATCTCATCCGGTACTGTCAGTACCTGGGTACGCAGAAATTACTTTCCCGGTGATGTAGTGGTGACTTGTGCGCTCGATACCGGCGCGTCTTTACAGTGGCTGGCGACGGGGAAGGGGGCGAAGCCAGGCGAGAGCACTAAAGAGAGCACTGGCACTGTGATCCCGCGCAAGAATCTGACGGCAGGTGTGCTACAGGATGCCGGAAGCTGGGCGGTCGATTTAAGCTTTATTCCGCACACTCTTGATGAGCCTGTTTTTATTTCTAGTAATTCTGGGTCGTGGATTGTTGACGCGAGTGTATCCGGTATCAGTAATGGTCGCTGGTTGCTCGGTATTGATGATAAATACGACGTTTATGATATTGCCCTTTTACCGGGGCGTAAGATTAGCGTGACGAGCAAGGGAACTAACTTCACTTGTGGCGCTGATGAGGTGAACACTGCAGGAAAAGTGGTGTTAACGATGGATTATAATTTTTAACGGACTGGAACATGGATATTATTTTTTCGCTGCTTTCATTAATCCTTGCAGCTTGGGCTATTCGCAGCATTTGTATTAAAAAACAAAGTGGTCTTAAGAAGTTCGGTAAGTCGGTTTTTGCTGTATGGTATTTTCTTTTTTCCGGCGGATTAGGTATTGAGCAGCATGGAAATGCTCTAATCGCTATCGTTATGATGGCGGTCGGTGTTGCTGTTGTGTTGTATTCAAACCGAACTTATAAAGAGCCGAAAGGCAGCAATCAAGATATTCTCAGCGAACACGCTGCTGCATCAAAAGAATTCGATTTATCAGGTAAAAAGAATAAACCAAACTCTTACCGCACGACTAACTACGTCAAGGGTAAGGGCGCGGACCTGACAGAGGTCGCGTTTTACTATGTTAATGGTAGCGGTGAAAGTAGTTTCCGTGATGTGGATGTGAAAAAGTTCGATGGACATTACATCGAGGGATATTGCCACCTCTCGCGGGCTTTCAAAACGTTCAGACTCGACCGGGTTGAAGGGGATGTGATTCTGCGTGGCACTGGTGAAATGATGGATGCTTACCATTGGGCTGCAGAGATAGAAGCTAAATAAGGATCATTCTATGCAGACAATCACGGAGCAATTTCCTCCGCTTCCTTTGGATGAATTACTTTATCGTATCGGTCAGTTTCAAACATCTACTGTAGAAGAAAAACATCGTCTAATATCTGATTTGGTTAAAATTCATCCTATACTCAGTCACGATTATTCAACAGATCATGTTTTCAAAAGAATTAGAAAGATAGGTAAAGATGATTATCCTCAACATATACAAGATCTGCTTTGGCGGAAAGATGGGATTGCAAATATTGGTAGAGCAAACCCAGAAGGGTTTCCTGTAATATATGTTGCAGACAAACTCGATACTGCATTAAGAGAGACACACATCAATGATGATTTCGTTTTATTAGGTGAGTTAAAGGTTCGAAATGACTGTACATGTAGGGTTGTGCCTATTGGTGAAATGATGCACGTACAAAGAACTGGATCAGGCTACCTGTTAGGTTCAGCTGGCGAGGAACTCAACAATATGCTTAACGCCTGCAATCCAGTTGAAGCCAAATCACTATTGATCGCTGATTCTTTCCTTTATGAATGTATTTTGAAAGACGATGACAAATACTTGATTTCTTCCTTTGTAGCCAAGTCTATTTTTGAAAAAAATGCATCTGTTTCGGCTGTTGCCTATCCTAGTGTAAGACAGCATGGTGCTATTAATTTTGCTATTAGAACAGATCATTTTTGGAAATCATGGTCAATAGTTGGTGCTCGCCGTATGCAGGTAAAACACTTAGCCTATGGGTACTTCGAATCGTCTAACACTGAACATGTAACAGGCATCACTCGAAAGGGGCGTTTACATTGGGATAAAGGTTTAATAGATGATAAATATTCTCAAATTCTCGATCCTCCCTGGATACCAGAGGCAGAGTAGCTATGGTATCACAGTCGCTGTAGCCATTTTGTCGCCAAGTTATTGCATAACTATATGATTTTAAAGACCGAAAATCGTATTCGGTCTTTTTTTGTTTGCTTATCTATCAATGGATTGTCATTTCAGATCCGAAATTTCGCCGAAATTCTGTATTCGGTCTTTTCATTCCCGGCGGAATCCTTTGGTTAGAGGGTGTTGGCTAAAGCATCATATATGCCTTTTCGTCACGCTTATCGAGATACAGTATTGTCGTATTCTCTGACGTATGTCCCGGCAGCTTCTGCGTAAGCTCATCACCATAGCATCTGTGTACGGGGAGCTGGAGATGTTGTAAGAGCACCCATTTTAGTTCCACGCATTTTTGATATTTCCGTCTTTCCAGGTATCAGCTGGTACTCTTCCGGCATCAGGTTATGCAGGGATTCATGGAGGCACTCACTTTTATATTCCGCCAGTCAGCACTCCGTGATTTTCCATGCTTTATTCAGTGTTCTGAACAGATAAAAATCCACTATTTCTATTATGTTCGTCCGGTTAAAGCGCTCCATAAAGGCATTTGAATACTAAGCCTGCGCCACTGCGCGGTTTTTTTTGTTTCTGGATATCCTGCAAAATCCTGCAGGTTTCGCGGCAGCGGTGGCCTGCCAGCACCAGGCAAGAAAAGGCCGCAAGTAGCGGCCATGTGAGACGGAGAGAAGAGATTAAATCTGCGAAAGCTCTTTACGCGCAGCTTCCGCGATAAAATGGCTGCGGCTGGTATATCGAGAGTTCTGACCCACGGCCTTATCGATTTTTTCGATCAGCAGATGAGGCATGGTGATATTGATGCGATCAGATTTACCAAGATATTTCGTGGTATCGATCTCGACATAAATCCAGCGACCGGGTTTGGCCTCTTCTCCACTGTCATTTTCTGGCGACATATCCAGATTCCAGGAATCAGAGGACTCTGGAATAGCCATGCCTTTATCAGCCATTAACTCGAAATGCGCTTCCAGCGCTGAGTGAGCGTCTTTAACGGTTTCTTCGGGTGTATCTCCGGCAAAAATACATCCCGGCACATCAGGGAAATATCCGCTGGCGGAACCATCTGTATCGATTTCGACGTACGCTGAATACAACATGCATTTACCTCACGCAAAAAGAGCGCCCTTACGGGCGGCTCCTAATTACTTCAGTTTCGCATCCTTCATGATTTGGTGAACTGTGCCAGTTTTCAAATCCTTTTTGGGGTGCGGAACTGTGATTATGTTAGAGAATTCCGGGTGGCTGAACTGGTGGTGACTGCCTTTAACTCTTTCCAGTATCCAGCCGTTTTTCTCTAACAGCTTTATCAGTTCCGAACTCTTCAAACTTCCTCCGTCTCGCTAACTGACAGGACGATTATACACACTATACACATCTCGCCGCAATGGTTCTTGTGTGTATGATGTGTATTCATTTTCACGCTAGAACAGTTAGCTATTTTTCACCCACTGCGGAAACTTTTCTGACTTTGGCAGCGGGGGACTCTCCTTTTTGCTTCTCCAGACAGCGCCCCGGCTAAGCGCAGGTGACGATGGTTAAAACTGGGCCTGACAAAATGGCATCGGCTGCCACGTACTGCATGTTGGTCTGTCTGAGCTGTAGTCGTTCCTGAAATCACACGGTCTGGAGGGCAGTATGCGCCGCAGCGGTTGCCCAACCCCCAAAACAAGAGGATGATACCCGCATACCAAACCAACCGCTCAGTACCCATGCTTATCACCGCCAGTGAAACAAGGACGATCAACACCGATAGCCAGCTGGCCTGCACCCTGGCGGCTGTCGCGGGAGCGCTGAACACCGCCGCCTTTGAGGTCGTCGGCTTTTTCTCCGCCAATATGACCGGCAACGTCTCCTCACTCTCCGATCATCTGGCAAAGGCCGATCTGCATGCCGGCGTGTTCTTCCTGGCGGTGGTGTGTCTGTTTATCGCCGGATCAACCGCGTCAACGCTGATTATCAATGCAGGCAGAAGACGCAAAATCAAAACCATCTATGCCTTTAACATTCTTATCGAAGGCGTCGCGCTGATCGCACTTGGCGTCATCGAAAGCTGGTTTTCCCCGGCGTCCCCCGGCGTACTGCTGATTCTGACTCTGAGCTTTTTAATGGGCTTACAGAATGCGGTAGTGACGCGCATCTCGAATGCTCGCGTCAGAACCACTCATGTTTCCGGTACGGCGACCGATATCGGCATTGAGCTTGCCATGCTGTTTGACGTGTTCAGGCGCAAGGAGTCACCGAAAGATGCGCCGCTGTATCTGGAAAGGCTTAAACTGCACACCTTTACCATCCTGTCATTTCTGGCGGGCGGGATTATCGGTATCTGGCTGTTTAAGACACTCGATTATAAATTCTTACTGCTGACGGGTGCAGGGCTGATGGTGCTGGCGGTGAACGCGATGCTGAAGAATCATCATGCGCAGGACAGTGCTCACTAAGCAAACGCTGTCCTGCGGGGCAGGGATAGTACGATCAGATAATTTTCTGTTCCGGCCAGGCGACGGCCGGCACGCTGTTTATGGCCGGTGGTGCAAACAGGAAGCCCTGGAAGTGAGAAATCCCGGCGGATTCCAGCCACATCCACTCTTCGGCTTGCTCGACGCCTTCGGCAATCACGGCAATTTCCAGTGCCGAACAGCATTTAATCAGCGCCTGAATAATCGCCTGTTTCGGTCCGCTTTTATGCACGTCACGCACAATCGACAGATCGATTTTAATCTTCTCTGGCTGGAAGCGCGCCAGCAGCGAAAGTCCGCCAAAACCAGCGCCGAAGTCATCCAGCGCAAAGCTGATACCTGCGGCTTTCAGTTGCTTGATGGCGCTTTCAAACTCGTCGATGCGCGAAATGATCTCATTTTCGGTGACTTCCACCACGATCTGCTCCGGCACCAGTCCGTTGACGGCAATCTCCTGCAGCAGGAAATCGACGGCACCGGGAACCACCACCAGCGACATTGGCAGCAGGTTGATGGCAAGAGTTTGTCCCGGTTTGAGTAAATCTTTCGCCATGGCAAAAGCGCGCTTTTTGGATTGCAGATCGGCAGTATAGATCTCATCCGGCATAAAGCGGGCGAAGTACTCTGCGGGCGATCCACCATCAGCATTGCGTATCAGCGCTTCAAGCGACAAAGTCTCCTGGGCTAACGGATCGACGATCGGCTGGAAGGCGAAGTCAAATCCCTCTGCCGCCGCCCGCGACGGAACTTCACCAGTGATATAATCATCTTCGTCAATGACAAAATTCCAGTGGTGAGCGGGTGGAATTTCGAAATAGTTTTCCCTTTCGCGTGATTCCACAAAGGTGCGCAGGAATTGCAGCGCACGGTCATCATAGGTCAGCTGGTATTTTGAGGTGCCTTTATCCAGCACCGCCTGCAGTACGCTGCCCGCGTTATATTGGCGCAGGTCAAACAGTTCCATACCGACATTACCAAAACGTCGCGCAGGCGCGTAATCACGCATTAACTCAACCAGATTATGATGACGGTGGTCAGCGCAGATCGCCTCATAGACGGAATTTACCGACTTCTCAGGGCCTTCCAGCAGCTGGAAAAAGTGGGTACCGTTGAACAGCAGAATACCGGTAACGTCGAGCAATCCATTTTTGCGATTGGCTTTCCCTGCCATCAGTTCCAGTTCTTTTATTGGGAGATTATCCGCGAGATGGCTGCGGTAAATGATGGTGGACAGCATAATCTTTCCAGGGATTGTCACAGAAGCTACTACATTATCAGAAGTGTTACGTTTTTGATGCTTTTTTACCGCCTGACTGACAAGAAAATGACACAGTGAGTGGTGGTGAAAATTAAAAAAATGCCCCTAAGCTAAGGGGCGAAATCTAAGGGAAGCAGAGGAGCATCCTGCTCTGGCTAAACAACAGTGGAGACGGCTACCTGTTACGGCGTAATGTCATCTGGCGTGCGCTGGACAACGATCTCCAGCGCCTGGCGATAAATATCCTGTTTTACAACATCTTTTTCCATTTCAAGGCGTTCGATCAGCGCAATAATAATGTCTTTATTGCTCACGCTGGTTTTACTGGCGACCAGTTCAGCGAAAACCTCATTAACGACATTTTGCTCACTGGCAAATTGCTTACCCTGACTTTTGAAATACTGTGAAATCTCAGACTCTGCATCGAAGATGGTTTGCATGATTAATCCTGTTAGTAAGCAATACACAGAACCAGGCACAGCTCGTTTGACGAAATATGTGACAGAGTAGTGCGTCAGAAAAAAAACCTCTGAAGGTGGAAATCCACAACACCTTCAGAGGCGGCGCAATGCACCCTTCGTTACTTGCGACTCAATGTCGCTTGTAAAACCTATACAATGAATGGTGAATTGTACAATTAATTCTTGTGCAATTAGTGTGGTCAGACCTCTTTGGGGGTTACGTTTGGTATTTGTATTAAAAATTTTGAATAATTAGTGGGTTGAAGGAAGTTTGTAGGTTGATTTTGACATTTTTTTACGGAAATACGTTAACTATTTTGAATGATTTTTTGCGCCAGTAATAATTGATTAGCGGGGCTAACTGGCGGCAAAGTTGTACAAGTTTGCTGTACCACTCCGCAACAAATGCGGAGCGTGGGGAGGGCATTTTTTTGCGGACACAAAATCGCGGGTCAATTCACTTACAGCAGCTTATTCATATTAAAACCGGTAATCTGGTAGCCATTGGACTCATACACTTTTCTGGCATGGTCATTCTCTGCCGCCACGCGCAGTTTGATTTGCGTAAAGCCATCCCGGGCGAGTGACGTTTCCAGGCACTTCATTGCGGCGCTGCCCAGCCCTTTATTGCGCCGTGCTGGCGACAGGCAGAAATCATAGATAAACGCTGATTTTGTCTCTGGGTCTGGCTTGTACCATAAATAGCCAATATGGACATCAGCCATATTCTCACGCAGAAAAATACTCATTAAACAGTGCCCGGCACTGTTTTCGCCATCAGGCAGAGTGGTGGCAATTTCGCTTTCTGCCTGCAGTAATGCCTGCTGAGGTGTTAAGCGGTAGTTAAGCGCTATTTCGTCAGCGTAATCGGGAATGAAATACGCCAGAAAATCGGCAAACTCATTGCCTGACATCGGTTTTAACGAAACCATTGTCCCTCCAAAGGACTCATTTTTTGTCACAGATGGTATGTTAACGCTTTTTCCATGGAACTCACAGGAGCCGCATATGACCCTGCTAACACGCAAAAATTATCCACTACCTGGCGCAGTCAAAGCGCCTTATGTTCATGCTGTACGCCATCATGACACGCTGTATGTTTCCGGTCTGACGGCCTTCGGCACCGCGGCGCAGGGGCAATCCCTCGCCGCACAGGCTGGTGAGATTTTTCGCCAGTTAAACCACGTTGCCGCAGCGGAACAGATTTCACTGCAGAATCTGATCAAAGTGACCATTTTTGTCACCTCGCTTGATGAACTGGCTTCCCTGCGCGAAGTGTTGTTCGCTAATTTTGGCGAGCATCTGCCGGCCAGTTCACTGGTGCAGATCAGCGCACTGTTCTCGCCCGATCTCAATGTGGAGATTGAAGCCATTCTGGCGCTGAAGTGAGCCCTGAGCCTGCTGTGGCAGGCTTTTTTTGTCATGCCTGATCTTCCCTGAAGCACCGCGTCAGCAATCTCTGCTGAAACGCATTGTGCCGCCATTAACTTATTGATAAATTGCTTTTTTTCACGGAACGAACGCTTATATGAAATCCTCTCTATTTCTGTTAGTGCCCGTGTTTATGTTGGCGGCATGCGATAGCAAAGAGCAATATTCGAACAGCAATTTACTGGCGTTGTCTGCGCTGTATGATTTCGAAGCGGTAAAAGGCAAAGTCAGGGAGCTGAATCAGACGCTGTATAATGTGCAGGACGAAATCGTTCATCAGGTTGTGGCGCGTTTTGAGCCGAACGGTTGCGTCAGCGAGCTGATACTCGACAGTAAAATGTACGGTAAAGCGCATCTGACAAAGCAAGAGCAGCAACTAACAGGGACAGAGCAGGGCAGCGAGGTGGTGTTTGCCCTCGGTAATAAATGTGAAATTCTCAGTAAGAGCTTTACCCGCCTGAGTGATAAATACACCTATCAGTACGATGACCAGGCGCGTCTCCAGTCCCTGTTTTATTCCGTGACCGGGCTGACGCGTCACTTTACCTGGAATGAACAGGGACTGCTGACCAGGACGAAAAGCACCATTGGCGAGCAGGTGATTGATGACGTGATCCAGCAGTATGCCGACCCGTTGCATAAACCGGCGGATTACCGCTCCGAAACCCACTCGCTGGCGGGCAACACCATTATCGATATGAGCTGTCAGTATCAGGGCGTGGTGCCGCACTCCTGCGAGGTGGTCAAACAGGCTACTGCAAACGATGCTGAAGAAAAATTCCACGCCAGCATCGCGGTGGCTTTTTATCCCGATTAGTCTGGCAGAGGCTGCAACCGTTGCTGCTTTACTGACGGATTTTCCCGAGCCCGCTGCCCGTTCAGTCGCCATTTCCAGCGATCGACTAGACTTATCTCACTGGAAGCAACAGGAGATAATCATGACACAACATCATAAAACCAATCAGCAACGCAAAGACGAAGGCGATGTACACAAAGGCTTGCCGGAAAATGCGCCGCACAGTGGTAACGCTTACGAAGAAGACGATCATCCGGCGAAAGATGCGCCGAAAGATCACGGCGAAATTCCGCGTAAGAATGATGACAGCCAGGACGATAAGAAAGATCCGTTTCAGGCCAGCTGACAGCGCGGCTGCGTACACTGGCGATAACAGATCTTCAGGCCAACCCCTCACCGACAGGAGGAAAGATGAAAGAAGCCGATTATCGTACTGCGCTGGCGGAGAAAGGATTCGATGAGCCGGTGCTGGTTAAACGCGATGCCGATGCGCATCTCGATGGTCATACGCATCCCTTTGAGGCCATGGCCTATATCCTTGAGGGCGAAATTACCATCATCACTGAAGAGAGCGCGAAGACGTATCACGCCGGTGAAGTGTTCCACTTACAGTCGAATGAGTTTCATCGTGAAGAGTTTGGCCCCGGTGGGGTGACGTATCTTTCCGGTCGCAAAAGTCTCTGAGCAGTGAGCACAACCAGCCGCCTGCGGGCGGCTGACAGCCGTGCCTGTCTTTCCCCGTCTGCGCCTGTTATATTCTGTTTTTATTACCAATAAACACGTTAACAACCAAAGGTATTAACAATGGGAACCATGATCGCCTTGCTGGGATTAATGCTGGGAGCCTGGGCGGTACGCAGTATCTGTCTGACGTCGCAAATCCTGTGGAAGAGAATTTGTCAGTCGGTGATCGCCGCCTGGTATTTCCTGGCGATTGGTGGGCTGGGAGGGACGCAGCAGGATAAAATTCCGATCGCTGTCGCGCTGATGCTGGTGGGCGCCGCGGTGGTATGGTTTCTGACGCGCCGGGCTAACGCTGCCGGCAGCGGTGAGTAACGTTCAGGGAATATCCCGCTGCGCGCAATGCCCGTTGAGACCATGGCGCTGTAAAAAAGTGAACGGCGGATTTTAACACGCTGCAAAATAAGCCGTTCGCTTACAGATAGTAATACCACGCAGCAATCACCATCAGCCAGAAAGCGCCACAGCCGGTAAAGACTACGGCCCATGCGGTGTGTTTAGTCATCATAGTTATTATTCTCTTTTTATTTAATTTTATCGTCTGTGTCATCCCACGGATGACGCCTGGTGATTTGAAACAGTTAACGGCAGTAAAACGAAAAACTTCAGTGCTTAAGCTAAATTTTTTTGCACGTTGATCATTAACGATCTGGCTTTATAAACAGAAAGACAACGCTGCCGAAATAGCGGCGTCAGCCTCAGCGTTATTCAGCCATTGTTTAATTTATCCCTGTTGAAATATCGGCAAATCCAACAGTGGTTGTTAATTATGTCGCAAATTACTTTATCCCACCGCTTACCCGCGCCGGTTAGCGGGATTGGCTTGTTTTTCTCGTTACTCAGGGGGGAGCTGAAGCCTGGGAACGCATGGCACAAAACAGGCTATCGGCTGAAATACGCTGCGCGGGCTTTGCTGCTGCCTGCCTCAAGTTATGCTCTGTTAAATCATCTGGCGAGCAACCAAAACCTGCCGTTGATCCTGCAGGGGCAACCGGCATTGCCGTTAAAAATTTACCGTCCTTATCTGGCGGTGAACCTGGATCATCAGACGGTGGTCAGGGCGCTCTGTCAGCATTATCAGTTGCTGGAAAAATACCTGCCTGCCGCGCAATTTGATGCTCACCTGACGGATGCGGGCGTAACGCTGGCGCAACTGGAAGGAAAAGAGGGCGAGAGTTATCGCATCCGTTTTCTGGCAATGGAGCAGTTGAACAAAGAGGGGGAAGCGACGCTGCTGTTTGAAGACGCGCAGGGCGTCAGGCTGGCGACGATAACCTTCAGCCTGTTTAACTATCAGCAGCAACAGACGTTATTTATCGGCGGTATGCAGGGCGCAGGGCCTGAGACGCCGCATCAGGCGATTCAGGACGCCACCAAAGGCTGTCATGGGTTGTTCCCCAAACGCCTGCTGATGCAGGCGCTGTGTCGCCTGACGCCACACCTTGGCGTTGAACAGATCCTCGCAGCCGGTAATCAGACGCATATTTATCAGAGCTGGCGTTATCGCCGTAAGAAAAAAGCGCAGTTATTTGCGGATTACGATGAATTCTGGTTGTCACTGAATGGTGAAGTGACGGGGGAGCAGCATTTCCGCATACCGTTGCATATTGAACGCAAATCACTGGAAGAGATTGCCAGTAAAAAGCGTGCAGGCTACCGTCGTCGTTATGCGTTGCTGGACAGTCTGGAGAGTCAGATTGACGCCGCGCTGCATTTTCCGGCGGGGAAATAAACCGTGATGAATTAACCGATAAAAATCATATGCACCAGCCGGGCAATAACTTCCAGCAGTAAAGTACTTCCGGCAAATATCAGCACTAATGTCAGAATAAATTGTTTACGTTCGTCCATACTGGCGGAAACCCTCTGCGCTCTGTCTGTATCTGCGGTTGCTATACTTTAAGAGTCTTCTGTTAAACAAAGTCTCAATACCGCAGATATGGCGGCGCAGGGTGGGGAGATGATGTATCAATATCTTGATGGTGAAAACTGGCGACATATTTATCTGGTCGGCGATCTGCATGGCTGCCGTGCTTTGCTCGATCAGCAACTGATAAGCCGCCATTTCGACACTGAGCAGGACTTGCTGATCTCCGTCGGCGATTTGATCGATCGCGGACCGGACAGCCTGGCCTGTCTGTCGTTGCTGAAAGAGCCATGGTTTCGCTGCGTACTGGGCAATCATGAAGCGATGGCGCTGGCGGCAATCACCGGGGGAGAGCGTGACCAGTGGGTAATGAATGGCGGCGACTGGTTTTATCGCCTGCGTGATGCCGATCTGCGTGCGGCACAGGAAGCGCTTCAGCTGTGTCACGAGCTGCCGCTGATTTTACAACTGATGCTGGACGATCGTACCGTAGTGGTGGCGCATGCTGACTATCCCGCTGACCACTATGCCTGGGGTCAGCAGGTGAATACGCACCGGGTGGTATGGGGGCGTGAACGTGTCAGTCAGCTGCAGCAGGGGCAGGGCGCCACTATTAGCGGCGCCGATGCGTTTTACTTCGGCCATACGCCATTACAGACACCGCTGCATGCTTACAACCAGCACTTTATTGATACCGGCGCGGTATTTGGTAATAAGCTGACCGTGGTGCAGTTACAGTAAGCGTTACGCTTTGAACAGTTTACCGTCGCGCACCAGCTCGCGCGGGTAGTTATTTTTCACCCGATTACTGACCTTTTTCGCCAGCCCAATCGGCTGCTGTTGCCAGGTAACAATCACCTCATCACGCGGTAACGCCGCCTGCGGATAGATATCACGGCCGCGATACCACTCTTCCGCTTCCTCTTCTGTCAGTTCAACACTGTTGGCCGCCGTGGGACGGGCAAGGGCGACAACGGCTTCATGCTGCCAGCGGTAACCTTTGGGGAACGTTTCCGCCAGTTTGAGGCCAATACGCGAAAAGCGTACCCGGCCCAGCAGCGGTTCGATTGCTGTCGGGAACAGCCACAGCTCTTTATCGCGCTGCCACAGGCTCAAAGCATCATCCCACTCCAGCCCGGATTGGTGTGCGGCGGCGCGCACGTCGTCACTCAGCTTGCGGCTGAGCGGTGAGAACGGCAGCTTGCCGACCTTGTAGCCGGGTTTCTCCATTGGCGGCACCGCTGCGGTTTTGCGCAGTCGTGCGACAAAGAAGCCTTCGCTGTCGAAAATCTGCGGGAAGACATGCAGATAACCTTCTGGCGTCAGTGCGCGTTCTGCACCGGCGAATAATCCACCCAGCGGCAGCACGTCAACGGCATCGGGATAGCGCGCCAGTAGCCAGGCCACTACCTGCTGATTCTCAACCTGATTAAGGGTGCAGGTGGAGTAGATTAAGGTGCCGCCGGGTTTCAGGGCATGGAAGGCGCTGTCGATCAGATCGCGCTGGGTGGCGGCGATCTGCTGGGTGCTTTCCGGCGTCCAGTTGCGCAGGGCATCACTGTCTTTGCGGATCACGCCTTCGCCAGAGCAGGGCGCATCCAGCAGGATGGCATCGAAACACTCCGGCAGCGCCGGGCCAAACACCCGGCCGTCGAAATGAGTCATCGCGGTGTTGCTGACGCCACAGCGGCTGAGATTGGCGTGCAGCACTTTCACGCGGCTGGCGGAGTACTCGTTGGCAAGGATCGCGCCCTGGTTGTTCATGCGCGCCGCCATTTGCGTGGTCTTGGAACCCGGTGCGGCGGCGACATCCATTACGCAGTGCGCATCCGGTGCGGCATCGAACAGGGCGCTGACCGGCAGCATCGAGCTGGCTTCCTGAATATAGAACAGACCGCTGAGATGCTCGGCGGTGCTGCCAAGCGGCAGATCGTCCGCATCGTCACGCGCGATCCAGAACCCTTCTTCACACCATGGGATCGGCGTCAGCGCCCAGTTGTAAGGTGCGACCTGACGCAGAAAGTCATCGACGCTGATTTTTAGCGTATTGACGCGCAAACTGCGGCGCAGCGGCTGCTGGCTGATGGCGATAAACGCCTCAAAGTCGGCGTTGCCGGGCAGCGCATCGCGCATAACCGAGAGAAAAGAGTCAGGAAAATAGACGCGGGAAGAGTGAGCCACTGCCGGGTTCCGTTACAGAAAATAAGGCGGCAAGTGTAACACAATGCCGCGGCGACGGAGAAATAGCGGATGACAGGGGGAGTGGTAACAGAGGAGATAGCGAAATGGTGCTGTGGTGAAATGGTGAAATGGTGTTGTGGTGTCGGCAAATGGCGCAGCTCTGACTGGAAGAGCCGGACTGGCTCCTCCCCCATAAAATGGGGGAGGCTGGGAGGGGGAGCAAAGGGCTGGGAACTGAGTCGTGTGCTCCCCCTCCCAGCCTTCCCCCGCGTCTCGGGAGAAGGAGCAGAGTATGCAAAGTGGCAAATGGCATCACCGCCTCTGACTCAGCGGCGCCCAGGAGCAGAGCCAGTCAGGCTGTTAACAACGGCATACTCAATTCCCGTTGCAGCACTGTTTATCCTCTCAGCGCGGAATCGCCGTACCCCATTCACGCCACTCTTTCGGTTCTTCATTCAGCAACAGGAAATGCTTGCCTGACGCCGCCTGTGGCGCCAGCGGCACCGTCGGTGGCGTGGCGAACTGAATACCGCCGCGAATAAATTGCTGGAAGGTGCCCGTTTTCACCACGCCGCCAATCAGGCCAAACTCAAGGTTGTAACCCGACGCCAGCCAGAACACCGAGTTATTACGCACCAGGTGCTGATACTTCTTACTGATGCGCAGCGTGACCTGCACGCGGTCAGCCATACTGCCAAGCGATGTACCGGTAACGGTACCGACCTCGATGCCTCGGAACAGTACCGGTGTGCCCACCGCCAGTGAACCGCTCTCCGGCGCATCCACCACGATATTCAGGCCATCAAGGTAGCGCGAGTCGGTAATCGTCGCTTCCTGCAGTTCAAAGCTGCGGCTGGCGCGCCCTTTACCCGGGTCGACGTTAATATACGGCTGCAGCAGGGTGTCGAGATGCTCGACGCCGGTGACGGAAATCTGCGGCGTCACCACCGAGAAACGGCTGCCCAGACGCGCGAAGTCTTCAACATATTCCGGATACAGCACTGCTTTGGCGATCACCTGGTTCTTATCCGGGCTCAGCGCCAGCGACTCCAGCTGACCGATATTAATCCCGAGGTAGCGTATCGGCATTCCGGCGGACAATTTGCTGGCGTCATAGGTGTGCAGGGTAATCAGGCTGCCGACCGCACGCGCCGCGGTTTCTGAATCATAAAGCACGCGTTTGGCGTCAGCACTGACGCCCGCCCCTGCGCCGGTGAGGTTATCAAAGCTGATAGCGCCTTTGATGGCGCGATTCAGCGGTGATGCCTGAACCGTCAGGCCCGCACCGTTAAGCTGCACACGTGCGCCGCCTTCTGCCCAGAACACGCTGTTGGCGGTAAGCAGTTTGCGGTATTCCGGCTTGATATGTACCGCAACATCAAACGCATTAGCCTTTGGCGTCACATTGACAATCTCACCGACCTGGAACTTACGGTACAGCACCACCGAGCCAGGCTGGATATCCGGCAGGCTGTTAGCGGTGAGCATAATGGTGGTCGGCGGCTGATCGCCGGTGATGCCTTCCTCGGCTTTTTCACTGTCGGCGTACAGCGGATAGCTGGTTTTTACTGCGCCTTTCGCGCCCGGTTCGAGGCGAATACCGCCATCGACCCACTCACGCGCACTGGCGCCGAGCACCTGCATCCCGTCGATGCCAAATCGCACATCGAGGCGGCTGTTAATAATAAATTTGCTGTCGCCATGCACCAGATCGCGATACTCGGGCGCAATTGCCACCGCGAAGTTAACCCCTTTCGCCTCCAGCGTGCGGCTGAGTACCTGGCCGATCCTGATACCGTGCAGCACCACTGGCTGACCCGCCTCGATGCCAAAGCTTTCCGGCGCCGTCAGTTTCACAGTCAGCACATTCGGTTGCTGCAGCAGCGACTCATTGCTCTCCAGCACCTGGAAATGGTTTTGCGGTTCACCTTCGCCCGGGATCAGTTCCAGCGTATTGCCGGTCAGCAGGCTGCTGAGGCTGGTATCGCTCAGGCTTACTTTCGGACTGCGCATTTCAATACGCGTGCCCTGGCGCATCAGGCTGACCACTGAAGGATCAATGGTTAACTCGCCGTTCACTTTGCCATTCTGCTGCAGGGTCAGTCTGGTCAGGGTGCCGACTTCCAGCCCCTGATACAGCAGCGGGGTGCTGCCCTGTTTCAGGTTCTTGCCGCTCGGCAAATCCAGCGTGATCTGTACGCCGCGCTGGCTGTGTGCCAGATCCGGATACAGCGTGTAATTCTCTTCAGAATTGGCCTGCGCCGAATCGTTCGGTGAGTCAAAGGCAATTGCGCCATTCACCAGCGCCGCCAGACTCTCCAGCTCCACTTTGGCGCCGGCCAGGCTGACATCGGCTTTCACGCCGGAAACATTCCAGAAACGGCTCTCTTTTTTCACCAGATTGGTAAAGCGGCGCTCAATCAGTACATCCACCGTGACGCCCTGATTGTTAGGATTAATGCTGTAATCGTAGACGCGACCCACCGGAATTTTACGGAAGTAAACCAGTGACCCGCTGTTCAGTGAACCAAGATCGGGGGTATGCAGATGAATCAGCATCTCACCGGTATTAACGCGATATTTCGGCTGGGTATCCAGCGCGGTAAAGGTTTCCCGCGGTTCGCCTTTACCCGGCATCATGCCAATATAGTTACCGCCGACCAGCGCATCCAGCCCGGAAACACCCGCCAGCGAAGCTTTCGGCGTCACCAGCCAGAACTGAGTCTCCTCGCGCAGTGCATCGGTCATATCGCTTTTAATGCTGGCCTTGATCTTAATGGTGCGCAGATCGTCGGTCATACTGATGCCCTGCACCATACCGACCTCCACGCCCTGATAGCGAATCGGCGTGCGTCCCGGCACGATGCCATCCGCCGACACGAAGTCGATAGTGATGGTGGTGCCGCGTTCCTGATAATTGGTCCACAGCAGCCAGCCAGCAATCAGCAATGCAATCAGCGGCAGCAGCCAGAAAGGGGAGATCCGGCGCTTGTTTCTGACCCGGGCTTTAGTCGGTGTAGTCGGCGTTTGCTGTTGCATGTGCATCCCAAAGTAAACGGCTATCCAGCCACTCAACGGCGAGGATAGTAAGAATCACCGCCGAGCCAAAATAGAAGGCTGCCGGTCCCATAGTAAAAGCTAACAGTTGATCGCGATTGACCAGCGACATCGTCAGGGCAATCACAAACAGATCGAGCATTGACCAGCGGCCGACCCACTGTACCGCGCGTAACAGGCGAATACGGGTTTTCAGGCCCTGCTGGCACTTAAAGTGAATGCTGAGCAGAACCGTCAGCAGCACAATCACTTTGGTAAACGGCACCAGAATACTGGCGATAAACACCACCGCCGCCACCGGAATATTGCCGCTGGCCAGCGACAGAATACCGGAAAATATGGTGTCCTCTTTGCGTGAGCCGTTGAGGTAAATGATGGAAATCGGCAGCAGATTGGCGGGCAGCAGCAGCACGATTGAGGCGATTAGCGCCGCCCAGCTTTTTTGCAGACTGTGGCGACGACGCAGGCGCAGCGGCGTATGGCAGCGCGGACAACGGCCGCGTGCGTCCGCGACGCCGGTATGGTGACAATTCAGGCACACCTGCAGCTGCTCTGGTGCAACACTGTTCACCGGCTGCGGGTAGAAGCGCTGCCACAGCTGTTCGACATTAATATGGATGAGTGTCAGCAGGCTAAGCAGCGTCAGGGCGCAATAAGCGATCAGGCCGTAACCCAGTTGCAGTTCGGCATAGTCCTGCACTTTGATTGCTGCGACAGCGATGCCCACCAGATAAATATCCAGCATCACCCACTCTTTTAGCCGATCCAGCATCAGCAGTACCGGGCGCAAATTCATCCCCAGCTGATGACCAAAGAAGAGATAGATAATTGCCGTGACCAGTGTCACGGGGGCGCCGATGGTGCAGAACGCGACCATTGAGGCGGTAATGACATTGCCCTGTTCCGCCATCTGCATAATACCGCCGAGCAGACTGGCGCTGATATTGACGCCCAGCAGATGGACATCCACCAGTGACATGCCAAAGGCAAACGGCATTAGCAGCATCATGGTTACTGCCATCGCCGTCAGGCGCGTCATTGACCAGTCACGGCCATTGATAATTTTCGCATTACAGCGCGGACAGTGCGCAGACTGCCAGGATTTCACATCCGGCAAGGAAAAAAGGGTATCGCATTGCGGACAACGCTGATAACGTTCCTGAGGCAAAGCATGGCTGATAGCGTGTATTTTCATATTTTGATAATGCGTTGCCCGTGTGATGCAAATAATAAGCAGAGATTGTTATCAATATTGCTGTGCTACCTTGCTACGCTATCGCCTGACGATAAGCATGCTGCTGATAAACCGCTGCGAAGCAGAGCAGATCCAAAAGATCTAAAGGTTATCGTAACTAACAGCATGATTCATCTTGTCGCACAGGGCAAATAATGCTTATTTTTAACGGCAGTACGCTAAGATAATACCGCTCAATAGTTTTACAATGGTTAACAAATGAACAAAAAAGAGTTTTATACCGACCTCAACCGTGATTTACGGGCATTAATTGCTGGCGAAACCAGCTTCCTGGCGGCAATGGGCAATTGTAGCGCGCTTTTATATGAACGTCTTGAGGGGGTTAACTGGGCGGGCTTTTATTTACTGACGGAAGAGAACACGCTGGTGCTGGGGCCGTTCCAGGGCAAAATCGCCTGCGTGCGTATTCCGGTCGGTAAAGGCGTCTGCGGCACGGCAGTGGCGACACGTGAGATTCAGCGTGTTGATGATGTGCATGCCTTCCCCGGCCATATCGCCTGTGACGCCGCCAGCAACGCGGAAATTGTCCTGCCGCTGGTGGTGAATGGCGTGATTATTGGTGTGCTGGATATCGACAGCACCGTCTATAACCGCTTCGATGCGGAAGATGAGACGGGTCTGAAAAACCTTACTGACGGACTGTGTGAAGTGCTGGCTGGCAGCGATGTGGAAAAATTTATTCACATGAATCGCACCTAAAGCGCTGGATCACGTAGCATTTGCCGACTGGCTCATTATAATGTCGCCTGTTCATGCCTGCGCTGGTTGGCAAACCCGTTGTAATCAGGAAATTTCATGGAAAATCAACCTAAGTTGAATAGCAGTAAAGAAGTCATCGCCTTTTTGGCAGAGCGTTTTCCTCACTGCTTTAGCGCCGAAGGTGAAGCACGTCCGCTCAAAATCGGTATCTTTCAGGATTTAGTCGATCGCGTGCAGGGCGAAATGAGTCTGAGTAAAACTCAGCTGCGTTCAGCGCTGCGTCTGTATACGTCCAGCTGGCGTTACCTTTACGGTATCAAAGCCGGTGCGACACGCGTCGACCTCGATGGCAATGCCTGTGGTGTGCTGGATGAACAGCACGTCGAGCATGCGCGCAAGCAGCTTGAAGAAGCGAAAGCGCGTGTCCAGGCACAGCGCGAGCAGCAGCAGGCGAAAAAACGTGAAGCCGGTGAAGAGAACGCCGCACCACGTCGCCCGCGCAAACCTGCCGCGCGCAAACCGGGAGCAGAAGGCGAGCAACAGCCGCGTAAACCGCGTCCAAAAGCCGCTCGTCCGGCTCAGACGCAGGAGCGCGCCGCCGCCGAATCCCGTCAGCCACGCAGCACGCCAGTTACCGATACCTCGGCGCTGCAGGTTGGCCAGAGTATTAAAGTCACGGCAGGTAAAAGTGCAATGGACGCCACCATTCTGGAAATTTCCAAAGATGGCGTTCGTGTGCAGCTGGCTTCCGGCCTGGCAATGATCGTACGCGCAGAACATTTGCAGTTCTGAAACGGAGGCCATCCAGGGCATGAACAAACTCTTTAGTACCACTCTTCTCGCGGGCCTGCTTCTGGCAGGCCCCGCATTCGCTGTAGAAAATATTACCCGCGCCGATCAGATCCCCCAGCTGCATCAGGAGCCGCAACACGCCACTGTCAGCGAGCGCGTGACGTCGCGTTTTACCCGTTCTCACTATCGCCAGTTCAGTCTGGATCAGGATTTTTCCGCGAAAATCTTTGACCGCTACCTGAATCTGCTGGACTACAGCCACAATGTGCTGCTGGCGTCTGATGTCGCGCAATATGCCGACAAGAAGACCACGCTGGGCGAAGAGTTCAAATCCGGCCAGCTGCCGGTATTTTACGATTTATATAACCTGGCGCAGAAACGCCGCTTCGAACGTTACCAGTATGCGCTGTCGGTGCTGAATAAGCCGATGAACTTTACCGGCAACGACACCATCGATCTCGACCGCGCGAAAGCGCCATGGCCGAAGACGGTGGCGGAGCTGAATGCGTTATGGGACGCCAAGGTTAAGTATGACCAGTTGAGTCTGAAGCTCACTGGCAAAGAAGATAAAGAGATCCGCGAGGTTCTTACCAAACGTTATCAGTTCGCGATCCGCCGTCTGGCGCAGAGCAACAGCGAGGATGTGTTCCAGCTGGCGATGACGGCGTTTGCCCACGAGATCGATCCGCACACCAATTATCTGTCACCACGCAACACCGAGCAGTTTAATACTGAGATGAGCCTGTCGCTGGAAGGTATCGGCGCAGTGCTGCAGATGGATGACGACTACACCGTGATTAACTCGATGGTGGCGGGCGGCCCGGCGGCGAAAAGTAAAGCGCTGACCGTGGGTGACCGCATTGTCGGTGTCGGGCAGCCGAATAAACCGATGGTTGATGTGATTGGCTGGCGTCTGGATGACGTGGTCGCGCAGATTAAAGGGCCGAAAGGCAGTAAAGTCCGCCTCGAAATCCTGCCGGCAGGCAAGGGCACCAAAACCCGTACCGTGACGCTGACGCGTGAGAAAATCCGCCTCGAAGACCGCGCGGTGAAAATGTCGGTGAAAGAAGTCGGCAAAGACAAAGTCGGCGTGCTGGATATTCCTGGCTTCTATGTCGGTCTGACCGACGACGTTAAAGCTCAGCTGCAAAAACTGCAGAAGCAGAACGTCAACAGCATCGTGATTGACCTGCGCACCAATGGCGGCGGCGCATTAACTGAAGCGGTATCGCTTTCTGGCCTGTTTATTCCAGGCGGCCCGGTCGTTCAGGTACGTGACAACAACGGTAAAGTACGTGAAGACAGCGACAACGACGGCATTGTTTACTATAAAGGCCCGTTAGTGGTGCTGGTGGATCGCTTTAGCGCCTCGGCGTCGGAAATTTTCGCTGCAGCGATGCAGGATTACGGCCGCGCGCTGATTGTTGGCGAGCCGACCTTCGGTAAAGGTACCGTACAGCAATACCGTTCGCTGAACCGTATCTACGATCAGATGCTGCGCCCGGAATGGCCTGCGCTGGGTTCAGTGCAGTACACCATTCAGAAGTTCTACCGTATCAACGGTGGCAGTACCCAGCGTAAAGGCGTGACGCCTGACCTGCTGATGCCAACCGGCGTTGAAGCGGTAGAAACCGGTGAGAAGTTTGAAGATAACGCGCTGCCATGGGATAGCATCAATGCTGCAACCTATGTCAAAACCGGTGATGTGAAAACGCTGGAGCCGCAGCTGATGAAAGATCATCAGGCGCGTATCGATAAGGATATGGAGTTCCAGTACATCATTAAGGATATCGCCCGTTTCAATGCGCTGAAAGATAAGCGTAATTCGGTGTCGCTCAATCTGGTGCAGCGCGAGAAAGAGAGCCATGAGGATGATGCCTTACGCCTGGAGCGCATCAATGCGCGTCTGAAGGCAGAAGGGAAGAAACCACTGGCGAAGCTCGACGATCTGCCGAAAGATTATAAAGAGCCAGACCCGTATCTGGATGAAACAGTGAAGATCGCCAGTGACCTGGCGGCGCTGGAAAGTAAGCAACCTGCCAGCCAGACCGCGGCAAGTAAATAATAATTAAGGCACTGCGCAGGCAGTGCCTTTTTTCTTCTGCGCAACAATTCTGCAAACTCCCCACTTAAAATGCGACAAAATGTAAAGTTATGTCTTTTTAGACACTTAAACGTTAAGTCCGCTTGAAAAGCTCACGCTTAACCATACGATATATATCCGTAGTTCGGCTATGTATGTTAACTGAGGAAGATTAAATTTTATGATGCGTATTGCTCTTTTCCTGCTAACCAACCTTGGCGTGATGTTGGTTTTCGGGCTGATTCTCAGCCTGACAGGGATCCAGTCAAGCAGCGTTCAGGGTCTGCTGATTATGGCAGGTCTGTTTGGCTTCGGCGGTGCGTTTGTTTCACTGCTGATGTCGAAATGGATGGCGCTGCGTTCAGTCGGTGGTGAAGTGATTGAACAGCCGCGTAACGAAACGGAACGCTGGCTAATTGACACCGTGCGCCAGCAGGCGCAGCAGGCTGGCATCGCGATGCCGCAGGTGGCGATCTATCACGCGCCGGACATCAACGCCTTTGCTACCGGCGCCCGTCGCGACGCGTCGCTGGTGGCGGTCTCTACCGGCTTACTGCAGAACATGAGCCGCGATGAGGCTGAAGCAGTGCTGGCGCACGAAGTCAGCCATATCGCTAACGGTGATATGGTCACCATGACCCTGATCCAGGGCGTGGTAAACACCTTCGTGATCTTTATTTCGCGTATCATCGCCCAGGTAGCGTCTGGTTTCCTGTCCGGTAACCGTGACGAAGAAGGGGAAAGCAACGGTAACCCACTGGTGTACTTTGCGGTCTCTATGGTGCTGGAACTGGTATTCGGTATTCTGGCCAGCATTATCACCATGTGGTTCTCACGTCACCGTGAATTCCACGCCGATGCTGGCGCGGCGCGCCTGGTGGGTCGTGAGAAGATGATTGCTGCGCTGCAGCGTCTGAAAACCAGCTACGAACCGCAGGAAGCCAGCAGCATGATGGCGTTCTGCATCAACGGTAAAAACAAAACGTTCAGCGAACTGTTTATGTCACACCCACCGCTGGACAAACGTATTGATGCACTGCGTGGCGGTGATTACCTGAAATAAGTGTTATCCCGGTGAACATCCGGTGATGAACAGAAAGGCGGCAGCGATGCCGCCTTTTTTTATGCCGCTTTTTGCTGCGTCATACGCAGGGTGCTGACAATGGCAGCTGCACTGGCGAAACATCCGGCCAAAATCAGTGAAGCATGCGTACCATGCACGCTAAACAGGTTAAACATCAGTGCGACCAGCGCTGCTCCGCTCGACTGACCCAGCAGGCGCGCAGTGCCCAGCATACCGCTGGCGCCACCGCTGCGCTGACGCGGGGTGGAAGAGATAATGGTGTGGTTATTCGGCGACTGGAACAGAGCAAACCCGGCGCCGCACAGCATCATGCGCCAGATGATATCCGCATCCGCTGGCGCTGCAGGCAGCCAGGCCAGTGCAAACAGACCGGCAGCGAACATTGCCAGACCAATTCCGCCGAGTAATCCGGCGTGATAGCGCTCAATCAGGCGACCGGCAATCGGCGCCATCACCATTGTGGCTAACGGCCACGGCGTCAGCAGCAGTCCCGTCGCCACTTCGTCACGGCCAATCACGGTTTGCAGGAAGAAGGGCAGGGAGACCATCGCCAGCATCTGCGCGCAGAACGAGCACACGGAGGTACCAATCGACAGCGAAAAAATGGGAATGCGCAGCAGATCGACTGGCAACAATGGAATCGTCATTGTCAGCTGGCGACGAATAAACAGATAACCGATCACCACTAACGCCAGCACCTGCGGCACGATAATCTGCCAGCTGTGGCCCTGCGCGGCGCTGCTCAGCGCGGAAATCAGCAGGCCAAAGGTCAGCGCATTCATCATCGCGCTGGTGATATCAAAGCGCTGTCCCTGTGCTTTCTGCTGATTCGGCGGTAAAAAACGCATCGCGAGATACAGCGCCGCCAATCCAACCGGCACATTAATCAAAAACAGCCACTGCCATGATGCCACCGAGAGCACTGCGGCAGCGACGGTCGGACCTGCCGCCGAGGAGACAGCGACAATCAGCGAGTTAATCGCCATGCCACGGCCAAGATAGCGCTGTGGATAAATAATGCGGATCAGCGCGGTATTGACGCTCATCAGCGCCGCGCCGCCAAAACCCTGCAGTACGCGGGCAAAGGTCAGCATCTCCAGTGAGTCAGCGAAGGCGCACAGCAGCGACGTACAGCCAAACACCACCAGTCCGGCTTTATAGATCCGGCGATAACCCAGCATATCGCCAAGGAAAGAGAGCGACAGCAGCGAAGCGATAATCGCCAGCTGGTAAGCGTTAATCACCCAGATTGATTCAGCCGGGCTGGCGTGCAGGTCGCGCGCAATGGTCGGCAGGGCAACATTGGCGATCGCGCCGTCGAGCACCGCAACGGTAATTCCCAGCGCAATGGCGACAATCGCACCGTAACGCTGGGGTACAGGTAATCCATCCATTTGAGAGGCTTGCGTCATAGACATATGTAGTCAGAAGAGTGAATATCATCATGCTAATGATTTTAGTGCGCTAATGCACCGAATTTCACAACGTCATGCTGGTGAAATTTTCACCTTTACTCCGTGATTTCATTGCGGTAAACAATATTGTCCACGTATACTGGTATGGTGTTCCATTTTTTGTAAAACAATTTCAGAAAGGTTTGATCTATGGCAAATGCGGATCTTGATAAGCAGCCCGATTCCGTCTCTTCGGTAATGAAGGTGTTTGGTATTTTGCAGGCGCTCGGTGAAGATCGCGAACACGGTATCACCGAGTTATCACAGCGCGTGATGATGTCGAAAAGCACTGTTTACCGCTTTCTGCAGACCATGAAATCGCTGGGCTATGTTTCGCAGGAAGGCGAATCAGAAAAGTATGCGCTGACGCTGAAATTGTTTGAGCTTGGTGCCAAGGCGTTGCAGAACGTGGATTTGATCCGCAGTGCTGATGTGCAGATGCGTGAACTGTCACGTCTCACCAAAGAAACCATCCACCTCGGTGCACTGGAAGAAGACAGTATCGTCTACATCCACAAAATCGATTCGATGTACAACCTGCGTATGTACTCACGTATCGGCCGCCGCAATCCACTGCACAGTACCGCGATCGGTAAAGTGCTGCTGGCATGGCGCGACGAGGCGGAAGTGAATGAAATTCTGCAAAATGTGGAGTTCCGTCGCAGCACTGCTCGTACCGTGGGCAGTAAAGAAGAACTTCTGCCCGTGCTGGAACAGGTGCGCGTACAGGGTTACGGCGAAGATAATGAAGAGCAGGAAGAGGGGCTGCGCTGTATTGGCGTGCCGGTGTTTGACCGCTTTGGCGTGGTGATCGCCGGGCTGAGTATGTCTTTCCCGACGATTCGTTTCTCGGAAGAGAACAAGAAAGATTACGTCGAGATGCTGCACCGTGCGGCGCGTGAACTCTCTTCGCAGATGGGCTACTACGACTATCCGTTCTGATACGCTGGCGGGCAGCTGACTGCCCGCCATCTGTTGCCGCAAATCAGTTGTCGATAACCTCACCGGTTTTTTTCAGAATCGGGCAATCCGTTACACCAATAATTCCACTGTCAGTGTGCAGATATTGCGCAGACACCACGCCGCGCGCGGTCAGATACTGGCACTGTAATCCCAGCCCGGCTGCATTTTTATTGCTGCCGGTCAGTACGCCATAGCCAGTCAACAACAGCGCCAGCCAGATAACCGCCAGCACGATAACCAAACGAATCACTGTTTTCATTGTTTTCTCCTTGTCTTAACTGCGGGCAGCATGACGTCAACTCAACCTGACGTCGATCAGAGGATGCTGAAAGCACGTGGTGTTACAAATCTATTTGTGTGATCTGTCTGTCATTTCCCGCCAGGGCGGGTAAAATTAGCCGCTTGTGTCGCCCGCGATGTGGCGACCACCAAAAGTAGCACATGACTGAGGCATATATGAACGAGATGGCAAATGGCGCGATGGGTTTCGCGTCAATGGGATTTATCGCGGCACTGGTGATCGTCGGTCTGATCGCCTGGTTTTTTGTTAATCGCGCCAGTGTGCGCGCCAGCGAACAGATTGAGCTGCTACAGGCACTGCTGGAAGAGCAGAAAAAACAGAATGCCGCGCTGCGTCGTCTGGCGGATCAGGTCTGCGGCACGGAAAAAAGCAGCGAGCGGGCAGAGGATGGCAACAAAGATTTCACCCGTCTGATCCCGGAACGTTAATCACAGACTGCGCCTGCAGGAGAGTCAAAATGGCCTGGAAAAATCCCTGGTACGATCCCGCAAAGGCTCACCATACGCCGCACGGGTTCCGTAATCTGGAAACTGACTTACGCCAGGAGGGCGATTTACGCCGCTGGCAAAAAGAGCGTAAGGCGCAGGGGCTGCCCTTTCCCCCTGCTGGCGGTTACAGCCAGTTTATTGCTGACTGGTGGCAGCCCGCCGATTTAAGCGGTACGGATGACGCCATCTGGTGGCTGGGCCATGCCTGCCTGATGCTGCGCATCAGCCAGCGCTACACGCTGATTGATCCGGCACTGTCGTCGCGCGCGTCGCCGCTGCGTTTTTATGGTCCGCAGCGTAAAACGCCCGCGGCATTACGAATTGATGATCTCCCTGCGCTGGATGCGGTGCTGATTTCTCACAATCATTACGATCATCTGGATTTACCCACTATCCGTCGTATCCTGCGCCGCTTCCCGGATGTGCAGTTTATTGTGCCTCTTGGGCTTAAATCCTGGTTTACCCGGCTGGGCGCGCGTCATGTCGTGCAACTCGACTGGTGGCAGAAGACGCAGCAGCATGAAATGACCGTGCATGCGGTGCCTGCGCGTCACTGGAGTATGCGCACGCTGAAGGACCGCAACCGCTCACTTTGGTGTGGCTGGGTGATTGGTACGGAGAATCTGAATTTTTGGTTTACCGGCGACAGCGGTTATTCAGAAAACTTGCTCGAGATCCCACGTCGTCTTGGTCCTTTTAACCTGGCTGCTTTGCCGGTGGGGGCTTACGCACCAAAATGGTTCATGCAGGGCCAGCATATGGACCCGTCACAGGCGGTGTCGCTGCATCAGGCGCTGGGTTGTCCGTTATCGATTCCCATTCACTGGGGGGTGTTCGAACTGGCTGACGAATCACTGGATGCACCCCCACTGGAGCTGGCGCAGGCGATGCAGGCTGCGGAGCTGAAGGCTGAGCGCTTCCAGGCGTGGAAAATTGGCGCAAGATACGCGTTAAATATTATCGACCAGGATTAATCCTAAAGGTGCAGATAAAAGCGAAGTGAGGGGCGCGTGTTTTATTTTTTTAAAAATAGGTTCAAATGGATCGAATAAATTCACATGAGACGTTCGTGCATTTAATTGGGGCAACGCGCAAATTAGTCTCCTGATTTTGGTGCAATTTAATCAGTAATGTGTACCGCCGAACATTTATTGTACAAGTTATCACCAGGGCCATTTAACAATTGGGCTAACGGTTTTAATCAAAAAAAAAAGCGCGCAGGGCATTGCAATATTTATGCAATAATTATGCTGATAAGTTATGGTGTCCGTGCAGATGTATTAGACGTCGCCGACACTTTAGGATAAAGTAATCCTGATGTTAAAGAGAGACTGAATGAGTCGAAAGTGCCGCTCACAGTATGCCCGCGCTGTAGTTAGCGTGCATATTTGTGCAAACTGTGCCATTAGTCGTTCCAATAATGTGCGACGTGTCTATGACTGTTTAAAAATGGCTTGCCATTAATTAACGGATATGTGATAACCCATAACTGGGATAAACGAGGTACAGTTCTGTTTATGTGTGGCATCTTCAGTAAAGAAGTTTTGAGTAAAGACGTTGACGTTGAATACCGCTTCCTTGCCGAACCTTAAATTAGTGCCTCATTCAGTAATGTCTCTGGTTTCTCTGTAAGTAAGCCTCCGGGCGAATAAAACACTCTAAGGAATTTGCAAATGGCAAAGATTAAAGGTCAGGTTAAGTGGTTCAACGAGTCCAAAGGTTTTGGTTTCATTACTCCAGCTGATGGCAGCAAAGATGTGTTCGTACACTTCTCTGCAATCCAGGGTAATGGCTTCAAAACTCTGGCAGAAGGCCAGAACGTTGAGTTCGAAATTCAGGACGGCCAGAAAGGCCCAGCTGCAGTTAACGTAACTGCAATCTGATTTTGATCCCAGCCCCAGCGTTGTGTTTCAACACATAGCGCCGCTGAATCTTAATAGTGAAAGCCCCGTACTGTGTGCGGGGCTTTTTCTTTTGCGGGTAAAAAGTTGCCGCCGCTCTGCCGCATGCTACGTGAAAAGGTGTACACTGCCGCCCTGTTTTTTTGCCGGAGAGTCAGCATGTCGTATCTTTGTCCCCTTTGTCAGCAGCCCCTGGTGTTAAACGCACGCAGCTGGCGCTGCGATCGCCAGCATCAGTTTGACTGTGCAAAAGAGGGCTACGTTAACCTGCTGCCGGTACAACATAAAGGTTCAAAACAGCCGGGTGACAGCGTGGAGATGATGCAGGCGCGCCGCGAGTTTCTTGATGCCGGACACTATCAGCCGCTGCAACAGCGTGTGGCGCAGCGACTGGCGGACGTTTTACCCGCGCAGCCGCTGAGTCTGCTTGATATCGGCTGTGGTGAAGGTTATTACACCGCGGCCATACATCAGCAACTGTCACAGCGTGCGCCGGTTCATACTTACGGCCTTGATGTGGCGAAAGTGGCGATCCGCTATGCCGCACGTCGCTATCCCGGAATTGATTTCTGTGTGGCGTCCAGCCACCGCCTGCCGTTTGCAGATGCGTCGCTGGGTGCTGTGGTACGTATCTATGCGCCCTGCAAAGCCAGTGAGCTGGCACGGGTAATCAAAAGCGGCGGCTATTTACTGACGGTGACGCCAGGGCCGCGTCATCTGTGGCAGTTTAAAGAGCGGATTTACCCGCAGGCGAAACCCCATGAAGAGTCCCAGGAGCAACTGCCGGGCTTCAGCTGTGTGGAGCAGACTGCGCTGGACTACGCGATGAGCTTAAACGGTAAAGAGGCAACAGCACTGTTGCAGATGACGCCTTTCGCCTGGCGTGCACGACCGGAAGTGTGGCAGCAGCTGGCTAATGAAACCGCCTTCCACTGTGAAACCGATTTTCTGCTGACGTTATGGCGGCGTGATTAACAGCACGTGACGTGGTGCGCAGCGCGCAGCAGATGCTGTGCGTTGTTCAGAGGCTGGTAAACAGGATATGGCAGCCGATGCCAATCAGCACCAGACCGCCGAGAATTTCCGCCCGCTTGCCGAGCAGGGGGCCGATAAAGCGGCCAAGCATAATCCCCAGTGTGGACATCACCAGCGTTGCGGCGCCGATCATCAGCGCCGTTGTGACGATATTGACCTGCAGAAACGCCAGACTTACGCCCACCGCCATTGCATCGATGCTGGTGGCAATCGCCGTGGTGACCAGCAACCAGAAGCCGTGACGTTCCGCTGGCAGGCAATCCTGCTGCTCAGTACGAAAACCTTCCAGCAACATACGACCACCGAGAAACACCAGCAGCACAAAGGCGACCCAGTGATTCCAGCTCAGTACGTACTGCGTGGCAAACTGACCCAGGCCCCAGCCAATCAGGGGTGTGATCGTCTCAATGGCGCCAAAGATCAGCCCGGTGCGCAGCGCTTCGGTAAAACGCGGCTTGTGCAGCGCCGCGCCTTTTCCGATCGCAGCGGCAAAGGCGTCCATTGACATACCAAAGGCAAGAATAAGGGTTGCAGATAGATTCATCGAAGTTGTCACCTCTCCCCAATGACGCTGGCTACATTATCACAGTGGGAAATGAAGACAAACAGAAAATATTATTTCCGTCGTTTAATGTGGGGTATTTTTGTCAATTCATTGACTGGCGGCAATTAATCCTGACATTAGTGTGGATATAGCACAGTGCATAATATTTTCTGTTTTAATATGCATGTTGTTAATTAATTCAATATACCCTGTGCTATATTTTATCTTATTGATTTTCAATCATTGTCTTGTAGATTCTCTCCAGGTCATCTAATTCTTTGACATGGATAAGCAGACGGCGATGTTCTAATTGCATCACCAGAATACCATCTTCCGATAAATTCATACTGTTTATACGGGAATAATCGACCCAGACATTGGCGAAGAAAAGCCCCTGCATTTTCAGCAACAACTTTGGCCGACGTATCCAGAAAATATAAATTGTCATAAAGGCCAGCAGCATCAGCAGCAGGGTGGTAATTTGCGGTCCCTGTGCGGAGACGTTCTGCCATAACACGATTGTGATTAAGCCGATAAAGATCAGACTGTCCAGCTTGTTACGCCGCTGCAGCAGCACTTTGAGCCGGGTTTTGCCACGCAGACGGTCCATGATGAATTCGTCATAGATGGCATACAGCAGGAACAGCGCGAGCAGGGCGATAATCAGATAATCTGTTAATGACATAGGTACAGCTCCCTGAAAGTCGTTTCGTTAGCGCTCAGGATAAACGCTGGCGAAGCGGCTTAGAAATAAAAAACCGGGAGCAGGGCTCCCGGTTCAGTGTCGTGGCAGTAATTAAAGTCCCAGCAGACCAATCCAGTACCCGAAGATACCGATGGCGAAGAAACCGATAATGATCCACAGCGCATTCACTTTACGCCGCAGCAGCCACATACAGCCAAAGGTGAGCAATAGCGGCACCAGTCCGGGCATCAGCTGATCGAGGATGCTCTGCACTGTGGTGACCGTGGTATGTCCCGTCTGGTCAGTAATTCGTGACACTACCAGCGGGATATTCACGTGTGTCCACTTATTAACCAGTGCCCCCATCACAAACAGGCCGAGGATCGATGCCGCCTCCGTCATTTTCTGCAGGAAGCCGCCGCCCATATCATTAACAATATCGATGCCTTTTTTGTAGCCGTAAGCGACGCCGTAGTAACGGGTCAGCAGGCGCACCAGGTTAAACAGTACAAAGAACAGTACCGGACCGAGCAGGCTGCCGCTCATCGCCACACCAGCGCCAAGCGCAGCGAACACCGGACGGGCGGTGCCCCAGAAAATCGGGTCGCCAACCCCCGCCAGCGGTCCCATCAGACCGACTTTAATACCGTTAATTGCCGCGTCATCGATAGGCGCGCCGTTAGCCCGCTGCTCTTCCATCGCCATCGTCACACCGAGCACCGGGGCGGCGACAAATGGCTGGGTGTTAAAGAACTCCAGGTGGCGTTTGATGGCCTGTTTACGCTCTTCGTTATTCTCCGGGTAGAGGCGACGGATCACCGGCACCATCGAGAAGCAGAAGCCCAGCGCCTGCATACGTTCAAAGTTCCATGAACCCTGGAACAGGTTCGAGCGCAGAAATACACCGCGAATATCGCCAGCAGTGAGTTTTTTCTGTGTTGTGGTGGTATCAACCATTTTTCTCACCTCTTCCTTAATCCAATTCGTTATCGAGATCGTTATTCGCCGGACCGGCGGCAGGTGCGCCTGCGACACGGTTATATTTCGGACTCAGCTGGATATACAGCACAGCCATCACCACGCCGATAACGCCGAGGGCAACCAGGTTAAAGTTAGTAAACGCCGCGGTGACGAAGCCGAGGTAGAAGAATGGCATCAGGTAGCCGGCACGCATCATATTAATGACCATCGCATAACCTACCACGACGATCATTCCGCCCGCGATATTCAGGCCGTTGGTCACCACTTCCGGGATGGAGTTCAGCAGGTTATGGACTACGCTGGTGCCGACGGAAATCGCGACGATCAGCGCCGGGATGGCGATACGCATTGCCTGCAGCACTAATGCAGAAACGTGGATCCAGCTGATGGCGCTGAGGTTGCCTTTCTCCGCGGCTTTATCCGCCGCATGCTGGAAGGCGACCGTAATGGTACGCACGATAATGGTCAGCACCTGGCCAGCGGCCGCCAGCGGGATGGCCAGCGCAATACCGGCGCCGACGTTTTGTCCACCGGCGATCACCAGGATGGTGGAAATAATCGAGGCGAGGGCGGCATCAGGGGCCACCGCAGCACCGATATTCATCCAGCCAAGAGCAATCATTTCCAGCGTACCGCCGATAATAATGCCGGTTTTCATATCACCCAGCACCGCGCCGATTAAGGTACAGGCGACCAGCGGGCGGTGGAACTGGAATTCGTCGAGAATCGACCCCATGCCTGCCACGCAGGCGACAATAAATATCAGTACAATTTGAAGAGTGGTAATCTCCATTGCACATCTCCTTCTGACATTTGCAATCTGAGTTAAACCTGACGCGTCAGGCAATAATTAACACCGTATTCAGTTATTGATTCACTTTGGCAATCAGGTCCATCATTTTCAGTTTGGGATCGGAGGCGACCTTTCTGACTTCCAGCTCAATCCCGCGCGCATTTAATTTCTTAAACGCTTCAATATCTTTCTCATCAACCGAAACCGCCATATTCACCTGGGTTTTCCCCTGGCGAAACGCCATGCCGCCGATATTGACCGATTTAATTGTGACGCCTTCAGCAACAATACGTTCCACGTCGGCAGGGTTGGTAAACAGCAACATGACTCTGTCACGACCATATTTCGGGTTGTTCCAGACGCGGATCATTTTGGCGACGTCAACCACATGAGCCGTCACGCCGGGCGGCGCCACCTGGGTCAGCAGGGTTTTGCGCACGTTGTCGGCAGCCACTTCGTCACTGACGACGATAATGCGGTTAACATTGGTCTCTTTGGTCCAGCGGGTGGCAACCTGGCCGTGGATCAGGCGGTCATCGATACGCACCAGACCGATCTTCATATGGTCTTCCGGTCCCAGCGGTTTCTGTGGTGCGGCGGCGGCAGGTTTGACTGCTGGCGGTGGGGCAGGTTCCGCGACTTCGGTTTTCAGCGGTTTCACGCCTTCGCGTCCAGTTTCCACCGCCAGTCTCACCAGCTCGTCGAAGCCCGGGTTGTCATCGCGCGCCATCAGCACTTCAACCAGCATCGGCACATTGACACCGGCCACCACATCGTAGCTGGCTTTATCCACCACAATGCGGCTGGCGGCGTTAAACGGACTGCCACCCCAGGTATCAACGAGGAAGAGCACGCCCTGTTGGGTATCCAGTTCCGCCAGGCGCGCATTGTATTTCTCTATTAAGGTTTCTGCGTTCTCGCCGGGGACAAAATCAATCCACCCGACATTTTGTTGCTCGCCTAATAGCATTTCGGCGGTCTTCAGCAGTTGCTCCGCTGCCCAGCCATGGGTGCCGATTACAATAGCAATAGTCACTTGCTACCTCCTTTAACAATATTGAGCGCGCCAGTGAGCTGTACCGTTGCGCCAAATGAAACGCCGCACGTAATCCGCGAAGATGTTGTACAGTGTCAGGATGTGAAGCTGTTGGGTCGGGATTTATTTTAGTCCGTGAAAAAATAAATTATGTGACCTCGCTCAGTTATTTAGCTGTATAAGCTGCTGATTTGCTTTCCATGCGTGATTTCTGTGAGCTCAGACTGGGGTTTCCCTGCTATCAGGCAAAAAGGCCGCTGGCTGGCAGAAACGGCCTTGTTACCTGATATGGCTCTGCGTTAACTGTAAGAAAATATTTTGACGTCAATGTTTCTCCTGTTAGAGTAGAACTCTCTTTTTTGCTACAGGAGTAACGGGCCTCAGCCCTCCCTATGGACTGTCACCGAAGTTGTTTATCCATGCCACCGGGTCATCCGGCTTGTATTCTCACGCCATCCGGCGTATCACGCACTATTGCCTGTCGTTATCTCTGTCACGCGTCCGTTAACACGGTCGTGGCGTTATCCCGTTCCTTTTTCCGGAGTCTGTAATGGAATTTCTTCTGGACCCCTCAATCTGGGCTGGTCTGCTAACGCTTATCGTCCTTGAAATCGTTCTGGGTATCGATAACCTGGTGTTTATCGCCATTCTTGCTGACAAACTGCCACCAAAACAGCGCGACAAAGCGCGTTTGATCGGTTTGTCACTGGCACTGCTGATGCGTCTGGGGCTGCTGTCGCTGATTTCCTGGATGGTCACGCTGACCCGTCCCCTGTTTAGCGTAGCCGATTTCAGTTTTTCCGGACGCGACCTGATCCTGCTGTTCGGTGGTCTGTTCCTGCTGTTTAAGGCCACCATGGAGTTGCACGAGCGGCTGGAAAACCGTCAGCATGAGTCTGACGGCAACCGCACTTACGCCAGCTTCTGGGCCGTGGTGGTGCAGATCGTGATTCTGGACGCCGTGTTCTCCCTTGATGCGGTGATCACCGCCGTGGGCATGGTGAACCATCTGCCGGTGATGATGACAGCGGTAGTGATCGCGATGGGTGTGATGCTGGTGGCGTCGAAACCGCTGACTAACTTTGTTAACGCACATCCGACGGTGGTGGTGCTGTGTCTGAGCTTCCTGCTGATGATTGGTCTCAGCCTGGTGGCGGAAGGCTTTGGTTTCCATATTCCGAAAGGTTACCTGTACGCGGCGATTGGCTTCTCGATTCTGATCGAGCTGTTTAACCAGATTGCACGCCGTAACTTCCTTAAGCATCAGTCTCATCGCCCAATGCGTGAGCGTACCGCGGAAGCGATTCTGCGCCTGATGGGCAACCGTCGTGGTTCACAGCCTGTGAGCAGCGAAGGTGCGGAAGTGGCGACGGTGCTGCCGCAGGAAGCGTTTAAAGATGAAGAGCGCTATATGATCAATGGCGTGCTGACGCTGGCTTCACGTTCGGTGCGCAGTATCATGACGCCGCGCGGTGATATCTCGTGGGTAGACGCTGAGCGTCCGGTTGATGAGATTCGCATTCAGTTGCTGGATACGCCGCACAGCCTGTTCCCGGTGTGCCGTGGCGAGCTGGATGAAATCATCGGTGTGGTGCGCGCCAAGGAACTGCTGGTGGCGCTGGATCACGGTATGGATGTTGCTGCGTTCGCTGCTTCCACGCCGCCGATTATCGTGCCGGATACGCTTGACCCGATTAACCTGCTGGGCGTGCTGCGTCGTGCGAAGGGCAGCTTTGTGGTGGTCACCAGCGAATTTGGTGTGGTGCAGGGTCTGATTACCCCACTGGACGTGCTGGAAGCGATTGCCGGTGAATTCCCTGATGAGGATGAAACACCGGATATTATCGCCGATGGTGATGGCTGGCTGGTGAAGGGCGGTACCGATCTGCACTCGCTGCAGCAGTTGCTGGATACCCAGGAACTGGTGAAAGCAGAAGACGATCACGCCTCACTGGCGGGACTGCTGATTGCCCAGAAAGGGCAACTGCCGCAGCCGGGGGAAGTGATTGAACTGCTGCCGCTGCGCTTCCAGATTCTGGAAGCCACCGACTATCGCGTTGACCTGGTGCGTGTCACCAAAGAGCGCGATGAGCACGAAGAAGAAGAAGCCTGATAGCTGATGGTCGGAAAGGAGGGCGGCATGCGATGGCATGCCGCCCTCTGTCGTTCAGCGCCGACCCTACAGGGAAATGGTTTCCACCGGGCAAAAACGTTTTTCCGCCAGCGACTGTACGGCGGCTTCAGCAATCGCCTGCGCCTGCAGACCGTCGAGTAAGCCAGGCAGACCGGGGACCGCTTCACCCGCCAGCTGGCGCACAAAGGCATCAAGGTGTTGATAATACGTGGCGCGCACGCGGCTGAACCAGTCCGGCCACAACCCTGGCCGTGTGATGCCATGCTCCTGCCACAGCGTAACGCCCTGCGGGCTTTGACTGGCGGACTCCGCCATGCCGTGCTCGCCGACCACACTGATGCGTTCATCGTAGCCGTAACCCGTGCGCCGGGTGTTATCCAGTTGCGCCAGCGCGCCGCTGGTTAACTGCATAATCAGCACCGAGGTATCGACATCGCCGAACTGCGCGATCTCCGGTAACGCCAGCGCCGCACCCAGCGCGCCGACGGTGGTGACTTCCTCGTCCGTCAGCCAGCGCAGTAAATCAAAAAAGTGAATCGCCTGGTCGCGCATCTGGCCGCCGGACGCCTGCAGGTAACTGACCGGCGGCAACTGCGAAGAACGGCACACCATCTGAATCAGCTCGGCGCGGCCAATCACGCCCTGTTGCAGTTGCTGTTTCAGCTGCTGGTGGCTGTGATCGAAACGACGATTAAAACCGACAGTTACCGGCACATTGCAGGGCAGGACGTTTGCCACCACCCGTCTGGCGCGATCCAGCGACAGGTCGATCGGCTTCTCGCAGTAGACGGCTTTACCGGCCCGTGCAGCGGCTTCCAGCAGTTCGGCGTGGGTAGGCGTCGCGCTGGCGATCAGCACCGCGTCGATGCCGTCACTGTTAATCGCCTGGCTGACCTCCGCCACCCGTGCGCCATAACGGTCGGCGACCGCCTGTGCCCGCGCCCGATCGGGATCGGCGACCAGCGCCAGCTCTATCTGCGGATGCGCCGCCAGATTCTCTGCGTGTACCTGACCAATAAACCCACTGCCCAGCAGGGCAAAACGCTGCTTCGCCGCCATTGTTTACTCCCATTGTTAAATATGTGATCGCGCCCGGTTTGCACGCATTGCCAAAATACCTGCCGCAGATACACTTGCTGAACCGGGTTTTTGATGGATTTCCCTCAACGGAGTGCAGGATGAAAAAAGTCACCCTTGATGAACTGGCGCGTATCGCCGGGGTAGGTGTCGCCACGGTGGATCGGGTGATGAATGAACGCGGCGGCGTCTCGCCACGTACCACGCGGAAAGTGCTGGAAGCGGCGCGCACGGCGGGACTGAAGCGCATTCTGCCGGAGGAGCACCGTTATCCCTGGCAGCTCGAAGTGATCCTCAGCGGCAATGACTCTTTCTTCTTTAAGCAACTGGGGCAGGATTTCAGCGATGTGGCGAGCGGTCTGGGCTATCGTCGCCTGACGCTGCACCGCACTTTTATCCCGGAAACGCGGCCTGATAAGCTGGCGGCGCATCTGACTGCGTGCAGCAGCACGCGTGACGGCATTATCGTCTTTGCCCATGAAAATCCCGCTATCTATCAGGCGCTGGCGCTATGCAGACAGCGTGGTGTGCCGGTGATTACTATTGTGACCGATCTGCCGGGCGCGGAACGCCTGTGTCATGTCGGAATTAACCAGCTGCAGGCCGGGCGTACCGCCGGATTACTGATGGGAAAAATGCTGCATACGCCCGGGGAAGTGATCATGATTAGTGGCCGTTTTGATTACACGGCGCACCGTTTGCGTATTCAGGGGTTTCGCGATGTGCTGCAGCAGCGTTTTCCACAAATCCCGTTGCGCGAAGTGTTAGCCGGGCAGGAGGAGCGCGACACCATCAGCAGGCTGCTGGAGAAGCAACTCAGCCAGGCGGGGCAGGTCAGCGGTATTTATAACACCGGGTTGGGCAACCGTGAGATTAGCGAGGCGCTGGCGCGTCACCGTATTCTGGATAAGTGCGTGTTTGTTACTCATGAGCTGTATCGCTCGACGCGCGAGTTGCTGCGGAAAAATGCTTTGTCGCTGACCATCGATCAGAACACCCGTCAGCACGCGCAGCTGGCGACGGATCTGATGTTGAAGCATCTTGAAGGCGGCGCAGCACCGGAAACCTACGCTGACGGTAAGGTGGAGTTTATGCTGTTTACTGATGAAAACTACAGTTAGTCAGGGCTGCTGAGCGGCGTGAATACGCCGCTCAAATCAGAAGGGATTACTGGAAACGATTGGCTTTATCACGCGCCAGCCGTTCCAGCGCAAAGATTGCCTGCTGCAGTTCACGCTCCTGGCCGGAGGTGAGATCGACAAAGCGGAAGCTCAGGCGCGGTGTGGACACCGTTTCATTTTTACTGTTGACGCCAGTGCGTTCGCCAATATGCAGCAGTTGCACATCCACTTCGAAACGCCCATAGGTGCCCAGTTCTACGCGGAAATTTTTTAGCATGTCGCCGCACTGAATGGCATCCGGCAGTGATTCGTCCGCCAGTACGCCAATGCCGCCCAGCGAGATATCCTGCAGGCGGAAGCGCAGTTTCTCACCGGCTTTCAGGTTGGCCTCACAGAAAAATATCGGCTCCAGCGGGGCGTTGACGCGGAAGAATTCGCGTCGCTGGAACATCCACAGCAGTTCGGGCAGTGGGGCGGTAAACGCGGGTAAGCCTTCATATTCGATGGCGTTGAGCAGAGGCAGGGAGAACTCGACTTTGGCGCCCTGGGTTTCGGCATCGATATGCAGATCATGTGCCTGCAGCGCCAGCTGGTTGTCGTACTGATTGCTGCCGTAATCGACGATCACCTGTTCCTGGTCGACAAATAATAAACGGCTAATAAATTGCCCGCGCTCGGTGGCCACGCGCACCGGGGTTTGCTGTTTTTCCAGATCGCGCAATACCCCCAGTACTGCAAGGGTGCCGCGTTTCAGATACTGCTCATTATCTTCTGATTTCACTTCCTGCTCCGGTGTGGCCGTTAAACCATCTGCTCCAGGGTTATGGAGAGAATATCGGCGTGCTGTTGTCAGACTTTAACATTTTCCCGCCTGCCGCTGCGCTTTTTCTTTACAAAGTTTGACTGTAAATCACGTAGTTAGAAATCTTGCCTATACTTGTTTTTACCAGCGTTTATTGGTCGTCAATTAGCCGAACAGGCAGCTGATGTTGTCGATAAGTGTGTTAATCAGCAAAAATAAGGAGCAGGAAATGGGTATTCTTTCATGGATCATTTTTGGTTTGATCGCCGGGATCATCGCAAAATGGATTATGCCGGGTAAAGATGGCGGCGGATTTATTATTACCGTGGTGCTGGGGGTGGTCGGTGCGGTGGTCGGTGGCTGGATTAGCACCTTCTTTGGCTTCGGTAAGGTGGACGGGTTTAATTTCGGCAGTTTTGTGGTGGCGGTGATTGGCGCCATTGTGGTGCTGTGGATTTATCGTAAGGTGCGGAGTTAGTCTGGAACCTTTGGGGAGTCGTCTGGTTGATCGAGATACCCAGGGCGACCATCCCGCGGTCCTTTGCGGACAAGCCGCTACGGAGCCATCGGGATGTTTCCCTTAATCCCTGGGCTTTAGGTGTTGCCTGTTGGGCGTTTCTGGGGTCAGGTCAATAGTGAATGTCCAGACCGTCACTGGCGGCTCCTCCCCCCATAAAATGGCGGGAGGCTGGGAGGAGGGAACCAACGACTTAGCCTCTCAGCCGCTTGCTCCCCCTCCCTGACCCTCCCCCATTTTATGGGGGAGGGGATCTGACTGGCGATGCCTGTAATAGAACCGTTGTTACACCACCCTCATCATGCATTACATCTCTTTGCGTATGGCTTAAAAATCATAACCAATCGTCGCCTGCACGCTGCGTTCTGCGCCTCGGTAGCAGAAACCAGTACCGTAGCAGGCGGCGATATAGTTGCGATCGCCAATATTATTGGCATTAACCTGCACATACGCACCTTTCAGCTGCTTATTCCATGCGCCTAAATCGGCCCGCACGGCGGCATCAAACAGCGTGACGGAAGGCAGGCGGGTGGTGTTTTCATTATCGGCCCATTGCTTACCGAGATAACGTACACCCGCGCCCACGCTTAAACCATAGTCAAACTGATAGTGCGCCCATGCTGTCGCTATCTGATTCGGTGTCAGGTAAGGGGTGTGTCCATCATTACCATCAACTGATTCTTTGAATCGCACATGGCTCAGCGTGTAGCCCATGATAGTACTCAGGCGTGGCGTAATCTGGTTACGCGCTTCCAGTTCGATGCCCTGAGAATGCACTTTACCGGCCGGGACATTGGTGCCACTGACAACATCGCGGTTGGAGATATCTTTCTGCGTCAAATCATAAGCGGCAATACTGTAGATATCTGAGGTGCCAGCGGGCTGATATTTCACCCCCGCTTCATATTGCTCGGCGGTGGAGGGTTTCAGCAGATTACCCTGCGGATCTTCCAGCGAGGAAGGAGTGACTGCCTGGCTGTAGCTGACATAAGGGGAAATGCCATTGTCAAAGGCATACAGTACCGAAGCACGGCCGCTGAAGTGATCGTCTGCGCGATGGCGCGATGCGTCAGTTGTCTCGTTGGCTTTTTTCGACACGATATGGTCGTAGCGACCAGAAAGGTCAACATGCCAGTTATCCAGTTTGATTTGGTCCTGCAAATACAAACCGGTCTGGTTGTAACGTCGGATCAGGTCATCATCAGTGTAAAACGTCAGCGCGGTACCGCGGGAAACCCCTGTCTCAGCATTCAGATTGCTGGCGTAGGCCTGTCCATCCCATAGGTCATTTTTGTATTCATGATATTCCGCACCCAGTACCACCTTATGCTCAAGCGCGCCGGTAGTAAAGTCAGCCTGGAGCTGGTTATCAATGGCTGCAGCGTTGAGCGTTGAACGCGTGCCGGAGTAATAACGCCTTAACTCGTTACTGGTGCTGCTTATCCAGCCGCCCTGATACACGGTATCCAGCTTCACATTCGAATGGGTATAACTACCGGTGGAACGGAATGACCAGGTGTCATTAAAGCGATGAGAAAACATATAGCTGTACATCTGCATGGTGCGCTTGTACTGATCCAGTGAACTCTCGCCGTCGTAGAAGCTGCGACTGAGGCGATAACCATTATGATCAGTCACGGTGCCGTCTAATGGCACTGAACCATGGTAGCCGCCGGAAGGGTCTTTTTGCAGATAAGCTTTCAGTAATAGTGAGGTATCTTCCGTCGGTTGCCACAGCAGCGAGGGGGAGAAGGCGTAACGTTCTTCGCGGGTATGGTCATACTGCGTATCGCTGCTGCGCGTCATACCGGTCAGGCGGAAGGCCCATTGCTCGTTAATCGCATTGGTGTAATCGAACGCACCGCCGTTGGTTTTCTGTGTACCCCGGGACAAACGGAAGTGACCCTCTTCAGCAAATTGCGGGCGTTTTGACGTCATATTGACCAGTCCGCCGGGTACCGTCTGCCCATACAGTGCTGATGATGGACCTTTAATCACATCAATGCGCTCCACAAACCAGGGATCGACCTGCAGTACGTTATGGCTGCCACCGTCGCTCATCACCCGCAGGCCATCGAGAAACGTATTATCCGTATCTCCGCCATGAAATCCGCGCAGCGACACCGTATCAAAACGCGTCGCCGCGCCGGCAAAGTTGGTAAACACCCCCGGGGTATAGTTCAGCGCCTGATTGATATTGCTGGCGCCCTGATCCTCTATCTGCTGGCGCGTGACGACAGAAACTGACTGGCCGGTAGTGATTAATGGCGTGTCAGTTTTTGTCGCCCCGGTGCTGCTTTTCGTCGTGTAACCCGAGGTCGGCGACTGTGCGGTTTCCGCTGGCTGGGCGGTCACTACCAGCGTATCGTCAGCGAAAGAGAGCGAAGGGAGCGTCAGGGCCAGCGAGCAGTACAGCGCAGAACGTTTGACGGCGAAAGCCATTCTTATACCTCATCATCCTGTAGCGGAAATTAATTGTTACATAGCGGATGCAAAGTATTATCTTTCTCAATTGGTGTTTCAAGTATTGATTTGTCTTAACTATTCACACAAAAATAGCAGGGAATTAACATAAAAATGCAGAATACGTTCTCGACATTATTTTCCGTTCAGATTACGCAACTCTTGTTTTGTGTGTTGATTTTAAATGTTTTTTTATTCGATGGGATAGGGCGACCGGAACAAGTGAAACGCTGCGGAGGCGGTATTTTTACCGCCTCCGCAGAGTGAAAGGGGGAAATTGACTTAAAAATAAACCTTACTTATTTTTACTGATGTCACTGACGTTATTACAGGTGACCCCCTTCGGACAGTACAAATCCATTAATTTAAGCGTAACGCCATTGGTCCAGCCGAAGCCATCCTGCAGCGGATATTCCCCGCCACCACCACCACCGAGCCCCTTGCCTTCCACGACATATTTTTCCACCAGCTTGTGCTCTTTATCGTAGGTATTCTGTACGTTAGTCAGAAAGCGTATGCCGATCTCTTTCGCCAGCGGTTGCTGACGGTAGTGATTCAGACCAGCGACGGCAACCCACTGCAGTGGTGCCCAGCCGTTTGGCGCATCCCACTGCTGGCCGTTGTTCACATTGGTGGTCACCAGTCCGCCTTCCTTCAGCAGCTGTTTTTCCACCGCGGCGGCCGTGCGTTTGGCTTTGTCTTCATGGGCGGCTTCGACAAACAGCGGGTACAGCGTCGCGGCGGTCAGCTGAGGTCGTACGCTGTTCTGCTGCCAGTTATAATCGGCATACCAGCCCTGTTTCTCATCCCATAAATAGCGGTTGATGGCCGCCTGGCGCTTTTCCGCCAGTTCGCTAAAGCGCTGACTTTCATTGTCCTGTTTCGCCACGCGGCTGGCGTGGGCGATGGTTTTTTCCAGTTTGAACAGCAGGGCGTTGAGATCCACCGGCACGATGCGCGTAACACGAATCGTGGAGAGATCGTTCGGTTTATCAAACCAGCGTGAACTGAAATCCCAGCCTGAAGCCGCACCGGCACGCAGGTCGCGATACAGTTCGGCTTTGTTGCGTTCGGGATTCTTTTGCGCGGTGGCGATATCATCCATATACGATTCGGTACGCGGCACATCACGTGCATCCCAGTAGCGATTGAGGATCACGCCATCTTTTAAACGCACCACGCGTTTACTGGCTTCGCCGGGTTTGACGCTGTCGGCGTCCGCCATCCAGTAGTCATACTCTTTGTGCAACTGCGGCAGATACTTGCTGTAAACCTCTTCACCGCCGTGGGTCGCCAGCAGTTCCACCATCAGGCTAAAGAAGGGCGGTTGCGAGCGGCTGAGATAGTAACTGCGGTTACCGTTGGGAATATGGCCGTAACGATCGAGTTCATGGGCGAAGTTATCCACCATATCCTGCACCAGCTGCCACTGACCACTTTCGGCCAGGCCCAGCATGGTGAAGTAACTGTCCCAGTAATAGACTTCGCGGAAGCGGCCGCCCGGCACCACGTAAGGTTTCGGCAGCGGCAGCAGGGAATCATACTCATTGGCTTTATCGGTGGTGCGTGTCAGCACCGGCCACAGACCGTCGATATGCTCGCGCAGGCTTTGCCCGGCGGGCGGCACGTACGCCTCACCCGCTTTCGGCAGGGTAAAGTTGGTATTGACGAAGTGACGCAAATCGAAATTGCGCTGCGATTTCTGCATTTGCCAGTCGGCAAGTATTGAGGTGGGGTTGTATTTCGGTACCGCGTCAGCAAACGTTTTCTGGTCGGGGAAGAGTTTTGCTGACTGCACCGCATGGTATAGCGGTCCCAGACGGACATCCGGCGGCTGTGGTGTGTTGCTGAGCATGCGCTGCTGTTGTTCCTGCGCATACGCCGGCACACTGACGGCAGTGAGCGCGCCGCTTAACGCCAGCGACACAATGAGCGCGCCTCTCCATTTTGAGTTATCGACTCGTTTCATCATCGGCAGTTCTCCTTGTCCAGACTCACTCAGTCTGTAAGTAATTGACCACCCGAAAAACTTTAGTCGAGATTTCGCCGTCTGGCGGCAGACGGCATGGGAATTGTGAGCCAGCTATTGAATTTAGCGCCAGCCCGCGCCGGTTTATCCCGTCAGCAGGGCACGTTTGAAGGAGAGGATATGGGCGCGACTGGCGGCATCTGCGGCAGCGATATCCTGCTGCGCCAGCGCGGCAATGATCGCCTCGTGTTCAGCAATCACTTCCTGCATATGGCTCTCGCGCGACAGGGTGGTGGCCCAGAAACGCTGCGCCTGGGCATGGATCACGCTCAGGATATCGCTCAGCCGGCTGTTACTGGCAATCGCTGCCAGTTGCTGATGGAACTGGCGATCCAGCAGCATCATGTTGACCCGGTCACGTTGCTCAACGGCCACGGCAATGTGCTGATTCAGTGCGCGCAGGGCGTCGATATCGCTGCGGGTTACCCGCTGACAGGCCAGCGTCATACACAGCGACTCATTCGCCAGACGAACTTCAATTAACTCCAGCGCATCGTCAATCGACAGTGGCGCCACCATCACCCCTTTGCGGGGGATCACCTGCAGCAAGCCTTCACCTGCCAGGCGATGAATCGCCTGATTAACGGGTGTACGGCCCAGTTCGAGATCGGCCATCACCTGTGCGGTATTCAGATAATCGCCAGGCTTGTAGCTCAGGGTGATTAACGCCTGTTTGAAACGTAAATACGCCTGTTCGTTCAGAGAGATGGCGCGTGGCTTTTCAGGCACATCTTCCTTCTGTTCCATGCTGTCGTCGTTCACATATTTCTCCTGCCATTGGCACTATTCGTCATTTTACACAAAAGCTGGCATGAAAATCGCTATATTTAAAATGTGTGTGAAATTTCACAGTGATTTTAAATGGAGGGTTTTGCCAATGAGACTGAACTTTACTTTGCCGTGCCACGGCGGCGCACAGGTCAATATCGCGGTCAGCCAGCTGGTGATTGCCGGGTGGGCTGGACGCGATCAGCAGGCGATTATGCACCACATCAGTGAGCTGGAAGCGCTGGGCGTGCCCCGTCCTGGTGCGGTGCCGCTGTTTTACCGCGTCGCGGCCAGTCAGCTGACTCAGGCGGATACCGTTGAAGTACTGGGCAGCGCCACGTCCGGGGAAGTCGAGCCGTTTATCTTTAGCTGCGGCGGCAAACAGTATGTCTCGCTGGCCTCTGACCATACCGATCGCCAGCTGGAAACCTACAGCGTGGCGATGTCAAAACAGGTGTGTGTGAAGCCCGTTGCGCGCGAAGCCTGGCCGCTGGAGCAGGTGGCGGAGCACTGGGACAGTTTGATACTGCGCGCGTGGATCCGTGAAGACGGCGAGTGGGTGCTGTATCAGCAGGGCACGCTATCCAGCCTGCGCACCCCCTGGGATCTGCTGACGCGTTATCTCGGCGATACGCCGCCGGACGACGGGCTGGCGATGAGTTGCGGCACACTGGCGGCGATTGGCGGTATCCGTCCTGCCAGCGAATTCCGCATGGAGCTGGTGGATGAGGTGCTGGGCCACAGCCTCAGCCATCAATACCGCAGCGTTGAGCTGCCGGTTATTGCCTGAGGAGCGCGCCATGCAAAAACTTACGCTGCAACAGGCCAGCGAGCAGCTGGCGCAGGGTGCCATCCGCTCCACCGCTCTGCTGGAACAGGCACTGAGTCAGATTGCCAGTGGCGAAGGGCCGCGCGCCTTTACCCGCGTCTATCGCACCAGTGCGCGCCAGCAGGCGCAGGCAGCAGATGAACGGCTGGCCGCACATCAGCCACGCGGCGCGCTGGAGGGTATCCCGGTATCGATTAAAGATCTGTTTGATGTCGCCGGTGAAACCACCACCGGTGGCTCCGTGGCGCTGGCTGATGCGCCACCCGCCACCGCCAGCGCCGTTATCGTGGAGCGTTTATTGCAGGCGGGCGCGGTAGTGGTCGGGAAAACCACGATGACCGAGTTCGCCTATTCGGGGCTGGGCATCAATCCGCATTACGGCACTCCCGCCAATCCGTGGGACCGCGCCAGCCGCCGTATTCCTGGCGGTTCGTCGTCGGGCGCGGCAGTGGCGCTGAGTGATGGCATGTGCCTCGGTTCCGTCGGCACCGATACCGGCGGCTCAGTGCGTATCCCTGCCGCGCTGTGTGGCCTCACCGGTTTTAAACCCACCGCGCGGCGTATTAATGCCGGCGGCTTACAGCCACTGTCTCCCTCGCTCGACTCGATTGGCGTGCTGGCCCATGACGTCGCCAGCTGCCTGTTGCTGGATGCAGCCATCGCCGATCGGCCTTTGCAGCCAGCGCAGCAGGATTTGCGTGATGCGCGTTTTGCCGTGCCGCAGACGCTGGTGCTGGAGGGACTGGATGACACCGTCGCAACGGCATTTGCACGCGCTATCGCATGCCTGCGCGCACAGGGCGCCACGGTCGAAATGCTGCCGCTGAGCGAACTGGCCGAGCTGGCGACGATCAATGCGCGCGGCGGCTTCACTGCGTTGGAATCCTGGCAGTGGCACCAGGCGCTGATTGCCCGCCACGCGGATCGCTATGACCCGCGCGTGTTGTCGCGTATCCGCCGCGGCGCGGAGTTAACGGATGACGACCGCCAGTTGCTCCAGCAGCAACGTGCTGACTGGCAGCAACGCGTCAGCGCGCAGCTTGCGGGGTATCACGCGCTGCTAATGCCGACCACGCCAGTGATTGCGCCTACCATCGCTGAACTGGAGGCGGATGAAGATCACTACTTCCGCGTCAACGGCGCGATGCTGCGCAATCCAGCGGTGATCAACTTTCTTGATGGCTGCGCCTTTTCCCTGCCGTGCCATGCGGCTGGCGAGGCGCCGGTCGGCTTAATGATTTCCGCCTTAGCACTTCAGGACAGCGAACTCGCTGGCTGGGCGCTAAGCATCGAACAGGCCCTGCACCAGGGTTAACTTTTATTTGCATACCGCAGGAGAAAACCATGACTCGTTCAACCCAGGGAATGTTGTTTGTGGCCACGGACATTCATCCGGCCGATGAAGCTGATTTTAATCAATGGTATGACCGCGAGCACGTTGAGGAGCGTGTGGCGATCAGCGGCTTTTTAAGCGGCGCGCGTTACCAGGCGCTGGATAACAGCCGTAAATATCTCGGTTTGTACAAGACCTCATCGCTGGATGATTTTACCAGCGCTGCCTATCACGCCGCCTTTACCCGCCAGACGGCATGGTCAGTCACTAATCTCGGCAAAATGGTGAATCCGATGCGTCGGGTATGCGCTATCCGCGCCCAGGTGGGCGCTGGCGCGGGCAGTCAGCTGGCGATTCTGACGTTAACCACGGAACCGTCAGATGCGGCAATCCAGCAACTGGGTGAACAGCTGTTTCGCGAGGCCGGTTTTATCCGTTCCAGCCTGTTGCAGCCCGATGTTGATCTCAGCACACCGCTGCCGAAAGAAGCACGCGAAAACCGCGCCATGCAGTCGATGCTGTTAATCGAAAGCAGCAGTCAGCAGGCCAGTGAGCATCTGGCCGCGATTGCCAGCGCCGCGCTGGATTGCCGCGTGAGTTTTTACGCCCTGAGCTGGCAGTTAACCAAACAGGAGATGCCATCATGACGCTGTTACATACCGACCACAGCGCGCACAGCGCGACGGCGGAAAAGCCGAAAACTGGCCGTCTGGCGGCTGCCAGCTCAATTGGCACCGCGCTCGAATGGTATGACTTCACCGTCTATAACATTATGGCGGCGCTGATCTTCAACCATGTCTTCTTCCCGTCGTTCGATCCGCTGGTGGGTACCATTCTGGCGTTCTCAACTTATGCGGTCGGCTACGTGTCACGCCCGATTGGCGGCATGATCTTTGGTCATCTCGGTGATGTGCTGGGACGCCGCTTTGTGCTGGTGACCACGCTGGTGATTATGGGCGTGACCACCGCGCTGATGGGATTATTGCCCGGCTACGCCAGCTGGGGGATCTGGAGTCCGTTGCTGCTGGTCTCGCTGCGCTTTATGCAGGGTGTGGCGCTGGGCGGAGAGTGGGCCGGGGCGGTGCTGTTGTCGATGGAGCATGGTAAAGCGAACCAGCGTGGACGTAATGCCTCTTTTGCCCAGGTTGGCCCCTCGTGCGGCACCCTGCTGGGCACCGGTCTGATTACCCTGATTACCGTGGCGATGTCGCCGGAGCAGTTCCAGGCGTGGGGCTGGCGGATTCCGTTTCTGTTGAGTTTGCTGCTGGTGGTGTTTGGTCTCTGGTTGCGTCGTGGCGTGGGCGAAACCCCGGCGTTTCTTAAGCTGGAGAAAAGTAAAAATACTACGCACACCCCGCTGAAAGAGGTGCTGGTGCAGCATCCGCGTGCACTGCTGATTGCTGGCGGTTCACGGATTGGTTCTGATGTGCTGTACGCGCTGGTGGTGGTATTTACGCTGACCTATGTCACCACCGTGCTCAACCTGCCGCGTCCGCTGGCGCTGACCGCCACCATGCTGGGGGCGATGGGTAATGCGCTTACCGTGCCGATGTTTGGCGCACTGTCGGATCGTCTGGGACGTCGTCCGGTGTATATGGCCGGCGCGCTGCTGGCGATGGTGTGGGCATTTGCCTTCTTTGTGCTGCTGGACAGCAGCCAGCCGTGGCTGATTTGCCTGGCGGTGATTGGCGGCTTGTTGATCCACGCAATGATGTATGGCCCGCAGGCGGCGTTTGTTACTGAACAGTTCCCGACCCGCGTACGCTATGCCGGTTCTTCACTGGCGTATACCCTGGCGGGCATTGTCGGCGGTGGCTTTGCGCCACTGATTATCACCACGCTGTACAAAGAGATGGGCAGCACGCTGTGGGTATCGCTGTATGTGATGGTGGCGCTGCTGATCACCTTCCTCGCGCTGTGGAAAGCCAAAGAGACCGCGCATAAACCGCTGTAATTTTGTTTTAGCCCTTCTGCCGCCCGGCAGAAGGGGTGCTTTTCCCGGCTCTCTTCCATGGCTAAATCGCCCATTTCTGCGATGTCCGGCGCGCTATCGGCATCAATTTACGCTGCGTTTTGCTGGCACTCACCCTATGGCGTTCTGCCATCATAACGACACTGTAGTGACACAAAAATGTCATTGTTGTGTCGCAGACTGGCTTCCTGAAACACCTGGCAAGAATTTTTTCATGGAGATATGCCTTAATGAACTACAAAAAACTATTCGCTCTGTCACTGATTGCTGCCGCTGTATCCACCACCAGTTATGCTGATGTCGCCGCTTACAGCCGCGCGGCGCAGGGGGATCTTACTGAGCCGGGCGGCGCACGTCGTCTGACGCAGGATCAAACCGAAGCGCTGAAAGCGTCGCTGATCAACACCACGGCGAAAAATGTCATTCTGCTGATTGGCGATGGCATGGGGGATTCCGAAATCACCGCCGCGCGTAACTATGCAGAAGGGGCGGGCGGCTTCTTTAAAGGCATCGATGCACTGCCATTAACCGGTCAGTACACCCACTATGCGCTGGATAAAAAAACGCATAAACCGGATTACGTTACTGATTCCGCGGCATCAGCCACCGCCTGGGCAACGGGTGTGAAATCCTACAACGGCGCGATTGGCGTGGACGTCAACGGCAAAGATCATGCGACCATCCTGGAAATCGCCAAAGCGGCCGGTAAAGCCACCGGTAACGTCTCCACCGCCGAGCTGCAGGATGCAACACCTGCGGCGCTGATCGCCCATGTCACGTCGCGTAAATGCTATGGCCCGGTAAAAACCAGTGAAACCTGCGCCAGCAATGCGCTGGAAAAAGGCGGCAAAGGCTCGATCAGCGAACAGTTGCTGAACACGCGTCCGGATGTGACGCTGGGCGGCGGGGCGAAGAGTTTCAGCGAAAGCGCCAAAGCCGGTGAATGGCAGGGCAAGACGCTGGAAGAACAGGCAAAAGCACGCGGTTACCAGTGGGTGACCGATGCCGCAGGTCTGCAAGCCATCAGCGTGGCGAACCAGGATAAGCCGGTGCTGGGACTGTTTGCCGGTGGCAATATGCCGGTGCGCTGGAAAGGGCCGAAGGCCACTTATCATGGCAACCTCGAGGGGCAGCCGATCACCTGTGAAGTCAACCAGGATCGCACCGATGCCACGCCAACGCTGGCGCAGATGACTGAGAAAGCCATCGAACTACTGGATAAGAACGAGAAGGGCTTCTTCCTGCAGGTGGAAGGGGCATCAATTGATAAACAGGATCATGCCGCTAACCCTTGTGGTCAGATTGGTGAAACCGTCGATCTCGACGAAGCGGTGCAGAAAGCGCTGGAATTCGCGAAGAAAGACGGTAATACGCTGGTGATCGTCACTGCGGACCATGCCCATTCCAGCCAGATTATTGCTAACGACAGCAAAGCGCCGGGTCTGACGCAGAAGCTGAATACCAAAGATGGCAGTGTGATGACCATCAGCTACGGTAACTCAGAAGAGGATTCGCAGGGGCATACCGGCACTCAGCTGCGTATCGCGGCCTACGGCCCGCATGCGGCTAACGTGGTGGGGCTGACGGATCAGACCGATCTGTTCTATACCATGCGTGCGGCGATGGGGCTGAAATAAGGCTGTTTCTCTGGTCTCTCCCCTCGCAGGGAGAGGCTGGATTCTGCTCGTCACTGTTGAGTGGCGTTCCCTCCGCGCTATTCCCAGCCGCGCTCCCGGTAGGTTTCTTTATCCTGTTCGGCGAAGTCGCTGCGGTATTCTCCCCAGCCCATGTAGCAATAGTATTGTGTCATCGCGGCAAAGTGGGACTCCGCCTCGCAGCTCCAGATCAGTCTGGCATCATCGGCTAACAGGCGGCGAGCGCTGTCTCCGCGCGGGCCCGCCAGGCAGAACATCTGTTCGTTTTCACCTTCCAGCCAGAGCTCATGTTTCATTGATCCTCCCTCCCTTAGCACGTCGCGCCGTATTGCGTCAGTTTATTGAACGCCTACCCTGATAAGTTTATGGTATGACAATCATCAGGTTAGCGGTTTTTATTTTTTACAGGGAGCGTGTTTATGGCGCCACAGCTGGAATTTTCCTTCCGCATTGAGATTCAGGTTACCCCGCCAGTGATTGTCAGCAATGACCGAATTTATGGCAAACGCCAGCTTATCCCGATAGCTTGCGGCAAGGTGAGCGGGGCGATAACGGGTGAAGTGCTGCCAGGCGGTGTCGACAGCCAGATTATTGATGCCAGCGGGTTGTGTCGCCTGTCGGCACGCTACGCGGTGAAAACGGATGCCGGGCATACGTTTTACATTGAGAACAATGGGATTCGACGGGTTCCGGCAGAGTGGCGTGAGCGGCTGTTTAGTGAGGATATGAGCTTCTTTAGCGACATTGCGCCGGAAGAGATCTACTTTAAAACCACGCCGACGTTTGAGGTGTATCACCCGTCGCTGGACTGGCTGCGTGACAGCATTTTTATCTGTAGCGCGCAGCGCAGTGAGAACGGCGTGTTTTTGGATATGTATCGGGTGGTGTGAGGGGATCGAGGGTATGAGCCGAATAATACCCGGTTTCGGCTCATCAGATGAGCCGAATGGTATACGCAATCGGCTCATGAAATTAATATGCATTGATGAGATGCCATCTCTTCGTTCTGGCCAACAGCGCTAAGACATAACCTGCGGGCAACAAGTAACTTGTCTAATGAGCCGAATAGGGGCTATTATCGGCTCATTATCTGAGCCGAATAAAGTGCTTTATTGGCTCATTCAGATGTTAGCGGGAGAGATTATGTCGGTAGCCTGGATCTGGCAGCAAGAAAACTGGCCCAATTTTTACTGGCAGGATGAGCAAATACAGCCACTGTTACGTCAGATACAGCGTAATCTCGGGATACTTCTTGGCAGTAGCTCTGTGAGTGGGGATACTCAAGAACAGGCACTGGATACATTGCTTGCTAACATCCTCGCATCGTCAGCGATCGAAAATGAGCGACTTAATGCACAGTCGGTTCGTTCATCTCTTGCAAGACGCCTCGGTGTTTCGCTAGAACAATCTTATCCCATTTCTGATCGTTCAGAAGGACTGGCGGCAATGATGGTCGATGCTATCGACAATCGCGGTCAGCCACTCACTCTGGAGCGTTTATATCAATGGCATGGCTGGTTGTTTCCGGCAGACGAGATGTTTTTACAGCGCATCCGCATCGGTCAGCTCAGAGGTGAAGAACCGATGCAGGTGGTGTCTGGCCGCGTCGATCGCCCTGTTGTGCATTTCGAAGCGCCACCAGGGGATGTATTGGATCAAGAGCTGGATAAATTTATCGATTGGTTTAATTGCAGCCAACGCAATCCTGCCTACGATCCTGTTCTTCGAGCTGCCATATGTCACCTTTGGTTTGTGACGTTGCATCCATTTGATGATGGGAATGGACGGATCACTCGTGCTTTAACCGATTTGGCGCTATCGCAAGCAGATAGCCAAAGTATTCGCCTGTATGCGATGTCAGTAGCCATTCTTGAGCAGCGTGCCAGTTACTACCTTGTATTGGAACAAACTCAGAAAGGCAGCCTGGATATCACGATCTGGCTATGCTGGTTTCTCAATACATTGAATACTACGCTTGCCCGGGCAATCGACGGTATAGCCCGTATTCTATGTAAAACACGATTTTGGCAACAGCATCATACGGATAATTTAAGCACGGAGCAGATTAAGGTGCTAAATCGGTTGCTGGATGGTGGCGAACGCGGTTTTGAACAAGGAATTAACGCCAGCCAATATCAGAAGGTTGCGCAGGTAAGCAAAGCTACGGCGACGCGTCACCTGACTGATTTGCTTGAGAAGGGCTGCATTGTGAAATTGCCGGGTGGGGGGAGAAATACGCGATATACGATTGGGATTGTAGATAAAATAAAATAAATGTTGCGTAGGCAGCTGAAAAATTAATGTGAGAAACCATGTCGTTCTGTAAGTACCCCGGTAAACCGGACCATTCACTTTTAGAGATCTTCCGGCATACTGATTATGTCCCCGGAGGAGATCGTCATGCGCAAAGCCCGATTCACCGAACACCAGATCATCGCCGTTCTGAAGTCCGTCGAAGC
>JAAIGF010108560.1_pt1 | contig 123448 bp, 107 predicted proteins | sample 6487441 | NCBI WGS metagenome assembly JAAIGF01 (sample SAMN13974129, study PRJNA590717) | phyllosphere metagenome | biome: pepper field; feature: multiple bacterial spot infested pepper fields; material: pepper leaves; isolation source: leaves from pepper fields | host: Capsicum annuum ... | reverse complement strand
GGCGACCGAAGTCGCCGTTTAAAAGAAAGCACCATGTGCTCGTTTAAAACGTTGGCGAGAATTTTCATTCTCTATATTCTCACGATGATCTGCATCATCGCGACTCACTTACTGTTCAGTTTTCAAGGAGCAAACCGTGTTGATTTGTTTCTTTCGTTGTGCGCCGTGTGTCTCAGCGGCGACTTTTATATCCTATCACAGTTTCAAGCAGTTCGTCAAGCACTTTTTTTAAAAGTTTTTTCGAAGCTTGTTTGTGAGGTGTTCCTCTCAGCAACTTAGCACTGAGCGCCTTTGAAGGGCGAGATTTAATTTATCACATATTCAGAGTTAACGTCAACCCTTTTTCGAAATTTCATCCGTTTTCATTTTTCATATACTGGCTAAACCCGCGTCAATTCACACTATAACGGATTTCTTCGCTGTTCGGACCGTTCTTGCCTTCGCGTGGATATTGCTTAATTAGGGAACGATAGACCAGTTTGCGTACCACCATCGGCAGCTCTTTTTTTACGTATTGCAGATCGGGATGACGAACCAATTCTTCAATGGTCCACGGAATTCTGCGACTGCGAAGAACGCGAATCAGAAGTTCCGAGCAGACAGCCATTTTGGACATGACGGAGAATTCGCAGGCCAGCAGCACCAATTCGACCCTTTCTTGCAAAGTTTCTTGACTGAATGCAAGTTGTTCATACAATTTGTATACTTGGGCGCTATGCGCTCGAACCTGATTCCAGATGGTCTTTTCCGGATACACCGATTTTTGCACCAATTCAATACAAGCCCAATGATGCAGTGCTTTGAGCGTACTGTAGTAAGCGTCCATCTCGTGTCCTTCAGTCAAATGACGCTTGGCTTCTACGTAATTACGAAGAAAACGCGAGAACTCGAAAAACAAACGTTGTTCCTGAAGCGGCTGTTCAAAATGTTCAACTTGCTGTCTCAAGTGCAAAATTTGCCCGTTCACGTCTTCTACCACTTCCCCCTGTAAAAAATAATGAACCAACGAACGATTCTCGCCGGTTACGATCCATTTCTTTAATTCCTGCGCTTGCAGGCTCAAAAAGTGATAGTGAACGCCCTTCTCCACGCGATGATGCGTTTGGACGTCTTCATGGGGAGAATCGAAAATCAGAAACACCAACACGTCAAAGTCCTGAAGCAGCGCGCCGTGAAACTTCCCTCCAGGCCGGTAACAAGCGACAGCTCCCAGAGGAAGAGGATCTTTTTTTGTCCAATCGTTAAAAGTAAATGGGCTCAAGTTCAATTCCTCCTTGCAGATGGGCCGTCCGGACGCGGTGTTTACAGAAAAAAGGCAATGTGCACCGATTATGGCCGTTACACCTTATTCTACGCCGGACGTTCCATTCCTCCTTCATTAGGGAGCCCGTAAAAAAATGCACGGCATGCTTATAATGATCGCTTCCTATTTTTCGTTGATCGTACGCAGCACTTCCCAAGCTTCGGCCGAAGCAAAACTACGAGTCCAACTGGCCACGCCGGCAAGCTCGTGCTTTTTCGCCAATTCAATCCTCCTTGTTAATGAACTCCCGTCTTCCAGCCAGATGCGTTTTTTCGTACCGTCTTCTTTATCTTCATACTCCGCGTAATTTTGTCCGATGTCTTCAAGGAGCTGCTGTTTGGCACCATTCTCAGCGAGGAGTCGTTGAGAACTTTCCATACCGATCGCAGAAGAAGAGACTTTGGTCTCGCCGTTCTCTTCGGTCTCCGTCCATACGCGCGTATACAGCGGAATGCCGAGGACTAGCTTGGAGGCGGGAACGTTGTCTTCTTCCAAGATCCGGGTGACAGATGTTTCGACCCAAGGCAAAGACGCAACGGAACCCGCATTCGGGCTGCTCGCCCAATGTTCGTCATAGGCCATCACCACCATGAAGTCTACGGTCTCTCCCAATGCGCGTCGATCCAGGAAAGCTGACCACATCTCACTATTCGATTTGGGCGTAACGTCAACCGAGACGGTTAATCCGGCTTGATGCGCCTGCACGGTAAATTCGCGCACGAATTCGACGAACGGTTCTTTATCTTCGGTGTATACATTTTCAAAGTCGAGATTGATCCCATCCAGCTTATATTCGGCAGCGTAATCCAGCACCTGGCGAATCGCTGCGGCACGCGTGCTGTAGTCGCTTAACATCTCCCGCGTCCAATCCGCCTCAAAGCTGTTGCTGAACAGTCCCCATACTTGCTTGTCCCGATTATGGGCGCGTCCCACATAGGCGGAGTCGGCTTTGTTTTTCACATTGCCCGCGCCATCCTCCAGCTCGAACCAGGTCGGACTGACGACGTTGATGCCTTGCATTTCTTCGATCACGTCCGGACTTGGCTTACGCTCGTAAACGGCTTCCCAGGCAAGGTTGATCTTCTTGTTGGCCCATTCTTTGGCTGCGGCAGTCTCGGCGACTTCGATCACCGGTACCTTTTCCTCGTTGCCGATCTTCACTTCGCTTGCCGGGATATAGCCGGAGCGGCCTTCGTCGGTCTGCGCGTACAACCAACCGTCTTGCTCACTCCAGATGCGAAGCGGCATGCCCTCTTCTAAATCGGCAACCGCCGGGGATTTAATCGTACGCTCGCTTCGAAGCTTCGGCGAACTGAATAGTCCGCCATCCGCTGCCAGTCCCGTACGGAATTCGTCGCCGGCCTTAAGCACAATGACGCTCCCATCCGGACTTTCTTCCGCAATTTGAATGCCGTAAAGCTGTTCGAGGGGCTCTACGGGTATGTATAGAACACCGTCCGCCTCTTCCAAGGAAGAATTGAGCGCGTAAGCTTCCCCATTGAGTTCCGCTCGTTCATCCCCTTGAGTCATTACAAGAAGTTCGCCCGGCGTGGTCAGAATCGCGGTTTCTCCATCCGGATCGCCGTAAGCGTAGGCATTGATTCGTTCGCGCACCAAAGGCAAAGGAAGCTTTAGCGTATCCCCGCTCCCGCGCGCGGTATAACCGCTCCATTGTCCTTCTATAAAAACAGGCTTTTTCTGCCCGATCCATTCCGGCTCTTCATGCGAGAAACTCGGCAGGAACTGCCATGCTCCCCAGCCTGCACCTACAATCACGATACCGAGCAGAATCATTCTGCCCGGACGTTTCTTTTTACGAGTACGCGTGCGTTTTTGCCTGCTTCCTATCACTTCACAACCGCAACCCTTCTGCATGATCGCAAGAATACGCCATAAAAAAAAGCGCGGGAGCCTTCTCGGCTCCACACGCCCTATTGTAAGCAAACGTCAATGTTCGCTGCAACCTTTGCATACTCCATACACTTCCAAACGATGTCCTTTGACTGTAAATCCTGTTGATTTCGCCGCAGCATGTTCAACTTCCGCCAAGTAAGGATGATGGAAATCTTCGATCTTGCCGCATTTCTCGCAAATAATATGATAATGCTCGCTGACGTTCGCGTCGAATCGGCTGGAATTGTCTCCGTACGTGAGCTCGTGTATCATTCCGGCTTCGATGAGCATCTTGAGATTGTTATAAACGGTAGCGACGCTCATGCTTGGAAATTGCGGACACAACGCGCGATAGATCTCGTCCGCGGTCGGATGCCCCATGTTTTCCATCAGGTAAGTCAAAATGGCATGTCGTTGGGGAGTGATGCGCACACCGTTGATTTTCAACTGTTCCAAAGCATGCTGTACCCGTGTCGTCATCCCGTTCTCCTCCTCGCCGTAATTCCTTAGATTACTCTCCATTGTAAGGTTTGTGAATATTTTTTGTCAACGTGTCAATATCTAAGGCCGTTATTCAATCGCTGCGAAAAATGTTCAGGTCTCCGTTGCCGTCCACTTTTACCGTGAAATCGCCGTCTCCGTAAGTTCCGCTGAGCGTCCGATCTTCAATGGCAAACGGCAGCTCGCTGCGAATGTCTCCATAGCCGTTCGAACCGTCCATCCGATAGTCCCCGTGGTCAGGCAGAGTCAGATCGATTCGTCCTACTGCGCTATACACCGACCAATTCCCGCGCACGACACGAGAGTTGATGACGATGTTACCATTGAGGCTTTGTGCGGATAGTCCGAAGTTGACCCCATTGATTTCGATGCTGCCGTTGCGCGTATCCGCAGCAATGTCGCCGATGGTTCCGCTCGTTACGATATTGCCGAGAATCGTGGTCAGATTGGCTGAACCGGAAATATTCGCGCTCTCGATATCGCCCTGCTGCGTCTCGGCTTTTACATTGCCGGTGACGGTCGAGAGTTTGACGCTGCCTTTTGACGTCGATGCCGAAACATTACCGTTCACATTGGTGAAATCCAGATTGCCTCCGCCGGTTTGCACAGCGATGGAGCGAAGCGCCTGAACGCCGTTTAAGGTAACGGAACCTCCGTTGGTGCGGATGTCCATGTCAAAGCTTCGTTCGGGCGGGAGTAAAATTTCCAGATCGATCCGCGGTTGGCGGCGTCCGGACGTCCCGTAAGACTGCGAATCGGTCGTGATCGCCAGCGTCTCGCCTTCTTTGATCTTCACGCCGGTTTTTTCGGCAATGGCTTTTGCTTCTTCGGGTTCGGCCTGATCGACCCAGACTGTACTCCGTACACGAATTCGGTCGGAAAAACCGCGGCGAAGGATAATATCTCCATTGATCCCTTCCACGGTCAAGCCCGTCATCTCCAGCGTCGCTGCGAGATCGACCGAAGGCTTGGCGAATTTATTGCCTTCCGCCTCGCTGAATTCGATACCGGACGTGGTCAAATCCAAACTCACCCGGTTCCACAGATGCAGGTAATGATTTTGCTGGGTGACGATAAAAACGGAAGCGCTCAGCAGCACGGCTACCGATATGCCGGCAAAATCGATTCGGAATCGCCGACCGCCGCCGCGACGACGAAATACCAGCAGCATGACGACATACTCGATCCCCCATACGACAAAGATCGCAGGCCACCAGCGAAGCAGCTCCAGCATATCGTCACGTCCGCGCAGTTCGTCGCCAAGCAATATCAGCCCGACGGAGATGAGCACGATCGCTGCCGTCCAGCGGCCAATTCGGATTTTAGGATTCATGGCGTCTCCTCCCCTCTGTCACAGGCGGCAGCTTAGGTTCAGATGGCGCAGTTCCATTCGTATGCGAGGATACGGCTGATGGAAAAGCGGAAGAGTGCTTGGCTGCTTTGCGCACTCCGAAAGCTTGAACGGTCGCAAAAACAAGACCAAGTGCAACAAGGGCGACGGCCGCCGTTTCCTTTCCGTACAGTTCGATCAACTGCCGGAACCAGAGGGGGCGGCTATGCAGAATAAGCAATACCGCACCTTCGCCGACCAGAACCAAAGCAAACACCATGCTTTTTCGCCAATTCCGAAATTCATTCTCTACCGTGCGCCGACGTTCGTTGACCCGATCCGTCGCTTGCAGCACATCATAAAGATTATAGAAGTAAATGATCGGAATCGTCAGACCGAGCAAAATCAAGAGAGGAACGTTTATTTTGATACCCGTAGCCGAAAAGTAAAGCAATGCTTCGATCACGAGCAAAATCGACAACATAAAAGAAACGCCTTTTTGAATCAATCCCAGATAAAGATGCCCTGCACCAGGGATGACGGCAGACAAAATACAAGCAATGGTGGTTCGTTTTTGACGCAAAGTCTTGCTTTTCTTGTGTTTTTTATCGGTTTTGCCCATGATCCGGATCTCCTTTCGCGCAGTATGATCGGTAGCTTTGGCGACAGTTACTCAATCGCAACCGAGTACACGCCTTCCATGTTCAGCAGTTGGTGGGTCATCTCGGCCGGGTCCATTCGCTTTTCCGAGGTCAGGTGCATGGTGATTTCCGCTGCCGAACTTCCTTCCGATTCGGAGGCCGGAGCATCGTTTTTCACGTGGACTTCCATCTTGCGGATGCGCACTTCGCGTTCTTTCATGAAATCGGAGACTTTCTCCATTAACCCGTTACCTGTTCGCCCGCGTACGGTAACGACATGGGTGTGATGCCCACGGATATAACGCTGCTCTACGACATTCAGTACGAGCAGCGTTAAAAATACGAATAACGTGGTGAGTATAGCCGCAAAATAAAACCCTGCGCCTACCGCCAAACCGATCGCGGCGACGACCCAAAGCGAGGCCGCTGTCGTCAACCCGGTAATGGACTTTCCGGTAAACAGAATCGTTCCCGCCCCCAAAAAGCCGATACCCGAAATAACGGCGGTAGCCAGACGCGCCGGATCGACCCGCACGCTCGGTTGATCGACGAAAGCGACGAATCCGTACATGGAGAGCAGCATGATAAGCGCGGAGCCGACGGAAACGAGGATATGGGTACGAAGCCCGGCGGCGTGACTGGAGCGCTCACGTTCCCAGCCGATCAGACCGCCGAGCAGCACCGCGGCTACGATGCGCAGAAAAATGTGTGTGTTGTCGATAATCCATGGATCAGTCATGTGCTTCCTTACTCCTTCTTTTCGGAAATTGCGAAACCAGTGCGGTTCTATTGTTCTGTTTTGCGGCGCATTGTGGTTAATTCAACACCGGGGGCCACGTATTCTTTTCGGAAGGGAACAAACCCAAAACCTTGGTACAAACGCATCGCGGGTTCGTTCATGGAGCCTGTCGATACGATATAGGTTTTGAAGTCCGGATAATGCGAAAAAATGTACCGGATCAGCTTTGTCGCGATTCCCTGTCTAAAAAAGTTAGGATGTACCATCATTCTGGTCAGCGTCAGTTCACCCGGATACTCCTCTTCGACCGCGATGGCGCCTACCAACTCGCCGGTTTCAGTCATATATCCGTAAAAGGTGTCGCTGCTGCGCTTCAAGGTATCGACGGTATCCGCCAAAGGCGGAATTTCATCAAACCCAATCCGCTTGGCCTCTAAACGGTAAGCTGTCGTTTGCAACCGAAATAACGCTTCGACTAATGAATGATCTTCCATATTCAGTTTATCGATCATCGCCATTCTTTTCGCATCTCCTTATCATTAACCGAATTTCTAGCTTTCGCTCGGAACGCACATCGGAACATATAGATGAATATAGAAGACAAAAGGACACGTTCGCAAGCGAACGTGTCCTTTTAACGGCTCCGGTACGTTGTCTACGTCCATTGTAGCATGACGCGGATGACAAGTTTGAATGGAGCCTGAAGAAGCCGTATTTTCGATCAGCCTTGCAGCAGTTCCACGAGCAGCTTGTTAACCAGCCCCGGATTGGCTTTGCCCTTGCTCTGCTTCATGACTTGACCGACCAAGAACCCGATGGCTTTGTCCTTGCCGGCGCGATAATCCTCGACCGACTGCGGATTGGCAGCAACTACTTCAACTACGATCGCCTTGATCGCGCCTTCGTCGCTGATCTGAACGAGACCTTGTTCTTCGACGATTTGCTGCGGAAGCTTGCCGCTTTGCAGCATTTCTTTGAACACGGTCTTGGCGATTTTGCTGCTGACGGTGCCTTTGCCGATCAGGCCAACCAGTTCGCCCAGTCCTTGACCGGTAATCGGAACGGCAGTCAGCTCAAGGCCGCTTGTGTTCAAATGACCGAGAAGATCACCCATGATCCAGTTGGACACCGATTTGGCGTCGTCGGTATGCTTCAGGCTTTCTTCGAACAAATCAGCCAGCGGCTTGGACGAGGTAATGACCTGCGCATCATAGGCCGGCAGACTGTAATCGCTGCTGTAACGGGCTTTGCGCGCATCCGGCAGTTCGGGAATACTGGCCTGGATCGCAGACTTCCACTCTTCGCTGATTTCAACCGCAACCAGATCCGGGTCCGGGAAGTAGCGATAGTCATGCGCTTCTTCTTTGCCGCGCATGGACAATGTTACGCCTTTGGCTTCGTCCCAGCGGCGGGTTTCCTGAACGACGACGCCGCCTTCGTCCAGAATTTCGGCTTGACGGACTTCTTCATACTCCAAGCCACGTTGCACGCCGCGGAAAGAGTTCATGTTTTTGAGTTCGGCACGGATGCCGAATTCTTTTTGGCCTTTCGGACGAAGACTGATGTTGGCGTCGCAGCGCAGCGAACCTTCTTCCATTTTCACGTCCGAGACTTCGCAGTACTGCATGATCGCGCGCATCTTTTCCAGGTAGGCGCGAGCTTCTTCCGGCGAAGACAGCTCGGGCTCGGAAACGATCTCGACCAGCGGCGTTCCGACGCGGTTGAAGTCAACCAAGGAGCCGAAAGCGCCCGTGTGCGTCAGTTTGCCCGCGTCTTCTTCGAGATGAAGGCGCGTGATGCCGATCCGCTTCGTTTTGCCGTCGACTTCGATATCGATCCAACCGTGTTCGCCGATCGGACGAGCCGCTTGCGAAATCTGATAAGCTTTCGGCGAATCGGGATAGAAATAGTTTTTGCGGTCGAAATGGCTGATATCCGCAATCTGGCAGTTCAGTGCCATCGCCGCTTTTATCGCATATTCGACGGCTTGGCGGTTCAATACCGGCAGTACGCCGGGATGACCCAGGCAGACTGGGCAGGTATGTGTATTAGGCGGCGCTCCGAATTCGGTAGAGCAACCACAGAAGATCTTCGTATTCGTATGCAGCTCGACGTGCACTTCGAGTCCGACGACCGTTTCGTATTGTACGGTGGACATAACAGGCGTTTCCTCCTTCTTAAGCACGCAGATTAAAACTGCGGGCGGCGTTTATGATGATCGGTATTTTGTTCAAACGCATGCGAGACGCGCAGTACGGTCTGTTCGTCGAATGGCTTGCCGATGATCTGAAGGCCAACCGGCATTTCATCCACGAAACCGCAAGGGATGCTGATCGCCGGAACGCCCGCAAGGCTGACCGGGATCGTCAAAATATCGTTCAGATACATCGTGAGCGGATCATCCGTTTGCGAGCCGATAGCGAATGCCGTTGTCGGTGCCGTAGGTCCTACGATGACATCGAACTTCTCGAATACCTGATCGAAGTCCTGCTTGATCAACGTACGAACTTTTTGCGCCTTCAAATAGTAGGCATCGTAGTAACCGGAGCTAAGCGCATAAGTTCCGAGCATGATGCGGCGCTTCACTTCGTCGCCGAAGCCTTCGCTTCTCGATTTTAGATAGAGATCCAACAGGTTGTCCGGGTTTTCAGCGCGAACGCCATAGCGAACGCCGTCGAAGCGGGCCAGGTTGGACGAAGCTTCCGAAGAAGACAGCAGATAGTAAGCAGCCAGCGCGTATTCCGTGTGCGGCAGCGAAACTTCTTCCCATGTCGCGCCCAAAGCTTCGAGCTGCTTGATCGCGGCTAATACGGATTCTTTGACCTGCGGATCGACGCCTTCGCCCATGTATTCTTTCGGTACGGCAATGCGTAGTCCTTTGATATCGCCGGTGAGCGCGGACGCATAGTCCGGCACTTCCACGTTGGCCGACGTCGAATCGCGGTCATCGTGTCCGGCGATCGCTTGAAGCACATAGGCCGAATCTTCGACGGTACGCGTAACCGGACCGATCTGATCCAGCGAGGATGCGAAAGCAACCAGGCCGAAGCGCGATACGAGCCCGTAAGTCGGCTTCAAACCGACTACGCCGCAGTACGAAGCAGGCTGACGAATCGACCCCCCCGTATCCGAGCCGAGCGTGAAGTAAACTTCGCCGGCTGCGACCGCTGCCGCCGAACCGCCGCTCGAACCGCCCGGAACGCGATCCAGATTCCATGGATTGCGCACCGGGTAAAAGCTGGAATTTTCGTTCGAGCCGCCCATCGCGAACTCGTCCATATTCAATTTCCCGATCGTGACGCTATCTTCCGCGCGCAATTTCTGCACAACGGTTGCGTCATAGACCGGATCGAAGTTGCGCAGGAATTGGCTCGCGCATGTTGTACGCAGGCCCTCCGTCACGATATTATCCTTGATGCCCGCAGGCAGACCGAAAAGCAGTCCGCGCTTTTCGCCGGCTGCCAATTTCTGATCCAGCTTTGCCGCAGAAGCCAAAGCGCCTTCTTCATCGACGGTCAAAAATGCTTTTACTTTCTCGTCCCGTTCCCCTACCTTTTGCAGGGAATCCTTGACCAGCTCGGTCACGGACAGTTCGCCGGCTTGCAGCCGACTTTGAATCTCCCGAAGTCCCAAATCGAACAATGTCACTATCGCACCTCCGCGTTGATCATTAGCTATTCCGTATTCCCTAATCAGTCCAGTACAGCCGGTACAAGGAACTGACCGTCTTCGTCTTCGGGCGCATTATGCAGCACCCGCTCGATCGGCAGACTTTCATGTACTTTGTCTTCGCGCATGACGCTATGCAGCGGCAGCACGTGCGTTGTCGGTTCCACGCCTTCCGTATCCAGCTCGTCCAACTTTTCCGCATATTGCAGAATCGCGCTCAGCTGCTCGGCGAACAATTCTTTTTCTTCGTCGCTTACGTTCAACCGTGCCAGCTTGGCCACGTGCTCGACCTGTTCCACCGTAATTTTCATGTTAAGTTCTCCTATCGTTTAAAGGGTTAAAGTGCCGAAACTCCTCAACGTCCCCATTATAGGTTAGCAACCCGCAAAAATCTAGGGCGTGTACAGAAAGTTACATGTGCGGGGAAGGGAGAAGACTCCAAAAGAAATTCGTTCCAGTCGCGTGTTGAAATCGGGAAAAAGATTAAAATTTTTAGCGGAATTTTCCCGATTTCAAAGGCGACCGCTATCGCTCTTTCACTGAATTTCTTTCTCCGTCTTCTCCCTTCCAGCTACGTTAAGCTTTCTCGACACATTGAAGGCATACATTCGCTAGTACCCCTTCAACGCTAAAGGTAAAGCAGTAGATAATTTCGAAGTCGGCAAAGCCGCTTCCCAAGCTTTTCCGCTGTGCGAAACCCCGTTCGCGCAGCCCTAACAAAGAAAAAAGCCGGCAGCAGCCGGCTTCATATGTAGGGAAGGTCTGGTTCGTAAAAGGCTGCTCGGCAGAGGAGTCATTTCAGTGCAGGAGTTGCGGCGCATGCCGCAACGTTCGCCTTTGAACCCGGGAAATTACAATTTGATCCAATCAAAATTTCCCGGGTTCAACACGCGACCGAAACGAAATGACTCCGGCGCCCTTAAGCCTTACCTTACGAACAGGACCTTCCCGGCAATCAAAAGCCGGCTCCCGCCGACATCAAATCCATGCCCGCAAATTAATCCGCTTGATAAACTCCGCCTGCGTCATCGGCTCCGCCGACGCTTCGGCATCCGCTTCAAGCGTTTCTCCGTCTTCTTCGCCGTTCATGACTTGATAGAACAGCTTCTCATTGTGCGTCGCCAGCGCATAATCGATCAATGCGGCGCGCTCGACCTGATCGGCCTCAAAACGCAATACATTTTCCTCCGGCTCGATGTCTTTTTCCGTCACGAAAAAGTTGCGGTTAGCCTGCGGGATTCGAACGATATAATCGAAAGCGTTATCCGGATTACGGTCATAAGCGATCAAGTAGCCGTATTCTCCCACAGGGAGATTCTGCTCAAAGACATCCGCGACGATCACGATTTTTTCTCCCAGATGAAGCATTGTTTCTCCCCCTCGGTCGTCATCTACAAAGCCTGGCCCTCCCGGGTCTTTCCGGCTTCATGGTCCACTCACTTGTGAAAATGAATGTAATGCAAATGCTTAGCTTATATCGTACTAAAAAAAGGTTTTGCTGTCCACGCCAACGGCTCACTTTATGTAGGTTTTAAACAAAAATGCAGTCGAATTTTCCCGATTGGGGTTTATCGCGGGTCTTCCCCATTCCGGATTCGACTTAAACGTTCATGCCAAGGCTGATTCATGCGTCCGTCTTGAAGCTTGGCCGAGTTCCAGGCGCGCACAAAAATGCCACCGCCTCCATGTCGATACGTTGGTTCTTTCTCTTGATTTTCCATTCGTTTGGTCTCTGCGATCGTTTCCGACTCTGTTCGCCGTTCCAGTACGAGTCTTGGCTGTTCCCTTTTCTCCGTGTCAAAAGGCTTGGCTCCGTCCACTTTGCTCATATCCCCCTTGAATATACCGGATGTAGATCCATCCATATTGGATTAAACGCTCACTTCGGTCATCTGATTGCCAATTTAATCGTTAAAAACAAAAAAAGAACGCAAACCGGGATTGAATCCTCAGCTTGCGTGCTTCGCAGGCATAATGCGTGTAACGGATCTTGGGTAGACAAAGGCCACATCCGTACACGACGCGTATTCACTTTGATCCTATCGAGAAGCAAGTAACCCTGGTAAACAGGCCTTGAGAGCCTCTTCTCCAAGTATCTTGTGTCAGGACGGATTCTCAATAGGTGTATCTTACTACCGCTTCATCGCCTTGTCCAGCTTTTTAGGTACAAGCGCTCGAATTTTACAAAGCGGGAACGAACGGGTTATTCGTCTTCTCGTAACCGATTTTCGTACGCGGCCCATGGCCTGGATAGACGACCGTTTCATCCGGCAGCTTATACAGCTTCAAACGGATCGAATCGACCAAATCTCCTTGACGACCGCCATACAGATCCGTCCGGCCTACGCCTTCGCGGAACAGGACATCGCCGGCGAACAAATCTTTGCCGCACAGGAAGCTTACGCTGCCCGGCGAGTGACCCGGTGTATGTAGTACTTTGAACTCGTTGCCGATCAAGCTTAAGGTCTGTCCTTGCGCCAGCGCAAACTCCGCAGGGTCGGTGGTGATAGGACCGCCAAGATCGGACCACATGGCGGAACCGTTATGTTTGGCATCCGTCAACCAATCGGCTTCCAAATCATGCAGATAGACCGGGCAACCTTTGGCTTTGCGAAGTTCTTCGACGCCTCCCATATGATCGAAATGGGCATGGGTGAGCAAAATGGCTTCCACATGCAAGTGCTCCACTCGGCGCATCAGCGCGGCCGGGTTCATGCCCGGATCGATCACGACGGCTTTCAGATCATCTTCGCCGCGCAACAGATACGCGTTGGTTTGCAAGGGGCCCAGATTGAATGTTTCGACTCTTAGCATCTTAGACCTCCGATAACAGCGTACGCAGTTCGTGCACGATCACTTCGTGAATCGATGTGCCTTCGCCGTAACGCTCCATCATTTGCTCGCGGACCACTTTCATGTTATCCGCATAGTCGGCAGCTTCTCGGTCCGGATTCTCCGCTTTAAATTTGCGCATCAGTTCTTGAACTTTCTCCGGACGCGGTCCCCATTGCAGCAGAGGCTCGCCGTCTTCGTTAGCAAAGATCACGATCGGTACCGAGCGGCCGCCCATCGTCAGATACTCGTCCATCAAGTCGAAGTTCTGTTCCAAAATCAAGACGTCTACGGGAATGTCTGCCGTTTCCAATACCCGAAATACAACAGGCACGTTACGCGCGACGTCGCCGCACCAGTCAGCCGCCAAAATGACGGTTCTCAGATCGGTACGCGAGCGCAAGCTTTCGAAGAAAAATCGGTCCTCATCCTTTTTCCAAGTAAAGTCGCGGTAACCCGCTTCGAACGTTTCTTTGTTTTTTTCCATGGAGTCGATAAAGCCTTGCGGGGTCAAGCCGGTTCCGAATCGGGATTTCAAATTGGATTTGCTCATGTTGTTCCCTCTTTTCTTGAATTGTGTGAATGTCGAGATAGACTTCGATCAAACTCTCGCTTTTTTGCGACGGGTCAGGACCGCTTTGACGATCAGATACACCAGCATCAGGAACACGGCTCCCAAAATGATCGGTACGACATAAGGCGCCGCTTTTTCATCGATATGCTCCCATTGCCCGCCGAGTTGGTAGCCTAGAAAAACAAACAGGATCGACCATGGAATAACGGCCAATGTCGTCAAAAGGGTAAAACGCCATGTCGGCATTTTAGCCAAACCTGCCGGAATGGAGATCGCATGCCGAACAACCGGGATAAAGCGACCGCTGAAAATGATACCCGCCCCGTACTTATTAAACCAAGCTTCGGCATGGTCGATATGCGATTCTTTGATAAAAATGTATTTGCCGAATCGGTTCAGAACCGGGCGACCGCCGTAGCGGCTGATCCAATAAATGAATAACTGGGCAAACACGCCGCCGATCGTCCCGAACAACACGGCTCCCCAGAAGTTGATATCTCCCGAGTAGACCAGAAACCCGCCGTAGGCCAAAACGATCTCGCTGGGAATGACTTCGACCATCAAGCCGAACATGATGCCGAAATAACCCAACCCTTGAATCCACGCAAAAAGCTGCGCGACGATATCCGAAATAAAACTCACGGTTTTCCCTCTTTCCTATGCCTGATCGCGCCAATCGGAAGTTCTCCGATCGGCGCAAAGGCTTAACTTTTACTGATGGATACTTTTACACAGCCGAAGGAGCAGGCAGCCGGTCGCTTAGCGCTTTTTCCAAATACGGAGAAGCACCGAGGAATCCGCGGAACGCTTCGTACTCGCGCCATAAAGCCGCCGTATCCTGGCCGTCCGATTTGACCGCGCGGATCAGGATATTTTTGGGAGTATGCTCCATATCGATGAATTCGAGCAGCTGCGTTTTGTAACCGACGATATCGAGCAGCTTGGCCCGGATCGCGTCGGTCGCGAGCGCAGAAAAGCGTTCTTTCAGGATGCCGTGCGAGAGCAGCGGCTCCAGCAGATCGTTTTGTACCTGCGAAAAAAGCTCATGTTGGCAGCACGGTACGGACAGGATCGCGGAAGCGCCCCAACGCACCGCCTTTTCCAAAGCCGCATCGGTCGCGGTGTCGCAGGCATGCAGGGTAATCACCATGTCTACGGCGTCAAACTCGTTATAGTCGGCGATATCGCCAATCCGGAAATGCAGACCGTCATAGTTCAGCGTGCGCGCCAACGATTCGCAATGTTCGATCACGTCCGCTTTCAAGTCGAGTCCTACCACATTCAACTTGAACTTTTCCTGCACGGCAAGATAATGATAAAGCGCAAAGGTCAGATACGATTTGCCGCAGCCGAAGTCGACGATCGTTAACTTGCGGTCTTTGGGCAAGGCAGGCAAAATGTCCCTCACCATCTCCAGGAACCGATTGATCTGACGGAACTTATCGTATTTGGCGGCCAGGACGCGACCTTTGTCGTTCATAACGCCCAGCTCGACCAAGAAAGGAACAGGTTCGCCCTCCTCCAGCACATACGTTTTTTTACGATTGTGCGCCAGATTGGCAGCTTGTTTTTTGGTTGGCGCTTTTTTCAAAATACCGAGCTTACCTTTTTTGCTGACCAACACCTGGTAATCGGCTTCCAGCGTGCAGAACAGTCCTTGGCGCATTTCCTCTTCCAACAGAAGCGAGATGCGCGTTAAAGCTTGTTCGAGCGTCAAGTTTTCATGCGTGACTTTTTTCTCGTAGTGATACGCCAGTTGGTAGTGGAGTTCGTTTTTTAGCATAAGCGGCTTGATGGCGACTTTGCTGTACGTTTCGTCATCTTTTCGCCGCGGTTGGCTGATGGTCGCTGTAATGAGTTTTCCTTCCGGCAGCACGGCGTTTAGCAGTTCGTTCATATTTTGCATAAGGTGTTTCTCATCCTCTCGGGCGCGGTGCCTCTATTCATCCTTCAGCGCTTCAATGCCTTCTTCGAGTTCTTCACGGGTTAGGCCTCCTGCCTGAAGCATTTGTGCTTCAAGTCGCGACAATCGGGCGTAAAACATTCTTCCTTCTTCCAGTGCGTTCGGGTCATTTTCGGGACTGGCGTTCAGCATACGGTACATCGCGTCTTCGGCCTGCACGTAGCGACCTTCGCGTTCTTCGTACAGCATGACAAGCCGCTCGGCATCCGCAGGCAAACGGTAACGGTCTAGCGATGCGGATACTTCTGCAATACGAGCCGGATAATCGACCAGTTCTCGACTGCCTCCGTTGAGCGCCGCGTACATGTATAGATGCAGCGCTTTGATTCGGGAAGCCGCCGCTTCTTGTTCATCGCCCATATTTTCGCGGATTTCTCCGTTTTCTTGCAGCATGCGCGCTACAAGCTGAAGACTTTCGGCGTCCACGCCCTCGCGTTGACGGAACAACTGAATCAATTCTTCGGGCGGCAAGGAACGCAGCATTTGTTCACTCATCCGGAAGTTACGCTTCAGCAAGCCGTCGAGCTTTTCCAGTGCCTGCTCGTTCTTCTGTTCGCGGCGCAGGCCCAGCATGGCTCCGACAGCTTCGGTCATTTCCTCGATCATCCGGGTTAAATAATCTTTTCTTAACAATTTGATCCCACCTTATTTTAACGAACAGGTTGCTACAAACTTTCAACAAATGAAGCAATGTGGCGGGCTAACTCCTGCGGCGCTTCGAACAAGCTCATATGGCCGCAGCCTTCGATCACGAATTTGGAAGTCTGAGCATTTTCTGCGGCAAAAGCTTTTTCAGGCGGCGCAATTCCGTCTTCGCTGCCTGCAATCAAAAGAACCGGGAGCTGCGAGTCGCGAATGACATGTCCGCGATCCGGCCGTTCCCTCATCGCAAGCGCAGCACCGGCGGCGCCGACGGGCTTGGTCGCATAACCGATTTGCAGGACACGATCCAGCTCGGCAGACATGCGCGCCGCAGCGTTCGGAGCAAACCAATTCGGAGCGGATTGTTCGACGAAAGGCCTGATGCCTTCACGCAATACGCGTTCGGCAACCGCGGTACGCTTTTCTTTTCCAGCATCATCATCGGGTAAAGGCATCGAGTGAACCAATCCGAATGCACGAAGCCGCTCCGGATAACGCTCCGCAAACGATAATGCCGTGTATCCGCCCATGGAATGGCCCAGTACTATCGCTTGTTCGATGCCAAGTCCGTCGAGCAGCTTCAATACGCCGTCTGCCATCTGCTCAATCGTATACGGTCCTGTGGGAGCCTCGGATTCACCGTGTCCGAGCAAATCCGGCACGATGCAGCGAAAATGTCCTTCCAACAATGGAACGACTCGTTCCCAGTAATCGGCGCTGCCCACAAAACCGTGCAGCAGCACCAATGCAGGGCCTTCTCCCCGATCCACATATCGAATCGGAAGGCCCGTCTGTTCTTGTCTTTGCATATCGACGCCTTCTTCCTTTATCGTTTATCTGCTTAGGATTGCGAAGATTCAATCCGCGGATTCATGCCGAATGATTGCTGCGCGGCCTCGACCGTCTGCTCTACAAGCCGTAAAACCAGTCGCAGCGACGCCGTTTGTAGCGCTTGGTACGGCTTCGGCCCATGAATGTTGACTACGGCGGCGAGACTATAATCACCTACCGGCGCAAACGAACCTTTCATTGATCCCGCCGGTATCAATGCGGTTCGAGCCGCCAATATTTTCCCGACCGATCCCGGCTTTCCCAAACAGGCGTCCACAGCGACAATATTCAATTCTTTAGGCAATGCCGACACCCTCTTCTCCAGATTGGTGGCGTCGCAAGGCTCTTCCAATGTGCCGACAACATGCGGAAATCCTGCCTTTTTCAGCTGACTGCCCACAAGCGGACCAAAAGCATCTCCGCTAGAGCGGTCTGTGCCTATACATAAAAATAGAAGTTCGTCCGGGCGATAACGTGCTGCGATTTCTGCAAATAGCTCACGGAAATCGTCAAAACGGTCATCCCGTCTCTCCTCACCGGTCTGGGCCCATACCGATTCGCTTATACTCACGATTCATTCTCACCTCTTACACTGTCTTCCCTTACATAAGATCGCACTTCGATTTTATCGCACTTCTAGGGGTTTCTGCAAAAAAGGATGAGTCGACAGTCGGTTCGTGCTACAATGAGGAATCATGAGCCGTCGAAGCCGCGCATTTTTCCGATCTCCCAATAGCTTGTCTTGAATAAATTGCAGGTTTACGTTCGTTTGAAACGCGCGTGGTTCTAGTACGCTTCAAGCGGGCGAAACCATTCATTAATCCGAGACAAGCTGCTAGTACTCTGCATCAGGTCCAATAATGGGTTTACGTTTGGCCGAAACGCACACGGGTCTAGTGCGCTTCGGACGAGCGTAACCTTACCTTCTTTTGATACAGAGTACAAGGTGACGAAAGCGCATCAGTCTCCTCGACGAATTGTCTGCCGGAAGGAGATTACACATGGATTTGTCCAACAAAACTCAGGAAAATGTGGAGTACATGATCGAAGAAATCAAAAATAAACTTCGGATGGCTTCCGGAGCGGCGATGCAGCCGTCTTCATTTTCAGTCGACCAATACGATGATATTTTCGATGTATACGACCTGATCATGAACAAACCTTCTCTCAGTATTTCCGAAGTTGAAGCGATCGCCTCCGAATTAGGCCGCCTGCGTAGGAAATAAGCCTGAAAGTGCCGTACACTTCTTAGAATTCGCATCTTTTGTCAAGCCCGGCCTTTTGTGCTCGTTTTTGAGCGAAAGGCCGGGCTTTTGCTTTTGAGCAACCCGCTATCTGTACGCTCGTTCGCTCTATGGCGCGCCTGCTTCCCTGTTTCAGCAGGAAAGGTGACGTTTATATAGCAATTAAGAGCGGCGGCGCAATCATCCGGATACATGCAGTTCGCACGCGGAAAGCTGGGAACGGAGGTGAGCGGGATGTGGGGGCTGGTCATCAGCCTGATCATGGCGATCGTCATCGGATTTATCGGAAACGCGCTGGCGGATAACATGATGCCGGGCGGAATCGTAGGTGCAGCAGTTGCCGGCTTCGCGGGTTCATGGATCGGAAATTCGTTATTCGGCGGTTTCGGGCCGACGATCGCGGATTTTGCCATTATCCCCGCCGTACTCGGTACCGCGATTTTCGTTCTGGTTCTCGGACTTATCGCCAAATTGTTCAGACGCGCAACTTAGAAGCAAGACCTTCACAACATCTTGGAACGATTCGGCCAGTACCTGTAACCGGCCGCACGACCCAATATTGATTTTACGACTAATTTAAGGAGTGATTATTCATGAACGAAGCAGAAAAAGAGTATCCGGTACAAAGCGGTTCGACTTTTGCAAAAGGTCTGTTGATCGGAGGTCTTATTGGCGCGGCAGCAGCTCTGTTATTCGCTCCTAAACCGGGACGCGATCTTCGCAGCGATATCTCCGATCAAATCGGTGCCGCTACGGACAAAACAAAAGGCGCGGCAAGCACGATCGGCCTGAAAGCCAAAGATACGGCTACGGTCGTAGGCGAAAAAGCAAAAACGGCAACCGCGGTCGTCAGCGACAAAGCGAAAGCCGCAGCCGAAATCGTCAGCGATAAAGCGACGACACTGGCTCAATCGGTATCGGAAAAAACATCCAACGTCGTGCAATCGGTACGCAAAAACAGCGCTGACGTTGCCGAATCCGTAAAAGAAGCTTCCGCGGATGTGGGCGAAACGGTAAAAGCCGCTTCTGCCGACGTTGCGAACGAAGCCGCAAAAGCGGACAAGGAAATCATGAAAGAAACGGCTGACAAGGCGGAAGAAACGAAGAACGAAGTTAAATCGTTGAATTCCGGATCGCCAACAGGCGAAAAACCTGTCCTGTAACTTTACGGAACCTTACCAAAAGCCGGCTGGTTTAGCCGGCTTTTTTTATCGAAATCCGATCTCTTTTTCTTCCGTAATTCGATTCCATATTTTGTCCCAGGTGCCGCGAAGCGCAAGCGCATCCAGACCACTAACATAAATGAAAGCGGGGGATTTCTATGTCACAGACCGAAACTCGGCCTAATCCGGGCGATCGTTTCGCCAGCGGAACGATTGAACAAAACGAACGAACGAATGACGGCACGCTTCGTCCACAGGACTTGTCCAAAGATCACCCGTTCGAACTTCGTCATGAGGTGTCTCGTTTGAATAAGCAGCTGGAAGATATCTCAGTGGCTTTGAAAAAGGGCGACTTCAAAGATTTGGTCGAAAATTATACGGACTGGAAAAGACGTGTTATTTCCAATTTTACGGCCGGTATCGCTAGAGGTCTCGGCTTATCGGTCGGTACCGTGGTCGTTATCGCTTTATTAACCTGGATCGCGTCGGTCATGGCGAGTCTCGGCGTCCCTTATGTCAGTGATTTCTTCGACTATGTCGGAAGTTTGATCCAGGAAGGTCGAGGCAACGGTTCTTAATCCCGATCGTGAACAAATGCAAAAATGGCCGTGTCATCTTCTCCTCGAAGGGAATATGACACGGCCATTTTATGATGAACTTGGATCGTTATCTTCATAACGAGGAAGAATTAGACATGATTTGCTTGAGTTTTTCCGTGGCCCGTTTTTGAATACGGGACACGCTCATTTGGGAGACGCCTAGCTTTTGTGCAATAGCACGCTGCGACTGACCTTCCTGGAAGGCGAGCAGCAGCACTTTTTGCTCCTGCTCCTTCAACTGGCTAAGTGCCTGTTGAAGGTCCATTCGCCGTTCGACAGTATCGTAGTCGTTGACGTCCGAACTAATCAACTCGCCAAGCGTTGCAGCACTTTCCTCTTGGGAAAGCGGAGAATCAAGAGACACGTAATGGTAGCATTCGCGTCCGGCCAATACTTCCACCGTTTCTTCGACACTCAAATCAAGATATTGCGCGATTTCTTTAACATCGGGTGAACGCTCCAGACGAACCGTCAATTCGTCGATTGCCTGCTGAACCAGCGCTCCTTTTTCCTTGATTCGTCTTGGCACCTGTATGTACCATGATTTGTCTCGTAAAAAGTTCTTCATATGCCCGATCATGCTTTTCATCGCATAGGGTTCGAAAGGAATACCCAATTGGATGTCGTACTGTTGAAGCAGGCGAATCAATGCCATTTGACCAACCTGATACAAGTCTTCGTAAAGATCAGGCCGGTTTCTGGCAATCTTGCCTGCGGCCATCTTCACCATCGGCTCGTACTTTTTGATCAGTACCGTGGCGATTTCGTTGTCCTTGGTCTGCTGATATTCCCAAATCAAGGACACCGCTTCGGACATGGATTCAGGCGGGGTCACTTTATCATTCATACTTTCTCCTCACTCCTGGTGAGACGCTTGGTCAAAACGACCTGCGTTCCTTTTCCGCTCTCGCTGACCACGCTAACGTCGTCCATGAGAGCTTGCATCAGATAGAAACCAAGGCCGCCAATTTCCACATCATGCAAATCTTTGTCATGCAGCGTAGGGGCAGTATCGGAAGGTTCGTTGCCCGGCAACGAGAAGCTTACACCTTCATCCTTAACGGTGATCGTAAGTTCTTCTCTGTTAACACCAAAGACAACTTCCACTAATCCTCCTTCCTGTCCATACGCATATAAAACTGAGTTATTGCAAGCCTCCGACACGGCAACTTTCATATCCTCGATGTCTTCATAGGAAAAGCCCATCTTGGACGCGATGCCGTACAGGTTCAGCCGTACAATATCCACGTAGTCGGCGGTAGCCGGTAAGTTGAGGGTAACGGTTTGATCTGCTTTCATGCGTTGTTCGATCCTTTCCTATTGGGAATTCTCTTGGGGTTCAAAAAATTTGGCGATGCCTGTCATGTCAAATAGCTTTTGAATTTGTGTCGGCACTTCTTCAACGCTAAACGAAGCATTTGCCGAATGCCGTGCTTTCAAAATGGACAACAGAATCCCAATCCCCGTACTGTCGATATACTTCAATTCTTTCAAATTGATGGCCAAATCGACCTCGGAATCCCCTACAAGCGGCTCCATGACAAGACGAAAATCTGGCGCTACGGATAAATCAAGTTCCCCACTCAGGTATACCGTATTTTTTCCTTCTTCAGAAACCGTTCTAGCGTTGAACTTGTCGTTTTTATTTGTGGTCATAGACATTCTCCCTAAAAAAATGTTTTCTAAGCTTATTAAACATAAACCAAGCGATTGAAACGAAGCCGACAGATCCATTCCTGCAAACCGGAGTCAAAACAGGACCTCGCAAGATCTTAATGAGCCGCCCTTTTGATCGGATAACCCCGGTATGCGGACAAGTGGCGCGCGATAACCTGCTTGATTCCAGCCATCTTGACCGGTTTACTGATATAATCGTCCATCCCGGCTTCAAGGCAGCGTGACTGAATGTCGTTCATCACATTCGCGGTCATCGCCACGATTACAGGGCCCGCTCCCGAAGGATACCGTTCCCGAATTCGCCTCGTTGCCTCGATTCCGTCCATCACAGGCATTTGCAGATCCATGAATACATAATCATAAGATCGGTCTCCTAACATCTGCAAAGCTTGCTCTCCATCCTCCGCGGCTGCGGCCGACACATCCATCTTGCCCAACATACTGAGCATGAGCTTACGGTTAACGGGGTGATCGTCCACAATCAATACGGATGCCGGAACCGCTGTGTCCTCGTGCAAGACGTTTAACGTTTCGTTTCGAAACGGGTTGGGCTCATCGGGTTGAAAGGCTTGAACCTGAATCGTGAAGACGAACGTGGCGCCTCCTTCATCCATAGCCTCGACATAAATATCGCCGCCCATCATTTCAACCAACGTTTTGCAAATCGCCAAGCCAAGTCCCGTGCCGCCGTATTTCCGCGTCATGGAAGAATCGAGCTGAGAAAACGGTTGGAACAAGCGATGAACCTTTTCCGGCGAAATGCCGATTCCCGTGTCCTTCACCGCAAATTCCAGCGTCAACCGGCCATTTTCTTCCGCTCGTTTGGATACGACCAGGTAAATGCCGCCTTGATCGGTAAACTTCACGGCATTCGCCACTAGGTTAATCAGTACCTGCCGCAAACGGGTCATATCGCCGTATAACAGCTCCGGTACCGACTCCTCTGTAAAGTATACCATCTCTAAGTTCTTTCGAGTCGTTTCCATTGTAAACAGATTAAAAACTTCGCTAATGCATGTTTTCAGTTCAAAAGGATGCTCCTCAAGTTCCATCTTGCCGGATTCCATTTTGGTGAAGTCCAAGATATCGTTGATGACCGTTACGAGCGCATCCGCACTACCGCGGATAATCTCTGTGTACTCCTTTTGCTCGGGCTTCAGTTCTGTCTCCATCAACAAGTCGATCATACCGATAACCCCATTCATCGGCGTACGGATTTCATGACTCATCATCGCCAGGAACTCCGTTTTCGCCTTGGCTGCGATCTCGGCCGCTTCTTTCGCCTTGACCAGCTCTTCATTGATCTTTTCCAACTCCTGCGTCTTCTGATGCAAGAGTGTGGTCTGATCTTTGAGTCGCTTGTTAGCCAAATACATGCTGACGAACCCCTCAATTTTGGATTTCAAAATTTGGGGGATGAACGGTTTTACCATATAATCGATCGCGCCCGCGGAGTAACCTGCAAACAAATGCTCGGATTCCTTGCTGTTAGCCGAAATAAAGATAATCGGAATATCCTTCGTCTTTTCTCTGGCTTTAACGAGCTTTGCAGTCTCGATACCATCCATGCCCGGCATCTGTACATCGAGTACAATAACCGCAAATTCGTCCTTCAGCAGGCAGCGAAGCGCTTCTTCACCCGAAGTTGCCTTTACAAGTGTATAGCGCTCACTCCCCAAAACGGCTTCCAAAGCGAGCAAGTTCTCCGGACGGTCATCGACCAACAGGATATGAATAGGCTCTTGAACCACCATGGAATCCCCCTACACTTTCTATTTAATCTTCCGATAGACCTTTTCGACCCGATCCAGCGGCTCGTAGCAATCACTGAATTGGGTGAAATGGATGGACTCTTTCGAACCAAGAACCAGAATGCCGAAACGGCTCAGGCTCTCGTAGAAAAGTCCATGTACCTGATCCCGGAGCGTGTCATTAAAATAAATCATAACGTTCCGGCAAAAGATCACGTTAAATTCATTGAAAGAACGGTCAGTCGCCAGATTATGCTCGGCAAAGATAATGTTTTTGCGCAGATAAGGTTGAAGCATCACCGAATTGTATTTGGCGGTGTAGTAGTCGGAAAAAGACTGCGTCCCTCCGGCCTCCAAATAATTTTTTGTGTACAGCTTCATTTTCTCGATTCCGTAAATGCCTTCTTTGGCCTGCTTCAGCGAGCGATCGTTCATGTCAGTCGCATAAATGCGAGCCTTGTCGTACAGTCCCTCTTCGTGCAACAAGATCGCCATGGAATAGACTTCTTCTCCTGTCGAACAACCGGCATGCCAAATTCGGATGTACGGATACGTTCGCAAGATCGGAACAACTTCGCGGCGAAACATACGGAACAGCTCCGGATCGCGGAACATTTCGGTGACTGGAATAGAAAGGCTCTGCACCATACGTTCGAAGCAAGCCCGATCGTGCAGCACTTTATTTTGAAGCTGGGAGATTGTATCGAGGTTCTCCGCGTGTACATGATGCCAAATCCGACGCATGAGTGACGGTTTGGCATAATTCCGAAAATCGTATCCATATAACCGATGAACGCCCTCCAGCAGAAGATCCGCTTCAATGGTCTCGCGCTCGGTTAAATCAGAACTGTTTTCCGGGGTGGTCATTTCCTCAAATCCATTGAATGTCATAGGTTCAACCTCAGCTTATCTAAAAAAATCTTGAGAATCGCGTTTAATCTTTGTTTATTACCCAAACACCTCGCCTACGAATACAACCAAACGCGCATCAGCGAAAGAAGCTGTTCCGTTTGTATCGGTTTTTTGACATAATCGGATGCTCCGGCTTCAATACACTTGCTTCGATCTTCCTTCATTGCCTTTGCCGTTAACGCAATGATCGGAATCCGTTCGAATTCAGGCAGCTGGCGGATACGGCGCATCGCTTCGTAGCCATCCATCTCGGGCATCATCATATCCATCAAAATCAAGTCGAAATCTTGATGATTTTCGAGAATTTCAAGCGCCTCGCGGCCGTTCTCGGCAAAGGTCACATCCATTCGATAACCTTCGAGCACGCTCGATAACGCGAATACGTTTCGTACGTCGTCGTCGACGAGCAGAATTTTCTTTCCTTCGAACAGCGTTTCTTTGTTATGCAGCTTCTGAAGGATTTTCCGCTTGTCTTCCGGCAAGTCGGCCTCGACTCGGTGCAGGAACAAAGTCGTCTCGTCGAGCAAACGTTCCGGGGATTTGACATCCTTGACGATGATAGACTCCGCGTATTGCCGCAATTTGGTTTCTTCTTTGGCGTCGAGGTCTTTGCCTGTATAAATGATGATCGGCAGGTCGCGCAGACGTTCGTCCTCGCGAATCCGATCCAGCATTTCGAAGCCGGTCATATCCGACAGCATCAGGTCCAATACCATGCAGTCGTAATGATGACGCTGCAATTCTTCCAGAGCTTGCGTTCCGGTTGCTACCGCTTTGATCGCCACGTCGTCGTGTCCGATCAATTCGATGATGGCATGACGCTGCACGTCGTCGTCCTCGACGATCAGCAGATGCTTGAGTCCTTTGTCCGCGTACGAACCGATAGAGGAAAAAGCACGCTCTAGCCCTTCTTTGTTAGCCGGCTTTTTCAGATAAGCGATCGCGCCCATCATCAGACCCTGCTTCACGTCGTCGACGACGGATACGACGTGAACCGGAATATGCCGCGTCTCCGAACTGCTCTTCAGTTCGCTCAAGATCGTCCACCCGTCGATTACCGGAAGTTGGATATCGAGGATGATCGCATCAGGCATTCGGCTGCGCGCGGTTTCGAGACCGGTATCGCCTTGTACCTCGACAATCGCTTTGTAACCGTTACCTCGCGCCATGTCGCGCAGAATGACCGCGAATTTGGGGTCGTCTTCGATGATCAGCAGCACTTTGTCATGCGGGTTGACGCTATCGCGATCGTCTTCGATCTCCGGACGGTGCGGCTTGGGCGCGATCGGTTCGACTGCCGCCGGCTTGCCGCGCTTCGATATCAACCGTTCGTCTGTGCCCGGTTGGAGAACCTGCATCGCGGCGTTGATTTTCTCCCCCGAGTCTTCCCCGGACGCATAAGTGGTCAACTTCGGCACGTAAAGCGTAAAGCGGCTGCCTTGGCCGTCTTCGCTTTCAAGCTCGATGCCGCCTCCGAGCAGCTTTGCCAGTTCGCGGCTGATCGAAAGTCCCAGGCCGGTGCCGCCGTATTTGCGGCTGGTCGTGCCGTCGACTTGTTGGAAAGCTTCGAATACGATATCCGTTTTATCCTGCGGAATGCCGATGCCGGTATCGATAACGGAGAACTCGATGAATTTCCGCTTTTTCTCCAAATGCTCCGGCAAATGTTCGGGCTTCGCTTCTTGAACCTGGAAGGTTACCGAGCCTTCGGATGTGAATTTGAACGCGTTGGACAGCAAGTTGCGCAGCACTTGCTTGAGTCGATGCCCGTCGGTCAGCAGCGCATTCGGCAAATGGGCCGTATCGACTTCGATGTTCAGATCGATGCCTTTTTTCTCCGCGACCGCCGAGAAGTTGTTGACGACAAACGTCGTGATTTCATCAAACTCTACCGGTTCGCGATTCAATTCCATTTTACCTGCGTCCACTTTCGACAAATCCAGAATTTCGTCGATCATTTTGAGCAAATCCGCACCGGACATGTAGATCGTCTGCGCGTATTCCACTTGTTTCGGTTCCAGGTTGCCTTGTTTGTTTTCCGCAAGCAGTTGCGACAAGATCAACAAACTATTTAGCGGCGTGCGAAGCTCGTGCGACATATTGGCCAAAAACTCGGATTTGTACTTGCTCGACACCGCCAACTGCATCGTCTGACGCTCCAGCTGTACCCGGGCATGCTCGACTTCGCGGTTTTTTTCCTCCGTCTCATGCACTTGTTCTTCCAAAGCGCGGGTCTTCGCGATAAGCTCGGTATTGAAATGTTCGAGTTCTTCTTGTTGACGTTGGAGTTGTTCTTCGGAGCGCTTGAGAGCATCCGTTTGCGATTCGAGGCTTTCGTTCGAACGTTTGAGTTCTTCCTGCTGCGTCTGAAGTTCTTCCGATTGGCATTGAAGTTCTTCGGTCAGCGCCTGCGACTCGCGCAGCAATTCTTCGACGCGCAAGCGCCCGTTGATGTTGTTCAAGATGACGCCCAGGTTGGTCATCAACTGATCAAGCAATTGACGCTGAAGTTCGTTGAACGGCGTGAGGGAAGCAATCTCGAACACGCCGATGAGTTCGCCTTCCGCCAAAATCGGGTGAATCAGGATTTGGGCGGAACGGCTTTCGCCGAGTGCGGAGTGAATATGGATGTACTGCTGGGATGCTTCTTCCAACACGATGATCCGGCGGTCCGCCGCGCTTTGCCCGAGCAGTCCTTCGCCTACTTCGAACGAAGATTTGGATTTGGACGTTTTTTTATCCGCAAAAGCATAGGTACCGTACAAATTCATTTCGTTCGGATTTTTCACGTCGGCCAAATACAAAGCTCCGTACTCGGCGCCCAGCACGGGCGTGAACTCGCTGACGAATGTTTGCGACACCTTTTCCAGCGACATGATTCCTTTCAATACATCGGTGATCCGGGCCATATTCGAATTGATCCAGGCTTGATTGTTTTGCGCTTCCGAATAAGCCCGTTCGATCGCCTGCTTTTCTTCGATATCCTCGGCCATCTGCTGGAACACGAGCGCTACGCTGCCGATTTCGTCCTTGGACTTGACTTTAATTCGGCGAATCGCTTTTAAACGACCTTTTCCGAAGCTTGAAATCATCATGGAAACGGTATTCAGTCCGCGGGTTACGCTAGGAACGATCCACATCATGATGCCCAATCCGAGAATGAGGCCTACTGCAAGAAACGCCGTCGTGATCTGCGTGGAACGGGTATAAGCTTCTTTGACCGCATTGACTTCCGACTCGACTTGCAGATCTTGGTAGCTCGCTAATTCATTGATCGAACTCAGCGCTGAGCGTTGAAGTTCGATCCCCGTCGAATTTCGGTAAGCCAGTGCTTCCGTTGTTTCCCCGTTTTCGAGCAGCTGCATCAGGTTGGCTTCATATTTAGAAAAGTTTTCCCAACTCGTTCCTACATTCTGCACCAAACGCCGTTCTTCCGCCGAACCGGTCTCCGACGTAATTGAATCCCAATAGCGTTCGGCTCGTTCTTTTGCACTTTCGATAACTAGCCGGCTCTCCGACAGATTGGAAGACTGTCCGCCTAATAACTGCCCCGCCAACTCTGTGGCAATGCCATTGATCTCGCCTCTCATCCCGCTGCTGTAACGAACTTTCAAATAACGCTCCTGATAAACACGGTCGATCTGATCGTTCATGTAACTCATTCGGTCGTAGCTCGCTAACGACAAAGACAACATAATGAGGATAAGTGCGGAAAAACCGATGACCAGCTTGGCCTTTATTTTCATTTACTCAGCCGCTCCTTCTTTCAATGAGATCCATACCAGACACTTATCATCATCCTGCTCGGCATCAGGTTCGCCTACAAAAAACGTCTCTTCCATTCGAGGTTTGTTGAAGGCGTGATCTCCTTTTAGATGAGAAATCAGAAACGTGAGCTGATCTTCCTGTTCCCCGTCGACGGCTTCAAGCAATCCATCCGTATAAAGCACCAGATGGCTTTCGTTTTCGTAAGACACTGTTTGCGGCTCCGCATCGATACGATCAAACAGTCCTACCGGATGGGAAGAACGTTCCAACTTCACGACTTCTTCCCCACGGAACAACAGCCCTGGAGGATGACCTGCGTTGACATAATCGATCCGCTTGAAGCGGGTATCCACGACCATATAAATGGCGGTGAAATAATACTGAATCAATTGATTCTCGATATGCAGTTGATTGAAGCGTCGGTTTAACTCCTGAATGACCTTTTCCGGGTCTACGTAAGTAACGACCGTATCTTTGAGAACCGAAGCAATAAACATCGTAAACAGCGACGAAGAGATGCCATGTCCCATCATGTCCAGCAAAATGATGCCGTAGCGCCCGTCTCCGAGCGGATACCACGCGTATAAGTCGCCGGCTAGCTCAAACGAAGGCTTATACAAAGCGTCGATTCCAATATTACGGTCATCGACGGGAAGGCTTAGCACGGCGTTTTGAACCATTGCCGCAAGCTTAAGCTCATCCTGGATACGCTGATCGCGTTCCTTGTGCCAATCCTTCTCCTGCTTCAAACGCAAAGCAAGACGGATACGGGCCATCAGCTCAACTTTATTGATTGGCTTGGTCACATAGTCGCCGGCTCCGGCATCGAGAGCTTCAGCGAGCTTTTTGGAATCGCCTACAGCCGTAACCATAATAATAGGAATATCGCGAAGATGCTCATAGGTTTGTACGATCCGACAAGCTTCGATTCCGTCCATCTCCGGCATCATCATATCCAGCAAGATCAGATCGATATCCGAACTTTTAGGTTTGACCTGCGGATCGAGATCCGCTACGCCAAGAATTGAAAACATCTCCCGGGCGGAAGCCGCAATCTCAATATTCCGATATTCTTCTTTTTTTAAAATTTCACGAATGATAATGACATTGGTAGGATTGTCGTCGACAACTAGAATCTTCATAATCCTCTCCCTCTTGCGTTAACCGCTTTATAATACTGGCTCCCTAACCTTATTCAACCTTTTGTTCAACATCTTGTAAAAGATTCCACAAACATAGATAAGGAATGGGACGCAGGGTTCCCATTCCTTATCTATACCTCGAATCCGCCAAAAGGCGGCAAATCGATCAGGGAGGCGCTTCCGTGCTTCAGATCGCAGGCGTCAGAGCGACAACCAAAACCTTCCCCGTCTCAAGTTGTTCTTCATAATATGCAGATTCTTTTTCAGAAAATCCCATTCCCGCGATACGCTCACGTAATTCTTCCGCACTGGATCTGAAAATTTGCGTTCCTTTCAGATCGGGATCATCCGAGTTGGGGAGGATAGGACGAGCCCCTGCGGCTTCAGCCGTCAGTTCGGTATGTCCGTTATCGTACGCAAGCACAAACAATTGATCGCCGGTGTAACCGGTCATTCGAAGCTCGCGGATTGTTTCAACCGCTTGAATGCCGTTCTCTAAAACTTTTGCATACGCCTTGGCATTGGCAGCATCCATACTTACGCACGCTCCTTTGCAAAAAGCCTAACAACGGGCACAAACACTTATTTACCCGCATAGGCGGAGTTTGAAACATTTTTATATCGAAGTCGTATCAAATAAATCAACACTGCGAACTTCGCCGCTCAGCGGATCGATAAACACTTTGATTGCCTGCCCGTCATGTTCATAACCGAAACCGTCATCCGCGGTAAAATCCGGAGTGCCCAGTTGTTTCCGAATTTGAGCACCGTCCATCGGCAAATCTTGACCATTTAAATTAAAACGGCCTGCACTGCCTGGAACGGATACATAATAAATCCAATCTTCATAAAAGCCGACTTTCAAATCTCCGTACCGATATTCCTCGCCAGCCATGTAGGCAGGAGTCTTGTCGGACGCTTCACCGTATAGACGATTCGCATCCTCAACACGATCTTGAAGAGTCAGTCCGTTCAGTGTCTCCAAACCTGTTTGAGACGGATAGGCAGCAACTGAAGTTTGCTCAGCAGTTACAAAATGGGATTGAACAATCGTCGGTGCGTTTACCGCAACCGCAGTATGAGAAGGGACAAGATCCGGTGTCGAAAGAGAAGATAACATCCCAGTTAGCAGCATCATGATTGTAAACATTGTTCTCATCCTTTCGTTTCGCTTCAAGGGCTCCGGCAGCCTGCTTCTACGCGGTCCAGTGACGCACAAACGACGATTGCTCCTTTTTCAAATAGAGTTACAGGTTAACGGCGGAACTTTTGCCACACCGCGGCACCTGTGTCGATCCATTTGACAACCTTTTGTACGCCTACGCCTTCTCCGCTGCGACCTTCCGTTCCGTAAGTCGCTTTATAGCTTTGAACGGCCGGGCTTTCTTCGGATTGCGGAAGCAAGGCTGCGCCTCCGTTTTCCCGTTTTTGCTTTTCTTTGTTTTCGCGATGATGTTTGGCCTTTTCGATCATGCGATGCGAATACTGTTGGCTGACCAGCGTAACTTCATTCAGAAGCTGTCCCAAGTTTTTAACCGATTCCATCACAGGATCGAGTTGCTTCAGCTTGTGATTGGCATCCAGCGCGATATCGTTGGTATGCCGCACGACCTGCTTCACTTCATAAGTCAGCTCGTCCATCGTCTTCTGCACTTCTTTCAACGTTTGCGCCGTATTTTCCAGCGTCTTCGTTCCGGCCTGCAGTGTTTTGATCAAGAAAATAACAAGCACTGCAAAAGCCAACGCTACAATCACCAAAGCCCATTGCCAAACCACATCTAAAACCTCGCTTTCTATTCTTCGTCTTGTGCAAATCTTCTCTTGCGTTACTCCATAGTTACCCTGAGCATTTTGAGCCGAAACAAAAGCAAAATTAGGGGCCAGACGTCAGAAAAGGTCTTGTTTCAAGCAGAAAATGCTTGGTTAATTTGTGTCTACGAGACGCTGGTCTACATAACCACGTTCGCAGGCAAACACTTTTCTTCAATCGAAAATCAAGTGTTTGGGATTCTATTCATTCATCGTACGGAAAGGAGGGTGAAGGTCATGCTGAAGTGGTCTCTACTCCTGCTCGTTATCGCCGTCGTGCTGGGCATTTTCGGCTTCGTCGGAATTATCGAAGCGGCAGCGGCGGTATTCAAACTACTTTTCTGGGTCTTCTTGGCGCTGTTTGTCATTTCCTTGTTCTTGGGCCGGAAACGTTCAACACGTTAGACGAAATTCGCCGCAACCCGCATACAGGTTCCCGTTCAATAAATCCAAGCTTTGAATCAAACCGTTCCCTAGGGAGCGGTTTTTTATTTTCCTCTCCTCTCCGACCATTATTTTTCGCAAGACCGATCTGCCTGAATCCATAGAAGCAGCCGACCTGTCGTTCTTAATTATAGCAACTTTTAGTGCAACTTTCCGTTCTTTCAAATTCAGGTACTGTCAATGAATGTAGTTACGATTTTGTTATTTTTTTATGCAAGGTTGGTTCATTATGCGAGGTCGGGTTTATTTTTATAGCAGGACGGAGCAAACAAGCTCCCAAACAAAGAGGAGGATTACCTTATGAAAAAATTAGTTACTACACTTACCGCATCGGCTTTGCTGATGGGCAGCTTGGCAACAGCGGTTTCCGCGGCTGAAACGTCCGGTACAGTTACAGACGCTACTTACACGCCTGTAGTGGCGACAAGCGCATCTGCCAGCTTCGTGGGTAACCAAAATGGTTTTAGCTTCCCGATTCCTGCTTACTGGGATTCCAGAGTTAAGAACACAGAGTACACAGCAGAGCAACTGAGAAGTGCAGGAGAAAGCGGCGTATACAAAGTTGACTTTACATACACTCCAGAAGTTGCTGCTCCAAACGGCTCAACTGATGCAGTAAAATTTGCTACAATTCGCGGTTATGAAAAAACAGCCTGGGATGCGATTTCTAATAAAGCAGCTCTGGGAACGGTTCTTAATAACACAGGTAGCGTAATTTATGTTCTGGAAGGGGTTACAGCTAATCCATTCTCTAATCCTAACGATATGGAGCGCTTCAGTAACTTGCTTCAAGGAGTAAGAAGCGGAATCTCGTCCAACTTCAGCACAGTCGTTGTTCCTACAGTTCCAGGAACTCCAACAAATCCTACTACGCCTACTACACCAGGCACTGAAGTGCCTGTAGGTACGGATGGTCCTCTTGTTCCTAACGACCCGTCCAAAGTATCGACAAACCCAACTCCAAACATTGAACTGACTAGCATGACGCCGTTCTACAAATCCCCAGGCGGCACGATGATCGGCTACCTCGGACCGCAAAAGCTCGACACAACGGGCAACGGTACGACTGATCCGGCTAGCGGCCAATGGGTAGAAATCTACACTTGGATGGGTCTGGCTTGGATCGTAGTCGAGTAATCGACTCCTTTCCTACAAACTTCCACATCAAGAAGCTCTGGCAAATGCCAGAGCTTTTCTTTTTTCATCTTGTCCCACAGAGTGAAAGCGGATAATATAAAGGAGAAATCCGCAGTCGTGCAGCATTCGTTTAAGGAATGTTAGACAAGGCTGCGTTAGCGAGGAGGAGTTCCGTATGACCGAAGAAAAAGGAACCCGGAAAGTTGATCTAGCCGAAGCGATTCGCAATAAGCTAGAGCAAAAAAAACAACAAAACAACTCGAACAAAGGCGGCTTTCACGGTAACGAAACCAAAAAGCTGACGACTCAAAACAACAAAAAACCAAACAATCAACGCCGCCGTACGGGAGGATCTTAAGCCGATTTTCGTGTAGAGAGCAGCAAAAGCCCAATTTCGGTCTGTGCCGGAATTGGGCTTTTTCAGTGTTCGCGCCTATCGTCAAACCGTCGACTTTGATCCGACCTCTGCGTTTTTTCAAAACGATGAAAAAAAAGCCGCCTGGACAGTGAGGAGGTTCCTTTTGTCCGAGGCGGTTTTTATAACGATGACATGCTGCAAATTATACTTGTACCGTATACATCCGATTGCGAAGTTCTTTCACTTCGTCGCTCTCCAGGTACTCGTCATACGTCATTACGCGGTCGATCACGCCGTTCGGCGTAATTTCCACGATACGGTTCGCGATCGTTTGAATAAACTGATGGTCATGGGAAACGAACAGCAGCGTGCCGTCGAAATCGATCAGACCGTTGTTCAGCGCCGTGATGGACTCCAGATCCAAGTGGTTGGTAGGTTCGTCCATGATGAGCGCGTTAGCGCCGTTCAGCATCATTTTAGCCAGCATGCAGCGAACTTTCTCGCCACCGGACAGAACGCTGGCTTTTTTCAAGCCTTCTTCGCCCGCGAACAACATACGTCCAAGGAATCCGCGCAGGAACGTTTCGTCTTGATCGTTGGAATACTGACGCAGCCATTCCACAAGGTTCAAGTCCACGCCATCGAAGTATTCCGAATTGTCTTTCGGGAAATACGCTTGGGTGGTCGTTACGCCCCATGTGTATTCGCCGCCGTCCGCTTCCTGCTCGCCCATGACGATATCGAACAGTGTCGATTTCGGCAGACCGTGCGGGCCGACGAAAGCAATCTTGTCGCCTTTGTTAACGACCAGATTGAAGTTATCCAATACTTTTTCGCCTTCGATCGACTTGCTGAGGTTTTCGACAGTCAACAGCTGCTTGCCCGCCTCGCGCTCCGGCTTGAAGTTGATAAACGGATATTTGCGGTTCGAAGGACGGATATCGTCCAGCGAGATCTTTTCGAGCTGCTTTTTACGCGATGTCGCTTGCTTCGATTTCGAAGCGTTCGCGGAGAAGCGTTGAATGAACGCTTGCAGTTCTTTGATCTTTTCTTCTTTTTTCTTGTTCTGGTCGCGGACGAGACGCAGCGCCAGTTGGCTGGACTCGTACCAGAAATCGTAGTTGCCGACGTACAGCTGGATTTTGCCGAAGTCGATGTCCGCGATATGCGTGCAGACTTTGTTCAGGAAGTGACGGTCGTGAGATACGACGATGACGGTGCCTTCATAGCCCATCAGGAAGTTCTCCAGCCAGTTGATCGATTCGATGTCCAAGTGGTTGGTAGGTTCGTCCAGCAGCAGGATCTGCGGATTGCCGAACAACGCTTGAGCCAGCAGGACGCGGACTTTCTCGTTACCGCTCAGCTCGTCCATTTTCTTGTCATGCATATCGCGTACGATACCTAGGCCGATCAGAAGGGCAGCAGCATCGGATTCGGCATCCCAGCCGTTCAATTCCGCGAATTCGCCTTCCAATTCGCCGGCGCGAATGCCGTCTTCTTCGGAGAAGTCGCTTTTCGCATACAACGCATCCTTCTCTTTCATGATCGAATACAAACGGCTGTGACCCATGATAACGGTCTCCAACACTTGGTATTCATCGTATTCGAAATGGTTCTGTTTCAGTACGGCCAGACGTTCGCCCGGCGTGATCGAAACTTCGCCTTGGTTGGCTTCGATCTCTCCGGAAAGAATCTTGAGGAAAGTCGATTTGCCTGCGCCGTTGGCGCCGATCAGACCGTAACAGTTGCCTGGGTTGAATTGAATGTTGACGTCTTCAAAAAGTGGTCGCTTGCCGTAGCGAAGCGTAACGCCGCTTGTGCTAATCATGTGCATTCCCATCCTTTATTATAAACTTTTTGCTCAACGCCGATGAAGCGCTGCAAAACCTGGTTCTTCTTGAAAGTATGATCTTCTTTTCAAAAGCTTATTATAGCATAAAAAGGTCATCCGTAAGGCATTCCCTGATGCTTTTCCGGTAAAAATTCGTTCCGTTCGAACGTTCGCGCCAAAATCCGCCCCTGCATGCGCCGAGGCGGATCGTTTCATCTTATTCAGGATTCGATAACCTTCTGCTGCGCGTGAACGATCATCGTCTCGCCATGAATCATCAGCTTGATACAATCCCTCGATGTCCCGGTACGCAACCGTTCGGCTTCCAAACGCGCGAGCGCTTCTTCCGCCGTGTCGTCGGAAAGCTTAAACGTCCCGTAATGCATCGGAATCATGATCTCGGCACCGACATCGCGAAACGCTTGGAGAGCCTGCTCCGGATTCATATGCTGCGGGCCCATAAACCATTCGGGCTCGTACGCGCCGATCGGCATTAACGTGATATGCACGCGGAAACGCTCCCCGATCTCCCGAAATCCTGCGAAATAACCGCTATCTCCGGCAAAATACACCGTAGGCGGAAGCGGATCTCCGTCCGGTGACACGTTGGCGTTCAACGAGTCGTTCCAGCGTCCGCATTTGGCTTTGTCCGCGGAGTCGATCGACGAAGGATCTGCATGGCGTTCGTAAGCCGGCTTTTCGCTCTCTCCCACAACCGTCGCCGCCATTTCCTTGACTGCTTCCGCAGGCTCGAGCACAAATCCGCCCCAATGCGACGTATTCGCATCGAATAATGTCCGCCGCGTCCAGTGCTGGGTCGGCACAAAAGTGATTTTTACGCCTTCAACCACAATTTCCTCCCACCAAGATAGCTCGATGCAGCGGGTAACCTGTTTGCGGGCCAGCTTTTTTTTCAAACCGACCGGTACAATGATCTGCGTCTTCGGACTTTGCAGTTTTCGGATCGAAGCGATATGCATATGGTCGTAATGGGAATGCGAAATCAGAATCAGATCGATCGGCGGCACTTTTTCAATCGGAATGCCAGGCTCGGTCAATCTTTTGCCGATCCCCATCCGCTTGGCCCAGATCGGGTCCGTCAAAATATTCAGCCCGGCATATTGGATTAAAAAGGTTGAGTGACCCACCCACGTAATCGTCACATCGTCGCGATTATCCGTCAGGTAATCCAAACGGGCCGGCTGACTTGGAATAATATAAGAATAATCGCGCTTCTTCCGTCTGCGATGCAGATGCCGATCGCGATGTTCTTTGAGCGTTTTACCCATCGGGGTATTATTGGCATTCAAGTATTTGACCTTGGGCATATCCGTTCCTCCTTCTCTAGACTGCCTCTCTATCCCATTACCCTCTCTTTCCTTATATCGACTAAGAAAGCGTAATTTTTTTGTAGACCTGTTCTTTCGCTATTGTGACATTTATTATTGCAGCGTGTAAAATAGAATAGAGCCTTGTCCACACTAAGGCAGTAAAAGGAGGTCTGATTGACCATGAAAATCAAATTGATCGAACCTACCCCTAGCCCAAATACGATGAAGCTTCATCTGGACGAAACATTGGAATCGGGTATCCGGAAAACATACACGCTTGAAAATGAACGTTCCGCACCGCCGATCGTTGCGCGGCTGCTGCATATCGAAGGCGTAAAAAGCGTCTTCCATACGGCTGACTTTATGGCGATCGATCGCAAAGGCGGCGCCGACTGGCCCGCGATTCTTTCCGGGGTACAGGAAGTATTCGGCACGCGCTTCGAGCAGCCGATCGACTCGGACATCGAAGACGCGGCCGGACACTTCGGCGAAGCGCAGGTCTTTGTGCAATTTTTCCGCGGCATCCCGATGCAGATCCGGGTCAAGTCCGGCCTGCAGGAAGAGCGGATCGGCTTGGCGAAGCGCTTCGTCGATGCCGTGACGGAAGTCGCGAGCGCCACGATGATCAAAGAACGCAAACTGACCGATTACGGCGTGCGCTACGGCGATCTGCCGGACATCGCGCGCGAAGTGGAGCAGGAGCTTGAAGCGGCGTTCCCGCAGGAACGTCTCGAACGCGTTATCAAGCAGGCGATCGCGCACGGAGCCAAGGCTGAGGAGTTCGTGGAACAACGCCGCGAATGGACGCAGGCCGAGATCGAAGAAGGACTGAAAAGTGAAGATTGGCGCCGCCGCTATTCCGCACTGGAAGCGATGGAAGCCAGCGCGGAAACCCTTCCGTTGATCGAAGAAGCATTGAGCGACGATAAAATGCAAATTCGCCGCCTCGCGGTCGTCTACCTCGGAGATCTGAAAACGCCGGAAGCGATGCAGCTGCTGTTCCGCGCCATGAAAGACGGTTCCCCGGCCGTTCGACGCACCGCGGGCGATACCCTGTCGGATATCGGCGATGCTTCGGCGACGCAGGTCATGCTGGAATCGCTGACCGACGGCAGTAAAATCGTGCGTTGGCGCGCAGCCCGTTTCCTGTACGAAGTTGGTACGGACGCGGCACGAGACGCGCTCGAAGAAGCCTCCAACGATCCCGAGTTCGAGGTTGGCCTTCAAGCGCGCATGGCTTTGGAACGGATCGATTCCGGCGAAGAAGCCGCAGGCACGATCTGGCAGCAGATGGCCAAAAGCCGCCAAAAACCGATCGAGTCCGTTTAATACGGACGCTGATACCTGACAAATCCATGATTGTGAACAGGTTTCAAAAGATTGTGCGAAATAGGGTTGCTCCATCATGGACAATCCCGTATACTGTGAAAGTTGTTCGCCCTGCGGATCGCAGGGCTTTTTCCCTTTAACCAAATAGTTTTCCCCTCATCGCACCCAAGATCGAACCGGTGATGAGGTAGAGGTTGCGGTGGCGATCAGTACACCGGTGGAGGCGCAGCAGAGCGCCAATGATCCCGGTCGGAAAGGCGCACCCGCCGAAGCATGGCATTCTCTGACCTGAATGCCGTGCTGGGACCGTCTCCGAAAGGAACGGAACTGTCACCTGCCGCAAGGCGGGTGTTGAGCTATCTTCACGAAACGAAGCGCGTTTGCGATGCGGAATTTGCCATGCCGGCGGACCCGTGTCTGTCGGCTTTTTGCCGTAAGCTTCTTTTCGTGGCATCCAAAACCACACGAGGAGAGTTGAATCACCATGAAAGCTTCATCGCAAAAAGCATCACGAACGAACGAATTGAAAAAAGGCCTCCAAGCCCGACATATGACCATGATCGCCCTCGGCGGCGCGATCGGCACCGGACTGTTTCTCGCGAGCGGCGGCGCGATCTCAAGCGCGGGACCCGGCGGGGCACTGCTCGCGTATGCCGCGGTCGGCATCATGGTCTACTTCCTGATGACGAGTCTCGGCGAACTGGCGACCCATTCGCCGGAACCCGGATCATTCAGCGCCTATGCGGGACGCTATGTCGATCCGGCCTTCGGCTTCGCGATGGGCTGGAACTATTGGTACAACTGGGCCGTCACGATCGCGGCGGAACTCGCGGCGGCGACGCTGATCATCAAATATTGGTTCCCGGACAGCTCGTCGTTTTTATGGAGCGTCCTGTTCTTGGCGATCCTGTTCCTGTTAAACGCATTGTCCGTACGCGCTTACGGCGAAGCCGAGTATTGGTTTGCGTTGATTAAAATCATTACCGTCATCGTGTTCCTCGTCATCGGCGTTGCCATGATCTTCGGCGTCATGGGCGGCGAAGCCGTCGGCTTCAGTAACTTCACGGTCGCTTCCGCTCCTTTTAACGGCGGATTCTTCGCCTTTCTGGGCGTATTCATGGCCGCAGGCTTCTCGTTCCAGGGCACCGAACTGATCGGCGTGGCGGCGGGCGAAAGCGAAAATCCGAAACGCAACGTGCCTCGCGCGATCAAGCAGGTCTTCTGGCGCATCCTGATCTTTTACATCCTCGCGATCTTCGTCATCGGCCTGCTGATTCCGTACACCGATCCGAATCTGCTGAGCAGCGACCTGGATCAAATCGGAACGAGCCCGTTCACCCTCGTGTTCGAACGTGCAGGCTTCGCTTTCGCGGCGGCCGTCATGAACGCGATCATCCTGACGTCGGTCTTGTCCGCAGGCAACTCCGGCATGTACGCGTCGACGCGGATGCTGTACGCGCTGGCCGTCGAAGGCAAAGCGCCAAAGTTTCTGGCCAAGCTCACCCGCGGCGGCGTACCGATCAATGCGCTGATCGTGACCGCGGCTGTCGGCATGCTGGCATTCCTGGCTTCGTTCTTCGGCGACGGGGTCGTGTATACGTGGCTGCTGAACGCTTCCGGCATGTGCGGCTTTATCACCTGGGTCGGTATCGCGATCAGCCATTACCGCTTCCGACGTGCGTTTATCAAACAAGGGCACAGCCTCGACGAATTGCCGTACCGCGCGCGCTGGTTCCCGTTCGGCCCGTTGTTCGCTTTCGTGCTCTGCCTGTTCGTCATTGTCGGGCAAAGCCTGTCTGCGATTGAAAATGGCACGGTTGACTGGCTGGGCTTGATCGCGACTTACCTGAGCGTTCCGCTGTTCCTGATCCTGTGGTTCGGCTATAAGCGCGCGAAAGGCACCAAAGTCGTTCCGCTCGACCAATGCGACGTTAGCGGTCGCAACGATCTGTAATCCTGATTTTCTTTTTTCCAACATGCAAAAAGAGCCTTCGATTCCGGAGTTCCGGCGAAGGCTCTTTCTTTTTAAAACAAAACGGTTTCGACTATTTCCAATACAGCGTAACCTGCCAGTTGTTCGATCCGCTGAGCGACTTGCTCGTATAGCCGATCGGCGAAACGCCGTAGCTGTAGAGCGTCAACAAATCGTTTTTCAACTTGTTCTTCGTGCCTTTATAACGGAAAGTCAGGCTGTTTTGCCCGTCTTTGGCCGCATCCTGTACGATTTGCTGCAAGATGGCCGCCGTCGATACCACGCTGCTGGACGATCCCGTATAGCCCAGCGTCGTACGCAATTCTTTTGCTCCGGTCACGCCTTTGGCAATTAGCAGCTCCAACGTTTCGTTGTAAGAAGTAACGGCTTTCGGGTAATTCGCCGTTTTCCACGTATGGTCCTGCTTCAACTGCGTGTCAGTCACCAGATAATACGAGGTCGAGACGCGATCGCCGCGATCCGGCACCGGATCATCCCAGGTCGTATCGATCTGATACCATTTGCCGTCCAGCTTCACCATGTTCCAGGCATGCGCTTCGTCTCCGACATAACCTTCGACGATATTCGATTCAAACCCCGCCTGGGTCAGCATATCGTAAGTGAGCAGCGCATACCCCTGGCAAACGGTGCTTCCCGTCTTGAGCCCTTCATACGCCGTGAATTTGGAAAGGGTTGTATCATATTTGAGCGTACGCACGACCCAGTCGTGAATCGCTTTGACTTTCAAATGATCATTCATATCGTCCGTAATAATCTCTTTGAGCGCGGACGCGACTTGTTTGTGGACGTAAGCACTTTGCTCCGCCGTCTCGCGATACGTCAACTTGATCTCGGCCGTAGCCGAAGAGTTGTTGCCGCGAAGCGAATAGGCATAGCCTTTCATCGTGTAGTGAATATAAGGATTTTGGGCGATCGCCTCGTCCAATGCCGGTTCGATCGCTTTTTTCAGTTCATTAATTCCCCCGGCATAAGTCAGCTTCACGCTATCCTTATGGGCCGACAACGCTTCGAACAACTGCGCTTGCAGCTGCTTCTGCGCCTGGGTTTGCGATACGGTTGCCGCGCTGACTGTCGGCGTAACCGCCAGCGGCTGAAATCCCCCAAGAGTGCCTCCCGCCACCAGTGCGAGTGCGGTGCTCATCTTCAATAGCTGTCTTTTTGCATGTCCCTTCATGTGCCTGCATTCTCCCCTTCATTGACGAAAGTTTCTATTTCCTTTATCGGCATCCGGACCGCAGAACTGTAACGGATCAGCAAACTGATTTATTACCCCAAAAAAGCCCCTCCACATTTATTATGAACGTCTTCCGTCAAAAAGCAACTTTACCGCCTTGTCCCTCCTATCCTGCATAGGCACGGCAAAAAGCCGATCTCCCCGCATCGGGAAATCGGCTTTTCGCATCGAATCAAGTACGCAATGATTCCGTTCGTTACAGATCGCCGCCTCGGAACGCCGCCAGCTTGCGGTTCAGCTCAGCCGTCTGAGCGTATACGTCTTGGTAGACGTCGAACAGCTTGCTGTACGTCTCGGCACGCTGAGCGTCCGGCGTGTACGTCTTGGCTTCGCGAATGAACTGTCGCGCGCAATCCTGAAGACTCTCGAACCAGCCGCTGCCGAATGCCGCCAGCATCGCCGCGCCCATGGCCGGGCCTTGTTCGCTTTCCAGCTTCACAACGTCGGCTCCGAATACGTCGGCTTGCATTTGCAGCCATTCCCGGTTTTTCGCGCCGCCGCCGATCGATACGACTTTGTCGACGGTTTTGCCGGCTGCGCGCAGGATGTCGATCGATTCGCGCAGCGAGAAGGTGATGCCTTCCATCACGGCACGCGCGAAATGCGGAAGCTTATGGCTCGCGTCGATCCCGATGAAGCTGCCGCGAATATCGGAATCGGGGTGCGGCGTACGCTCGCCCACGATATACGGCGTGAACAACAGCCCGTTCGCGCCCGGTGTCACTTCGCCGATGCCGGCAAGCAGTTCTTCGAACGAAGCTTCGCCGCCGAACGTCTCGCGGAACCATTGCATGCTATACCCTGCCGCCAGCGTAACGCCCATAATATAGAAGGCATCTTTTTCGCTGTGGTTGAAGAAATGGACTTTACCTTCGAAATCCAGATCGCGGCGGGTTTCGTAGGACAGAACCACGCCGGATGTTCCGATGCTGCACATCGTTTGGCCTTCGTTCAGAATGCCCGCGCCGATTGCGCCGCAGGCGTTATCCGCGCCGCCGGCATAAACGCGCGTTTGATCCGTAAGTCCGGTTGCCGTCTGCATCTCGGGCAGCAGCGAGCCGGTGTCGTCGAACGACTCAACCAGCGACGGGAACAACGACGGTTTGAGCCCGAATGCTTCGCCGATTTCTTCGCTCCACTTTTTGCCGCCGACATCCAGCAGTAATGTACCTGCTGCGTCAGAGTAGTCCATCGCGGCATTGCCGGTCAGGCGCAGACGCACATAGTCTTTCGGCAGCAGGAACAGCGAAGCCTGTTCCAGAATTTCGGGTTCATGCTCTTGAACCCACAGGATTTTCGGCAGCGTGAAGCCTTCGAGCGCGCGGTTGCGTGCGACTTTGAGCAGTTTGTCGCCGAGGACCTGTTCAATCTTGCGGCACTGCGGCGTCGTGCGCGTGTCGTTCCAGAGGATAGCGCGGCGCAATGCGCGGCCGTCTTCGCCGACCAGCACAAGGCCGTGCATTTGACCGGAGAAGCTGATGCCTTCGATCTCTTCGGCTTTGACGCCGGAAGAAGCCAGCAGGTTTTTGAGCGAAAGGACCGTTTTCTCGACCCAATCCTCCGCCTCCTGTTCGCTGTAACCCGGCTTCGGTTGATAAAGCGGGTAAGCTTCGGACTGTTCGCTGACGACCGTGCCGGTTTTGTCGACGAGTACGGATTTGACGGCGCTTGTGCCGAGGTCGATTCCGATAACGTAACTCATGGTTTTCCTCCTTTGGGTAGGGACGCTGAAAGGCGTAAGCCTTTTAAAACACGTGAAGCATGTAAAAGGACGGCTCCCCTCCCCGAAGGGAGCTTGCGGGAAGCCGTCCGATTTATGGTGCGGTGATCGCTTTGCGCGATTCTTTTTGGGGTGAAGCCCTGACTTGGAGCGGTTTGGGAACGGTAAAGACGGTAAAGATAAAAGATTTCGCTGCGCGAGGATCGGGATTCATTTTTCTAAAGAGATCAGTGAATCTCGATCTTTAAAAGATGTCGCTTAGCGCGGGAACTGCGATTCACCTTGCCCGGAGGGGTCGGTGAATCTCGTTGCTAAATGATCTTCAAAGATTATCGCTTAACGCGGGAACTGCGATTCACCTTGCCCGGAGGGGTCGGTGAATCTCGTTCCTTTAGCCGTAAATATACTGGTTAAGAATCGATTGAAGATGCTCTTGACGTCCGGATTTGTTTGGACGCGGAGTTTCGTTGTTCATCGCGTACTCAGCCAGGGAAGCCAGGGTTGTTTTACCGGCAACCACGTCGGCGCCGATGCCTTCGGAGAAGCTGCTGTAGCGTTCTTCAATGACTTTTTCGAAAGCGCGGTCTTCGATCAGTTTAGCTGCGACTTTAAGGCCTTTGGCGTACGTGTCCATACCTGCGATATGAGCCAGGAACAGGTCGTCGGCTTCGAAAGAGTCGCGGCGGACTTTGGCGTCGAAGTTGATGCCGCCTTTGCCCAGGCCGTCGTTTTGCAGCACTTCGTACAGCGTCAGTGTCGCGTCGTAGACGTTAACCGGGAATTCGTCGGTATCCCAACCCAGCAGCATATCGCCTTGGTTGGCATCCAGGGAACCCAGCATGCCGTTGATGCGGGCTACGCGCAGTTCGTGCTCGAACGTGTGGCCGGCCAGCGTTGCGTGGTTGGCTTCCAGGTTGAGTTTGAAGTGCTTCGCGAGATCGTATTTTTGCAGGAACGAAATCGTCGTCGCCGCGTCGAAATCGTATTGGTGTTTCGTCGGCTCTTTCGGTTTCGGTTCGATCAGGAATTGAGCGTCGAAGCCGATTTCTTTCGCGTAGTCGACAGCCATGTGGAACATGCGGGCGATATTGTCCTGCTCCAGTTTCATGTCTGTGTTCAGCAGGGACATGTAACCTTCGCGTCCGCCCCAGAATACATAGTTTTCGCCGCCGAGACGTTTGCCGACTTCGAGACCTTTTTTGATTTGAGCCGCTGCGTGAGCGTATACGTCAGCGTTGCAAGTGGAAGCCGCACCGTGTACGAAGCGCGGGTTCGTGAACATGTTCGCCGTGTTCCAGAGCAGTTTTTTGCCGCTGGATTTCATGTTTGTTTCAATCAGATCCACGATCGTGTCGATGTTCGCGAAAAATTCTTTGAGCGAAGATCCTTCAGGCGTGATGTCGATATCGTGGAAACAGAAATATTCCAGTCCCATTTTGTCCATGAATTCGAATCCGGCTTCAACGCGTGCTTTTGCCAGGTCGATTCCCGAGTAGGAATGCCAAGGGCGAATCGCTGTCGTTGCGCCGAACGGATCACTGCCTTCAGCCGTAAGCGTGTGCCAGTAAGCCATAGCGAACTTCAGGTGCTCGGACATTTTTTTGCCCAGAACCACTTCGTCCGCATTGTAGAATTTAAAAGCGAATGGGTTTTGCGACTGACTTCCTTCGTAAGCCACTTTACCGACATTTTCGTAATAAGCCATGTAAGAAATGCCTCCTTGTTATTTCGCAGAAATCGTTTACATCGATATCCTAGCATATTCGAAAAACTTTGTCTATTGGATAAACTAAGTCTTTCGGGGAAAGTTTTTGTGGGGTAGAATTGGGGCAGGCGGCTGGGGCTCTCTTACCTTTATGCGGAAGGCTCGATGTTTTCGTCAGGCGCTCCGGTTGTTTTCCCTTGCGGGAAAGCCAAAGGTCGCTTCTGCCGAAAACATCGAGCCGCGGTGGGTTGGTGCGAAGCCGCCTTCCCCATTTCTTGGGGAGGCAGGGATAGGGAAGCGCCCCTCGATGCTCGGGGCGCGGGGCAAGGAGGGCTGCCTGTTTCGGGTTTCTTCCGAAACAGGGGCGCCAAGGGCAAGTGCAAAGACAAGGACTGTAATAGCAAAAAACGTTGAAATTCAAAGGTCGCTCTTTTGCTTATGAGCGGATTGAATTAAGATAGGTAGATGTTCAAAAGCGTGATTAAGATGCGAGCGAGAGATCGAATATAGATGGATTTGAAGATACGCTACATGCACGGATGGAGGATCTGTAATGAGGGTGACTGGGGATCAGGCGTTGGTGAAGAAGTTGAACAAGTCGATCGTGCTCGACACGATTCGGAGGAAAGGGCCGTTGTCCAGGACGGATGTGTCGGAAAGGACGGGACTTAATAAGGCGACGGTGTCGAATTTGACTTTGGAGCTGCTGGAGCAGAATTTGGTGGAGGAAACCGGGCTTGGGCAGTCCAGCGGCGGTCGGAAGCCGTTGATGCTGCTTTTTAACGGCGCGGCCGGATGTGTGGTTGGCGTTGAGCTGGGGGTTACGTTGGTTAAGGCGGCGTTGACGGACTTGAATGGAGCCATTTTGCTTGAACGGAGCGCTCCGCTCGGCGGGCTTGATCCGGATACGGCTTTTGATGTGATCTGTGAAGTGGTTGAACCTTTATTGCAGGCTGCTCCGGAGACGCCGCACGGAACGGTGGGGATCGGAATCGGGGTGCCGGGAATGGTCGATGAATCCGGGCTGATTCTGTATGCGCCCAACCTGGGTTGGGAAGGCGTGGATTTGAAGTCGCGGATGGAAGATAAATTCGGCGTGCCTGTCGTGATCGATAACGAAGCCAATGCGGGCGCGGCGGGCGAGCGTGAATACGGGGCCGGGCGGCATGTGCGGCATCTAGTGTATGTCAGCGCGGGTATGGGCATCGGCTCCGGCATGATTATCGACGGGCAGCTGTATAAAGGCGCTTGGGGATACGCGGGCGAAACCGGGCATATGTCGATTGAAAGCGACGGTCGTCTATGCAGCTGCGGCAGCCGGGGATGTTGGGAGTTGTATGCGTCGGAACGGGCTTATGCCTATGCTTCGCTGCCCGGTCAGCCTGGACAACGCCCCGAAAATGATGGGGACGCAAACCGATCGAAAACTTTGGATTCGGCAGAGGCTTTGAATCGTCTTCCCTCTTTTACGACAGCCGAGTTGATCGAATACGCTAGGCAGGAAGATTCCGAGACCCTTGCTATGTATAAAGAAATCGGTCGGCGGCTGGGGATCGGCATTACCAATCTCGTTAATGGCTTTAACCCCGAAAAAATAGTAGTCGGCGGTCCGCTAACCGAAGCCAAGCCATGGATCGAACCGGCTATGTTGGCGGCGATTGCGGAGCGTGCTCTTCCGTATCATCGACGCGAGCTTGCGGTTGCCTTCTCGGAGTTGGGTAGTCGATCCGCCGTGCTGGGCGCGGCTCACCTGGCCGTATCGCAGTTTCTCGGCCGCGTGCGAGTTTCTTTATAATCAAAAAAGGCGCAGCCGATCCGGCGCGCCTTTTTCGTACTTCTATGAAAATTTCGAATTTACGCGTTCAGTGCTTTTTCCAGCTGCAGCTTGTTCATGCCTACGATTTTCGCTTCGCCGATTACGGTAACCGGTACGGCGCGCAGCCCCATATCCCAAACTTGTTGCGCGAAATCGTCGCTTTGCTCGATGTTGCGCTCTTCGTAAGCTACGCCTTTACCATCCAAGTAGCCTTTGACTTGTTTGCAGTGCGGGCAGTTGGTGCTTGTATATACGATTGCTGTCGTCATATCGAAATCTCCACCTTTACCGTATTATTTTGAAACTAACTTTCTTTATTATATAACGTCAGACTGACTTGTACAAAGCCTTGTCCGTGACGGAATTCAGTCGATTTCTTACAAAACAGCTTCGGCAGCCGCTTGTGCGAACTCCAGGCTTTCGATGAAGCGTTCAGCGTCCATCGCGGCCGAGCATCCGCTGCCCGCAGCCGTGATCGCCTGACGGTAGCGCGTATCTTGAACGTCGCCGCAAGCGAATACGCCGGGAATATTCGTTTCGGTCGTGCCTGGCGTCACCACGATATAACCGTTGGCATCCGTTGTAACTTGTCCGTTCAGGAAGCCGGTATTCGGATGGTGGCCGATCGCCACGAACACGCCGCTGGCTTCGATCAATTGGTCTTCGCCCGTCTCATTGTTGCGAACAAGCAGTCCTTGCAGACCGTTTTCCCCTTTGACCACTTCAAGCGGAGTGCGATCCAGCGCCCATTCGATCTTCGGGTTCTGACGCGCGCGGTCCTGCATGATCTTCGAAGCGCGCAGTTCGCCTCTGCGGTGTACCAGCGTTACTTTCGTGGCGAAGCGAGTCAGGAAGTTCGCTTCTTCAAGCGCGGAGTCGCCGCCACCCACGACGATGATTTCTTTGCCGCGGAAAAAGAATCCGTCGCAAGTCGCGCAGGTGCTAACGCCCATGCCTACGTTTTCTTCTTCGCCCGGAATGCCGAGGTACTTAGCGCTTGCGCCCGTGGAGATGATCAGCGTTTCGGTCACCAATTCGCCCATGCCCTCTACGTTCAGCTTGAACGGACGCTGTGACAGATCGACGTTCTCGACCCAGCCCGTACGGAATTCCGCGCCGAAGCGTTCAGCCTGCTTACGCATATTGTCCATCAATTCCGGACCCATAATGCCTTCAGGGAAACCAGGGAAATTCTCGACTTCCGTTGTTGTTGTCAATTGTCCGCCCGGTTGCGGTCCTTCAATAACCAGTGGACTCATATTCGCGCGCGCCAGGTAGATCGCGGCCGTCAATCCGGCAGGGCCGGTACCGATGATGATCGATTTATGCATGATAGATCCTCCTTGTTCTCAGTCATTCCTAATTTATAATGATTACAATGTAGTTCTTATTATGGTGCTTCCAATTGATTGTGTCAAGTTGAATTTGTTGCCATGAAAATGAAGATTTAATGAACCTGCTATCTTGTCTGAATAAATGGATTACAGCCCTCTTCGGCAGCATGGAATACCCGGTTGCAAAACAAAAGCCTGCCTTCCCCCTATCGGGAAAGGCAGGCTTTTTACATAGATCAAATGAGCATTGAAGATTGGGCTTAAATTTCCGCCGAAGCCGCAATCGCCTGCTCCAGATCATGCAGAATATCATCGATCGACTCCGTACCGATCGACAATCGAATCATGCCCGGCAGTACGCCCGAAGCTTCCTGCTCTTCTGGACCGAGCTGTTGATGCGTCGTGCTTGCCGGATGGATGATGAGGCTTTTGGAATCGCCGACATTTGCCAAGTGAGAGAACAGTTTGACGCTTTCAATCAGCTTTTTGCCCGCTTCGATTCCGCCTTTGATCCCGAACGTCAGGATCGCGCCTTGTCCTTTCGGCAGATACTTTTGCGCAAGTCCGTAAGACGGATGGCTTGGCAGGCCGGAGTAGTTCACCCACTCTACCTGCTCATGTCCTTCGAGGAACTTCGCGACTGCCAGCGCATTCTGGCTGTGACGCTCCATGCGCAGATGAAGAGTTTCCAACCCTTGAACGAGCAGCCAGGAGTTGAATGGAGAAATCGCTGCGCCCAAGTCGCGCATCAGCTGCACGCGAGCTTTGATGATGTACGCGATCGGGCCAAGTGCTTCGGTGTAGACCAGACCGTGATAGCTCGGGTCAGGCTCGGTCAGTCCCGGGAACTTGCCGCTGGCAGCCCAGTCGAAATTGCCGCCATCGACAATGATTCCGCCGATCGAAGTACCGTGGCCGCCGATGAACTTGGTTGCCGAATGAACCACGATATCCGCGCCGTGCTCGATCGGTCGCAGCAGGTATGGGCTTGGGAACGTATTGTCCACGATCAACGGAAGGCCGTTCTCGTGAGCAATATCCGCCACGGCGCGAATGTCTAACACGTCGCCGCGCGGGTTCCCGATCGTCTCGGCATACACAGCCTTTGTTTTATCGTTGATCGCGCGGCGGAAGTTTTCAGGATCGCTGGAATCGACGAAATGTACTTTGATGCCCAGCTTGGGAAGCGTTATCGCGAATAAATTATATGTACCGCCATATAAGCTCGCGGACGAGACGATCTCGTCGCCTGCTCCAGCAATATTCAGCAGAGAGTACGTAATAGCTGCTTGACCGGATGCCGTAGCGAGCGCTCCCGCGCCGCCTTCGAGCGCCGCGATCCGCTGTTCGAACACATCGCTTGTCGGATTCATCAGACGGGTATAGATATTGCCGAATTCCTTCAGACCAAACAAATTGGCCGCATGCTCCGTATCCCGGAAGCCGTATGAAGTCGTCTGATACAGCGGTACAGCACGCGCTCCCGTTACGGGATCAATCTCTTGTCCCCCGTGTACAGCAAGTGTTTCAAAGGCAAGCTTTCTTTCTTCCGTCATGTCCGATTCCTCCCGAAATTCCGGCTTTAGCGCCGGATGGTTAATAGAACGGCATCCCTGTTCAAGCAAACTCTGGCTGTCAACGATTCGTCGTGGAAGTCCGTTTTTTTGCGTAGTTTGGTGCTTGACTTGGCTCTTATTCTTACACAGATCGTCAGGAATGAAAAGAGGGAAAATTTAAATCCGATCCGAATAATGAAGTATGGTGGAAAACAGCAGCTTTTCGGGGGAGGCGGGTAGTTCCTATTCGTTTTTAATCATCGCAGGGCTGCGCTCGGCCAAAAGCATTTAGTGCAATAGAACTTCGCCTGCGGCGAAAGCTGCTATTTTCTGTGGGGTAGGAAAAAGAGGAACAGGGTAAATCCCTATTAACCCTCTAGTCGTCTTCTTTCGGCGGATAGACAGTTCCCCAGCCGTAACCGGCTGCTTCGGACGTATCTTCGGGCATGCCGGGGAGGATGAGGCCGCCGTCGATGCGCAGGTTGATGCCGGTGATGTAGGCGGCTTGGTCGGATGCGAGCCAGGCTACGGCTTCGCCGATGTCGGAAGGGGTTCCGAGACGTCCTAAAGGGATTTTTCGGCCTAAAGGTTCGGTTCGGGCGTCTTGGTCCAAGTCGTTGACGGTTGCGCCGGGGGCTATGCAGTTGGTACGGATGCCGTGTGGAGCCCATTCCAGCGCAAGGGAACCGCAGGAGCGGATCAGCGCGGCTTTCATCCCGCCGTAAATGCTGTCGCCTGGGTAGGCGCGCTCGCCGCGGGATGAGGTGATGAATTGGATGCTGCCTTTGATTTCACGTTCGATCATCGACTGGGCAATGTACTTGGATAGGAGAATCGGTGCTTTATAATCCAGATCGATCATCCAGCTGATGTCCTCTTCTTCGAGCTCGGTCAGAGGATTCATCGTGCTTTGTCCGGCATTGTTGACGAGCAGGTCAATGCGTCCGAAATGCTCAAGCACGGCTTCGGCTACTTTTTTGGGTTCGCCGGGTTGGGTTAGATCGCTTTGGACGGCAAAAGGCTCTGCGCCGTAGATATGCTTCAGCTCCCGAGTCATCTCCTCCATATCGTCTGAGCTCGAATGGTAGGTCAATGCGATCCGGTAGCCTTTTTGTGCCAGTACATGACAGATGCCGCGGCCGAGACCTTTGACTCCGCCGGTGACCAATGCGACGAGAAACTGTTCTGAGGCATGGGCGTTGCTGTTCATAGTCGGTTTGCTCCTTTTCGACAAGTCTGACATACACCCCCCATTACCCGGCCGATGCCCGGTATAAGCGCAGCCTGTTTGATGCAAGGAACACGTTGACGTTCGAAAGAACCTTTTCCAACACAGCAAAAGGCTCCTACGTTCAAGCTTTTTATCCGATTATGCCGACCCCGGCGTTACGCCCGCGCATACAAGCGTCGCAGCTCCGCAGCCGAACGTTTCGCCTGATCGGCGGTAACGCCTTCGAGCGAGATATCGATATGAGGCTTGTGTTCTTTGAGTAAGCGGTACAGCAAATCTTTATTCAGCAAACCGTCTCCGATCGGACGATCCAGACGCGGGCGTCCGCTGCCGGCAAAATGACTTCCATCGCCGAAATCCAAGTCTTTGGCGTGAATGAGGACCATGCGATCGGCGAGGGTTTCGAATGCGTCTTTAATCAGATCGTCCTGGTTCGGAAAACGTTCTTCGTTGAGCAGATTGCAGGCGTCGAACAGCAGCCCGATCGTCGGCGAAGGTACTTCCTCGATCAAACGTCGAACATGCTCCAGCGAATTCAACGTATGGCTTGCCACCGGCTCCATTGCCAGCTTCACGCCCCACTTTTCCGCTTCCTCCGCCAGTTCAGTCACCGTTTCGCGCAGCACGCTCCAGCCATGCTCTTCGTAATCGGACGGATGCGATTCCGCGTAAGTCCGAATCGATCCCGTTTCCGTCGCGACCATGCCGCAGCCGAAATCCCGCGCCAAACGCAGATGTTCTTTAAAACGATTGATTTCGGCGCGCCGAATGTCTTTGTCCGGATGCACGGGGTCGATATAGCAGCCGAGCACGGCGATCCGTACCCCTTCCCGCTGAAAAGTCTCGCCAAGATGGTTCGCCAGCCCCGGACTTAGCTTGCCGGGAGAACAGTCGATATCTCCGATAGCTTTGAGTAAAGCCAACTGCACCGAAGTAAATCCTTCCTCCGCGACTTTTCGTGCCAGCTCCGCCGCCGGAAGCTTGCCGTACGTATGGGCCAAAATACCGAGTTTCATTTCTGGCTTCATTTTTGATTCCTCCCCATGACTTGAAATGGTAAAATCGGTAAATAAAACGGTCAGGAGTGAGACGATGAAATTGTTACTGACATCCGGGGGCGTAATGAATCCAAGCATACATAACGCCTTGGTTGATATGCTGGACAAGCCGATCGCCGAATCCAACGCTTTATGTATCCCTACCGCGATGTACGGACATCCCTGGGTAGGTCCAGGCGTCAGCGCGTGGGAATTCATTAGCGGGAAACCCGGTAATCCTATGGTCGATCTGGGCTGGAAGTCCGTCGGCATATTGGAACTAACCGCACTGCCGAGTATCGATTCGGAACGATGGATACCGTTGGTTCGGGAGATTGATGTTCTGCTCGTGTCGGGAGGCGACGCCCTGTATTTGAACCATTGGATGCGGCAGTCCGGGTTGGCGGAGCTGCTGCCTTCGTTAAAAGCCGTTTACGTGGGCATGAGCGCCGGAAGCATGGTGATGGCGCCTAACATCGGGGATTTCTTTGTCGGTTGGACTCCACCCTCTGGCGGTGACGAAGCACTGGGGGTGGTCGATTTCTCCATTTTCCCGCATCTTGAACACGAAATGCTGCCCAGAAACACCATGGCCGCCGCAGAGAACTGGGCCGCCGGGATACAAGGACCTGCCTATGCGATCGACGATCAGACGGCGATCAAAGTCGTCGACGGACATATCGAAGTCATTTCCGAAGGTCATTGGAAACATTTCGGGCCTTGATCTTTGCTAGGGCGTGTACGCAAACTCCGATGGGAGCAGATTTTGCTGATTTTTCGTTCTCAGCAAGGAACTTTTCCGAAGGCGTGCCGGGGCACGTCGAGGGAAAGTGACGCGGCAGAGGGCGAAAAGGCAGTAAAAGATGCACATCGCCCGAGTTTGTGTACACACCCTAAGTTCTATAGATCGAAAAAAGGCCGCGCCGACGATACGGATCGCTCCGTTTCCGCAAGCCGCGGCCTTTTTTTCATTCCGCTTTTACCGAATCATCCAGCCACCGTCCACGCATAGCACATGGCCGTTGATATAATCCGCCGCGGACGAAGACAGGAACACGGCAGGTCCGCCGACGTCTTCTCCCGTGCCCCAGCGCGCTGCCGGAATCCGCACCGTGATCGAATCCGTGCGGTCTTTGTCCTCGCGGATCGGTGCCGTGTTGTCGGTCGACATGTAGCCCGGCGCGATCGCGTTGACCTGAACTCCTTTCGAAGCCCATTCGTTGGCAAAAGCTTTCGTCAAACCGGCTACGCCGTGCTTGCTCGCCGTATAGCCCGGAACGTTAATGCCGCCCTGAAACGACAGCATTGACGCGATATTGATCACTTTGCCGCTGCCGCGCTCGACCATATGGTTGCCGACGAGCTGGGTCAGGTAAAACACGGTTTTGAGGTTGATATCCAGCACATCGTCAAAATCTTCCCAGCTATGCTGCGAGATCGGCGTACGACGGATGATGCCCGCGTTGTTGATCAGGATATCGATATGACCGGTAAACGCCAGACACTGCTTCACGACGTCTTCAAGCTCTTCTTTTTTGCTGAGGTCCGCTTGAATCTCGTACGCCTGACGTCCAAGCGCACGCACCTTTTCCGCCGTGTCCGAGCAGGACGTGAAGGAGACGGCAATGATGTCCGCTCCCGCTTCCGCCAGCGCCAGCGCCATGCCTTGACCCAATCCGCCGCTCGCCCCCGTTACCAGTGCCGTTTTGCCGCTAAGATCGAACATGCTCATCTTTATTTCCTCCCGATAATCGTTCCGGACCTATCGCAGCCGTTATGCCTGATTCTCCTGTTCGCTGCTTCCATCGTCCAGTCGTATGTTTTTCTGTGCAAAAAGTTTTTTCTGCTCGACGTCAAGCCCGCCGTCGGTAATAATGACGTCCAGCTCGCCGCAATCCGCGAACGTCCATAAAGCGAACTTGCCGAACTTCTGATGCTCGACGACGCCGTACACCTGCCGCGCCGTTTTGACCAATGCCTTTTTGTAAGGAACCAAATCACCGGTATAGATCGAAGCTCCGAGTTCCGGATGCAGCGCCGTCGCCGACAGAAAGGCTTTGCTGATGTTCAGCCCTTCCACGAACGGCGCACTGCCCGGACCGATCAGCACGTTGCGCACCCGCTCGCCGCCCGGCACGACAAGCCGAATCTTGTCTTTGCGCGCCAGTTCGCTCAAGATGAATAAATCGTTCGTGATGACGGTCAGCGGCGCGTTGTCGAGCTGACGGGCCATTTCGAGCGTCGTGCCTCCGCCGTCGAGCGCGATAATATCGCCCGGCTGGATATAGCGCAGCGCTCGGGCGGCGATCTCCGCTTTTTCCGCCGCGTGCTTATCTCCGGTACCTTTGGAAGATAAGATGCCGAATTGGTCGTTTTGGGCCAGCATCGCGCCGCCGTGCACGCGAACGAGCAGCCCTTTTTCCTCCAGGCGCGCCAGATCCTCACGGATCGTTTTGCCTGTCACCTCGAGGAGGGAGCTTAATTCGCCGACGCCTATTTCTTTGCGCTCGATGAGAATTTCCATCAATTTTTCATGCCGTTTGAGTGCGTTCATGGTTGGACATAGCTCCTATTCCGAAAAAAGTCGTGTAGGGTCTATTTTAAGTCCTTCATATCTACGCCGTCCATATCGTCGAACAGTTGGTTCTCGCCGCCCATCGCCCAGCAGAACGTATAGTTATTTGTGCCGACGCCGCTGTGGATCGACCAGCTCGGCGACAGGATCGCCTGCTCGTTCCGCACGACCAGGTGGCGCGTCTCCTGCGGATCGCCCATGAAATGGAAGACTGCGGCATTTTCCGGCATATTGAAGTACAAATACACTTCGGAGCGGCGGTTATGGGTATGGCAAGGCATCGTATTCCACATGCTGCCCGGCGCCAGATGCGTGATGCCCATGACGAGCTGACAGCTTTCGATGCCGCCCGGCAGGATGTATTTATTGATCGTGCGTTCGTTGGAGCTGTCCAGGCTGCCCAAGTTCGCTTTGATCGCTTCGCCTTCGCCCGCTTTTTTCGTCGGATAAGCTTTATGTGCCGGCGTGGACACGAGGTAGAACTTGGCCGGACTTTCTCCGTTCGCGCTTTTGAAAAAGACGTCTTTCACGCCGAGTCCGATGTACAGACACTCATTCACGCCGATCTCGTAAGTGTCGCCGTCAGCCGTGACCGAACCTTCGCCGCCGACGTTGATAATGCCCACTTCGCGCCGCTCCAGGAAATAATCCGCGCCGATTTGCTTGAAGTCCGCTTCCAGCTTGAGTTCTTTCGACACCGGTACGGCCGAGCCGACGATATACCGATCCGTATGCGAGTAAACGGTTACAAGCTCGTCCGGAGCAAATAGCGTCTCGATCAAAAACTCCTCGCGAAGCCGGGTCGTATCGAAGCCTTTTACGTCTTTCGGATTGGAGTCATAGCGGTTTTCCACAATAGTCATCCTTTCGATTGGGAGAATGTAAATTAAAAAGCATCAAATGAACGTTTATATAGGTTCATATTAGTTCATTAAGTTCGCTTTGTACATCCTTTTTTGCCAAAAAGAAAAATCCCGTTCTCGCCGCGCACGGCAAAGACGGGAACGTTCAGCTTTTTCTAAGCTTGCTTTCATTTCTTGTTCATGTTTTCGGGTTATCATAGATAGACTTGAACGATACGGAAATTCGATAGACCGGAGGAACTCTGACGTGAATGCACGACTACTGAAAAAAATCGATCCTGTACCGGCGATCCTGGCACTGGCGGCCTTATTTCTGTCGCTGTATAATATTCAAAAATCCGGAAACCTGAATGCCTACTACACGGCCGCGGTCACGAGCATGACGCAAAGTTTCCATAACTTCTTCTACAATTCATTCGATCCCGGAGGCTTCATTTCGATCGATAAACCGCCGGTCGCTTTTTGGCTGCAAGCGATTAGCGTCAAGCTGCTGGGCTTGCACTCGTGGACGCTTGCTCTTCCGTCGGCGCTGGCTTTCGCTGGTTCAGTCATTTTGCTGTATCTGATCGTGCGGGCTTCGTTCGGGTTGGCGGCAGCGCGTCTGGCGGCGTTGATTCTGACCTTCACGCCGATCGTCGCTGCCGTCAGCCGAACCAACAACGTGGACAGCGTATTGGTATTTTTCCTGCTGCTGGCTGTATACGTTCTGACCAAAGCGGTCCGAAATGACAGTCTGCTTCAATTATGTCTAGCCTTTGCGCTGGTCGGCGTAGGATTCAATACCAAGATGCTGCAAGCCTATCTGGTTCTGCCCGCTTTCTTCGTATTCGTGTGGGCCGCTTATCGCATGCGCAAGACGGATTGGAAAAAAACACTCCGGCACCTTGCTGCGGCTGCCGGAGTTCTCGTCGCCGTTTCGTTGTCTTGGGCGATCATCGTGGATTCCACGCCTGCCGATCAACGGCCCTATGTAGGCAGCAGCCAGCATAACTCGGTATTGGAGCTGGCGCTTGGCTATAACGGCATCGGCCGTCTGACAGGCGACTTGAGCGGCAGCCTTGCTTCACAGCAAAACGCCGCGCGAATCATGGCCCAAGACGCCAGCTTGATGCCGACTCTGCCACCGGGACTGGATTCTTTGCGCTCGGAAGACGCAGGCTTACCGACAGTCGAAGCGTCTTACGAGACCCGCTCTTTCGCTCCGGCGTCTTCAGCGGGAACAATGAGTTCGACCAGCGAAGACGGACCATCCGGGCTGCTGCGTCTTTTTGACGTAAAGCTTGCCGGACAAATTACGTGGCTGCTTCCTTTTGCCCTGTTCGGCGCCGTTCTGCTGTGGATACGCCGTCCGGAGCGTCGCGTCGACGTGATGTTATGGACAGGTTGGCTGCTGCCGATGATCGTCGTGTTCAGTCTGGCCGGGTACTTCCACCGTTATTACCTCATTATGCTGGCACCGGGCATTGCAGCCTTGGCGGGCTCGGCCATTGCCGAATTATGCCGTTCCCGCCAAGCTTCTTGGATCGTGCCCGGAGCGGTGATTGCTTTTGGAACGGTTGCTTACATTGCTTACGATGACGGGTTCCCGATAATCGGGCTGGTCTGCGCGGCGATCGGCACGCTCGCTCTGCTCGGACTCTTTTTCAAAACGCGCAGCGCACCAAAGTTCGTGTTAATCCTCTCGCTCGTCGCCTTGCTCGCCGCGCCCGCTTACTGGTCGCTTACGCCTTCGTTATACGGGGTGAGCGCTCGCCAGCCTTATGCTTCTCCGCATCTGGCCGAAGGTGGCGGAAGCTGGAGCCGCGACGGCGAGCCGCTCGACACGGCGTTGGTCGATTATCTGATCCGCAATCGCGGCAACGCCAAATATTTGGCCGCTATGCCTTCGTCCAATAGCGGCGCGGATTCGCTCATTATCCAGACCGGTCTGCCGGTGCTGGCTTGGGGTGGCTTTAAAGGCGTAGATCCGGCGCTCGATATCGCGGGTCTGCGAAAAATGGCGGAATCCGGCGAGCTGCGCTATGTACTGATCGGCGGTGCGCATAACACCCAAGACGCCCTTGCACGTTGGGTCGAACTGAACGGAACCCCCGTGCCGGAATCGTCCTGGAACGCCATGAAGACGGGCACCGAGCAAGCCTTTGGCACGCCAGCGCGGGATACGCAAAGCATCGTCGGAGCGATCGGACAGGTTGCCGACACGCTCGGACTGAATCGCAGCTATACGCTCTACGATTTGAGCAGTTTATCGATCTAAGGAGGATTGAATCCGTGTCGCAAAACAAAGTTTCCGCCAGGCCGCTGCGCTTCGCCATTGTCGGCGTCTCCAATACGCTTGTGGACTTTATCGTCTTTTTCCTGCTGGAGGGCTTGATCGGTCCGATCGCCCAAATCGCAGGTTACGCCGCCGGGACAGCGAACAGCTACTATTGGAATCGCCGCTGGACCTTCAAGACCGATCAACCGAGGCAAAAAGGCGAACTGATCCGTTTTCTTATCGTCAATCTGACTGTTGCCTTGCTCACTACCGCTTTGCTGACGCTGCTCAATCTGTTCATGCCCGTATGGGCCGCTAAAGTGCTCGTAACCGTACCCGGCATGGCGCTGAATTATATTTTGAGCAAAGTTTGGGTATTCCGCCCCGCGGCAAGCGATACGCCCAACCGTTAACCGATACGTCAATCCGCAGCTTTAAAAGGCGCGGCTGCCCCCACATTCGGCTCGCCGAATTCGGGCAGAAGCTCGCGGATATGGCCGATCAACCGCTCACTGGCCTGACGATGCGTTTTTTGAGACGGATGGTAATCAGCGGCATAGCCGTCTTCGGCCTGCTGCACGGCAAATTTCAGCGTTGTCACTTTCGTATCGCCCGTCTCCTCCATATATCGTTCCACGGCCTGCTGCACGAACGGATACAGCCGATCGCCCATGATGCCCAATGCGCACAGAATAACGGCTTGGGCATTTTTGCGTCGAACTATTTTTAAAAACTCGGTATACTGCGCGGCAAACTCCGTTTGTCTTTCCGGGTTATCCTGCGTATACGAATCGTCGTTGGTGCCCAAATTGATGACGATCAGATCCGGAACGAATTGCGTAAAATCCCAATCGACCGACAAAGGATCAAGCGTCCCGTCCGGTCTTCCTTCGGATTTGGCCCATTTTTCATAATAGTCCGGGATCAGATGGGTGAGCAGCTTCGTATCGTTGTCCGTATAACCGGAGATAATGCCGTAGCCGCTGTACGACACGATGCTGTAATCGGCGTCGAGCGCTTGAACCGTTTGATACGAATAGGCTTTGGTTACGTCTTCGGTCGCGGTAGAAAAGGAATGCTCGGCATGTTCATCGTCGATTCCGTATCCGCAAGTGATCGAATCGCCGATGATCTCGACCTTGTGTTTCTTGGCTGGCGTAGGCTGAATACCACCTTCGGCGTCAACGGCAATCCGCTGTATTCCAACTGTCGACATTGCCGCTTCCGACAGCTTAACGATGCGCACGATAACCGTCTGGTCTGTTTCACTTTCGAACACGGTGTATCTTTTTAGCGCCTGATCGATCTGATCGTCCACAACCCGCGTTCCGTTCACCCAGATTCCGACGCGTGCCCAATTATTCGTTCCCTGCGCCGTGCTATCGCCCCGAAGCGTAATCTCGGCCTTTTTCCCGGTAAAAGAAAACTCGACGCCGCTGCCCGACAACCCCAGCCATAACGTCTCGTTGTACGCGTGCGTTCTGCCCAGCTTTTTTACATACCCGTCTATCGCTTTAAATTCGTTCATCCTGATCTTCTTCCCCTTTATTTTGATTATCCCCGATATGCACGCGAATCACGATATCTTGATCATGGTTGCCGAACCCTGCGCCGTAAAGCGTCAACCCCCCTACATGCTCGGCCTGTTCATCTACTTGAAAACGCAGCGTCCAGAACGGTTCTTCCAAGCGTAAGTCTTCGATCGTCACGTCCGACATGCGCTCTCCGTCGACGGAAGTCCCTGAAGCGTCGATTCGAATCGTTTTGAGCAGTCCGTATTGGTTCACGTTGCGATGCCACCAAGACGGCGTGTATTTCCCTCTTGCGGCGCGACCGAAGTCTGCCGGACTGGTCCAGCTGCCCAAGTAAATACCGTTAAAAACGAAGCCGATATCGGAAGGCCAATCATCGCGAAGTCCCGGTGCTTCCGAAGCTAATTCCATCGAAAGCTCGATCGCTTCCGCCGTTTGTTCGGGCAGCAGGTAATTCGGCGTTTTATACTCCACAAAACCCCGTCCCATCCACAAAATAGCCGCCTGCACCCGTTCCGGATCAAGAAAATAACGCGGATCATCCCAAACGCCGATTTCTTTTTCCAATGTGCCGAGACCGCAAGTCGGATGGACGTCGAAAGCCGTGTAATGACCGATGGCGATCGACTGCTCCCGAACACGCGCCTCCTCGCTCGCTTGCGGTAAAAGGATCTCAATCCGACTTTCCTTGATAAAACACATCTTGTGGGTGCCGCCGTTCAACCGTACTCTGCGGCTTCCGATCAATCCGGCTTCCTCCAGTTTGCGGATATGCATCGTGACGATGGAAGGGCTCAGATGGAGCTGCGTCGCCAGATCTTTGACATTCATCTCGGCGTCGGCCAGCAATCTCAGCATCTTCCATCTTACTTCGCTCGCCAAAGCTTCGTACAGCGGGATAAACCTTTCTTCGCCGTTCGCTTTGATCATTTACTTCTCACCTACTTCTGCTTATGTTGAAATCACATTTATGTTCATTGAATAGATTTTGTCTTTGCGCCTTACTTTATCATATTGTAAGCGGTATCGGAATACGGTTTAATTTGCTTAGATTCAATAAAATACGCAATTCGCAAAGATGTGAATTCAAGAAGAGGTGCGGCATGAAATACAACAATCCCGTTATCAAAGGCTTTTACCCTGATCCTAGCGTTTGCCGGGTAGGCGACACGTATTATCTGGTATGCAGTTCTTTTCAATTTTTCCCCGGCGTCCCGCTTTTCGAGAGCAAAGACCTGATCAACTGGACGCAAATCGGCCACTGCCTGACTCGCGAGAGCCAAGTGCAGCTCAGTCACGTCAACAGCTCCGGCGGCGTGTTCGCTCCGACGATCCGCTATTACGAAGGACGCTTTTACATGACTACAACCAACGATACGACACGCCAAAACTTCTATGTATGGACGGACGATATTTACGGCGAATGGTCGGAACCCGTCTTCGTGGATCAAGGCGGCATCGATCCGGATTTGTATTTTGAAAACGGACGGGCTTTCTTCATGAGCAACGGTACGGACGATCAAGGCGTAGGCGGCGTAGTGCAGTGCGAACTGAACATCGAGACCGGAGCGAAGCTGTCGCCGAGCCGTTCGATCTGGAAAGGCACGGGCGGCCGCTATCTGGAAAGCCCGCATATGTACAAAATCGACGGACGTTACTACCTCATGGCCGCCGAAGGCGGAACCGAATACGGCCATATGGTCATTTACGCGCGCAGCGAATCGCTTTCCGGTCCGTTCGAATCGTATGCGGCCAATCCCGTGCTGACTAACCGCAACCTGGGCGGCTATGAGCTCCAAGGCGTAGGCCACGGCGATCTGATTCAAGACGGCGACGGCAACTGGTGGATGCTGCATCTGGGCTTCCGTCAGATCGGACGCTGGCTCACGTATCACCATCTGGGCCGCGAAGTATTCCTGACCCCGGTTACGTTCAACGAAGACGGCTGGTTTACCGCAGGACATGACGGCATTACGCTGACCCGCTTCACCACGGACCGCATTCCGGATCATGTCGTGCAGCAGGAGCAAAAAGTCGCAACCTTCGAAAATACCGACTGGAACCTGGATTGGTGTTACTTGCGCCATCCGGCGCCAGGGAATTATCAACTCGAAAACAATCGCGCTGTGCTTCACGGCACCGATATCACCTTGGACGCTCCGGCTTCACCCACATTCATCGGAATCCGGCAAAAAGATTTCGATGCGACCATCGCCTGCGACGTTCGGTTTTCCGGCGAGCAGGGCGAAGCCGGAATCACGTTATACATGGACGAAAACCACCGTTACGACCTCGCCGTCCGCAAAGAACATGACGGCTCCTTAAAAGTCATCGAGCGCTTGAACATTGGCGATATTAAATCAATTGAAAAAGCCGTCCCGCTCAATCACGAAAGCCCGGCCAAACTGCTGATCCGTTCCGGACACGAGCGCTATCACTTCTTCCTTGTGCAAAGCAACGAAGAAATCGCACTGGGCACAGCCCAAACCCGCTACCTCTCCTCCGAAGTCGCAGGCGGCTTCACAGGCGTCGTCATCGGCCTTTACGCCGTCGGCGAAGGCGCTGAAGCCGAATTCACGAATTTTAAATGCGAGTATCTCTAAAAGCGCAGCCTTTATTCCCTGTAACAAAAAAGAGCTGTCCGTAAGCTGATTCCAGCTTAGGACAGCCTCTTTTATTTCTCTTTCTCTTTCTCTTATTATCCTCCCCCGTCCGCTTCGCCGGGCTCTTGCGTTGGAAGGGTTGAATTCCGGCTGAAGCGGAGCGGAGGGAGAAATTCAGTGCAGGAGCGTTAGCGTTCGCCTTTGCATTTGGGAAGCTTCCTTTTAAAATCCAATCCAGCTTCCCAAATGCAACACGCGACCTACAGCATTTCGAAGAAATGCACTTCGGAAGCATCTGCTGGCAATTTCTCCCGCAGCGTCTCCCCGCTCCAGCCCCCAGAATTCTCCCCTCTCCCAACAAAAAAAGAGCCCGCCGAAGCGAGCCCCTTTCCCAACTACATTTTCATACCGATTTGGTTGTTGCCCATGATCCAGATCGAACCGATAACGACGGTCAACAGGATCAGAACCCCGAAGATCAGCGTGATCAGGTTCCAACGAGGCTGCTCTCCGTCACGCACGTGCATGAAGAAGATCAACTGAACCAGGAATTGCAGCGTCGCGGTAACCATGATGACCGCGATCGTTGCCGTACGTCCCATCATGTCGTTCAGTACCACGACCAGCGGGATGATCGTCAGCACGATCGAAATGATATAACCGATGATGTAGGACTTAAGCGAGCCGTGCTCGTGACGTTCCCCACCGTGGCTGTTATGCGCGTTATTGTGATCCGCCATCTTACATCACCTCCATCAGGTACACGATCGAGAGCAGGAAGATCCAGACCGCGTCCAAGAAGTGCCAATACAAGCTGAATACCGTAACTTTGCCTTTGGTATCGGCTGTCAGACCGCGACGGACGATCTGGATAATAATCGCGATCATCCAGAACAGACCGACGGTAACGTGCACGCCGTGCGTGCCGACCAGCGTGAAGAACGCCGACCAGAACGCGCTCGTTTGCAGCGTCGCGCCTTCGTGGATCAAGTGCAGGAACTCGTTGACTTCAAGGTACAGGAAGCCTGCGCCGAGCAGTCCGGTAATGACCAACCAGATAATCATCTGTTTGATTTTGTTTTGGTGCATGGCCAGGACGGCCACGCCGCTTGTGAAGCTGCTGGTCAAGAGCAGGAACGTCGAAATGATGATCCCGTTCATTTCTAGCAGTTCCGCGCCGGTAGGACCGCCGTCCGTACCGCCGCGAAGCACGATGAATGTCGCGAACAACGTCGCGAACATGATAACGTCGGTTACAAGGAAAATCCAGAAACCGAGCAGTTTCAGATCCTGCGGGTCGTGATGACCCGCAGCGTGATGATCGTGATGGTCCGAGCCGTGTGCCGGAGACTGTGCCATTATACCGCGCCTCCTCTTAACTTAGCTTCAGTTCGTTCGATTTCCTCAACCGGAATGTAATATTCCGCTTTGTGGGCGCTGAACGAACGAGCAAACATACAAACGAATACGCCGAGCAGGCCTGGAATAGCCATCCACAACCAATGGAAGACGAGACCGAAACCGGCGATGAACCAGAAGGCGCCCATGATCGGGCCGATCGCCGAGTTTTTCGGCATATGGATCGGTTCGATCGGTCCGAGCTGCCAAGGCTTCTCGCCTCTGGCACGGCGTTCTTTCTCTTCCCACCACTCGTCGCGGCTGTGAACTTGCGGAATGACCGCGAAGTTGTATTCCGGTGCCGGAGAAGGAATCGAGAATTCCAGCGTGCGTCCGTCCCAGATATCGCCCGTCGTGTCTTTTTCATGACGGAAGATACTGTAGCCGATTTGCGCCACCTGGAACAGGAACGCAAGACCCATGATATACGCACCGATCGTCGAAGCCACGTTCAGTCCTTGCCAGTCCGGATCGCTGAATACGCTGATCCGGCGCGTCATGCCGTCGAGACCGACGAGGTATTGCGGCATGAAGCAGACGTAGAAACCGATATTCCAAAGCCAGAATGCCCATTTGCCGAGGTATTCGTTCAGTTTGAAACCGAACATCTTCGGCCACCAGTAGTACAGGCCCGCGAAGTAACCGAATACGACGCCGCCGATCAACACTTGGTGGAAGTGGGCGATCAGGAAGTAACTGTTGTGGAACTGGAAGTCGGCCGGTGCGACCGACAGCATGACCCCCGTCATCCCGCCGACAACGAATGCCGGTATGAACGCGATCGTCCACATCATAGGAGTCGGGAAGGTGATCCTGCCTTTGTACATCGTGAACAGCCAGTTGAAGATCTTGACCCCGGTCGGGATCGCGATAATCATCGTGGTGACCGCGAAGAAGGCATTGACGTTCGCGCCGGAGCCCATCGTGAAGAAGTGGTGAGCCCAAGTGAAGAACGAGATGATACTGATGATGACCATGGCGAATACCATCGAAGCGTAGCCAAACAACCGTTTTCTCGCGAAGGTCGCAACCGTTTCGGAGAATACGCCGAAGGCTGGCAGAACGACGATATATACTTCCGGGTGACCCCACATCCAGATAAGGTTGATGTACATCATCGGGTTACCGCCGCCGTCAAGCGTGAAGAAATGGGCGCCGAAGAAGCGGTCCATGAACAGCAGCAGCATTGTGATCGTCAGGATCGGGAAGGCGAAGATGATCGTCGTCGAAGCGGCGAATACCGACCAGGTGAACATCGGCATTTTCATCATCGTCATGCCCGGAGCGCGCATTTTGAGGATCGTGACGATAAAGTTGATACCGGACGCCAGGGAACCGATACCGGATATCTGGATACCCCAGATATAGAAGTTTTGTCCGACGCCCGGGTTGAACTGCGTACCGGAAAGCGGCGGATAAGCAAGCCAGCCGGCGTCAGGCGAACCGCCGATGACGAACGACAGGTTGAACAGCATCGCGCCGGCGAAGAACAGCCAGAAGCTCAGCGAGTTCAGGAAAGGGAATGCGACGTCGCGCGCGCCGATCTGAAGCGGCACCACGATGTTAAAGAGACCGAACATCAGCGGCATGGCCATGAAGAAGATCATGACGACGCCGTGCGTCGTGAAGATTTGGTTATAGTGATCGGCTTCCAGGAAGTTCAAATCCGGGAAGGCTAACTGCGTCCGCATCATGACGGCATCGACGCCGCCGCGGAACAGCATGACGATCGCGGCCAGGATATACATGATCCCGATTTTTTTGTGGTCGACGGTCGTCAGCCAGTCTCTCCAGAGCCAACCCCATTTTTTGAAGTACGTCAGTACGAACACGATCCCGAGCGTCGCGAGGACGATGGACACGTCCGCCCCGTAAATCAGCGGATCGCCCGTTACAAAAAACTCGGATGCGAACTCTTTGATATTATCGAGCATTAGGGAGCTCCTTTCATTGCATTGAGTGTTCAGGCCTTTTCAATCCGGTTAGAACCGAAACTCAGTGGCCGTTGTGCGAGGAAGAATCTTCTTCCGAGTCCGCATTTTGAGCGTTTGCCGATGTCGTTCCGTCCGTTTCGTCGGCAGATGCTCCGTGCTGGTGAAGCTCCGCGCCTTCGTGCATGTATTTGGTCACGATGCGCTCGTAGATGCCTTCAGGGAACGAAGAATACAACGTAGGCTCTTCTTTTTCCGTCGGCTTCGACATTTCTTCGTACGATTCGTCCGTGATCGTGTTCGGCGAGCTTTTCGCTTCTTCGATCCACTGCTCGTACTCGGCGTCGCTCGTCGCATGAACTTGGAAGTTCATGTTTTCGAAGTGTTCGCCCGTGAAGTTGGCCGCCGTACCGAAGTACGTTCCCGGCTCGTCGGCCTGCAAATGCAGCGCCATCGACATGCCGGACATGGCATAAATCTGTCCGCCCAGTTCAGGAATCCAGAACGAGTTCATCGGCGAATCCGCCGTGATCTCGAAGCGGACCGGACGGTCTTCCGGAATCGTGAGGGTATTGACGGTCGCGATTCCTTCTTCCGGATACAGGAACAGCCATTTCCAGTTCAGAGAAACGACCTGGACGGTCACTTCTTCCTTGTCGGAAGCGATGGCTTTGGCCGGCTCGAGCTCATGCGTGTACCGCACGGTGATAACGGCCAACACGATAATGATGACAATCGGAATTCCCCACCAGATCGTCTCTAGCAGGTTGCTGTGCGCCCATTCCGGCTTATAATCGGCTTTCTTGTTAGTGGCCCGGTAGCGCCATACGATAATGAACGTGATAATCAGCACGGGCACGATAATAATCGAGCACAGGATAACCGTGATGATGATCAGGTCCAGCTGCTTTTCCGCAATCGGTCCTTTCGGATCGAGAACCATGTAGTTCCCGCATCCCGAGAGCAGCAGCATCGTCATAACAAGAGTAACGGCCGAGAAAGCTGCACGAACGAGCGATCTTGGTTTTTTGCTCATGTAGATCCCCTCTCCTTGTTGAACGCTCAAGTCATTCGATAAGCATTTCACACATTAAAACGCAACTTTGATTCTACACTTAAAGATACCAGAAATGAACAGCTTTTTCGAAAAGTTTTGACTTTGTTAACAAAGATGTCAAACTATTTGCTTCTTTTCGTGATATTGAGCCTTGAAAACCCTTATTTCAGCATAGCCGCTTCCCTTCGATAAGTGACTAATCTTCTACTCCCCTCTCACTTTATTTCAAATTTTAAATTTCCCTTCCTTTATATATGCTCTAATCCCTTTTAACGTCTTCCGATCCCTTGCTAAACATTTTTATGCGCACTTTCCCTCCTTCATATGACTTTATTATCTTATCGGATACGCCACCGGTTAACATCCTATACAGCTGGCATTTTCTCCGACATTTTTGTGACATTTATCATAGATGGGGTTCCGATTTCGCAAAAAAACCTCGATCGGCTCTTTTTCGAGCTTGATCGAGGTTCTGACCGTATACGTTTTCGATTTTGAGTGCGGAATCGATTTGTCCGTGGATCGAAGGCTAAAGGATCGCATGTTCGTTAGAACGCTGACTTGGGGAATTCGTAATCCGTAACAGATCGTATAGACGCCTAGACGGGAAAAACGAACAAAATCGGCTCAAAAATCCGCCTTTTTCACCGCTAAGCGTCGCCTCGATCCGTTAAAAATCTCACAGCCCCAATTCGAGGATCTAAGCGTCATGTCGATCCGTTATAAGGCGTCGTCTTCGGATTACACTTGCCGATTACTCGAAAAACGTTCACACTTCGCAGCTTCACTAGTCTTTGCGAGTCTCCCGCAAGCCGTTCGCACTCCGCAGCTTCACTATTCCTTGCGTGTTTCCATCCATCCGTTTTTCACTACGTTTTGGTACCAGTAGAAGCTTTCTTTCGGCGTGCGCTTCAGGGAGCGGTAGTCGACGTGTACAAGGCCGAAGCGCATGCGGTAGCCTTCTGCCCACTCGAAATTGTCCATCAGCGACCAGGCCATGTAGCCTTTCAGGTTGATGCCGTCTTGGATCACGCGGTGAACCTGGGCGATATGCTGTTGAAGGTAGGAAATGCGGCGTACGTCATTCACTTTGCCGTTGACAACGTCATCGTTGATGCAAGCGCCGTTTTCGGTGATATAGATATCGATGTTGCCGTATTTTTGCAGGTAATGAATCACTTCGTACAGACCTCTCGATTCCACCGGCCAGCCGATATCGGTCTTGACCAGACCCATGTCGACTTCTTCCATTTGCAGATAACCGCCGTCCGGGTTGAAACGGTTGACGCTCATCGCATAATAGTTGATTCCGATATGGTCGATCGGCTGCGCAATGGCTTCCATATCGCCTTCGTGGATCGGCGGCACATGGCCGGACTGTTCGAACCACGAGTACAAGGACTGCGGGTAGCTTCCTTTATAGATCGGGTCAAGGAACCAGTCGGAGAAGACTTGAATGTTGCGGTCGGCTGCGCCTTGATCCGCTTCGTTTTTGGAATACGGAACCGCCCAAGCGACGTTCGGAGCGATGCCGATTTTGCCGTCTACGCCAATTTCGCGGAACTTGGATACCGATTTGCCGTGCGCGACGAGCAGGTTGTGCGCAACATCCAAGCCGGCTTGCAGGTCTTGCTTGCCCGGAGCGTGTACGCCGATCACGTTCGACAGGAAGGCGATGCACCAAGGCTCGTTGAACGTCAGCCAGTATCTGATTTTGCCGTTGAACTCGCGGTACATGACTTCGGAAAACTTAACGAAGGCATCGATGCTGCGACGGTTTTCCCAGCCGCCCACATCCTGAAGCGCTTGCGGCAGATCCCAGTGATACAGCGTGCAGAACGGCTCGATACCGGCTTCCAGCAGCTTGTCGACGAAACGGTGGTAGTAGTCCAACCCTTCTTGGTTGATCTCGCCGTCTCCGTCCGGAATGATTCGGGACCAGGAGATCGAGAAGCGGTAAGTGTTGATGCCGAGTTCTTTCATCAGCTCGACGTCTTCTTCGTAACGGTGGTAGCTATCGCAAGCGACGTCGCCGTTGTCTCCGTTAAAGACTCGACCCGGCGTATGGGAGAACGTATCCCAGATGGACGGACCGCGTCCGCCTTCCCGTGCGGCTCCTTCGATTTGGTAGGCAGCTGTAGCGGTGCCCCATTTGAAGTCGTTCGGAAATTGAAAAATCGTCATGTTTGTTCCTCCATAGGCTTGTTAGGTTTTATTAAACCGTCGGCTGGGGGCTCCGGGAAAGTTTCGCTTCGGTCGCGTGTTGAAATCGGGAAGCAGGATTGGACAAAGATGAAGCTTCCCGATTTCAAAGGCGAACATTTCATTCCTCCGCCGAAACTTTCCCGGAGCCATGAGCCGGGTTGAATCAAAGCTCCCACAACCCATAGGTTGTTGGGCAGGGTAAAGATGCGGCCTTTGTGGCTAAGGCCGCAGACTACAATTCAAAGCCATTGAAGCCGCGCTTGGCAGCGGCTCAATGGCAGAGCATACATGAAAAGCGGAATGTCTTTTGCTTATAAAAGCTTTAGAATCTTTAATCTTTGAATCGTGCAACAGCCTAAACTCATGTTAATCAAGGATTATTCAAAAGCCAGCGTGATGCTTTCGCCAGCCGACAAAGTCACGGTGCCCGTGAATTGAGCGGCTTCGCTTGAAGTCGAGCTTACGGGCGAAGAGCCTTCAAAGGAACGCTGCGTACGCAGGCGGATCGGGCCGGAGAAGTCGGCTTGGATTTCGGCGGATCGGATTTGGCCGTTTTGCCACTTCAGGGAGACGGTGTAACCGCCGCGGGCGCGAAGGCCGCGTACAGAGCCGTCGGGCCATGCTGTTGGCAGTGCCGGAAGCAGATGCAGCTCGTCCAGATGGCTCTGGAGCAGAAGCTCCGCGATGCCTGCCGTTCCGCCGAAATTGCCGTCGATTTGGAACGGTGGATGATCGTCGAAAAGGTTCGGGTGCGTCGAGCGTGCCAGCAGCGTGTGCACGAAGTGATACGCGCTTTCGCCGTCGAGCAGACGGGCATACAAGTTGATTAACCATGCACAGCTCCAGCCGGTATGGCCGCCGCCGTTGGCAATGCGGGCTGCAAGAGACGCTTTTGCCGCTTCCAACAATTCCGGCGTTTCTTCGCGGTTGATGGAGCGTCCCGGGTATACGCCATACAGATGGGAGACGTGGCGGTGTCCCGGCTCGTGCTCCTTCAGCTCGGTGCCCCACTCCAGCAGGCGACCGTCCGAGCCGACCTGAAGCGGCTGCAAACGTTGCAGCGCAGAGCGGAACTCTGCCGCTTCCGCGCTGTCCAGGCCCAAAAGCCCTTCCGCTTCGATAACATGTTCCATAACGTCCCGAATCAGAGTCAGATCCATAGCCGATCCGAATGCCGTACTGCAAGGCTCTCCACTCTCGGTAACAAAACGATTCTCCGGCGAAGTCGACGGAGCCGTCGTCAGTTGACCGTCCGGACCTTCAACGAGCCAATCCAGCGCGAACAGCGCTGCTTCGCGCAGAATCGGATAAGCTTCATTGCGCAAGAAAGCTTGGTCTTTGGTAAACAAATAGTGTTCCCATAGATGCGACGTCAACCATAAGCCGCCCATAGGCCAGAAAGCCCAACTTGCATCGCCGCCGGACGGCGTCGACATCCGCCACAGATCCACATTATGGTGCGCGGCCCAGCCGCGGGTTCCGTAATGGATTTTGGCTGTGCGCCGACCTGCCTGCGCCAACTCGCCGATCATTTTCAACATCGGCTCATGACATTCGCCCAGGTTCACGCTCTCGACCGGCCAGTAGTTCATCTGTACATTAATGTTCGAAGTGTAGTTGCTGTTCCAAGGCGGTTCGATCTGGTGATTCCAGATGCCTTGCAGATTGGCAGGCTGAGTTCCCGGACGCGAGCTTCCCATCAGCAAATAACGACCATAATGGAAATACAAAGCCTCCAGCGCCGGATCGACAGCTCCTTGCTTGTAAGCTTCAAGCCGCTCGTCCGTCGGCAGTTCCGCACGTTCGTCTCCGCCAAGCTCCAGCTCCACGCGACCGAACAACGCCGCATGATCGCGAACATGCCGCTCGCGCAAAGTTTGCTCGTCCCATGCCGAAACCGCCTTCAACCAAGCTTCGCACAACCGGTCCGGACGACGAGAGCCGCTTTCCGGCAGTTTGTCGTACGCTTCGAAGTTAGTCGCCGCCGCGAGCAGCAGTACCGCCCGATCCGCACGCCGAATCTCGACCCGTCCTTCGACAGCTCGAACGTCCCCGCCTTCGGCACGCGTCTTCAACTGAGCTTCAAACCGCATCCCCAGACCTTCTTCGAACAGAATCGCCTCCGGATGATCGCGGAAGTAATTCGTTTCCACATGGCTCGGCGCCATACCCTTGATCGCCAGACGACCGTCTGTATAGGAAGCGGTCTCATGCGGCAGCAGGCTCTCCAGCGAAACGTCGACATCAATCGAACCTGCCCGGTCCGCGCTCAATACCACAGCCAGCACCTGATCCGGCTCGCTGATCCACACTTCACGGGTAAAACGAACTCCGTCCGCCGTAAACGCCGTCGTCAGCACCCCGTTGGTCAGATCCAGCTCGCGCTTATAATCCGACGCTTCCCCACCGCCGATCCGATCGATATACAAGTCGCCGAGCGGCTGATAAGCTTCCGTATTCCAGCCCAGCATACGCAGATTGATGATCTTCTCCGCTTCATCGTAATTCCCCGCAAAAATCAACTCGCGCACCTGCTTCAAATAACGCTGCGCATCATAGTTGACCTTATCCCGAGGAAACCCCGACCATAACGTATCTTCGTTCAGCTGCAACCGTTCCCGACGCTCGCCGCCGAAGACCATCGCACCCAGTCGTCCATTCCCCGCCGGCAGCGCCTCTTCCCATCGCTGCGCAGGTTGTTTGTACCATAATTTATACGTTTGATTACTCTTCATTCCGATTAACCCCCGTTTTCAGAAAACGTTTTAGGTCCATCCCTGCCTTCTCTGCTGAAAATGCTTACACATCCGTTTTCAGTATAAGATAGCCGCCAAACAGCGTCAATCTTCTTGCTTTAAATTCTCCCTATATTTTTCGACATTTTTCTTTTCACGCTTTTGAAATTGTCTTTGCTTTTGCTTTTGCTTTTGCTTTTGCTTTTGCTTTTGCTTTTGCTTTTGTTTTTGTTTTTGCTTTTGTTTTTAAAGGTTTTCCCCATCAAAAAAGGCGGAGCTTACCCCGCCTTTTTTGTGGGAATATTCGATTCGCGCGAGCCCGGCCCAGCGGAGGGAGAAATTCAGCGAAAGACGCCTTTGAGCGAGGAAAGCCGCAGGCTTTCTTCGCGAGACAGCGGCTTTAAGCATTTCGAAGAAATGCATTTCGGAAGCATATGCTGGCACTTTCTCCCGCAGCGTCCAGCCGAGCTTCCTCAGCGAATAGGATTTTCCCGGCAAAAACCGTGCCGGCCCTATTCCGCCGGAGTCCCCCATGTTTCCACGGTGTCTTTGATCAGTTGCGTGTACAAAGCCTCCATCTCCGGAATGCCGTTCCCCTCCAAATCCGTCAGCATTTGATCGTAAATGCCGTCGAATTGCTCCGGCGTCGCCACGATTGCGGCCGGGATCGCTTTGCGGACGATATCCTGCGATTTTTGGAACGGAACCGTGAAGTCCGGCGAACTCGGTGCCGGCAGATTGTACGCTGCTCCCCAGGCTTTGACCGGGAAATCTTCCTTGCCCGGGAACAGGTCTTTCCAAGTGGTCGCATCGTAAGCCGCGAGCGCTTTTTTCTCAGGTTCGCTGTAGCTGTTGGTGATTTGTTCCGGATAGTTCGTGGTGTAGTAGTTGTCCGTCGAGTCTTTTACCCCGTCGCCGTAACGAACCGTGAACGGCGTGTACAGGCCGATACCGGTTTGTTTTTGGAACATGGAATTGTCATTGATCTTCTGATCCAGCACGTCTGCCGGAATGACCCGTTTGCCGTCTTCGACGTTGTAATGCTTGCCTTCGATGCCCCAGTTCACGAGCAGCTGCCCTTCGTCGGATGCCATCCAGTCCAGAAACTTGATCGCGCGGATCTGTTTTTCTTCGCTCATGGTCGTCGAGAAGGACAAGCCGTAGCCGGAAGCGTTGCCGATATCCACGAAGGAGTGGTCTTGATACTCTTCCGTCAGCGTGACCGGGAAATGACCGTATAACTTGTCGTACTTGCCTGCCGCTTTCAGGGAGTTCTCGGCTTCTTGGAAGTCCCAATCCTGGTCGATCAGGCCGAGTACGCGTCCGCTGGAGATTTTAGCCAGGTACTGGTCGTTTTTCTGCGTGAACGCTTCGGGATCGATCAGACCTTCGTTGTACATATGGTTCAGCCAACGGAAATATTCTTTTTCTGCCGGACGTTTATAGTGAAGCTGCGCTTCGTACGTTTCCGGATCGATATAAAACTCGCCGTCATCGGGCGCTCCTGTCGCCAAGAAAGCCGGGTTGGTCACGGTAATCATGATTTTCCAATCGTCCGCGTTCAGCGTAAGCGGAATAGTCGGCTGCCCGTCGATCGTCGGATGTTTGGCGTAATATTCTTTCAATACGTTTTCGAAATCTTCGACGGTACGGATCTCCGGGTAACCTAGCTCTTCGAGCACAGCAAGCTGCACTTCAAAGCCGCCTCCGGCTTCGAAAGGAGTATTGTCGACGGCGGTGTTGGTCGGGATCGTATAAATGGAAGGATCGTCTTTGCTGTACTTGAGACGATTCATGTAAGGGCCGTACAGCTTTTTGATATTCGGGGCATACTGTTCGATCAAATCGGTCAGGTCCACCAGCGCGCCGGCTTCCACCAGTTTGCTCGTTTCGCCTTTGGGATACAAGAGTTCGGGATACTCGCCGGAAGCGATCATCAGGGCAATTTTTTGTTGGTCGGTTCCGCTGACGGCGAATTCGCCTTCGATCGTGACGCCGGTTTTCTCCGTGATGACTTTGCCGGTCTCGTCCTGCATGCGCGCCCAGTTCGGACTGGCGTCGCCGCCGAAGAAGCTGAACGTGACAGGCGAGGTGTCGTCTCCGCCGGAGCCGCTTTTTGCCGGAGTCGTTTGCGCCGCCTGATCGGCAGAATTCGTCGTCGTTCCTCCGCCGCCCGAACATCCGGCCGCCGCAACCGATACCGCCGTCAACAACATTGCCGCTTTCCACTTTTTACTCGTTTCCATCTTATCCCACCCTTCTTCGAATGGCCTTGCCCCCATATATTTAAGCGCTTACATTTTTGCTCAAGCCGAAACGGCTCTTGTTTATTATAGCTTACTTATCTCGTTTTTAAAACGTTTACATTTTAACAAAAATAATCTTTTTTTTTTAAAAGACCTTTATCCGCTGAGGATAAAGGTCTGGATCACGAACTAAATTAACAGGCGGTCCGTTTACTTCCCGGTTCCCCATGTCTCTACGGTATCTTTAACCACTTGCGTGTACAAAGCTTCCATCTCCGGAATGCCGTTGCCTTCCAAATCCGTCAGCATCTGATCGTAGATCGCGTCGAACTGCTCCGGCGTGGCAACGATTGCGGCCGGAATGGCTTTACGTACGATATCCTGCGATTTTTGGAACGGTACCGTGTAATCGGACCCCCCCGGTCCGGGCAGGTTGTACGCGGCGCCCCAGGCTTTAACCGGGAATTCGTCTTTGCCCGGGAACAGGTCTTTCCATGTCGTTGCATCGTAGGCCGCCAGCGCTTTCTTCATCGGCTCGCTGTAGTTCGCCGTGATTTGTTCCGGATAGTTCGTGGTGTAGTAGTTGTCCGTCTCATCCTTCACGCCGTCGCCGTAACGAACGGATACCGCGTTGTATAAACCGATACCGGACTCTTTGGTGAAAGCGGCGTTATCGTTCGTCTTGCGATCCTGCACGTCGGCCGGAATCACGCGCTTGCCGTCTTCGATATTGTAATGCTCGCCTTCAATCCCCCAATTGTTCAGGATTTGCGCTTCGTCGGAGGCCATCCAATCGAGGAACTGAATCGCGCGGATCTGCTCTTCTTCGCTCAATGCCGTCGTCAGACTCACGCCCCACCCGGAACCGTTACCGATATCGACGAAAGAATTGTCTTTATATTCTTCGGTCAGCGTAACCGGGAAATGGCCGTACGTACGCTCATGCTTGCCGGCGCTTTTCAGGGAGTTCTCGGCTTCTTGATAGTCCCAGTTCTGATCGATCAGACCGAGTACGCGGCCGCTGGCGATCTTGGCGAGGTATTGATCGTTTTTTTGCGTAAAAGATTCTTTATCCAGTAACCCCGTGTTGTACATATGGTTCAGCCAGCGGAAGTATTCTTTTTCCTCGGGACGCTTGTAATGCAGCTTGGCTTCGTAGGTTTCCGGATCGATGTAGAATTCTCCGTCGTCAGGCGCTCCGGTTGCCAGGAAAGCCGGGTTGGTCACCGTGATCATAATCTTCCAGTCATCCGCGTTCAGCGTGAGCGGAATGGTCGGCTGGCCGTCGATCGTCGGGTTCTTTTCGTAATATTCTCGCAGTACGTTCTCGTAATCTTCGACCGTGCGAATTTCCGGATAACCCAGCTCTTCCAAAACGGCCAGTTGCACTTCGAACCCGCCGCCTGCATCAAATGGGGTATGGTCGACGGTTGTGTTGGTCGGAATCGTATAGATAGACTGATCGTCCTTGCTGTACTTCATCCGGTTCATGTAAGGTCCGTAAATTTTCTTGATGTTAGGCGCATGCTTGTCGATCAGATCCGTAAGGTCGACCAATGCCCCGGCTTCGACTAATTTACTCGTTTCGCCTTTAGGGAAAATGATTTGCGGATATTCGCCGGATGCGATCATGAGGGCGACCTTTTGCTGGTCCGTGCCGCTTACCGCAAACTCCGCAGTCAAGGATACGCCCGTTTTCTCGGTAATCGCTTTACCGACTTTGTCCTGCATCGTATTCCAGTTCGGACTCGCGTCGCCACCGAAGAAGGTAAACGTTATCGGCTCTGTGCTTGGCGCAGCCTCAGTCGTGCTTCCTGGCTCCGTATTCGCCGGTGCATTTGCATTGCTTGCCGTCTCGCTTCCGCCGCCGCATCCTGCTGCCAGAACCAGCGTGCTCGTCATGAGCAGAGCCGCCATTTTCTTCGTTTTCGCCTTCATGAATCTTCATCCCCCTCTAGGAACGGTTTTTTTTATATGCGTATAACGAGCTGAGCCCGATCATACCGATGTTGGATATACGATTTAAAATTTTTAAAACGCTTACATTTATTCTTTTAAAAAAATTCCTTCATATAATAATGTAGGAGCTTACAGTTAAAAATATAAGACGCACTCCGTTCATTGTCAACGAGTCTGGAGCATATTGATGCTTGGAGAAAAAGAACTTTTCGCAGGATTCTTTTCGTTATGAATTCAGCTATCGGTATCCATGGATTCATAAAAAAAGAGCCTCCATCCCCTAAGGGTGAAGGCTCCTTGCGTTTAGATGCGTGACAATGACGAAGCGATGTTATTCAGCGTTCCAAGCTTCTACTGTATCCTTGATCAGTTGCGTATAGGTAGCTTCCATTTCCGGAATTCCGCTTCCTTCGAGATCCGTCAGCATTTGATCGTAGATGCCGTCGAACTGTTCAGGCGTTGCCACGATTGCAGCCGGGATGGCTTTACGCACGATATCTTGCGATTTTTGGAAAGCAACCGTGTAGTCCGAACCGCTTGGAGCCGGCAGGTTGTACGCTGCGCCCCATGCTTTTACAGGGAAGTCTTCTTTGCCTGGGAACAGGTCTTTCCAAGTTGTCGCGTCATAAGCAGCCAAAGCTTTTTTCATCTCGTCGCTGTAGTTTGCCGTGATTTGCTCAGGGTAGTTCGTAGTGTAGTAGTTGTCGGTCGAGTCTTTCACGCCGTCGCCGTAACGTACGGACAGCGGAGCATACAGGCCGATACCGGACTCTTTCGTGAAGGCTGCATTGTCATTTGTTTTGCGGTCTTGAACGTCAGCCGGGATCGTGCGTTTGCCGTTTTCCACCGTATAGTGTTCGCCTTCAATACCCCAGTTGTTGAGGATTTGAGCTTCGTCGGAAGCCATCCAGTCGATGAACTGGATCGCGCGGATTTGCTCTTCTTCGCTCAGCGCTGTCGTCAGACCTACGCCATAGCCGGAACCGTTGCCGATATCAACGAAGGAATGATCTTCATACTCTTCGGTCAATGTAACCGGGAAGTGGCCGTACGTGCGCTCATGTTTGCCGGCCCCTTTAAGTGAATTGACGGCTTCGTTGAAATCCCAATCCTGGTCGATCAGGCCAAGTACGCGGCCGCTTGCGATCTTAGCCAGGTATTGGTCGTTCTTTTGCGTGAAGGATTCTTTGTCCAGCAGGCCGGTGTTGTACATATGGTTCAGCCAACGGAAGTATTCTTTTTCTTCAGGACGCTTGTAGTGCAGTTTCGCTTCGTATGTTTCCGGATCGATGTAGTATTCGCCGTCATCCGGTCCGCCTGTCGCATATACGGCCGGGTTCGTTACGGTGATCATGATCTTCCAATCATCCGCGTTCAGCGTCAACGGAATCGTAGGCTGTCCGTCGATCGTCGGGTTCTTTTCATAGTAGTCGCGAAGCGCTTTCTCGAAGTCTTCGACTGTGCGGATTTCCGGATAGCCGAGTTCTTCCAAGACTGCGAGTTGAACTTCGAAGCCGCCGCCCGCGTCGAACGAAGTCTGATCGACCATGGCATTTGTAGGGATCGTGTAGATCGAAGGATCTTCTTTGCTGAATTTCAGACGGTTCATGTACGGGCCGTAGATTTTCTTGATGTTTGGCGCATACTTGTCGATCAGGTCCGTCAAGTCTACCATAGCGCCCGCGTCAACCAGCTTGCTGGTCTCGCCTTTAGGGAAAATGATTTGCGGGTACTCGCCGGAAGCGATCATCAGCGCGATTTTTTGCTGGTCTGTACCGCTGACCGCGAATTCCGCTTTCAGGGATACGCCTGTTTTTTCCGTGATGACTTTACCTACCGCGTCCTGCATGCCGGTCCAGTTCGGGCTGGCATCGCCACCGAAGAACGAGAACGTTACCGGTTCTGTGCTTGGTGTTGTATCCGTTGCTCCCGTTTCCGTTTTGGTACCTGTGTCCGTGCTTGCAGGTGTCTGGGTTGCCGTGTCGCCACCGCCGCCGCATCCTGCTGCCACAACCAGCGTGCTCGTCATAAGCAGAGCCGCCATTTTCTTTGTTTTCCCCTTCATAAATACATCCCCCTTTAGGACGAATTTTATATGCGTACAACGGGCGCTACCCGGTTATACCGATGCTTGTAAAACCTTTTGGAGCAGAAAATCGAACGAAGTTCAAACGTTGTCCGCCAGCATACATTTACCTTATTACTTGTCATATAAAGCGTTTACATTATTAATAAATAATTTAGCTTTACTCGACTAGCTTTTTCAACCCAATTTTATTAGTTAGGGAGATGAAGTAAAAGCGTTTTCGAATAAAGCCTGAATAATTCCTTCATTTAATAATGTAAGTGCTTACAGTAAGAATATAATACTCCGAAAACGTTTTGTCAACATAAATGTTTATTCTTGTTGAAAAAAGAAAAAGAACCCTGAAAAGGGTCCTTTTTCTTTAAATCTACTGTTGGAATCGGCCTTTAATTACTTGCCTGTGCCCCACAGTTCAACTGTGTTTTTGATTTGCTGCGTGAAGAGCTTTTCCATTTCCACGATGTCTGCGGAGTTCAGTTCTTCGATCATGCCGTCATAGATGGAATCGAATTGCGCCGCCGGAGCCAGAATGGCTTCCGGAATGCGTTTACGCACGATATCCTGCGATTTTTGGAAAGCTACCGTGTAGGCAGGGTCTGTAGGTGCAGGCAGATTGTACGCCGCGCCCCAGTCGCTTGTGCCCAGTTCGTCTGCTGCCGGGAACAGGTCTTTCCAAGTTGTAGCGCCGTATTCTTTAAGTGCGTCTTTTTCAGGCTGCGTATATGCGTTTTGGATTTGCTCAGGGAAGTTTGTTGTGTAATAGTTGCCCGTTGCATCCTGTACGCCGTCGCCGTAGTGAGGAGACATTGTGGTGTACATGCCGATCCCCGTTTCTTTGGTGAACGCGACGTTATCGTTTGTTTTGCGGTCTTGGATTTCTTGCGGAATTACGCGTTTGCCGTCTTCCACGTTGTAATGCTCGCCTTCGATGCCCCATTGTACGAGGACTTGACCCTCGTCGGATGCCAGCCAGTCAAGGAATTTGATCGCGCGAATTTGCTCGGCTTCGCTCAGATTCGTCGTCAGACCGATTCCGTAGCCGCCCGGGAAACCGACGTCCATGAAGGAGTGGTCTTTGTATTCTTCGCTAAGCGTAACCGGGAAGTGACCGAAGATACGGTTTTGCATGACCGGATCGCTCGAACCTTTGAGTGCATTCTCCGCTTCGGAGTAATCCCATTCTTGGTTGATCGTGCCCAGAACGCGGCCGCTGGAGATTTTCGCCAGATATTGGTCGCTCTTTTGCGTGAAGGTTTCTTTATCAAGCAGACCTTCATTGTACATTTTGTTCAACCAACGGAAGTATTCTTTCTCTTCCGGACGTTTGTAATGCAGTTGGGATTCATACGTTTCCGGGTTGATGTAGAATTCACCGTTATCCGGCAAACCTGTTGCTTGGAACGCAGGGTTCGTTACCCCGATCATGATCTTCCAATCGTCGGCGTTCAGCGTCATCGGAATCGTAGGCTGCCCGTTGATTGTCGGGTTCTTGGCATAATATTCCTTGATGGCGTTCTCATAATCGTCAAGCGTACGAATCTCCGGGTAACCCAGTTCTTTCAAGACTTCCAGTTGCAGTTCGAAGCCGCCGCCCGCATCAAACGAAGTTTGGCCTACGCCCGTGTAAGTCGGAATGATGTAGATGGATTGATCGTCTTTGCTGTATTTCAAACGGTTCATGTCGTCAGCGTACATTTTTTTGATGTTCGGAGCATAGTTTTCGATCAGATCCGTCAGATCGACCAGAGCGCCTGCGTCAACGAGCTTGCTCGTATCGCCTTTAGGCATGATCAGGTCCGGATACTCGCCCGAAGCGACCATCAAGGATACTTTTTGCGTGTCGCCGCCGATCGCGTATTCCGCATCCAGCGTGACGCCTGTTTTTTCCGTAATCGCCGCGCCTACCGCATCTTTCATGCCGACCCAGTTGCTGTTCGAATCCGCGCTGAACAGGCTGAACGAAATCGGTCCGCTTTCCACGTCTTCGGCCGAAGCGCCGTCGTTGCTCGCGCTGCCGCCGCCACATGCCGTCAAACCTACGATGGATGCCAGTGCAACCGGTGCTACCCATTTTACTTTTTTGCTTACCACTTAAAAAAACCTCCCTTTTCAATCACCCTGAAATATTCTTTTTTTCTCTATATGGATCACTTCATCGAAATTCTCGAAAATAGGCTTCCAGCGAATTTCGCAAAGCGCCCTTTGTATATCGGGAGGCCGAAGCCTCCCGTAAATACCTGAGGAACAACTTGCTAACTTACGATTTTACCGCACCCAGTGTCATACCGCTAACAAAGTATCTTTGCAGGAACGGATAAACGATCAGGATCGGCACGGTAACGACAATCGTGATTGCCATTTTGATCGATTCCGGAGAGATCTGCTTCATCTGGTCTGCCATGTTGGCTGCGTTGACCTGCTGCCCGCTGCCGCCCTGTTGGGTACTTTGAAGCACCTTCATCAGTTCGAATTGCAAGGTGGTCAGCTCCGGATGGCTGCCGTTGTAGAGATACGTATCGAACCAGGAATTCCATTGTCCGACCGCTAGGAACAATGCGATTGTCGCAAGTACCGGCTTACACAGCGGCAAGATGATGCGGAAGAAGATGGTCAGATCGTTTGCTCCGTCCAGCTTCGCCGATTCTTGCAGCGCATACGGCAGACCGTCCATGAAGGACCGAATGACGATAACGTTGAAGGCACTGACGATACCTGGCAGGATGTAGACCCAGAACGAACCAAGCAGGCCCAGGTCGCGGAACAGGATATAGACCGGAATCATACCGCCGCTGACATACATCGTAACAACCAGGAAGGTCGAAGTGAACTTGCGGGCCTGGAAGTCGGGACGGCTGAGCGTGTAGGCCAACATCGAAGCACTGATCAGACCGAAGACGGTACCTACAACCGTACGGATGATCGAGTTCCACAGACCTCGGATCAGTCCTTCGTATTGGAAGATTTGCTGATAGTTCTCGAAAGTGAAGGCTCTCGGAATGATTGTGATGCCGCCTCTTACCGTATCGTTCGATTCGTTGAGCGAGATCGCCAATACGTTGAGGAACGGATACAGCGTAACAATCAGAACCAGCGACATCAAAATGATGTTGACGACGTCGAATACTTTATCGCCGCGTGTGGCGTTAAATGCTTTAGGTGCTGCCATGACTGTCCCCCCCTTACATGATGCTTTCTTTGGATACTTTTTTGAAGATGCCGTTTACCGTGAACAGCAGGATTACGCTGACAACGGAGTTGAAGATACTGATTGCGGTACCGTACGAGAAGCGTCCCATTTGGAGCCCGTACTGCAACGCGTACAGTTCAAGCACCTGCGAGTATTCCAGCACCAAGTTGTTGCCGAGGAGCATTTGTTTCTCGAAGCCGATTTGCATCAAGTGACCGATCTGCATGATGAACAGTACGGAGATCGTGGTCCGGATGCCCGGCAACGTGATATGCCACATTTGTCTGTAACGGCTTGCTCCGTCGACGCGGGAAGCTTCGTACAGCTCAGGGTCGATACCCGTGATCGCGGCCAGATAGATGATCGTGTTCCAGCCCATTTCTTTCCAAACGTCGGAAGCGGTTACAATGTACCAGAACCATTCGCCCTTGGCCATAAACTGGATAGGTTCGTTAATGATATGAAGACCAACCAGCAAATCGTTGATTGCGCCGCCCTGTGTCGAAAGCATTTTGGTAACAAGACCTGCTACAACGACCCAAGATACAAAGTGGGGAAGGTAAGAGACCGTTTGCACGAAACGTTTGAACATCATACCGCGAAGTTCGTTAAGCAGGATTGCGAAGATAATCGGGATTACGAAGCCTACAACCAGGCCCATAACGCTCATCGCCAGCGTATTTCGAAGTGCGAGATAGAAGCGGTCATCGGAGAACAATTCAACGAAATGCTCGAATCCGACCCATTTCTGTTCAAAAAATCCTTTGGCCGGCTTGAAGTCCTGGAAGGCCATCGTCCATCCCCATAGAGGCAGATAACTGAAGATGAATGCCCAGATGACGAAAGGCAATGACATTAAATACAGGTACCTTTGCTGAAGAGCCGTTCGCCAGAAGCCTTGTGTTTTAAAGCGCTTACCAGCGAGTGAATCCTTAGCAGGAGTACCCGGGTTGTTGTTGGAAGTACCGCCTGGTGTGAGCGTTCCCATTTCTATAACCCCTCCTGATTTCCTTTATGTTTTTATGATAAGCGTTTTCTTTGAAAGCGCATACCCTATGAATTTTAGACAAAATCATGCGAAAATTAGACATAAAAAACGCCCACCCCCAAAATTCGCAAAAAAATAAGGTGAAAATCAGAGATTCGTCCTCCGATTATTCACCCTGCCTCCCCAAAATTAGAGATTCCCTTTTTATAATGACTCAGCTTTTTTCGAAATTTGTCAGATCCGCTCGAAGCTTTCTTCGCATCCGATACGACTTAGGACTCGCCGCCCTGCTGCTCTCCATGCGCCTCGCTGCGGTAAGCGGAAGGGGATGTGCCTACATATTTGCGGAATTTCGAGTGGAAATAATCCGCATTCGAGTAACCGACGCGTGCCGCCACCTGATGCACCTTCAAGCCCTGCGCCAACAATTCTTTCGCTTTTTCGACCCTGACTTTATCGACGAAAGCGTTAAAATACTCGCCCGTGTAGTTTTTGAACAGTTTACCGAGGTATCCGCTGTTGTAGCCAAACATCTCCGCCAACAGCTCAAGCTTCAGATTCTCGCTGTAGTTGCGCCGAATGAAATCGATCATCTGCTTCAGCACCGTATCCTTGTTCGCGCCGCCGAAACGGTCGATCAACTCGCCGAAGCGGGTGTGCACCTGCTGTTTGAGTGCCCCGTAGCTTTGTGCCTGATTGACGTCTGAGAGCAGTAGGCTGTGATAATGTTGTGCCAGTTCCGCCGCGGAGGAGCTTCCTGAGGATAGCTTACCCATTGCCAGCGACAGCGTTCGAGAATACTCGCCCCGCACCCCGGCCTCGTCCATTCTCCGTCTTACGGCTTCTTGTTCCAGTTCGGTCAGTACCTTTTCCACAGCATCGCGGCTTCGAATGTCCAGCGCATAATAGAGCTTGTCTCCAAGCTGCGGTCCGTCTTCGGAATCTGAAGGAGGTTCGCTCGCGTTCTCGGTTGCAAATCGTGCCTCATAGGCAGCCGGATCGATGACCGAGCCGTTTTCGAAAAAGAAACGGGCGTGCAGCAAATGCTCGGCTTCCCGGAAGGAGGCTGAAATCTCAAGCAAATGATCGACAGCCGGCCCGCAGGAAGCATGAAATTCAAGCTCTCCCGCCGCTTCCGCCAACTGATTACGCAGCTTGTCCCCACACTCTGCGTGATCCTGACGTACAAGCAGCAATCCGATATGCGAACCTGCCGAGAACAGAATATCCCCGTTTTTCTCCTCGAAAGCTTCCTTCAGACGTTGACGGAATACCGCATGCTGCCGCGATTCGGTCTCGGCGCCTCCATGCGCATCAAGCAGCACGATCCGGTAGGCCGGAGCCGATAATCCCAACGCGTTCACGAGCTTTGCCCGATGCCCGTCATCTTGCGGATCATCATCCTCAAACAGCAGCTCTTCGACGAGCTGGGCCTTCGGAAGAGCCGCTTCCTGCTCAATGCGGGCGCTGCGGGCCTCCTGCTCCCGTTGCAGCAGTTCGCGCACCCGGCGCAGCTCATCGAGCAGTTCGGCTTCGTCAACCGGCTTCAGCAGATACCCGCTGACGCCGCTGACGATGGCCCGCTTCGCGTAATCAAATTCCGCATAGCCGCTCAAAATAAGGAAATGAGCCGTCGAATTCTCTTTCCGCACGCGTTCGATCAAATCAAGGCCTGTCATGCCCGGCATCCGAATATCGACGATGGTCAGGTCCGGCTCGATTTGACCGAATTTTTCGAGCCCTTCTTTGCCGTTTGACGCGGTATCGATAATCTCGAAGCCTTCCGACTCCCAATCGACGATGGTGCGCAGTCCCTCCCGAATCATCGGTTCGTCGTCCACGATTAGCACTTTATACATCATTCGTCCCTCCCGGCGGGTATCTTGAAATAAATTTGCGTTCCTTTGCCCAGCTCGCTCGAAATGCGTAATCCGCACTCTTCGCCGTAAGTCATAACCAGCCGCTGGTGCACATTGCGAAGCCCGATACGGCTTTCTTCGCTCTCTTCCTTTTCACGAATCGATTCCTCGACCTGCCTGAGCCGCTCAGGCGTCATGCCGGCTCCGTTATCCACGACGTCAATCAGCACTTCTTCGCCCACCCGGACCGCATGCAGGATCACGGCACCTTCTGTTTCCTTATTTTCCAGGCCGTGGACGATAGCGTTTTCGACCAGAGGTTGTACGATAAGCGGCGGCAGCATCACATCAAGAGTATCTTCCCCCGCGGATAGCTCGTAATGCAGGCGTTCGCCGTGACGGAACTTCTGGATATCCAGGTAAGAACGGACCATATCCAACTCGTTTTTGAGTGACGTATGGCGGTTGCCCAGCTCCAGATTCCGGCGGATCAGCTTACCCAGCAGCTGCACGGCCCGCGCGATATCCTTTTCCCCCTGAATATGGGCGCGCATCCGAATCGATTCCAACGCGTTAAAAAGAAAATGCGGATTAATCTGACTGGCGAGCATCTTGAGCTTGATCTCTCGCTGCATCACTTCCAGGCGGTTGTTCGCTTCGCTGGCTTCGTAAACCTGATTCATCAGTTCCTTGATATTGACGACCATATAGTTGAACTGCTCCGACAGTTGACCGATCTCGTCATGTCCGTCAATTCGGGAAACCGTATCCAGATCGCCCTCCGCCACCTGATTGAGATTGCGGTTCAACTTGTTCAGGCGGGAGCTGATCAGGCGCGAATTGAAATACACCGCGAGCAGCGCCATTAATAGAATAAAGACGATCAACCCAGCGCCGATCAGACCGATCCGGTTCGCGTCATGCACAATACTGGCCGACGAGAACGCCGAGATGATGGTCAGTCCGCTTTTGCTCGAATCCGGAATCAGCGTATTGATCGAGACCTGATAATCCACGCCTTCGATAGCACGCTCAAACGTCTGCTCCTGCTCGGTGTCTCCGACCGCGACTTCGAACCCCATATCGCGCAGCGTTTTTCCGATCGACGAACGATCTTTGGCGGCCACGATATATCCGTCCTTGTCGGCAACCATCGTATCAAACGGCTCTTGGCTAAGCAGTTCATTCAGGTAGTCGGTATCCACCTGAATGACTAGCACGCTGCGTTTGCCTGTATTCGGAAAAAAGATCTGCCGAACCAGGCTCAGCTGCTTCGTTGCCGCCACGCTTGGATCGTTCATATCATCGATATACATCCAATAAATCGTACGTTCCTTCATCGCCTGCTCATACCAATTCGTGGCGCGGACTTCGCTGTTGGCGTTCATGAATTGCAGGTTATCGAGCAAGGTCGGATTGTCCGTGAACAATTGGATGCTTTGAATCTCGCTGTAGGCGCGCACGTAATCCGTAAAATCGGTATAGTTGCGATAGGCGTTGACCAGTTCGATAGGATTGTCTTCGGAATAAAGGGTCGTGGCTACCCGCTCCATATCCCGATCCAATAAAAGCTGGTTGGATACGCTGATCGGCACGTTAAGCTGGTTCCCGATCTGGGTCTTGATCCGCTGAACGTTGTTCTCCGTCTGCTCGGTTGCCTTCTCCAGCGCATCCTGCCTGAAATACTGGATGACAATCAAACCCACAATTAACACGGGGATCATGACAACGATTACATAAAAAAAGATCAACTTATTGCGGATTTTCATATCATTCAGCCATCTGACAAAGGGCCTCGTTAAACGTCTCATCACATGCTTCATCCTCCGTACATCAGGCGATTATTGAAGCTTTTCGCCTTACCGGTCGCCTTGCGACCCTTTCCCATCATAACACAGAACGCAGCGGCTGTTCATCCGTACGCAAGCTTACGCGGCCTTGCATTGCGAATTTGGTCAAAGCGGACTATACTGACAACAGTGCGATCCTTTCAAGGAGGGTTTATGTATTATTTAGCTGCTTTTCTTTTATCGCTGACGGTTGCTTTGATTTTGATTCCCGTTTTGCGCAAATGGGCCGTGCAGCTCGATTTTGTCGACAAGCCGCGCCCGGATAACGAACGTAAACTACATCGGGAACCGATTCCGCTGATGGCGGGGATCGCCTTGTTCGCCGGATTTGCCGCCTCTTACATATTATTTACGGACATGACTCCCACGGAGTCGGCCGCCGTGCTCGGCGGTTCGCTGCTGATTCTGCTGGTCGGTCTGGTCGACGATTGGTATAAGGTGAGCAGGCGCGAATTTCCTGCACTGCCCAAATTGATCGTCCAATTGCTTGCCGCATTGCTCGTATATTTGGCAGGTATCCGTTTCTCCGGCTTCTCCAATCCATTTACGGATAGTTATGTGGTGCTGCCGGAATGGCTTCAGCTCGTGCTGACATTGTTATGGATTTTCGGCGTGACCACAGTCATCAACTTCACGGACGGGTTGGACGGTCTTGCAGGCAGTCTGGCCACGATCTCCGCAGGTACGCTGTTCGTCGTCGCCATTGCGCAGCAGCGCGGCGATTCCGCGATCATGGCAATTAGCCTCGTCGGCGTGGGTCTCGCTTATCTGAAATACAACAAGCCTCCAGCCAAGGTCTACATGGGAGACTCGGGAGCCACGTTCCTCGGATTTATTTTGGCGATTATCGCTCTGGACGGTGCTTTCAAACAAGCTACGCTGCTCTCGCTGCTCGTTCCGATCCTTGCGCTGGGCGTGCCGATCTTCGATAACATCTTCGTGGTGTTGAAGCGTCTGAAGAACGGCAAAAAGATCTACGAAGCCGATGCTTCGCAGATCCATTACAGACTGCTCTCAAGCGGACTGAATCCGAAGCAGGTTCTGTTCGTGCTGTGTCTGGTCAGTGTGTGCCTGAGTTTGTCTTCGATCATCTTGGTGCTGCTGCCCGTTTAACTTCCAAACAAAAGCCGCGAATTCGATCCTGAGATCAAATTCGCGGCTTTTTCTTTCCTTTTCATAATGAACGTAATCGCCCTGTTCAAAAGGTGAAAATGCGCCTCTGTCTTCTGCGCGTGTCTTTCATTTTCGGTTCATCCGGTAATGAAGCAGCACCTGAGCCCCGACCGGGCCCGATTTCCGATGTCCCCGGTCCTCGAAGCCCGCCTGCTCGTATACGCGTAATGCCGCCTCGTTATGCTGATTGACCACAAGCACGATCTCGTTCATATCCGGGAAATAGTCATTGACGAATTTGGGCAGCAAAGTCATGGCTTGCTTGGCGTATCCGTTCCCCTGCTCCGGCAAATTCACGGACATCGAACGCACCAGCATGGCTCTTGGCGAATCCGTGATGCTGCGTATCCGGTCTCCGCGATGAAGAACAAAGAATCCGACCGGCTTCTTTTCCACAAGAATCACGATTGGATGACGATCCCGATCCTCACGGCAAAGCTGGATAGCCCTAACCGGCAATGCCGTATATTTCTCCTGCTCTTCGGAGACTTGATAGTCCTCGAACAGAGCCTTTTCATATTCCGGGCGGAAAAACTTCAATTCAACTTTTAATTCCGTTCTCTCAGGCGTACTGCTCATCCTGTGTTCCTCCTGTCTTCCCTCCCGGTCCCATCGTTCAATATGGCTCGGCAGGAAGTTGTGAAGATGACGTCTACCCTACTATTAAACGCGAATATTCCCTCTCTAATCGCTGACTGTGTCCGAATCGAAATCATTCAATAATCTGCTTGACCCGTCCAACCTGTCCGTCCTGTAAACGAACCTTGATCCCATGCGGGTGCGTCGCGGAATTGGTCAACAGATCTTTGACTACGCCTCTTGTCAGCGCACCTGTAGACTGATCTTTTTTGAGCACGATATCAACGGTGATGCCTGGCCGAATCGCGGATCGATTATTTCCATTCATAAATGTCTCTCCTTATCTATGTGTAACCATTTCCTTAATCATAGCATACGCTTGTGCTTTGTCCCATTTCGAACGCAAAACGCCGCGGTTCGCTGAACAAGCGAGCCGCGGCGTTTCGTTTAAAAACTTTTCTATTCATTCAATGCAGCTTGCAAAGCCGCCAGATTGGCACGCATGATCGACAAATAATCTTCGCCAGCCGCAATCTCTTCGTCCGTGAGTCCTTCGAGCGGATTCAGTACAGCCGTCTTGGCTCCGATCTCCGAGGCAATCGTCTCCGCAACCTTAGAGGATACGAGCGTCTCGAAGAAGATCGTCTTTACATCGTGCTCTTTGGCAAATTCGACGATTTCGGCCATCTCCTGCGCGGACGGTTCCTGTTCGGGGGATAATCCGGCGATCGGAACCTGAGTCAAGCCGTATTCGCGCGCCAGGTAACCGAAAGCCGCGTGTTGCGTGATGAAATCCGTACGTTTCGTACCGGACAGCCCGTCTTTGAACTCGGTATCCAGCGCTTCCAACTTGGCAACGTAAGCATCTGCGTTACTTTTATATTGATCGGCATGAGCCGGGTCTTTTTCCGCAAAAGCTTTCTCGATGCCGCGAACTTCCTCTATCGCTAGCGCAGGCGACAGCCACACATGCGGATCCAGTCCGCCGTGGTCGTGACTGTGCGTATGACCCGCTTCTTCTTCATGGTCATGGTCGTGTTCTTCCGTTGCGGCTTCGTCATGGGCATGATCATGGTCTTCTTCTGCTGCGTCATGATCGTGATCATGACCTTCCTCGGCTGCTTCGTCGTGTCCGTGATCGTGACCTTCTTCTTCGGAGCCTTCCATAATATCGATCCCCTTGCTGGCTTCAACCGCTAACAAATCACCGTTTGCCGAAGCATCCAGCACCTGATTGACCCAACTTTCCATACCCGCCCCGTTGTAAACAAGCAGGTCGGCCTTTTCGATCTTGGCAATATCCTGCGGCGTCGGCTCCCAGTCATGCGGCTCCGTGCCGGCAGGCACGAGCAGTTCCACATCCGCCAAGTCGCCGCCTACGTTGCGAGCAAATTCATACATGGGATAAAAGCTGGTTTCGACTTTGAGCTTTTCGGCCGGAGCCGCGGGCTCTTCCGTCGTGCTCGCCGCCTGCGTATTCGAATCCGTCGTCGAAGCAGGCGCAGTCGCCACTTCCGCCGCGGTTGAACCGCAACCGCCCAGAATAAGCATCAGACTAAGGAATGAAGCCCCCATGCCTGCTTTAATCGTATCTCTTCTATTTTTCATATCGTTTCGATTCCTTCCTTTCCATTCGGCTTCTGGCTTGTTTGTCCGCCGTATGCGCTTCGCTTTCCTAACAAAAGGAGTTTTTGCAGAGCCATGCCCAGCAGCAGAAACAGGAGCAAAATAAGCGCAATCGTGCCGCCCGGAGGCGTATTCGCGACATAAGATACGGTCAGCCCGCCGAAGATCCCGGTCAGTCCGATCCCGACAGCTATCATAACCGCCGATAAAAATCCTCCTGCGATGCGTAAGGCCAAAGCGGCCGGCAGGACGAGCAGCGCGGATACCAGCAGTACGCCTACGACCGGCATCGCCGCAGCTACGGTCATCCCGGTCAGCACGGAGAAAGCCGTCGACAGCGTACGTACCGGAACGCCGCCGATCCCCGCCGTTTCTTCATCGAACGTCAACGCATAAAGCGGACGGCGGAACACGGTAAAAAAGATCAAACCCAGCACGGTAGCTCCGCCGATCAGCCAGAGCTGCGTCGTACTGACAGCCACGATCGATCCGAACAAATAAGAGCTGAAGCTCTGCGACAACGTTCGGCCGAAACTCATAAGAACGACAGCCGTCGCCAGCCCGCCCGTCATCATGATCGCAACCGGAACTTCCGCGTATGTACGGTAAAGCCCTCTCAGCCGTTCGATTAACAAAGCAGCCGCTACTGCCGCAATAAAGCCGCCGACCGACGGATTTCCGCCGAGCAGCGACCCTGCCGCCACGCCTGCCAAAGACACGTGCGACAGCGTATCCGCCATCAGCACCTGTCTGCGCAGCATCAGATAGACACCCAGAACAGGCGCGACCAAGCCGATCAGCGCGCCTGCCAAAAAAGCACGTTGCATAAATTCGTAAGCCAGCATCTGCGTCACTCCATTTCCCAGCGGTCGCCGGCCGAACTCGGTTCCGGCTTGCTCTCGGCTGCATTCGGCGCAATCTGCGGATGCTCGGCTTCAAGCCGCTCCAACGTCACGACCCGATCCAGATAACGCCCCGCCTCTTCCAAGCCGTGCGTCACCATAACCACCGTCACGCCATGATGCCGAACCTGATGCCGCATCAGCCGATACAACTCGGTGCGGCTGCGAATATCCATCCCCGTTGTCGGTTCGTCGAGAATAAGCACGTCCGGACATTGCACAAGCGCTCTGGCAATGCAGACGCGCTGCTTTTGCCCGCCGGATAATTCTCCGATGCGGCGGCGGCGCAACTCCCACATGCCTACCTGCTCCAGACTGTCCCGCACAAGGCGTTCTTCTTCCGAACCGAAGCGTCCGAACAATCCGACACGCGAGTGGCAACCCGAACGCACCAGCTCGATCACCCGGCTCGGAAAGCCCGCATTGAACGAGGACGCCTGCTGCGGAACATAACCGATCACCGGCTTGCCGCCGCCGAAGGCTTCCCTATTCAATTCGACAGAGCCGCTCCACGGCTTGAGCAGACCGAGCAGCAGCTTCAGCACGGTCGTCTTGGCGGTTCCGTTAGGCCCGGTAATGCCGAGGAATTCGCCTTTGTGCACATCCAGCGACACATGGTGCACGACCGGCTCTTCCCCGTAACCGAAAACGACGTCCCGCATGGAAGAAAGAATCACGTTTACCGCCCCTTACGTAATCATTACGATTAAAAAAGAATAAAAAATTTTGTGCCTTGCTTGGCCGAGCGTTGTCTTAACGAGTTTCCCGATGAATCGTCATCTTTTTCAAACGCGGGCTGTATTTCTTCAACTCCAAGCGTTCCGGATGATTGCGTTTGTTCTTCGTTGTCGTGTAGTTGCGGTCTCCGCATTCGGTGCAAGCCAGTGTCACGATGACTCTCATGGTTAAAACCCTCCTGTAAAGTAAAGTATAAGGGTGATCACACGTGCCGCGCACGATGTTTCGACCCTTTAATAGTTATCGTAATTTTTACGAATAAAACAAAGTATAACGAAGCCTCGCAACGATGTCAATATGACCATACCCGTTCGGGTCTTTTATTCGCCGGAAAACGGTTCCTGCATCCGCATGGCTTACCAGCTCGATTTCGTTACGCCCGGAATTTGTCCTTTGTGTGCCAACTCGCGGAACGCGATACGGGAAACCTTGAATTTACGCAGATAGCCGCGGGGACGTCCCGTAATCTCGCAGCGGTTTTTCAGACGGGTCGGCGACGAGTCGCGCGGCAATTTTTGCAAAGCGGCATAGTCGCCTTTTGCTTTTAATTCACGGCGCAGGTCCGCATATTTCGCTACCAATTCCTGACGTTTTTTCTCGCGTACCACTTTCGACTTTTTAGCCATATTAAATGTCTCCTTTTTATATCTTATTTTTGCTGTTTTAAAAGGTAAGGGTCACACGCTTACTGTCTCCGCGGTCATCCACGGCAGCGGGTTCGTGAAGGTTGACCAGTCCGTCTGCATCTCCTGCTCGTTCAACAGGCAAGCATCCAACTCGGCTTCAAGCTCTTCACGTTCCATTTCGATTCCGATGAGCACAAATTCGTTGATCCGATCGCCGAAGTTCTCGTCCCAACCTTCCGCAAGCTCCGGCTGATCCGCAAACAGCTCTTCGCGCTCCTGCTCCGGCAGCCCGGCAATCCAGCTTCCGGCCGGTCCGAATTGAATCGACGGCCCGGCTTGGCTGAAGCTCGCCGCCCAATCTTCCTTCACGGCGATCCACATCAATCCTTTGGCGCGTACGACTTCCATCGGCCATTCGGCCAACAAATTCGCCAGACGTTCCGGATGAAAAGGCGTTCTGCGGCGATACACGAACGATCCGATCCCGTACTCTTCCGTCTCCGGCGTATGTTCTTCCTTCTGCAATTCGCGCAGCCATCCCGGTGCCAGGCTTGCTTTTTCAAAGTCGAACAGTCCCGTATTCAAAATCTCAGACAGTTCCACTTCGCCGCGTATCGTACGAATGATCTTCGCGGACGGTTGAAGTTTGCGCAGCACGCCTTCCAGACGACGCAGTTCGCTTTCTTCGACTAGATCGCACTTGTTCAAAAGCAGCACGTCGCACGTCTCCACCTGATCGATCAGCAAATCCGTCACGTCGCGCGTATCGTCTTCGGCGGTTGCTTGGCCTCGTGCCAGCAGACTTTCGCCGGATTCGAAATCGTGCCAGAACCGATACGCATCCACTACCGTCACCATGCAGTCCAATCGCGCGAGCGACGTCAGATCCACGCCCGTATCCTCATCCGCATAAGTAAACGTCTGCGCGATCGGCACCGGCTCGCTGATTCCCGTCGATTCGATCAGGATATAGTCGAAACGCCCTTCCGACGCCAGCCGCTCTACTTCTCGCAGCAAATCGTCCCGCAGCGTGCAGCAGATACAGCCGTTGGACATCTCCACCAACTTCTCCTCGGTCCGCGACAATCCCGCTTCGCCCGCGACCAGTCCCGCATCCACGTTGATCTCGCTCATATCATTGACGATGACCGCCACTTTCAGGCCCTGACGGTTATGAAGAATATGATTCAAAAGAGTCGTTTTCCCCGATCCCAAATACCCGCACAGGACGGTAACCGGAATCTTCTTCGTTTCCATATCTACCGCTCCTCAATCAAATAGTAATTATTACGATTAACGAAGAATACTATACTCCTTCTCCACAAAAGCTGTCAATGCTTATAAAAAAAGAAACCCGATCGGATTCGGGTTTCTTGGTTTGTCGAGAAAGTTAAGTAGGTGCGGGAAGCGAGAAGACTGCGAGAGAAATTCGTTCAATTCGCTGTCTCACTTGGAAAAGTCGATTGAAGTTTTTAGTTGAAGTTTTCCAAGTTCAAAGGCGTCAACATGGCTTTGAATGTTACCGCAGGTTTTCTTCGAAATCCTGTATTTCACTGAATTTCTCTCTCCGTCTTCTCGCTTCCAGCTACGTTGGACGTTCTCGACACGTCAAGAAATCCGATCAAAGTCGGATTTCTTTTTTTAATCTTTCCGCTTTTCTTCTTTCTTTCCCTTTAAACAAAGCGACTTAGCGTTAGCGGAGGGAGAAATTCAGCGAAAGACGCCTTTGAACGCGGAAAACCGAAGGTTTTCTGCGTGAGACAGCGTCTTGAGCGAATTTCTCCCGCAGCGCTCCCCCGCTCAGTCGCCCTACCACTCAGTCGTATTTGTTGATCTTCTTTCCTTCGCTTTGTCCGAGCAGATATTCGAAATCGTTCTCCAAACGTTTGCGTTCGGCTTTTTTCGCTTCGGCAGCCAAACGTTGTTCTTCGTCGCGACGTTCTTGCTCGGTAGCTTTTAATTCATTGGCTTGTGCTTGCAGCTTAGCCAATACTTCCGGGTTTAACATATCTTTGAGCGTTGCCGGTTTGTCCGACGCGGCCGGACGAGCAGCAGGCTGTTTTTTCTTTGCGGCCATTCGTATTCCCTCCCTGTGTTGTTGCAGTCCTTCTTTTTATTATACGGCGACCGGAATCGGAAAGGAACCCTGACGAAAGGTAAAAGACCTGTGCATAAGTCTGCCTTTACCCACAGGTTATTCTTCATTTATACACAAGTTTATCCCCGAAAATCGACCTTTTATCCCCAACCTGTTGAAATCTTTCACAATTTCTTCATCATTTTGGTTTTTTCTATCCACAATTCTCCTATCGCTCCTATATCGTCCACCGATCGCTTACGATGCCCGACAACTTCCATTCTCCTTGTTTCTTCTCGAAAACAAAACGCAGGCTTCCCCAGTCCATGCCTCCGACATCGCCGATTCCGCTTCGACCGCCTTTGACGTAAAATTCGACGAAGTGGGCATCCGGGTAGACCTCTTTCAAATTGCTGACGGTGTTGCCGCTGCCTATGATCCGGTTATATCCGACGCCATCCGGAGCGGTGTACGGCAGATTGTTCAGGAACCGATCGTAATACCCGCGAAAATCGAGCCGGATCACTTCACCGCTTCCGTCGTACAATCCCCAGATGTAAGGCTTGCGATTATCCCAAGCTTCCCGAATCTGCTGCGGCGTCAGCACAAGATCCGCCCCGACGCCGACATAAGCGTAAGGAGAAAAACGAATGCCGCTCGGCGAGGCCATATCGGCCAACGCCTCGAAATCCCTGTTCTTGAGCGCACGAAGTGCCAGGTTCGCTTCACGCATAATCTCTTTTTTCAACGCTGCCGACGCATTGCTGCTCACCGCCGAAACGGTTCGTCCGTTTGTTCCGGAATCCATGGCCGCTGCGGCCTGAACCGGTACAGCCGAACTCCCCGTCAAAAAAACCGCCGTTAAAAGAAAACCCGTTGCTCCGATACGCCAGTTTCTGCTGTTGTCCATTGCGCTTCGCTCCTTATTCGGGCTTCAGCCCCATAGTCGTTAGCTTCCCTTTAGACCAGGCTGGGTTCGCGTTCCTTTTTTGTGCTGCGAACGGCTTCGATCTGTCGAATGCGTCCGTCTTCCATCGCAGTGATTGTCCACGCCCAACCGTCTTCGTTCAGCGTGTCGCCCTGCTTGAGATCGAACTTTTCCGACAATAGCCAGCCGCCGATCGTGTACACTTCCTCCGAGTCGATATCCGTGCCCAGCTTGCGGTTAACGTCGTGCAGCAATGCGTTCGAACTGAGCAGGAATCGGTCTTCCCCGTCCGGGCGAATCAGCGGCGTCGGCGCGGTTCCGCCTGCCGGGGACGAGCTGGACGGGATATCGCCTACGATTTCTTCGAGCAGATCCTCAAGCGTGACCAGCCCCGACGTGCCGCCGTATTCGTCCATCAGCACGGCCATATGAATCCCTTCTTTTTGCATCCGTCCCAGCAGATCGCGCGCCCGTACGGTCTCGATAACCTGGATCACGGGGCGGATATACGGGGCGATCGGCTGCGGCTCCGTGTTTCTTTTTCTCACGTAATCGCTCAGTACCTGCTTCACGTTGACCATGCCGACGATATGATCCTTATCCCCCTCTACGGAAACCGGCACGAGGCTGTACGTTTTCGGTTCGATCAACGTCAGCAGGTCTTGGACGTCCGCGTTCTGCGAAATATGCCGGACCTCCGTGCGCGGTACCATGATCTCCTGCGCGTCGCGCTCGTCGAAATCGAACACGTTGTTGAGGTAGCGGTATTCGGTCGGCGTGATCTCCCCGCTTTTGAAGCCTTCGGACAGCGCCAGACGGAGTTCCGCTTCGCTTTGCGCCGCTTCGCCTTCGGTCAACGGCTTAAGCCCGAACAATCCGGTGATGACGCGGGACGACCGGCTCAAAATCCAGTTGAACGGGTACGTGATCCGGTAAAAAACGATCAACGGACGTGCCAGTGCGAGCGCCAGCGGTTCGGCGACCTGGATCGCGACCGTTTTCGGCACCAGCTCCCCGACCAGAACCTCGAAGTAAGTCAGGATCAGGAACGCGAGCAGAAAAGACAGGACGCCCGTGATCGAGGTCGGAATATGCAGCCAGACGAACACGGGCGCGAGCAGCTCCTCGACTGTCGATTCGCCCAGCCACCCGAGCGCCAGCGACGTGAGCGTCGTGCCGAGCTGGCTGGCGGACAGAAATTCGTCGAGCCGCGACAAGATGCGTTTGACCGCCTGCGCGTTTTTGCTGCCGTTTTCCGCCAACTGATTGATCCGCGAGACGCGTACCCGGATAATCGAATATTCGGAAGCGACGAAAAACGCGGTAAGCAAAATAAGCACGATAACCAGAATCACATTTACGATTTCCATATTGACTCTCCGTTTCCGGTGTACTGTAGCTGCGGAAACGGAGAACACCCCCTTCAGCCCTTCGTCGATTTCGACTTTTGCCAAAACCGCATCTTTGTGATACCTATATACCCATTTTTACACATGAACAGCCAGCACGAAAAAGAGTCATTCCCTGAGCCGTTAAAGGCCGTTTGGAATGACTCTTCGCTATACGTTTTGATTTATCAGTAAATGAGCCGCCGTGGTTTCCGATTGACCAGATACACGCCGCTTCCGATCAACACCAAACCTAACAGCAGGAAACGACTAAACGGTTCGTGCAGCGCAAGCGTACCCACGATCACCGACAGCAGCGGCACCATGAACGTATACGACGCAACTTGGCTCGCTTCTCCTGATTGAGTCAGCGTGATATAGATGATCCAAGATAGCGCGATGCCGACGAAAATGCCGAATAACAGCCCGATCCAATACGCGCCGTTCCATACGATATCGCTCCAGCTTTCCGTCAACGAACCGGACAATGTCAGCACAATGCCGCCGAACGTACATTGGAAAGCGACCAGCCAGAGCGAATCGACGTTGGCGGCGGATTTTTTGATAAATACGGTTCCCAGTGCCCAGCTGAGTGCCGATCCGAGTGCCAAAATAACGCCGATCGCGGCAATATGTCCCGAGAATCCGCCGACGCTGACCGCGATCACGCCGAGGAAGCCGAGGAGCAAGCCTACGGCTTTCGGCAGCGTCATGCGTTCGTTCAGCCACATCGCCGCGAACAAGCCAACCAATACGGGTTGCAAGTATACGAGAACGGTGAACAAGCCCGACGGCATATAGATCAGTCCCACCGTTTGCAGACCGTAGAATAACGCCACGTTTAGCAAACCGGAGATCAGATAGACGTTGCGGTTCTTTTTCCACTGGATGCGATCTCGCTTCGGCAGTAAAAAGATCACTAATAACAAACCGCCGATCAATGTGCGCATACCTGCGAACAACAGCGGCGGCGTATAATCGAGCGCGACTTTGTAGATGGACCAGGATACGCCCCAGATCAGAACCAGCGCTACGATCAAGACCATGCGCTGGATTCCGGATAATGTTTTCATGTTGATCGGCTCCTCTGTGCGGGTTTTGGTATCAAAAAATGAAGAAACACGCCGGTAGGCGCGCTTCTTTTTTTGCGGCTATGGATAGACATCAATCATTGGTTCAGCTCGGCTGTTTATTCTGATCCAGACGCTGCAATCCGGTTTCCAAATTGTTCATTGCGAGCACCAGACGGTCGGCCAGCTCGTTGAGGTCTTTTTTACCGCCTTCCGATTCGTCGGATACGGTCGCGATCGGTTCTCCGATCACGAGCCGGGTCTTCGTTCCGCGCAGCAGTCCCTTGAACGTGGCAGGACCGGAAAATGCCGCGGGCACGACCGGAACTTTGGCCATTTTGGCGATCGTGACCGCACCGCGCTTCAGCGGCACGTCTTCCGAAGAACGGGTGCCCGAGGGGAAGATCCCGATCGTTTTTCCCTGCTTGAGCAGTTGAATCGGAACTTTCAGGCTGCTGGGTCCCGGATTTTCGCGATCGACCGGGAATGCATTGATATCACGCAGAAATTTATCGGCAATCTTTTTTCGGAACAATTCTTTTTTTGCCATGAAATGAACTTCGGTCGGCAGCAGCGAGCTTCCGAGCGCGATGACGTCGATCCAGCCCCTATGCGTGCAGGTGATCACGTAGCCGCCTTCCTTCGGCAGCTTGTCTGCTCCGATAACCTCGAACTTCCCGAATCCACGCAGTATAAGTCTGGCTAATTTGGCGAGGGGTTGATACAACACGTCGACTGCTCCTTCCGCATTCCGTTTCTCGATAGCTTTAGTATCTGGTCCTAAATTTAAGCAATAGCACGTTTCCGTATAAAAAATGTGCGATACGCTGTTAGTGTACCATGCGCATTCTCTTCTGAACAGCATCCCGCTCGAAAAAGCATAGGTCTTTCTCAACGATGATGGTAGCAAGGCGAGACGTAATGACCTATAATGACGGTAAGCCTACGCTTTTGCGTTAAGGGTTACTCACTTGGCGTAAAAGGATTCTATTCGTAAACGAAGGAGACCGGCGCATACCATGAACGATTTTATTCTTTTTAAATTGGCCGACAAAACTTACGGTATTCCGTTCCATGAAATCGATGAGATCCAGAACTCCAAACCGGGTACATCGATTCCTTTCTCCTCCAACTGGCATGAAGGCGTGGTCAAGATCCGCGAAGAGATCTACACCATTCTCAATCTGCGCAAAAAGCTGAATATCTCCCATGAAGATCAAAACGACACCGATAAGTTCATTCTGCTGCGTCGCGAGAAGGTCGCCTTGCTTGTTGACTCTCTTGACGATACCGCTTCGGTGCCGGATTCCGCTTTGGCCGACAACGAAGAAGTCGCGAGCCGACGCTTCCTGCCGTCCGTGTTCGAACACGGGGATCGGTTAGTGTTGGTGCTGAACGTGGACACGCTGTTAGCTTCGACAACAGGCGGAGGCGCTTAAATTCCTGTTCGGATATGGGAGGCGCTGCGAGAAAAATTGCCAGCATATGCTTCCGAAGTGCATTTCTTCGAAATGCTTTAAGACGCTGTCTTACCCGGAAAGTTGAATTGGATTTAAATAAGGAATCTTTCCGGGTTCAAAGGCCAACACGCTAAATGTGTTACCGTAGGTTTTCTTTGAAAACCTATATTTCACTGAATTTTTCTCTCCGCCTATGCCTTCGTTGGAAGAGAATTTTGGCTTTTATTTAATCAAGAGGTAAGACAATAAAAGATAACCTAACAAAAAGCCCCGATGCAGATTCAATGTCGTTGAAATTCAACTTCGTGACATTGAATTAGGAATCGGGGCTTTTTGTCGTTTCCGCGACTGCGGCGTGCTGAGTGATTGCTGCGAATAGAGTGGATGTATGGAGTCGTCGCCGTACAATGGGATCTTGTTGGTTGTTGCTCATGCTGACTGACGGGTTGTAAAAGTAGCAGGTTTGCATCATTGTATCGCGGAAAACGAGAGCGCCAACCGATGTCGTAAAAAAACTCAAGCGGGCGATGGGGCCGTTCCTGATGTCTGGTCTGTGGCGCTCTCATCCCATGAAACGCAGGCAGTTTGAAGTTGGATCACTTTTTTCGAACTTTTTTCAAAAAATATAAAAAAGAATGTTGTGATATGAATTCGGCGCGGGTTTTAAAACATGCTTCAGCTGCGCCATAGAGACGAAACTTGGGCAATTTGTTCAGGGGTGGTTCGACAGCAACCGCCGATCAGTCGCGCTCCGGCTTCATGCCACGCACTTGCTGAATCGGCAAAACTGCCGCAACGACTAGACTCTCCGGCATGCCAGGTTTTTGTGGATGCGTCATAGGTTTCTCCGGAGTTCGGATAGATCAGAAGCGGTTTGTCCGTGTACGCGGCAAGATGTTTGATCGCCTCGGCGGCAAAGGATGCCGGGGCACAGTTAACGCCGATCGCGGCAATCGCTTCATAGCTTTCCAGCGCTCGTGCGCACTCTTCGAGAGAAGCGCCTTCGCTGATTCGACCGCCGTCTTGCAGAGAGAACGACATCCAGGCATATGCATCAGGGAATTCGTTTTTTAACAATTCCGCCAGCACTAAAGCTTCCTGCAGCGAAGGAATCGTTTCGAAAGCAAGAATATCGGCTCCGGCTTCGATCAACGCTTTTATACGCGGGCGATGAAATTCGGTCAGACGTCGATTATCGACAGCGTAATGGCCGACGTATTCCGATCCGTCTGCCAAAAAAGCACCATACGGACCGGCGGAACCGGCGACGATCGGTTTCGGACGATTTTGTTGTCGAACTTCGGACCATACGTGATCCCGCGCCTCTACCGCCAGCTTCACGGTACTCCGGATCAATTCGAGCGCCTTGTCTTCTTCGATTCCTTTCGCAGCAAAGCCTTCTACCGTCGCCTGATAACTCGCCGTAATGGCACAGTCGGCTCCGGCGCGGAAATAATCCTCGTGCACGCGGCGGATTTTCTCCGGCTGTTCGAGCAGCACGCGGGCCGACCATAGTGGATCGTCCAGATCGCAGCCATGCTGTTCCAGCTCGGTCGCCATCGCGCCGTCCAGAACCAATACCGGATACTCCGCCAATATAGCCTCAATCGGATTTTCAGCTTTTTTCAGCTTCGAATTCATGCTTGCACGTCTCCCTTCCCCACCCGTCTTCGGGCTGTTGCATAATACGCGATATAACAAACAACGATAAACGGAATTCCGCAGTACAAAGCGATACGCTGCGTCGGATCGAATGCGATCCCGATGCAAGACAACAAACACAACAAGAACGAAGCGATCGGCACAAACGGATACCACGGTGTACGGAACCCGAGATCGTTAACGGAATTTCCGGCTTTGATGTAAGCACGGCGGAACATCAACTGCGACAAACTGATGCTCATCCATACGACGACGACGGCAAGTCCCGAGATCGACACCAGCGCGATATAGACGGTTCCCGGCGCCACGATGCTCGACAGCAGCGCCAAGGCGCCGCCTGCCATACTCAGCGTCAGCGCATTCATCGGCACGCCGCGCTTATTGATTGTGGACAACGAGCGCGGGATCGTCCCTTTGTCCGCTAGCGACCACAACATGCGCGAAGACGCGTAAAGACCCGAGTTGGCCGCCGACAAAATCGCGGTCAAAATCACGAAGTTCATCACATCCGCCGCATAAGGAATGCCTACGCGGTCAAGCACAGCGACGAACGGACTTTCCAGCACGCCCGCATCATTCATAGGTAGCAGCGCTGACAAAATGACAATCGTCCCGATGAAAAACAGCACCAGACGCAGCAGCGTGGTTTTGATCGCTTTTGGAATCGTGCGCGAGGGATCTACCGCTTCTCCCGCCGCGATGCCGATGAGTTCCGTGCCGGAAAAAGCAAAGTTTACCGCCAGCATCGTCATCAAAATCGCGCCCGCCCCATTCGGGAACCAACCGTCTACAGTCAAATTCGACAACAAAGGCGCCGTATCATGCCCCTGCATCGGCACAATGCCGAATACGGCCGCTGCCCCGATCACGATAAACGCGACGATCGTCAGCACTTTGACCAACGAGAACCAAAACTCCGATTCCGCGAAAAAACGTACGCTGCTCGCATTCAAAACGAAAATCAAAGCCGCGAACAAAGCGCTCCAAATCCAAACGTTAACGTCCGGGAACCAACGCTGCATCAGCAGTCCCGCCGCCGTAAATTCGGAGCCGAGCGCTACCGTCCACGTCAGCCAGTATAACCAAGCGACCGTATATCCGGTAGCGGGACCGATATATTTGGCGGCGTAACTATGAAAAGCTCCCGTTTCCGGCATCTGCACAGACAGCTCGCCCAAACACAACATGACCAAATACACGGCGACCGCCCCGACCAGATACGAAAGTATCGCGCCGATCGGCCCCGCCTGCTGAATCGTATATCCCGAACTCAGAAACAATCCCGTGCCGATCACGCCGCCGAGCGACAACATCACGACATGTCTAACCTGCATTTTACGCTGAAAGTTACCGCTGTTATCCTGCTCCATCCAACTTCCCCACTTCCGGTCCACACGCAAAAAAGACGCCTTCGTATTCAAGACGCCTCGGAAACACATTCCTGCCGGGTCCAACGATTTTCAACCCAATATACCGGGACTCCCATCACGTGTCAACGATTTTTTGTGCGTTCCTTCACCGCATTGAATCGGCAGTTTGGCGAAGTTGAAGGAATTGGGAGCCAGGTGGCTTAAAAGTTGAGTTTTGGGCAACATTTTGATGCTGACGATGTACGGGTAGAGGCAACGTTTCAATTTACGCTCTCGCACGGAGAGTGACGGCACAAAAGCAAGAAGAACGCAAAGAATCCACCGTTTCAATCCACACTCTCGCACGGAGAGTGACATGTACGTTCCGTACATTATCAAATTATTACGCCGTTTCAATCCACACTCTCGCACGGAGAGTGACATGTACGTTCCGTACATTATCAAATTATTACGCCGTTTCAATCCACACTCTCGCACGGAGAGTGACTACCATTGAGCGTATTGGCGGTTTGCATACCCGGGTTTCAATCCACACTCTCGCACGGAGAGTAACCCTCACCATTCGTTCAATCAGACGACGTGTTCGGTTGAGTTTCAATCCACACTCTCGCACGGAGAGTGACGGTTATCGAGGTCAGTTACAACGAAGGATTCGCAGAGTTTCAATCCACACTCTCGCACGGAAAGTGACCAATGTCACGATTTCTGGAAGAAGCGTTTCTTCTGTTTCAATCCACACTCTCGCACGGAAAGTGACATAAATGGGGGATATATCCCCCAAACCCCCGGCCGGTTTCAATCCACACTCTCGCACGGAAAGTGACTGCACCTCTTCTCGCCCCTTGCCCTGCAAGGCTTTGAGCGCCTAGAAGTGCGAACCTCAAAATTAGCCTAACCAAAACCGGACAAAAAGACAAGCGAAACCCTGCAATCCCTTATCCCACGCGGGGTGCGAACCTCCCGGGAAATTCATGGGAGCTTGAGGTTCGCGCTTTTTCAACCCGCTATCCCAATAGGCATGGAAAAGAGGACTCACCCCATCGGGTCAGTCCTCTCTACACCGTATCTACTTTCCGTCAACTTCCGCGATCCAGTTCAGACCTTCGGCCAAACGAAGCGGGAAATCGGTGGGATAATCGTGTCCGAGACCAGCGACGACCTTCAAACGAGCTTTCAAACCACGCTCCTGCAAGGCCTGTGTCAAGAGCCTGGACGATTCCCTTCCTTCCTCGTCTTCGGCTCCCGCGATCCATAAGCTGCGCGGCTTCCGCTCTTCCAATCGCTCCAGCGCTTCCGCCCATTCGGCTGCATCGTCGAGCCAAGGCGATACCAGAATGAGCCCGTCCGCCGGAAACTCGTCGTGCAGTACGGCATTCAGCGCCACTTCCGCCCCGGTCGAAAAAGCGCCCACTACGATAAGCGCCTCTTCCCCTAGCGTACCGCGCAGCGTCTCCAGATGCTCCCGCAGTTCGGCCGCGCCCAAATCGATATCGTCCCAACCGTACGCGTCCGAGAAGCGAATCTGCGACGAACGGATCAAGCCCACATTCCAGCCCAACTCCTGCGCCGATTTCCAAAACGCTTCGGTATCCCGTTCGTTTTCCTGATCGCCGTGCAGCACAAGCAGGATCGGACGCGCCGAAGCGGGTGTCTCGTCGTTTCCTGTTGCCGTCACGCCAGACGCATCCTTGCCGTGTTCCAGAACCGTAAGCCCCGGAGCCGCATTCGCAAACGCAGCTTCTTCGCGTTTGCCGCACAGATCCGCAAGCTCGGCAAACCCTTCGCGTCCGCGCAGCGATTCCAAATCCTCGTCCTCCAGCAAATACTCGGCCGGATACCAGAAACCACGCTCTGCTACCGCTTCGCGCAACAGCGCAAACGCCTCGTCTCCTCGTCCTGCCGCAGCCGCAAGCGCGTAGAGCAGATTCATCTGCCGTGCATCTGTCGGATCGCCATGCTCTTGCACGAAGCGCAAAGCTTGTTCCACTCCCGATTGCTCCCGCCGTTCCAAAGCTTCGTTGAACAGTCGGGTTGCCGTCATGTTTATCATATCGAACTCCTATTTGGTCAGGATAATCGGCGCGCCTTTGGTAATGATCATCGTGTGCTCATATTGGGCAACCAGACTTCCGTCGTCCGCCCGAAGGGTCCAACCGTCGTGCTCGTCTTCGACCACTTCGCGCGCATTGGTGGATACGAACGGTTCGAACGCGATTACGGAACCTTCTTTCCAAAGGTCGGTGTCGGTCGGGTCGTAATAGCTCAAAATGTACTCCGGCTCGTCATGCAGCGCCGTACCGATTCCGTGTCCCGTCAGCGTCTCGATAATATTGAACCCGTGACGGCGCGCGACGTTGTAAGCCGCTTTGCCCGCATTGTTGCGCTTCGATCCGGCTTTGATCTTGGCTGCGCCCGCTTCGAAGGCTTCGACAGCCGCTTCGCACAGCTCGACCAGGCGCGGATCGCCTTTTCCGACAACGAACGATACGCCCGTATCCGCAAAATAACCGTCGCAGGAAGCGGACACGTCCACATTGACCAGGTCGCCTTCCTGAATGACGCGTTCGCTCGGAATGCCGTGCGCCACTTCTTCGTTCACGCTGATGCAGGTATAGCCGGGGAAGTCATAGGTCGACTTGGGAGCCGATACCGCGCCGTGTTCTTTGAAAAGCTCGGCCGCGCGCAGATCCAGATCGATCGTGCGTACGCCGGGTTTCGCCATTTCTTTCAAGTCGTCGCGGATCAAGGCCACGATTCGTCCAATTTTTTTCAAGCCTTCGATTTCTTGTTCTGTTTTCGCGATCATGCTTGTTCTCCTTTTTTTCGGTTAAATAGTAAGCTTCAAAGCTTCCCGATAATTGTTCTCCGATAAGACCCGTATGCCATGCCGGCGCAGCAGCGCTGAAGTCACGCCGTGCCCGGCCACCTTAATGCCCGCAAAGTCCCCGTTGTAAATCGCCATGCTTCCGCAAGATGGACTGTTTTCCTTCAAAATGACCGTATCCGCCCCGACTTCGCGCGCTTGATCGAGCGTCAGCTGCGCACCTCGCAGATACGATTCCGTCACGTCGGCGCCGGAGCGCTCGATTACCTGCGCGACGCCGTCCAGCACGTCGTCCCCGTCGCCGCCGACAATCTCGGCCGGTTCGCGCGGCGTGACGAATCCGCCCATCAGCTCCGGACAAACGGCGACCGCTTCCCCGCGCTCCAACAGCTTTCGAATATTCTCTTCCAAGCTGTCCGTGCCGTTATAGCGAACCGCAAATCCCGCCAGGCAGGAACTGACCAATATCATCGATTTCCCTCCTTGCCGTTATCCGCTATTATACCACTGCACGCCGCCTCTTTTCTTCCCTGCTCGCAAAAAAGACTTCGGAAATGATCCCGAAGTCGTCTTTTTACCACCCCAACGTCTTCCGCAGTTCTTCTGTAAGCCGATTCGCCATCTTCACATTGCCTTGCGCGGAAGGGTGTAGGTTATCGGTGTAATCGCCGTCCAGCTCGGACAGCCAGCCGTCTGTTGCAATCACATGCATTCGGGTATCTCCCGCCGACTGTAAAATTTCAGCCGCTTCACGGCTTTCTGCATTCATATATCCGTTCAAAGGCTGCAACACCACTAATTCCGCATCCGGGTAGACTTGCCGCAGCCGCTCCAGAAAACGCACGTAAGTATCCCGGAACGTATCCCCGTCGATTTCCGCGCGCGCATCGTTCGTCCCCAAATTGATGATGACGGCATCCGGCGCTTTCCGGTCCGCTGCCCAAACCGGCGAGTCTGCGTAGTCCAACGGCTGAAGTTTGAAATACTGCTCGCTCATTCCAGCCGGCGGAAGCCCGTTGCAGGAAAAGCCGTCCACGAGACAGATTCCGGTATACGCGATTTGCGCATGATCGGCGTTCAACTGTTCTCCGGTCAGCCAAGCATACGATTCGATCGATACGTTCGGCGTTTTGTAACCGACGGTGATCGAATCGCCGACGAACTCGATCGAGCGCTGACGCTGCGGCGGAGGGATCGTTTGCGCGCCTTCGTCCAGCAGCAGGCCTTTGAACACGGCGACGTCCCGGATATTTCGCGTGACCACGGTCAGCGTGTGCTCGCCGGGCGTTAATCGTTCAGGAGTCAGGTTGACGATGCCGGAAGCATTTTTATAGAGGTGAAAAGGACCGCCGTCCACGGACGCGTACAGATTGGAACCCGCGGGCGGCGAGGCGTAACCCAATCTCAACCGTACGCTGCTTCCCGTAAAAGCCGTCGTGAACGACGTTCCCGCCCAGTATCCCCGATACGTATCCGGCGCGGAAGCGTCCCATCTGCCGACGTAATGGATATGAGGATCGTCCGGGCCGACGGCTGCCATATCCGCATTCACGTGATGAATCGAAGGCGCAGCAAGAAAGACCGTCGCCGCCAACAATAAGAAAACCAGCAAAATGCGCGTACGCGGAAGTGACATACGCCGATCGGAGGATTTGCGGATATTCAATCGGTTCGCTCCTTTTTTTGTAAAAGAAAGATCGCTTTGATTATATCGTCTTTCGATCGGGAATCCAGCAGGCATTTATAAAAAAAACGACCCGCCGTTTTCCGGCAGGCCGATTCAAGTAAAGGGTGATGGTACAAAGGCGGACTTTAAAAACGGCGAAGCTTAAGCTTTCAACGGCTCGTAATCGAACCAATCGAAATATGCGGGGCTGGACTGCGTTGCATCCTGACCGGACACGGCGTACATCGCGGCGATAACGCCCGTAAAGCCGCCCGCGATCTCGGTCGACAGGAAGTGCGTTTCGCCCCGGCCAACTTCAATCTCCGAACCCTGTGCTTCGCGGAAGAAAAACACGAAGCGATTGGCTTCCGCACGCACACGCAGCTCGACCGGCCCGGCCCCGCAGCCGAAAACCTGCTCCGTTCGCAGCGATCCCACCGTACGGCGAAGGATCAGCACTTTGCGTGCTTCGCGCTGCGTGACGGCCAGGTCGTAGTGATACTTGCCATTCATGAATAACGTGATTCCGGCCTCTTCCGCTTCGCTAGCAGGTTCAAAATCAATCCGTGCCGCCAAACGGCAATCGAAATGTGACAATCTTCGGCCGACGAAAGCCAGCGGACCGATATCGTCCAGCGTCGACTCGCCGCCTCGCAGCGCCAGATGGCCGGGACGTTCCTCAAGCGACCAGCTTCCCGGTGCGGGATTGCGCAGGAAGATCCATTCCGTATCAAGCTCCGATGCCGTGAAATCATCGCGTACTGGCAGAGCCGGCCACGGGTGCGGCGCAAGCGCCGGAGCGTCCATCTGCTCCCCTACGCGTCCGTTGTCGCCGATGATCGGCCAACCGTCTTCGGTCCAGGTTACCGAAGCCAGGAAGGTCTCGCGTCCCAAGTGATGCCGTTTTGGATAAGCAGGCGGACGGATGCCCAGAAATACCGCCCACCAATCGCCAGACGGGGTCTGTACCAGATCGGCATGACCCGCGCCTTGAATCGAAGACGGCAAGCTGCGCTGCGTCAGGATCGGATTGCGCGGACATTGTTCGAACGGGCCGTACGGCGTTTGGCTTCTTGCGATCGTCTCCATATGGCCGTATTCGGTTCCGCCTTCGGCGATCATCAGATAGTACCATCCGTTTACCTTATAGAGATGCGGCGCTTCCGGGCTTGCTCCGCCCGTGCCCGACCAGACCAGTCGAGTCTCGGCCAGCTTCTCTCCAGTTTCGATATCGATCTCGCATTGATAGATGCCTTCGCCCTGCGGACCGTTCTGCGCCGATTGGAAGTACACGGTGCCGTCATCATCGAACAGGAATGACGGATCAATCCCGCCTTGATCGACCGCGATCGGTTCCGACCACGGGCCTTCGGCACGTTGGCTGCGCACGTAGAAATTGCCGATACCGTTAACGTTGGTCGTCGTCATATAGAACCAACCGTCATGATGGCGAATCGTCGGCGCATAGATGCCGCCGGAGCTGCCCGCCATATGAAGCGGAAGTTGGCTGTCAGTCGTCAAGCAATGTCCGATCCGGCGCCAATTCACTAGATCCCGGCTGTGGAACACCGGGACGCCCGGGAAGTATTCAAAAGTACTCGTAACCAAATAATAATCGTCGCCTACTCGGCAGATGCTGGGATCGGGGTGAAAGCCGGGAATAACCGGGTTTGCGTATTTCATGAATCAAACACTCCTATCAGTCGTTCCAGAGCTTCACAAGATCCTGAACGTATTGGGTAAATCCTTGTTCCATTTCTTCGACGCCGTTATCCAGCAATTCCTGCTGGTAAGCGTCCCATAAGCGATCGAAATCAGCCGGATCGGAGACGACGATTTCCGGGATGCGTTTCCACGTAATGTCTTTGACGCGGCTGGACAGAAGCGTCACTTTATCACTGCTCGGAACGGCGATGTTCCAAGCTGCTCCCCACGGCTTGACCGGGAACTCGTCTTCATTCGGGAACAGGTCCATCCATATCGTCGCGTTGTACGCCGCAAGCGTCTCTTTGTCCGCTTCGGTATAGTTAGCCGCAATCATGTCTGGAGAGTTTTTCGTGTAATAGTTGCCTGTGGAATCCTCGACTCCGTCGCCGTAGCGTGCGCTCATCAGCGAATAGAAACCGATACCGGATTCCCGGCTGAAGGCCGCGCTGTCGTTCGTGATGCGGTCCTGCACGTCGGCAGGCACGACTCTTTTTCCATCCTCCACGTTGTAATGCTCTCCCTCGATCCCCCAGTTATTCATGATCTGAGCTTCTTCCGAAGCCAGGTAGTCGAGGAATTTGATCGCGCGTACCGGATCTTTGGCCGACGTGGTGATGCCTACGCCCCAACCGGACATGAAGCCTGTGGACTGCATCCGGTTGTCTTTGTATTCATCCGACAGCGTGACCGAATAATGGCCGTAGGTATCTTCGTATTTGCCTGCGCTTTTCAGGGAATTCTCTGCTTCCGCATAGCCCCAGTCCGCGTCGATCATCCCGATCACGCGGCCGGAAGCGATCTTGGCGAGGTACTGGTCGTTTTTCTGCACGAATGTGTCTTTATCCAGCAGGCCGATATCGTACATGTGGTTCAGCCATTTGAAGTATTCCTTCTCGCCTTCCGTACGGAAGTGATACGTGGCTTCATACGTCTGGGGATCGATATAATATTCGCCGTCGCCCGATTTGCCTGTCACTTCCGCTGCCGGGTTGGTAACGGTAATCGACATATGCCAGTCATCCGCGTTCAGCGTCATGCCGATGTTCGGATTGCCGTCCGCGTCTGTCGGATTTTTATCGATATACGATTGGATGACGTCCTCGTAATCTTGAAGGGTTTTGATTTCCGGATATCCGGCTTCTTTCACGGCTTTGTGCTGAAGCTCGAAACCGCCGCCTGCCACGAGATTTTTGGTCCCTACCGCCGAATACGTCGGAATGACGTAGATCGATTGGTCCTCGTTGCTGTAACGCAGACGTTTGATCTGGTCGCCGTATACTTTTTTAATATTCGGCGCATGCTTGTCGATCAGATCCGTGAGGTCCAGCATCGCGCCCGCTTCGACGAATTTGTCCACGTCGCCTTTGGCGCTGAGCAGCTCCGGATATTCGCCGCTCGCCACGATCAGGGACAGCTTCTGCGACGGATCGGCCACCGCGAACTCCGCGTTCAATGTGACGCCTGTCGCTTCCGTAATTTTTTTGCCCACTGCATCCTGCATATTGTTCCAGTTCGAGTTCGGATCCGCGCTAAAAAAGCTAAAGCTGATCGGTGCCGTCTCGTCACCTTCGGCAGTCGGCGTAACGTTGTCATCGCTCGAACCGCCGCATCCGGCGAGCAGTCCCATCGTCAGGGCCGCCGTTGCACCCATTGCCACAAACTTGCGTGTGTTCATCCCTGTATCCCCCTATATCTATGATTGGATCAAAGCTGTACGCGTTCAAGTCCGCTTGCCCTCAATTTGAATGCGTTTGCATTTTTTCTTGTAAGATCAGGACTTAACGCCGTCTTCCCTTCGAATTTTACGGAAGATACGAGGGTACAGCCTTGATTTTCCGGCCCTGAACTAGCATGATATAGACATTCGACCGGACACGGAGTTTGGAGGAATAAAGATGAGCAACGCCTATTTGGGATGGTTTACGACGGACAAGACCTTTCCTTTTTTTATCCAATACGGCGGGCATGACGAAGACACGGATCTGCATCGGCATGTTGACTTCTCGGAGCTTGTGATCGTGCTGAGCGGGAATGCCAAGCATATCGTCAACAACGAGGAATCGTTTATAAAAAAAGGCAATGCTTTCGTGATCAACGGGGCAACCGAGCATGGCTATAGGGAACCGCATGATTTTAAAATCTGCAATATTATGTATCGACCCGAAATGCTTGAAGCGATCGGGCCTGACCTGCGGACTTCGAACGGTTTTCAGGCTTTATTCGTGCTGCAACCGCTTTATTCGGACAGGCGGGCATATTCGGACAAGCTGAGTCTGCCGATCGCAGGCGTGGAACATGTGGCTGCGCTGGTGTCGACTATGGTCCATGAATACGAGAGCAAACAGCAAGGCCGGCAAACGATGCTGATCGCGCGTTTTATGGAGCTGGTCGTCTATCTATGCCGCCATTACGATACGCAAAGCCGCGAGGCTCCCGATTCGCTGTCGCATCTCGCCAATGCCGTCTCGTATATGGAGGATCATTATTTGGAGGCGTTGTCGCTGGAACAGATCGCGGCACGTTCCGGCGTGTCCGTGCGACATTTGAACCGGATGTTCAAGGCGTACTACCAGACGACCCCTGTCGCCTATTTGCAAAGCCTGCGGCTGGAACGTTCGCGCATGTTATTGAAACATAGCGATCTGCCCGTGACGCAAATCTCGTATGAGTGCGGGTTCAATGACAGCAACTATTTTACGCGGCAGTTTACGAAGGCTTACGGGATGTCGCCGAAGGCGTACCGACAGCAGGCTTAGGGCGAAAAACGGATACAGAACGGTTGATTTCGCGTGCAATCGGATGATCCGCGAATAGATCTGCTTGTTAAGCGGGTTCTGAATAGAAACAGACCCGATGCCAATCGCACCGGGTCTGTTTTCACTTATTTTGTTTTTCGCTACCGCTTATTGCTTACAGCGTCGCGATATCGATCACGAAGCGGTATTTCACGTCGGACTTCATCACGCGCTCCCAAGCTTCGTCGATCCGATCGGCCGAGATCACTTCGATCTCCGGCGTAATGTTGTGCTCGGCGCAGAAGTCGAGCATTTCCTGCGTTTCGCGAATGCCGCCGATCGAGGAGCCCGCGAACGAACGGCGCTTGCCGATCAACGAGAAGACTTGAACCGGCAGCGGCTCCGCAGGAGCGCCGACGTTCACCAGCGTGCCGTCTACGGCCAACAGCGACAGATACGCGTTCATGTCGATCTGCGCGCTTACCGTGTTGATGATCAGATCGAATGTTCCGGCCAGTTGTTTGAACGTTTCCGGATCGCTTGTCGCGTAGTAAGCACTCGCTCCGAGCTTCAATCCGTCTTCTTTTTTCTTTAATGATTGCGACAGCACGGTCACTTCCGTACCCATGGCATGCGCGAATTTGACCGCCATATGGCCGAGACCGCCGAGGCCTACGACCGCGATCTTTTTACCCGGAGCCGCCCCCCAGTGACGCAGCGGCGAATAAGTTGTGATTCCTGCGCACAGCAGCGGAGCTGCCGCATCCAAGGCGATGTTGTCCGGAATTTTCACGACAAACTCTTCGGTTACGACGATATGGCTGGAATAGCCGCCTTGCGTATATTGGCCGTAGCGGTCAACCGACCCGTAAGTTCCCGTCATGCCTTCCAAACAGTATTGTTCTTCGCCGTCATGACAGTGTACGCATTTGCCGCACGAATCGACCATGCAGCCGACGCCTACGCGATCTCCGATATTGTGCTTGGTTACGGCCGAACCGACTGCTGCGATAATGCCTGCAATTTCATGTCCCGGTACGAATGGATATTGCACCGGCCCCCATTCCCCACGCGCGCTGTGAATATCCGAATGGCAAATACCCGCATATTTGATCTCGATCAGTACGTCATGCGGCTGAAGTTCCCGACGTTGAATCTCAGCAGATTGGAACGATTGATCTGCTCCGTAGACTACTTTCGCTTGAGCTGTCGACATAGTAAGTACCTCCAAGAATAGTTGATGTATAATTGCTCACCTGTTCATCCTAAGCCTTACAGTTAACTCTAAGTCAAGGGAAATTTTCAGAGTTTTCGTTGTCTTTGACATCCGCCCGATCCGGTGGTAAAATCGCATTCACCATACCGGGAATAGGAGAATGGCAATGAACACATACTCAATCGGCGAAGCAGCCAAGGTCTTGAATCTGACGCCCTACACGCTGCGCTATTACGATAAAGAAGGTTTGCTCCCCCATATCGAAAGAACCTCCGGCGGCATCCGCTCCTTCAAAGAATCCGACCTGGAAGCATTGAAGATCATCGAGTGCCTAAAAATGACGGGCATGCCGATCAAAGAGATCAAGACCTTTATCGACTGGTGCTCGGACGGCGATTCCAGCTTGCAGCAGCGCTACGAGATGTTCCAGGAACGCAAAGCAGTCGTTGCGGCCCAGATGCAGGAACTGTTGAAAACGATGAGCGTGATCGAGCATAAATGCGAGTATTATCAGACGGCGCTGGATGCGGGGACGGAAGCAGTACACAAGCATACTCATGCCAAAGCTACTTCTCCGGCTTAGGGATACGAATACGCGAAAAAGGATTGGCCCCGACTTCCGCGGGCCAATCCTTTTTATTCATCGATCATATTGCAGTTTGACTACTTTTCATTCATGTAGTTAAACTTTGCAACCTACACTTACTCGACCGTTACGCTCTTCGCCAGGTTACGCGGCTTGTCCACGTCCAGGCCCAGAGCCAAGGAAGCGTAGTACGACAACAGTTGCAGCGCAACGACCGACAACGAAGCTGTCAACAGCGGCAGAGTCTTTGGAATCGTGAATACGGAATCGACCGATTTCAGCAGTTCCTGTGCGTCTTCCTCGTAGCAGATCGTCAGAACAACGCCGCCGCGAGCTTTAACTTCCTTGATGTTGCTGACGGTTTTCTCGATCAGCGCCTGTTCGGTTGCCAGCGCGATAACCGGTACGCCTTCCTCGATCAGCGCCAGCGTGCCGTGCTTCAACTCGCCTGCCGCATAAGCTTCGGAGTGAATATAAGAGATTTCTTTCAGCTTCAGCGAGCCTTCTTGAGCCGCTGCATAGTCCAGACCGCGTCCGATGAAGAACAGGTGCTTTTGCGAAGAGAATTCTTCAGCATGAGCTTTAGCTTCCAGCTCGCGTGCCAGGATCGATTCAACCTGTTCTGGCAGTGCCTGCATAGCCGCCAGTGTTTCCGCGACTTGAGCTTCCGTTTGCGTTCCGCGAACTTGTGCGAAGTACAGACCCAGCAGATAGAAAGCGATCAGCTGCGATGTGTACGCTTTTGTCGAAGCTACCGCGATTTCCGGTCCAGCCAGTGTCGCAATCACGTCGTTCGCATCACGCGCGATGGAGCTGCCCACCACGTTCGTGATCGCCAGAACGTGAGCGCCGTTCGCTTGCGCTTCGCGCAGAGCCGCCAGCGTATCCGCGGTTTCGCCCGATTGGCTAACGACGATAACAAGCGTCTCAGGCGTTACGATCGGGGAACGGTAACGGTACTCGGAAGCGACGTCCGTTTCAACCGGAATGCGTACGAGGCGTTCGATGACCGTGCGTCCCACAAGACCTGCATGGTACGCCGTACCGCAAGCGATGATCTGCACGTTACGGATGTTTTTGATCTGCTCGTCCGTCATATGGAAGTCCGGCAGAACCACTTTCTTGCCGCTTTCGTCCACGCGTCCGCGCATCGTATCTTGGTAGGCTCTAGGCTGCTCGTGAATTTCTTTGTGCATGAAATGCTCGTAGCCGCCTTTTTCCGCCGTAATCGCGTCCCATTCGATGTAGGTCATTTCCCGGGCAATTTCGTTGCCTTCGATCGTCATCAGTTTCACGCTGTCGCGAGTCAGCAGAGCCATCTCGCCGTCGTTCAGGATGAACACGTTGCGCGTATATTTCAGAATGGCCGGAATATCCGAACCGATGAAGTTTTCGTTTTCGCCGATACCGATGATCAGCGGGCTTGCATGACGCACAGCTACGATGCGGTCCGGTTCATACTCGGTAAGTACGCCCAATGCGAATGCGCCGCGCAGTTGCTTAATCACTTTTTGTACGGCTTCCACGATGTCGCCGTTGTATTCGCGAGCAACCAGGTGGGAAATAACTTCCGTATCTGTTTCCGAAACGAACTCAACGCCGCTTGCCATCAGCTCGTCTTTCAATTCCAAATAGTTTTCGATGATGCCGTTATGCACGACCGAGAACTTCTGCGTAGCGTCCGTGTGCGGGTGCGAGTTCACGTCCGATGGCTTGCCGTGTGTCGCCCAACGTGTATGACCGATGCCGACCGAACCTACCAGTGGAGCGCCTTCCAGCTTGTTCTCCAAATTAACCAAACGTCCGAGCGCTTTGGAGACTTTCAGACCTCCGTCCGTGTACACAGCGATCCCCGCCGAGTCATAGCCGCGGTATTCCAGCTTCGAGAGACCCTCGATCAAAATGTCCTGCGTGTTTCTTGGTCCGATATATCCTACGATTCCACACATAATTAAATATCCTCCGCTCATGTTTTAGGTTGAATCTTGAGGCTTCGAGCGGTCCGGTGAAAAGCAAACGCTTATGAAGCACAGAAAAGAATGTCTTACAAAAAGACAGAACTCTCCCGTTGGATGATTTGAACATTCAAAATCCACGTACCGAGAAACGGAACAGTCGTCTGTCTCTTGTCGGCCGCATAAGCTTTCGCGTCTTCAGTTTACGCACGAATAGCCTCATGATTGAGCATCCGCGAATTCGTTTGTGCGGTCAGTCGCCTGTCCGTTTTCCGAAATTCGCTTACGGTTTGATGCGATACCGGGAGGTCCCCGCCGAATATTTCGAACACCTCCACCTCGTCAGCTTAAGTCGCGCATACCCGTTGGACAAACATGCTGTCCTCCGTCGTTCCGATCTGGCACTTGAGCTCTGGCGCTTATGAATCTTACCTCACGTTCCTCCTCGTTCTGTTCAGAGTTAAGGCCTATGGCCTTTATTAACCAAAAAATACAAGATGCCCGCCTGAACGCAAGCGGGCACCCCATCATTATATGACATTGAAAGTCGGTTTACAACTCGGGCTTTCTTTGTTGCTCTGCTTAAACCAGCTCGCTGCGTACCACATCGGCGATCTGGCCGACAACGCGATCCAATTGATCTTTATCCGGTCCTTCCGCCATAACGCGAATCAACGCCTCCGTACCGGAAGGGCGTACCAGAACGCGACCTTCGCTACCCAGCTCCTGTTCAACCGCTTCTACGGCAGCCAGAATCGCTTGATTGCCCTCGTAGTTGCGCTTATCCTGTACGCGTACATTGACGAGCAACTGCGGATACTGACGCATCATGGTCTTCAACTCGCTCAGCGGCTTGCCTGCGGCTACCAGCGTATCGACCAGTTGAATCGCCGTCAGCATACCGTCTCCCGTTGTGCTGTGGTCGAGGAAAATGACATGACCCGATTGCTCGCCGCCCAGGTTAAAGTTCCCTTTGCGCATCTCTTCCATCACGTAACGGTCGCCGACAGCCGTTTTCAGCGTATTCAAGCCCAGCTTTTCCGCTGCTTTATAGAAGCCGATGTTGCTCATAACCGTTGTTACGATCGTACTTCCGTTCAGTTTGCCCGCACGGTTGAGCGCGTCCCCGCAAATGCAAAGAATATAGTCGCCGTCCAGCACTTCGCCTTTGTCGTCGACCGCAATCAGACGATCGGCGTCGCCGTCGAAGGCCAGGCCGATATGCGCGCCATGCTTCAATACTTCCTCGCGTAACGCTTCCGGATGCGTGGAACCGACATGATCGTTGATATTCAATCCGTTCGGCTCAGCGCCGATTGCGATCACTTCTGCACCCAGATCGCGGAAAAGACGCGGAGCAAGCTCATAAGCCGCACCATGCGCGCAGTCGAGAACCACTTTAATTCCGCTGAAGGACCGGGACACCGTAGTCTTCAAGTAATCCAGATATACAAACTTGGAAGCCTCATCGTTGATGACAGTCCCCAGCCCTGCACCTACAGGACGCGGCAATTCATCCACTTCGGCATCCATTAGCGCTTCGATCTCAAGCTCGGTCTCGTCGGACAGCTTAAAGCCGTCTCCGCCGAAGTATTTGATGCCGTTGTCTTGCACCGGGTTATGCGAAGCCGAAATCATGACGCCCGCATCAGCCTTAAGCGTGCGAGTCAGGTAAGCGACCGCGGGGGTCGATACCACGCCGAGACGTACCACATTCGCCCCGATCGACAGCAGGCCGGCAATCAGCGCAGACTCCAGCATCAGACCCGAAACTCGTGTATCCATCCCGATCAAGACGGTCGGCTTCTCCACTTTGCCCGCCAGCACATAACCGCCGCAGCGTCCTACTTGATAAGCCAGCTCTGCCGTCAATTCTTGGTTAGCGACTCCACGGACGCCGTCAGTTCCAAAATACTTTCCCATATCGATTCTCGTTCTCCTTTTATTTCAAACCACGTGCACTGAAGCGAGTATCTTACCTGCAGCCAAGTACTCGCTTAATCAACTCGTGCTTCGTATTCGAATGATGATCCTTGCAAAATAATTAAGCTCCGGGGGCGATGCTCAAGGCGTAACTGCCTCGCCCCCGGTATCGTTGCCTTGTTCGGGTGTCGTTTCTCCATTATTGGTTGAGCCTTCGTTCTCGTTTGGATTAGTCTGACCGGAATCCGTTGTTCCTTCATCCGGCGTAGCCGGTGTTTCTTCTGTTGTACCCGGTTCTTCGGTGACCGGGTCTTCCGTGCTTGGCGTATCCGTATTAGGATTGTTCTCCGCATCAGAAGGCTCCGTTCCCGGATCAGTCTCGTTAGGTGTTCCACTGCTTCCATCCGTTTCAGGAGTTGTCGACGGATTTTCCGTATCTGTCTCCACTGGAGGTTGGCTCTCTGTACCGGATGCCGTTCCCGTAATTTCGACCGTGATTGAAGGAAGCGCCGCTTCGCTTGTTCGAATATAATTCGGAAGCTCCACGTCAAGCTGTATATTGTGCGTTCCTGCATCGAGTCCGCTAAGGTCGGCTGTCAGCGTAATATCACCGGCCGTCACTTCCGCTAACAAACCGGATGCTCCGACAATCGTAATATCCATTTGGCCGGACTCCGGGTCTGTAATCGTCGCCTCATTGCCTCTTGCCAAGCCGGTCAGCGTAACAGGCACATTGGCAATCGTCTTCTGTTCATAAGGCACGACCGTCAAGGTATAGTTCACCGAGGAAGGCACGATTCGATCGGCGCCCTCAGGTGCAGCCAGCGCCTCTGAGTACGTCGTTTCCCCTTCTGCCGTGATCCGATCCAGATCAAGCGTGATAGGCGGATAACTGCTTAAGCTCTCCAACACGTCCGCGGAGCCGTATACCGTCACCTCTTGAGCCCCTGCTTTAACGTCGGACAACACGAGACCGTCAGGCAAACTCCCGCTGTAACTGACGTTCAAAGGCAAAGTTTTCGAAGACGACGATACGTTGGAGGAAATCGGAATCTGTACCTTGATCGATGCCGGCTCGATCACCGCGTCGTCAAGCACTTCGCCGTTGTTCGAATAGGCGACCAGCTTAATTCGACCCGATACATTCCCGTTCGACCCCTCTACGCTAATCTCACCCTGAATTTTCTGCACCTGCTTCATTTCACTAGCCGGAAGCGTAACCTGAACGGCATTGCCGTCTTCGAAAATAGGATCAAGCTCCGTAAAGCCTTCAGCCGGAACTCCGGTGGTCAGCACGACCGCATCGAAGGCCTGCGTCACTTTCTCCTCCACTGTCACGGTTACTTTCGACGGCAAAATAGACAACAGTTCTACCCCGGGCGGCGTATCGACTTGCAAAGAGACGGTATACTGCCCCGGTTGTTCGATCTTGCTCAAATCCATCTTCACTTCATATTCGCTGCTGGTCGCCAAGGACGCGAGCTGAGAAGCCTGTCCGGACACATTGACGCTTACCTGCTGCGGACTCACGGTTTTCAGTACATATTTATCCGCATCCAAGCCGTAAGGCTCGATGGACAGATTAGCAATTGTCGTATGGTCTCCCTGGCTGCTTCTCGTAATTGTCGGCGCATCGGTATCGACATGAACCATGGCCCAAAGAATCAAGGCTACGGCTAACGCGATAATTTTGGCAGCCGTATTGTTTGCCAGCCATTTATCCATTCGGCTCGTCCCCTTTCTTTCTCCAGAACAAGCCCTTCTTTTCCTTTATGGACGCATTCGGTTTTAATAGTTCATATAACTTGGATACCAGCGCTTCTTCACCGATATCCCGTACGACCTTCCCATCCAGAGCAAGCGAAACCTGTCCCGTCTCTTCCGACACGATCACAGACACGGAATCCGCCACTTCGCTGATCCCGATCGCTGCACGGTGTCTTGTCCCAAGTTCCTTGCTGATAAAAGGATTTTCGGACAAAGGCAAATAACAGGCCGCCGCGGACAGCGTGCGTTCCTGAATAATAACGGCTCCGTCGTGCAAAGGCGTGTTGGGTGTGAAAATGTTAATCAAAAGCTCCGACGTTACGACAGACTTCATCGGAATGCCGGACTCCGTGTACTCATTGAGTCCCGTATTCCGTTCAAAGACAATCAGCGCGCCGATCTTGCGACGCGACAAATAGTTGACCGACTTCATTAATTCGCCGATCATATGCCCCACTTCTTCTTCATCCGCACTGTTCCGTCCCACAAACTTCCCGCGTCCCAGCTGTTCAAGTCCGCGGCGGAGTTCAGGTTGGAAAATGATAAAGATCGCGACCACCCCGAAGGTGAACATCCGGTCCATCAGCCACTTTAACGTGTACAGATCCAACCAACTGCTGATCGCCCAGACAATCACCAACACCAGGATGCCTTTCAACAATTGTACGGCGCGCGTTCCGCGTACGAGCAAAATTAATTGATACACAATATAAGTAACGATCAAGATATCCGCGACATCCTTGATCGTATCTTGCCAAGTTAGGTTTGTAAAATAATCCATCATGACCCAAGCCCCCGTTATCTCCGTCTCTCTCAGGCTGCTGGCTACTATGTAGGTCCGCCGGCTGACCAAGCTTCGGAACCGACTGCCGGTTCGGATTGTAGTTCGGATTTATATATCTATAGGTTATAACGTTCGTGCTTGCGTTGCAAGCCGAGCCTTGCTGTGCACGCAAAAAAAGGCGCAGCCGCGGTACCTTGGCCAACTTTAATCAGAAGGTGGCGTTCGCCTGAAACGCATACGTTTGGGGTGCGTTTCAGTCGAACGTCATGTTACTTCTAACTTGGTCAAGATACCGGGCAAAGCGCCGTGCTTTCTACTGCGATATAGACGAGAATCGGATCCTTCGACAGGTTTGCTAGCGATAGGCGACTTCTGAAAAAATATTGCCCAACTTATACCATACCCAGTCGAAAGCCTGGTTAATATCCTTGACCTGCCCCGCGACATGTGCCGTCGAAGCTTGGTAGGCCGAACCGTCGATGACCGTTACATTCCCCTCTACATCGCCGTAGATCTTCAGTTCTCCGCGTTCCACGGTGAGGTCGCCGCTGACAATCGTTCCTTCCGGAACGATAACGGTATTCCCCTCCACTTGGACGCGATTCAGATCACTGCCTCTAACGACAAGCTGAGTATCCGCATTCCAAAATCCGATCGACGTGCCCAGCATAATAAGAATAAAAGCGGCTGCCGCGGTCAATGCCGGGTGTCTACGCACCCAACTCCATACGGGGCTGTGCTTTTTGGGCTGAGGAAGAAAACTCATGATGCGATCGGTCATATCTTCGGATACCGCTACGGACTCAGGCTTGCGGTTTGCTGCGAACAGCATCATCTCCGTCTCTTCAAGACGTCGAAAAGCGGCTCGGCAATCCGTGCAGGCTTCCAGGTGACTTTGTAATTCGCGTGCCTGCTCTGAAGGCAGATCTCCATCCAGATAATCGTGCATGAGCGAGACGGCTTGTTTGCATTCCATATGAGCCAATCCTTTCGTAAAAACTCGGTAAAATCTGTTGTTGGCCTTATCATGCCCTTCTTAATACGCCGCATGCCGATGATAGTTTCAATGGGTACGCATAAAATCGAATTAAATTTTGATTTTATTAAGCGACGTTCAATGTTTCGTAAAATTTGAGTTTTACTCTCGAAAAGTTTTCCACAAAAAAACCGAAATCGCTTAGTATTGCTGCGATTCCAGCTTTTTTCGCAAAAATTCACGACCGCGGTGCACACGTGTCTTAATCGTCGTTACCGGCATATCGAGCACGTCGCTGATCTCTTGCAACGACAACTCCTGCAAGTAACGCAAAATCATGACCGTCTTATACTTCGGAGGTAAGCCATCAATGGCTTCATGAATTGTTGTACGCGTCTCGGAAATCATGTATTCCGTTTCCGGCGTACGATTGTCACCGGGTATAAGCGCGTACCCGTCGGCGCCGTCCTGATCGCCGATTTCCGCGTCGAGCGAGTATGTAGGTTTTCTTTTTCTTAGACGGTCGATGCTCAGGTTCGTTCCGATCCGATAAATCCAGGTCGAAAATTTCTGTCCAGGATCATAACGATCCAAATTCCGGTAGACGCGTAAAAACGTCTCCTGAACGACATCCTCCGCCTCGTGTCGATTGCTTAGCATTCGATACGCGAGGTGAAAAATTCGATCCTTATAGAGATCAACGATTTCGGCGAACGCCCTCTGGTCACCTTTGAGCGCAAGCTTCACCAATCTCGTTTCCAGATTGTCCACCATGTCTCCCCCAGACTAAGCCCGCTGAATTGGGAATCTGAAGCCCCTGCCACTTCTATTCCGGGATTCCCTAAACAACTGAAGGCAAGCATTACATCCGGCCGATTTGATCATGTCCATTCCCGTCAAGCTCACTGCTGCCTGCGGTTGTGCCATAAATCGACCGCTTTATGCGTATGTTCAAATCGTAATTCATGCGGCGTTAAAAAGCAACACTGCTGCTGTAACTTCTTCCAACCCCTTACAAAAGTTAAGAAACTGAAAAAGACGTCATCACTAGCTTTATACAAAGAAAAGCCGCGTCTTTCCTGATGAAAAGACACGGCTGGTAGAATGATTTTGTTATTTTTATCAACCTGTATTTCGAAGTCCTGCGGCAATGCCGTTAATCGTAAGCAGCACTTCACGAATCAGTTCCTGGTCTTCCGGTTCTGCCGTATCCCGCAATTCGCGCAGTTCCGTCAACAACTGGACTTGCAGGTAGCTCAGCGGGTCGACGTACGGATTGCGAAGTCTGATCGATTCCTGAATAACCGGTACATTATCCAAAATTTCTTGCTGACCGGTAATGTCGAGGATCAGCTGCTTCGTTAGACGGAATTCTTCTTCGATCAAACCGAAGATTCGGGTGCGGCTTTCGTCGTCTGCATACATCGAAGCGTACTCTTTCGCAATAACCAGATCGGCCTTAGCGACTGCCATTTGAAGCGAATCGACCAAAGAAGTAAAGAACGGGAAGCTCGCGTACATTTTTTTCAACGTTTCGAGATTTTCCGGTTTACCCTGATAGAAGCTCTGGATGCCGGTTCCTGCCGCATACCAAGCCGGAACCAGATAGCGACCTTGCGTCCATGCAAATACCCATGGAATCGCGCGCAAGTCTTCGAAACGGTCACTGTTCTTCCGCTTGGAAGGACGGGAACCGATGTTCAACTCGCCAATCTCAGACAGCGGCGTTGCTCCTTTGAAGAAGGACAAGAAGTCCGGATCACGGAAAATGAGATCCTGATATTTTTCGAGAGAAGCTTCGGAAATGCCTCTTGCAATGTCTTCCCACTGGCTTTCTTCTTCCATATAAGAAGTATCCGTCGCTGCAACCGCCGAGGTCAGCAATGCTGAAGTCGCTTGTTCAAGGCTTCGATACGCAATACCTTTGAGCGAGTAACGGGAGGACAGCACTTCACCCTGCTCCGTAATTTTGATGCCCGCTCCCACAGTATGCGGAGGTTGAGCCAAGATGCTCCGGTTAAGCGGCATACCTCCGCGACCGAGCGACCCGCCGCGACCATGGAAGAACTTCAGCTTCACATCGTAAGAAGAGGCCATAGCCGTAATCTCGTTCAACGCGACGCGGAGTTCCCAGTTCGCTGCAACCGTTCCCCCGTCTTTGCTACTGTCGGAATAGCCCAGCATAATCTCCTGCTGGTCATTCATCGCGGTAACCGCTTCGCGATAGATCGGAATATCGAACAGGCGCTTCATAATACCGCTAGCTGCTTGAAGGTCGTCGATCGTCTCGAACAACGGTACAGCTTGCAGCGTGCTAACTACGGTTCCATCTGGATGTTTGCGGAAGAGTCCGACTTCTTTAGCGAAGACCATAACCTCCAAAATATCGCTGGATGCTTCAGCCATACTAATGAGGTAACTGCTGATGCAATTTTTGCCGAATTCGTTCTGGGCTTCGAATACCGTACGGTAGACTTGAAGACATTCTTCCGTACCGTCGCTGTATGTCTGGTAAGGAGTCGTAAGCGGCCTTGGATCTTCCAACAAACGAACCAACAACTCTACTTTCTCATCTTCAGACAATTGTGCATAATCGGAAACGATGTTCATGCTGCTGAGAATTTCAGTCATGGCTTTCTCATGTTCCTGGCTATGCTGACGGATATCGAGTGTAGCTGTGTGGAATCCGAATAGTTCAACCTGACGAACGAGCTTCTTGATCGAGCTATCGGCTACATAATCAGCATGATGGTAGCGCAGGCTGCGGTCAATGATTTGAAGGTCTTCGATCAGCTCTGACGGATGCGCATAGCGGTCAGCGCAGCCTTTTTTCTCGTCATTAAGCACATTATCGAGCTTGCGCATCATGTACGTCAGCTTCACGCGATAAGGCTCATTATCGTTATGCCAGTATGACTTCGCATCGACAACAACATTCCCTCGGTCATGTTCGATCGACTCCAACAGTTCGTCCGTCACATTGACGATGCTGCTGCTGAAGCTAAGCCCATGGATAAGTTCAACGAGGATGGCATGGTATTCCCGGATAGCGAGCTTACGCTGCATTTGCAACGTCTGCCAAGTCACACTTGCCGTTACGGAAGGGTTACCGTCACGGTCTCCGCCGATCCACGAACCAAAACGCAGATAATTGGGTACATGCCAGTCGTGTCCCGGATAGTATTTATCGAGACATCGTTCCAATTCGCCGTAGACGTCAGGTAACACATGGAATAGCGTCTCGTGGAAGTAGTACATACCGTTTCGCACTTCGTCGAGCACGGTTGGTTTACGATCACGAAGTTCGTCAGTCTGCCACAAAGTAATAACTTCGTTAAGCAGTTTTTCGCGCAGCTGTTCGCGTTCCCGGAAAGTCAACGACGGATCGTCGAGCTGCATCACGTCTGCCGCAATGCGCTTGTGAATATCCAAAATCACTCTGCGAACCGCTTCTGTCGGATGCGCTGTCATAACCAGCTCAAGCGAAAGGTTTTGCAGGAAATTCTGTACGTCTTCGTAGGAGAAGTTTTGTTCTTTCAGTTGCTGAACCGAGGTTTCAATCGAACCCGGTTGTGCGGCTTCACCGGCAGATCGTTCATAGTCACGTTTTCTGCGAATTCTATGGTTCTGTTCCGCAATATTGACAAGTTGAAAATAAATGGCGAAAGCCCGAATGACCTGATGTCGAATCTCGGGATCGAGCGAATAGATTTCTCGCTTGAACTCTTCGTGTAGGTCTGGCAGATAGATCGCGCGAAGCGACTTGCTTAGTTCACGAATCTTTTCGACCTTGTCCAGGAGTTCCTGTCCGCTGTGATGAACGAGCACTTCTCCAAGAATATTCCCCAGGAACCGCACATCGCGTCTGAGCAGGTTGTTGGAACTGCCTTTGTTTGCGGTTACCGTCAGTTCAGTCATGTTACTCCTCCTATCTGTCTGCATTGCATGCCTGCTGATATGACATCTTCATCACATCATACAACAATTCATTTGATAAATCTTCACTTTATAGTGAAAAAGCGACCGGGTATTTTTGTGCAATATCTCTAAAATCTATGAAATGAAAGCAGAAAAACGTTATGTATAAATACAGAATTCCCGCTTTAAAACTGCGCAGAGACAAAGTTAGGGGATATAAGAAAATAGCGCTCTAAAGAACGCTAGGGGATATAACAAAAAAGACCGCTTCCGGTCTCGGCTTTTAAAGATGGAGCGGGTGATGGGAATCGAACCCACGCTACCAGCTTGGAAGGCTGGAGTTCTACCATTGAACTACACCCGCAAAAGCAATCGGGATGACACGATTTGAACATGCGACCCCCTGGTCCCAAACCAGGTGCTCTACCAAGCTGAGCTACATCCCGTTATTCTTTTGTAAAAGATGGCGCGCCCTGAGAGATTCGAACTCCCGGCCTTTTGATTCGTAGTCAAACGCTCTATCCAGCTGAGCTAAGGGCGCAAAATATGGAGCGGACGACGGGAATCGAACCCGCGACCCTCGCCTTGGCAAGGCGATGCTCTACCGCTGAGCCACGTCCGCAAAATAAGTGGTGCGCGTGGAGGGACTTGAACCCCCACGTCGTAAGACGCTAGATCCTAAGTCTAGTGCGTCTGCCAATTCCGCCACACGCGCACAATACCTATGGTGTAAATGGTGAGCCATGAAGGACTCGAACCTTCGACACCCTGATTAAAAGTCAGGTGCTCTACCAACTGAGCTAATGGCTCTCATAAATGGCTGGGGGTATAGGATTTGAACCTATGCATGACGGAGTCAAAGTCCGTTGCCTTACCGCTTGGCTAACCCCCAACAGAGAGTGAATATGGTGGAGGCTGAGGGGATCGAACCCCCGACCCTCTGCTTGTAAGGCAGATGCTCTCCCAGCTGAGCTAAGCCTCCATACGATAATGACCCGTAGGGGATTCGAACCCCTGTTACCTCCGTGAAAGGGAGGTGTCTTAACCCCTTGACCAACGGGCCATGCTTACTACTTGTACTACTTTTGCGCTTTGGCAAGCTCTCAACCGGGCTCGAACCGGTGACCTCATCCTTACCATGGATGCACTCTACCTACTGAGCTATGAGAGCAAATGGCTCCCCGAACAGGACTCGAACCTGTGACAACTCGATTAACAGTCGAGTGCTCTACCAACTGAGCTATCAGGGAATATCATGCGGCTCCATAAGGAACCGCGAACGGCTTGGCAGCTTCCTACTCTCCCAGGACCCTGCGGTCCAAGTACCATCGGCGCTAGAGGGCTTAACGGTCGTGTTCGAGATGGGAACGTGTGGAACCCCTCTGCCATCACCACCAAACCATGGGCGCTCAACATTTGCCT